>Ga0207684_10003234_pt1 | contig 15988 bp, 9 predicted proteins | sample KBSK5501metaG_FD_184342 | JGI IMG/M metagenome (GOLD analysis project Ga0207684, IMG submission 184342) | Corn, switchgrass and miscanthus rhizosphere microbial communities from Kellogg Biological Station, Michigan, USA - KBS K5-50-1 metaG... | ecosystem: Host-associated > Plants > Roots >...
CGTTCCTCTCGCCGATCATCCTTCGCCTGTCGACGAGCGTGAACATCGCGACCTTCCACGCCTATGGCGGATTCTCGCCGTCCTACGAGTTCGGCAGCAAGGTGATGAAGGGCGAGGCCGCCCGGCTCCACGGCCGGATCGCGGTCAGCGGAGCGGCGAAGCACTTCATCGACCGCTACTTCCCCGGCGAGTACAAAGTCATCCCGAACGGCGTCGACGTCCACGGCTTCCAGCGAGCCGTCCCGCTCGCCCGCTGGCAGGACGGAACCCGGAACCTGTTCTTCGTCGGCCGGTTCGAGCCCCGCAAGGGCCTGCTCGAGCTCCTCAAGGCCTACCGGATCCTGCGCAAGACCGGCTGCGAATGCCGCCTCCTCGTGGCGGGCACCGGGCCCCTCGGCAAGGAGGCGCGGCGCTACGTTGCGACGCGGCGCCTTCGCGGCGTCGAGTTCCTCGGCCGGGTCAGCGACCTGGAGAAGGCCCAGCTGTTCCGGACGTCGGACGTGTACATCTCGCCGGCGACGGGCGGCGAATCGTTCGGGATCGTCCTGCTGGAGGCGATGGCCGCCGGGACCGCGATCGTCGCGTCCGACATCCACGGCTACAAGGGCGTCGTCCGGCGCGGCCGCGAGGCGCTTCTCGTGCCGCCCGGCGAGCCGAAGGCCCTGGCGGCGGCCATCGCCCGGCTCCTGCGGGACGACGAGCTCCGAGCCGAGATGGGCAAGGCCGGCCGGCTGCGGGCCGAGGAATTCAGCTGGGACCGCGTGACGGCCAAGGTCGACGACTTCTACGGCGTGATCATCCGCCGTCTTGCCGCCCGGGGCGAGCTGCCGGCCGGCTTCCATGCACCGATCCCGCCGTCTCACCGCCTGGCACCGGTCAGGTCGCCGGCGTCCGACGAGATCGCCCCGTCGATGCCCGCTCCCGACTGACCGCTACTCGCCGGCCCCACCGCCCCCGGCGCCGCCGCCCGCGGCGGCGCCCATCTCCAGCCCGTCCCGCTCGTCGACGAGGCGCTCGGCGATCGCCAGGCGCCAGACCCAGGCCGAGTACGCGACGATGATCGCGAGGAACGTCACCGACGCCGCGAGCAGGATCGGGACCGGCCCGAACAGCTGGGTCGGCACGGTGGCCGCGACGTTGTTGACGGGGAACTGGAACCAGTACAGGTAGGTCGGCAGGACGCCCTGGTAGACGTTCGCGATCGAGGTCGGGAGCGGCAGGGCCGAGATGTTCGGGTACTCGATCACGAACCAGGCGACGACCGCAACGACCGCGCCGATCACAAAGCGGCGGGCGTCGCGGGCGGTGGCGACGAACACGGCGATGAGCAGCGCCACGATCCCGACGATGAGCGCCACGGGCTCGACCGGAATGTTGGGCCAGACGAGGAGGTTCGTGTCCGGGAATTGCGTCTGGATCAGGGACAGCAGGACGATCGCGCCGACCGCCGTCCCGAGCAGGAGGAGCATCGTCCAGGTCGTCGGGCTGACCGGCAGCGGCGGAGCCGCGGCGCCCGGCGGCCCGGTGAAGCCGTCGTCCCGACCGCCGAACCCGTCCTCGCCGGCTCGGGCCAGGCTCAGGCGGCCCAGCAGCCGGAGGACGAACAGGAGGGAGATCCCGAGGACGACGGCGGTCGCAAGCGTCTGCGTCGTGAGGACGAACTGGGGGATCGTCGGCGTGCACGCCACCGAGCCCTTCGCGACGCGCTCGACGTCGACGAACGCGCACAGCGGCCGGTCAAAGACCCAGAACAGCGGCGGCCCCAGGATCGCCACCCCGGCCGCCAGCCGTGCGAGCAACCACGTCCGGCGCGACGCGCCGTGCCAGAGCTCCGACAGGAAGTAGCCAAGGGCGAGGATCAGGAACGGCAGGCTCGTGTAGTAGTGGTACTGGAACGCAGCCCGATCGATCCGCGCCCACGACACCCATTGGCACGCGAACCCGATCGTGATCAGCGCGAGCGGCAGGCTACGGCGGGCGAACGCCTGCCAGGCCGCGAACCCGAGGGCCGGCAGGCCGAGCCACCAGACCACGAGGTTGCCGGCGTCGTAGATCGCGGCGGTCGTGTTGCCGGCAAGGCCTTCCTGGTAGAACCAGACCGGCTTGAGGTCGAACAGCCAGGCCCACCACGGCGACGACGCGGCGTGGGGCGCGGTCAGATTGTTGTGGTACGTGTACATCGCCGCCGTCAGGTCGACCAGGGACTGCCCGGTGTGGTGGTCGGGCCAGCCCGGGAAGAGCTGGTGGTTCTCGACGAACGCCCACGGCAGGTACGAGGCGATGTAGATCCCGATCGGGAGGATGAACAGGCACGCGATCATCCAGACGACGGGCAGGCCGAACCGGGCGCCGGGCCGGAGCCAATCCGCGGCGGGCGGTGGGGCCGGCGGCGGCAGCAGGGCAGCGGCCCCGCGAGGATCCGGGGGCGGGGCGAGCGGCCCGAACCCGGTCCGGCCGGCGACGATGAACACGACCCACGCGACGATCCCGACCGCTGCGAAGGCGAGGGCGATCTCCAGCGGCGTCGCCCGGAGCGAGCCGATGCTCAGCGTCGTTGCGGCGGTGCTCGTGCCGATCGCGGCGAGGGCGACGAGACCACCCACGACCACGGGTGCCCCGACGGCGAACCGCAGCTCGTCGAGCGACCAGGCGAGGGGATGGAGGACGTTGGCGACCACCGCGATGACCGTCAGGCCGACCATGATCGCAACGAACGGCAGGTTGCCCAGGCCGCTTCCGGCGGGGACATTGATCGCGAGATAGCCGAGGACCGCCGTCAGGCCGATCATCGAGACGATCGCGACGAGCCGGCCGAGCGCGCTCCGAACGAGGATCAGCAGGGCGATCCCGCCCATCGCGTAGAGCGCGACCCACTTGGAGGCGAGAGCCAGGCCGAGGAACGCGCCGATCATCGGCATCGCGATCCAGAAGGCGCCCCGATGCCGCCAGACGCCCGTCCAGATCGCCGCGAAGAGCGTGTAGGCCGCGACGATCCCGAGACCGACGTACGCGTCGTTCATGCCGATGCGCGACTGGACGAACAGCATCCCATCCGCCAGCGACAGCAGCCCGACGAACAGCGCCACGTCGCGTCGTCGGAACAGGATCCGCGCCAACAGGTAGAGGAACGCGGCCATCGCCGCGCCGGCGAGCACGCCCGGCAGCCGCCACGCGAACTCGTGATGGCCGATCTCGACGCTGGCCGTGGTGCCGGCGCCGTCGAAGACGAGGATCTGCTCGCGGTCGGCGGTCGGGTACGCCCGCGCGGCGTCGAGCACCCAGGCCGTCGGCTCGATCGGCAGGCGAGCGTCGGCGTACACCGCGCGAGCGTGGGGCTCGATCACGTAGACGGTGGGAGCCGTCCCGTCCGGTGTCCGGCCCAGGACGTGGACCATCTCGGTGGCGTCGTCGTAGGCCACCCGGCTCACCGGTCCCGGCATCGGAATCGTCTGGTCGCCGAGCAGTGTCGGCCCGTTGCTCGCGGAGCTCCCGCCGACGCCCACGATCGCGATCCGGCCCTTGGCGTCGGGCGCCTTCGCCCGGGTCACATCGTTGGGATCCGTGGTGACGTAGAGCTTCTGGTCGTCGACGGTCTCGAGGGCGAGGCCGTAGGCCGGGCCGCCGATCGAGACCGTGGCGGTCTGCTGGCCGGTCGCCGGGTCGATCATCTCGACGCCGCCGGCGTCGGCCACCGCGACCTGCGGCAGGCTGTCGATCCGCAGGCCGGCCAGACGCCCGTCGTCGATCGCGGCCTGGACCTTGTCGCGCTGTGCCGTGCCGGAGATTCCGCCCAGCACGATCCGGTCTGTGGTGCCGGCCAGCCGCTGCTCGTAGGTCTTGGCATTGCCGCCGAGCAGCTGGGCGATCGTCTTCGCGGCGGCCGTCGGGTCCGTCACCGCGTCCGGTGACCCGACGAGGGCCGGGGTCGTCCCGGCCTGGGCGAGGTCGGCGATCCGCTTGAGCTGGACCGATCCGAGAACCTCGGCCGAGGTCGTGTCGAGCGTCGTCAGCTTGTCGTCGGCGGTCGCGACGAGGAGGGACGCCCCGTCATCGGGCACGAACAGGCGGGTCACGCTCCCGTCGACGTGGGCGAAGTCGACCGGTTCGACGATCAGGCTGCTCGACGACAGGCTCCGCGCGGAGTCGAGGGACAGGACGTCGAAGGAGACGATCGTCCCGTCACCCGAGCCGACGAACAGCAGGCCGGCGCTCGAGTCGAAGGCGATCGCCCTTGCCCCGTCGATGTGGATCGAGGCAATGAGCTTGCGCGTCTCCAGGTCGTACGACCGCAGCTCCGAGCCCGTCACGACGTCGACGCGGTCGCCGGCCCGGCCGTTGGGCATCGTCGGGTCGTCGTGGCGCGGCTCGATCACCGCATCGAGCACCGGCGCGCCCAGCTCGCTCGTCGCGCTGACCCGGTCGTCGCCCCAGGCGACGAGACCGCCGGCCATCGCGTACTTGGCGAGGTGGGGATGCGTCCACTCGTAGATCTCGTGGCTGATCCCGTACCGCCAGTCCTGGAGGAACTCGGTCGCCGTGCGGGCGTGGTAGACCTCGTCGAAGTGCATCTGGTACGGCTCGGACAGGCGGAACATCCGGATGCCGAGGATCGCCGCCACGAGGACGACGAGGATCCACAGGTCGAGCTTGTCGAGCCGCCCAGCCGGCTCGCGCTCGAGCGCCCGCGACCGATCGGCCCGGACGGGTCGCTCCGCGAGCTTGGCCCGGAACCAGGCCCACGGGCCCAGCTCGACGAACGAGGGCGGCTCGCTCCAGGTCGGCAGGTCGGCCTCGGCGGCGACGGCGAACGCCGGCGTCGCGGCCGCCCCGACGGCCGATGCGGCGCCGGCCGATCGAGCGGCCGGCCGGAGACGCTCGCGGGCGGGCCAGTCGCGGTCGTCCGTGTCGTCGACCTCGGCCCAATCGTCTTCGGTGCTGTCCTCGACGTTCCGCTGGACGCGGGCGACGGCCCCAGGCCGGATCTGGGCGAAGATCCAGAGCGCGGCCGCGAGGGTCGCGAGAGAGAGGATCGTGACCCAGGTGGTGCCGCGGATCGTCCCGCCGATGTGGAGCCAGTCCCGGATCCCGTAGTTGTTCGGGTAGAGCGTCGTGAGGACGACGTACATGTTCAGGAAGGTCGTCGCGGACAGGACGACGTACGCGAGCCGCCACCGCCACGAGACTGCCGCGAGGATCGCCCCGATCGCGATGAACGGGTAGAGGTAGCGCTCGTGGACCCGCGTCGGCAGAACGAAGAACGCCACGGCCAGGATCGCGAGGCCGACGAGGATCGTGATGCGGTCCGGTCGCCAGGCGGCAATGACGCAGACGACGAGGAACGCGAGGGCCAGGAGCGCCGCGCCGACGTAGACCGCGGGCAGCGGCCCGATCATGACGGCGGCGGTGCACGTGGGGCTCGGCGGCGTCGCGTGGAGGATGATCGTGTCGCAGGCCCACGTCCCGTTCGCCGCGACCCCGTTGCCGTTGACGTCGAAGAGGGCCCACGGGTTGTAGGCGTTGACGCTGGCGTACGGATACTCGCCGGCGGTCTTGAACATCTCGTCGACCAGGCCGGAGCTGAAGAGCGATCCGCTCGTCGTCGGCGGGCCGAGGACCGATAGCCCGAACGGCCAGCTCAGCACGACCGCCGTCAGGAACCCGGCGATCGCAGTCGTCGCGATTCGGAGCGGCCGGTCGGTCTGGCGCTCCCAGCCGCCGAGCACGGCCCGCAACCGCCCGACCGGCGTGTCCGGTCCGAACGGCGACCAGCTCGCCTCTCGATCCCAGGCCGGAAGCTCCGCCCGACTGCCGGCCGTCGCGTCGCTCGGCTGATCGGGGGGGTGGACGGGCCAGAGCGCGCGCCGGATCGTCACAACCGCGAGGATCGGGACGAGGATCGCCAGCTGCGGCTTGATCAGCGCCGCGACGACGGTCAGGATCGCCGCCCGCTCCGGTTGGTCGCGCCACAGCGCGCGCAGCCCGAGAAGCAGGAAGACCACGCCGAACGAGTCGACCTGGCCCCACGTGACCGAGTCGAACCAGGACACCGGGTTGGCGATGACGAGGGCCGCCCCGACGAGTGCCGCCCGACGGCCCGCCCCGAGCTCACGGGCCATCGACCAGACGAGCCAGCCGAGCGCGACGTCCGCCAGGATCGGCGGGATCTTGATCAGGTCCTGGCCGAGCGCCTTCCCGAGGACGCCGACGACATACAGGACATAGAGGTAGCCCGGGGTGTAGTCGTGGAAGAAGGGCCGCTGGTACCAGCCGCCGAGGCCGTTGGTCGCGAGATTGGCGGACCAGGCGTGGAACGAGTCCAGATCGACCTTGAAGCCGGATCCCGGATTGACGTATGCGATGATGAGCCGGAAGGCGAGTCCGAGCGCGAGGAGGATCAGGATCGCGCCGGCGTCATCCCGCGTCCAGGCTGTCCGCGTCGGCGCGTCCGCGTCCCGGCTCGATCCGCCCGGAACGCGGCCGGACGACAAGGGTTGGATCTCCCCGAACGAGCGTTGAGGTGGACCGCAGGGTAGCACAGGGTCGGTCGCAGCCCCCCTCCGCGGACCCGCCGGCAGCCTCGCCGTTCGTGTCGATCGCGGTCGGCGCCAGCCTCGTCGCGATCGCCCTCGTCATCTACACCGTCAGCCACCCGTACCGGCTGTACAACCACTTCGAGTGGCAGGCCCTGGCATTCCTCGAGGGCAAGGCCGCCATTCGCTATCCGGTCGGACCCTCGGCGGATTCGCTCGGCAACAGCTTCTTCCAGGACGTCCTGCCGGTCGTCTCGACCGACGGCGTGCCCCGGGGCATCATCCCGTTCCCGCCCCTGCCGGCGGTCCTGCTCGTCCCGTTCGTCGCGATCTGGGGCATCGCGACCAACGGCCAGCTGATCTTCGCGATCCTCGGCGCCCTCGATGTCGGACTGGCCTGGTGGGTCCTCGGCCGGCTGCCGGTCCGGACCTGGGTGCGGACCGCTGCGACCGTGTTCTTCGCCTTCGGGACCGTCTTCTGGTACGCGGCCCAGATCGGGACCACCTGGTACCAGGCCCACGTCCTCGCGGTCGGGCTGGCGCTCGCCGCCATCGGCGTCGCGCTCGGCCGGGATCCGGCGTCGGCGCAGGACGAGGACGACCTCCCCGACGACGATCACCCGGGCCGCTCCTCAGCCCGCTCCCTGCGCACGCTCGTGCCGGACCCGTCCCAGTTCCTCGCCGGCTTCCTGTTCGGACTCGCCTGCACCTCGCGGCTCACGATCGCCCTCGGAGCCCCGTTCTTCGTGCTCGTCGGAGCGGGCGGGACGTGGCAGCGGCGGGCCTGGTCGGCCGGCCTGGGGGCGGCGATCCCGATCGGCATCCTGATCGCGTACAACGTCGTGACCACCGGCCACGTCCTCCACCCGGGATACGAGTACCTGTACCGTCTGGAGGCCGGCTTCTACCTGCCGCTCCACTACAACCTGGACTGGGGGATCGAAGATCCGCGCTATCTGCCGCAGAATTTCGCGATCATGTTCCTGAACACCCCCGTCCTCGACCCGACCGTCGTGCCGTCGGCGCTCGGGCTGGGCGGCCCGCTGTGCACCACGCCGGACGCGACCCGCGGCCTGTTCAACGTCGACTGCCCGCTCGTCCTGCCGCGGGACACGGGGATGAGCGTCCTGCTCACGAGCCCGGGCTACCTGCTCGTCCTGCCGGCCCTCCGCTGGGGCTACGGTCACAGCCGCCTCGTGACCGGGGCGGCCCTCGCGGTCGTCGTCATCGCGTTCGTCAACCTGATGCACTTCAGCCAGGGCTGGGTGCAGTTCGGCTACCGGTTCAGCAACGACTTCGTGCCGTGGGCCGTGCTCCTCGTGGCGATCGGCCTGGAGCGGATCGCCGGCCGGGCCGATCGGCGTCCGTGGGCGGGTATCCGCTCGTTGATCCAGGCGCTGCCCGTGGTCGGCGCGATCGCCCTGGTCGGGGCGTCAGTCGCGATCAATTTCTGGGGCGTCGTCTGGGCGAACGTGCTCGGATGGTGAGCGAGATGCCCCGACCCGGTGATCGAGCCTTTGGCCGGCGTCAGACGGCCGTTTCGTCGGCCGCGGTCGGCGCGGTCGGCGTGGGCCTGATCGCGCTCGCTCTCTGCCTGTGGCGGGTCATGCCCGGGTTCGGGTTCTGGGACACGGCGGAGTTCCAGACGGTCCTGCCCGTGATGGGCACCGCCCATCCCACCGGGTACCCGACCTACGTCCTGATCGGCTGGTTGGCGTCCGTGCTCCTGACGCCGCTCGGCGAGCCCGCCTTCCGGGTGAACGTCCTGTCGGCGATCCTCGTTGCGATCGGGGCGGGCGTCACCGTCGATCTCGCGCGTCGCCTGACCGGATCCCTCGTCCTCGGGATCGCCACGGGTCTCGGCGTCGCCCTCCCACCGATCGTCTGGGCGATCGGGACCCACGCCGACCCCCACGCGCTCCACTTCACGCTGGTCGCGATCATCGTCTGGCTCCTCGTCCGGTGGGAGCACGCCAGGCGCGGCTCCCCGACGGACGCCGGAGCCCGTCCCGAGCCCCGCGACCGGGCGGATCGCTGGCTCATCGCCGCCGCGGTCGTGACGGGCATCTCGACCGGCAACCACTCGCTGACGCTCCTGCTCGGGCCGCCGATCATCCTCTACGTCCTCGCCGTCGCCCCCGGCACGATCCGCCGGCCGCGCCTGATCGCAACCTGCCTGGCCGCCGCCGCGATCCCGGCGGTCCTCATCCGGTTCGAGATGATCCTGCGCGCCGGCTGGTTCGAGGCGCCGTTCGTGTACGCCGACCCCAGCACCTGGAGCGGCTTCTGGTACGTCACGTCGGGCCAGCAGTTCCACAGCTGGCTGACCGACCCGCTCGGCGACTGGCCTCGGCGCATCGCCGATCTGACGAAGCTCGCCGGTCTCGAGCTGGGGCCGCTGGCGCCCCTGGTCATCGTCGGTCTGGCCGTCACCGCCGTCCGTCAACCGCGCTACGCCCTGTTCAGCGGCACGGCGGCGTTCCTCACCTGCTTCTTCAACTCGGTCTACCCGGACGGCGCGATCGATCGCTACTACCTCGGTCCGGCGCTGTTCGCCTGGACGTGGCTGGCGATCCTCGCCGCCACGTTCGTCGAGTCGCTGGTCGGGAATGTCGGCCGGTCATGGACCGCAGAGCCCGACCCGCCCGATGTGACCGGGGCGACCCGGCCGATCGCGGGACCGGCTGCGCCCGACCCACCGCCCGAGGGTGCCGGCAAGGCTGCCACGCTCGTGTCCGCCCACGGCTCCGGCACACTCGACCGGCTGCTCTCGTCCGGGCTCCTTCGCAGCGTCGGCATCGTGGTCGTGTCGGCCATCCTGCTCGCGCCGAGCATCATCGCCCTGCCGCAGCGCGCCGGGAATATCGATCGCACCAACGACCGATCGGCACAGGCCTGGACCGACGCCGTCCTCGGCGACCTCGAGCCGAACGCGGTGGTCGTGTCCTGGTGGAGCTACTCGACAGCCCTCTGGTATGCCACGATCGTCGACGGCCGGCGCCCCGATATCTCGATCATCGATGATCGGACCCGGCTCGACTGCAACCTCGGAGAGCTCGACCACGTGATCGCCCTGTACCTGCCGACCCGTCCCGTCTACCTGATCCGGAACGGGGACAGCGAGCTGCCGCAGCTCGCCAAGAGCTACCAGATCATCCCGGACGCCATCCCGGGCGCATCGAACGTGCTCCGCGTCCTGCCCCTGGACGGCGCCACCGCGCCGGCTGCGGGCAGCCCCGCCCCGTGCCGGTTCATCTACCCGTGACCGCGCGCCTGCCGCGCCTGTCCTATTTCTTTCCCGCGCACAACGAGGAGGAGAATCTCCGGGGACTCGTCGACGAAGCCCTCGAGACGCTGCCCGGCTTGGCGGACAGCTTCGAGATCATCGTCGTCGACGATGGCTCGCGCGACGCGACCGGGCGGATCGCGGACGAGCTGGCCGCGGCCCACCCCGGGGTCGTCCGGGCCGTGCACCATCCGACGAACCTCGGCTACGGGGCGGCTCTCCGGTCGGGCTTCCGGGCCGCCGGCAGCGATCACGTCGCGTTCACGGACGGCGACCGGCAGTTCCGCGTGGCCGATCTCGGCCGGCTGGTCGACCGGCTCGCGGAGCCGGACCACCCGGACGTCGTCGTCGGCTACCGGATCAAGCGCGCCGACCCGCTCGTCCGGACGCTCTACGCACGGGCCTACCGACTCGCCAATCGGATCTTCTTCGGCCTGAAGGTCCGCGACGTCGACTGCGCCTGCAAGCTCTTCCGGCGCGCGGCGCTCGAGGGCCTGGCGGTCGAGTCGGGCGGCGCGTTCTTCTCGGCCGAGCTCCTGATCAAGCTCCAGGTCGCCGGCCGCTCGGTGGCCGAGGTCGGGGTCCCACACCACCCGCGGACGGCCGGGTCCCCGACGGGGGCGAAGCCCGCGGTCGTGTTCCGAGCGGTCCGCGACTTCTGGCTGCTGCGGCTCCGGATGTGGGGGAACCGCGAGCGGGCCCTGCGCCGCGGCGAGCCGATCCTCGGCTAGCTGCGGGGACCCTCGCCGCCGCCACCCGGCTCCACGTCGAGCGAGTTGACGAAGTCTCGGAACACGTCCAGCCGGGGGTCGACGACCCGCTCCCCGGTGGACTCGAGCGGCGTGCCCTCCGGGTCGACCTCGGTCGAGCCCTCCCCGCTCTCGCCGTCGGCGCCCAGGGCGGCCTGCTCCAGGACGAGCTCGCTCGCGAAGATCCGGCCGCCCGTGCGGACCGCGAGGGCCAGCGCGTCGGAGGGTCGCGAGTCGATCTCGAAGATCTGGCCGTCGCGCTCGAGGTGGAGACGGGCGTGGTAGGTCTCCTCGGCGAGGGTCGAGATGACGACCCGGTCGACGCGGACGCCGAGGCCCTCGAGGGCCGTCGCGAAGAGGTCGTGCGTCAGCGGCCGGTCGGGCGTCAGCCCCTGGAGCTTCATCGCGATCGCGCTCGCCTCCCACGGCCCGATCCAGATCGGGAGGTAGCGGTCGTGGTCGGTCTCCTTGAGGATGACCACGTGGCGGCTCGAGAGCATGTGGACCCGGACGCTCTCGACGACCATCTCGACGAGTCCGTTGAGCGGTCGCGATTCCTCGCTGGCCATGGCCCGATTATCCCACGCCGACCCCGTCGGGCGACCCGAACCCGCGCGGCCGACGCCGCGCGAGCGATCGGACGACCAGCCCGATGGCGACGCCGGTGAGGAAGCCGCCGATGTGCTCGAACAGGGCGACACCGCTCGCGGAGCTCTCGACGCCGAGCGATGCGATCCCGTCGATCAGCTGGAGGAGGAACCACAGCCCGAGGACGATGATCGCCGGCACCTGGAGGAGCTGGTAGAAGAACCCGAGGAACACGAGCGACAGGATCCGGGCGCCCGGGTACAGGACGAGGTACGCGCCGAGGACTGCGGCGATCGCGCCGGACGCGCCGATCACGGGAACGTCCGAGCCGGGCGAGACGAGGACCTGGGACAGCGCCGCGACCGTCCCGCCGAGCAGATAGAAGAGCAGGAACCGGATCCGGCCGAAGCGGTCCTCGACGTTGTTGCCGAAGATCCACAGGTACAGCATGTTGCCGATCAGGTGGAGCCACCCGCCATGGAGGAACATGCTCGTCACGATCGTGAGAACCTGGCCGGACGTCCGGTCGGCCGAGCCGCTGCCGTACGCCGCCGTCAGGTCGGCCGGGATCAGGGCGTACTGGCGAAAGAGCCGCTCGAGGGCCGCGTCGCCACCGGTGGACTGCGTCCCGAGCTCATAGGCGAAGGCGACGACGCAGGCGCCGATCAGCCCGATCGTCACGATGGGGAAGCGACGGACCGGGTTCGCGTCGCGGAGGGGGATCACGGAGCGCGCGAGGCCTTGCCGGATGGCGCGGCGGAGGCCTTCCCGGAGGGCGACGGTCCGGTGGACCCCGACGGACCGGGCGAGCCCGACGGCGTGGCGCCGGCGTCGTCCGGGACGGGCTCGAGGGTGGCTGCCATGACCCCGTCCTTCGTCGCCCAGATGAGCGTTGCCGGAGCGCCCTGCTCCGCTCCCAGGATCACGTACATCCCGCGGACGTCGGCCCAGGCCGGGTTGCCGCCTGCGAGGCGGTACTGCTCCACGAACGTGCCCTTGGCCTTGTCGAGGGCCACGACACGGGCGTTGTTCGCGTCCCAGCCGTAGATCAGCCCGGTCCGCTTGTCGCTGGCCGAGGTGATCAGGGTGTAGTTCGGCGTCGCCCGGAGAAGGGTGTCGCCGTCCGGCGCGAAGCTCGCGGCCCCGGGCGGCTGGATCGACCAGCCCTCGCTCTTGCCGGCGATGTAGCGGACGATCGTGCCGGTGTCGGCGAGGAACACGTCGCCGTCGATGTAGATGTCGGTGACCTTCGAGACGTCGTGCGGCACGGTCAGCCAGGGCTGGGGCTTCGACGGGAAGCCGCCGCCGTCGCTGGCGGGGAAGTAGACCCGGATGTTCTGCTCGGAGGGATCGACGACGTAGAAGTTGTAATAACCCTGGACGCGGTCGCGGAGGAAGGTGCCGACGCGGACGATGTCATCGCCCCAGCCGGCGGCGCCCTGGACCGGGACGCGGACGACCGTCCCGTTGCCCTTGGCGTCCTTCGCCCGCCAGCGCCAGACGACGTTCTTGTCGTCGATGATCAGGAGGTCCCGGGCGCCCGTCGCGAGCAGCCGGGGCACGCCCTCGACGGCCCCGGCGGCGTGGTTCTTCCAGCGGTAGACGAGCGTCGCCTTCTTCGTCCGCACATCGATCCGGTACACGGACGCGGTCGCCTTGTCGAGGACGTAGGGCACCCCGTCGGGGCCCAGGATCATCGCCTGGATGTCGAACGGGGTCTTGCTCGTCGCGAACGAGATCACCTTCGCCGCCGCCACGGGGACCACGTGGAAGAGGCGGTCGAGGCCGGCCGTCGTCTGCTGGCGCAGCGGGTCGAGGGTGCTCGCCGGGACGCCCGCCTGGGCGGCCGCCTCGATCGCCTGGTAGGCGCCCATGAGCAGGTCGTGGGCCTGGGCCGGGTCGCCGTCGACGAGATCCACGCCCGGGGCGAACACCTTGCCGAGATTGGACCGGATCGTCTTGAGGGCGGCCTCGCCCGCGGTGAGGCTCGCGAGCGGCGTGCCGTCCTTGCCGCCGACCGAGTAGACCAGCGTGCCGAGGCCGGCCGCGACGACGATGAAGGCGAGGATGGCCACCGCGGCCCGTCGCTGCATTTCCCGCTTGGCGGCCGCTGGCGTGACGCGGCGGTAGGCCGTGCGCCGGTGGGGCAGGAACTCCTGGAGTCGCCCCACGAGCCCCGTCACGGCGCTGCCCGCCGCCGTGCGGGCCCGGCCCGCGGAGGCCTGGACGGCGGCCACACCGCCCGTCACGTTATCGGCCAGCGGGATCGGCGACCGATCCGGGGCGCCGGCCAGGGGCTCGGCGGGTCGGACCGGGACCAGGGTCCGCGACTTGTGCGTCGAGGCCACCTCGGTCGCCTCGAAGGCGATCATCGCGTCGCTGCCCGTGCCGTCGGCCGCCACGAACCGGTGATGGAGGTGCTCCATCGCCGGCTGGGGGTGGAGCGTGACCATCGCGTCCTTGAGCTCGTCGGGCCCGAGCCGGCTCATGACGTTCGGCGACACGAGCACCAGCGAGTCGCCGACCGAGATCTCGCCGCGCCAGACGTCGGGCTCGAACGCGCTCGTCGGGAGGCCGCGCTCGCGGTGGGGGTCCGGCAGGGTCGACAGGCGGGCCTGGCGGATCAGGTAGGCCTCCGCGGGGCCGATCGTCGCGACGTACAGCTCGTTGCCCCGGACGACGGCGATCGCGATCCCGATCGGGCCGTTGTCCTCGGTGCCGTGGAGCCCGAGCCGCTCGCGCTGGTGGCCGAGCCGCTTGTTCGCCGACGCGATCGCCTTCTCGATGCAGACCCGGATGCCAGCCGATTCGTCGTAGTAGTACTCGCCGCGGATCGTCTCGGCCGCCAGCTGTGTCGCCTCCTGCGCCCGGGCCGAGGCGATCGTCGAGGTCACGATCAGGTAGAGGTGGCCCTTCGAACGGGCGACCGAGCCCACGCTCGGCTCGACGACGACGATCGTGTCGGGCGAATCGGACGCGCGATCAGGCTCGGAGATCACGCCGAGCTTCATCTGCAGTCGGACGGCCAAGTCAGGGTCTCTCGTTGCTGAGGGCGCCAGGTCGCTGCGGGCGACGCAGCACGCGGCGGCGGTGCCCGGATCGGGTCGGGACCGGTCGCCCCGAGATGGCTGGCAGGTCCGGGGATTATACGCGGCGGCCTCGGTCGGCCGAGCGCGCGCCTCCGCGCTCCGGCGGCGGCCGTCGTCACCTCATCTCGTGCGGGCGACCACGACACGCAGCTCCCGGGCTCCGCCGCCGGCGGGCGAGGCCGCGAAGGCGGCCATCAGCTCGGGCGCGCGGAGCCGCAGCTCCTGGGCGACGATCGGGGCGTCGGCCTCGACCACGACGGCGAAGCCCTCGATCCGGACGACCCGGCACGCGCCGGACGCCGCGGGCACCCGTTCGGCGACGAGGCGCTCGAACGTCGCCATCGCCCGGGAAAGGCGGAGCTCGTCCTCGAGCCCGAGGCCGCGGGCCGCGTCGGGCAGCAGGTCGCCGATCCGCGTCATCGGCCGGCGGCGGCTCGTCATGGGTTGCCGAACGCGGGCGCGGCCGGGCCGGCCCGGAGGAGCCGCAGGCCGGCGCCTTCCCCTGCGTCGGGCACGACCTCCCAGCAGGTCGCGGCCGCGACGAGCGCCGGGTCGAGGTCGTCCAGGGTCGTCGTCGTGACGAACGCCTGCGGTAGGCCCGCGATCCGCCGCACGAGATGCGCCCGGCGCTCCGGGTCGAGCTCGCTGAAGACGTCGTCGAGGAGCAGAAGAGGCGGACGGCCGTCCTGCTCGGTCAGGAGGTCGAGCTCCGCGAGCTTGAAGGCAAGGATCGCTGTCCGCTGCTGCCCGCGCGACGCGAAGCCCGAGAGATCCCGGCCGTCGAGACCGAAGACGAGGTCGTCGCGGTGCGGGCCGACGAGCGTCGAGCCGTTCCAGACCTCCTTCTCGGCGGTCTCGGCCAACCGTCGGGCGAGGGCGTCCCGCGGCGACTCGCCGGACTGGGCCGGCGCATTCGTCGCGTAGGCGACCGTCAGCCGGGCCGCGCCGGCCTCGTCCGGGGCGATCTCGGCATGGGCCCGGGCGAGGGGAGCGGCGAGGTCGTCGAGGAGCCGGAGCCGCTCGGCCACGATCGCGCCGCCGGCATCGAGGAACGATCCGTCCCAGAAGCGCAGCTCGTCGCGGCTGGCCTGCTCCTCGCGGATCGCCCGGAGGAGGCTGTTCCGTTGCTGGAGGGTCCGGCCGTAGGCGGCCAGGTCGCGGGCGTAGGCCGGCGAGCGCTGGATCGCCAGCTGGTCGAGGGCCGCCCGGCGGAGACCCGGCGAGCCGACGACGAGGAGCATTTCCTCGGGAGCGAAGACGACGGTCCGGAGCAGCCCGACGAGCCCGGCGGCGCGACGGGCGATGCCGTTGACCCGGATCCGCTTCCGCGCTCCCGGCGAACCGACGCTCGCAGCCGGCCGGACCAGGGCGACTTCCACGGTCTCGTGGCCTGCCCGGCCCTCGATCCGGGCCAGCTCACTGCCCCAGCGGACGAGCTCGCCGTCGGTCGAGGTCCGGTGCGACCGGCCCCAGGCAAGCAGGACGATCGCCTCGAGGAGGGTCGTCTTGCCGGCGGCGTTCGGCCCGACGATCAGCTGCGGCCCCGGCCCGAACGCTGCCTCGAGTACGGCGTACGACCGCAGATCGCGGATGGAGATGGTGCTCAGCAGCGTCGCGTGCCCGGCACCGGCCTCGGGGTGCGAGGCGATCACCTTCTCCTCAGGAGGTCGTTCGGAGCGGCATGACGACGTGGACGTAGCGGTCGTCGCCGATCGGCCGGAAGACACCCGGCGACAGCGGCCCGTT
>Ga0207684_10003237_pt1 | contig 15977 bp, 13 predicted proteins | sample KBSK5501metaG_FD_184342 | JGI IMG/M metagenome (GOLD analysis project Ga0207684, IMG submission 184342) | Corn, switchgrass and miscanthus rhizosphere microbial communities from Kellogg Biological Station, Michigan, USA - KBS K5-50-1 metaG... | ecosystem: Host-associated > Plants > Roots >...
CGTCGCCTCGGGCTGCTGCTGGTCGAAGGGCTCGAAGCGGCGTTCGACCGTCACGCCCGCCTGGGGCGGGCATGCCGTGAAGGGGCGAAGGCGATGGGGCTGGAGCTGTTCTCCCCCGACGAAGAGCGGTCGGCGGTCGTGACCGCCATTCGCGCACCGGACGGCGTCGACTCGACGGAGGTCGTGAATGGATTGCGCGACCGCTTCGGGATCACGATCGCCAACGGCCAGGGCGAGTTGAAGGGAAGGATCTTCCGCATCGGCCACATCGGTTGGTTCGACATCTTCGACATCACCACCGCTCTCGCGGCGGTCGAGCTCGTCCTGGCGGACGCGGGCGCTGAGATCGAGCGCGGCGTCGCAGTCACCCGCGCGCTCGAAGCCTGGGCCGAGCACACTCCCGTTTGACCAAGGTCCTCGTCCGCGAAGAGATCGCGGAGGCCGGCATCCGCCTTCTGCGCGAGCGCGGCTTCGAAGTCGATGTCGACGGCGACTCCGACCTCGCCGAGGCGATCGGCCGCTACGACGGGATCATCGTCCGCTCGGCGACGAAGGTGACGGCCGACCTGATCGCGCGCGCGGACAACCTCAAGGTGATCGGGCGCGCCGGAGTCGGCATCGACAACGTCGACGTGGAAGCGGCCACGCGTCGCGGAATCGTCGTTGCGAACGCGCCGGAGTCGACGGTCATCTCCGCGGCGGAGCACACGATCGGCCTGCTCGTCGCGCTGACGCGAAACATCCCGCAGGCGCACGCGGCGCTCAAGCAGGGCCGTTGGGAGCGCAAGACCTACGGCGGCGTGGAGCTGGCGGACAAGACCCTCGGGGTACTCGGGTTCGGCCGGATCGGTCAGCAGGTCGCCCGCCGCGCCGCGGGGCTCGGGATGCGGGTTGTCGCTTACGACCCCTTCGTCTCGCGCGAGCGGTTCCGTGAGCTCGGGGTCGAGCGGGTCGACAGCGACGAGGAGGTCTACGCGGCCGCAGACTTCCTGACCCTGCATCTGCCGTTGACGGACGAGACGCGCAAATCGATCAATGCGGACGCATTCGGGAAGATGCGCGACGGCGTCCGGATCGTCAACGCCGCTCGGGGCGCGCTCGTCGACGAGGACGACCTGCTGGAGGCGCTGAAGTCCGGCAAGGTCGGCGGCGCGGCGCTCGACGTCTTTTCGACGGAGCCGTATTCCGGTCCGCTGCTCGAGCTGGACAACGTCGTGGTGACGCCGCATCTCGCTGCATCGACCGAAGAAGCACAGGATCGAGCCGGTGTGATCATCGCGGAGCAGGTGGCGGCGGCGCTCGGCGGCGGGCTCGTTTCGAACGCGATCAACATCCCGGTGATCGGCGCGGAGGACCTCGAAGTGCTGGGCGCGTACATCCCGCTTGCCGCCAAGCTCGGCCGTCTGGTGATGGAGCTCGCCGAGGGGCGAGTCGACGAGCTGCGACTGACCTACTTCGGCGCGCTGGCGCAGTACGACACCAGGCTCCTGACGGTCGCCGCCCTGAACGGAGCGTTCCAGGGCCGCTCCGACCAGCCCGTGAACTACGTCAACGCGCCGATGATCGCGGCCGAGCGCGGGGTGGACGTGCGCGAGGAACGAAGTCGCTCGGCTCGTGACTACACGAACCTGGTGCGGGTCGAGGCCGTGTCGAACGGAGAGTCTCTTCGCGTCGCCGGCACGACGATGGGTAACGACAACCGGCTCTGGCTCGTCAGCGCACTCGGCTTCGAGCTCGACATGGAGCTTGCGCCTCTGCTCGTCGTCTTCCGCTACGACGACGTTCCGGGCGTGATCGGCAAGGTGGGGACGCTCTTCGGCGCGGCGAATGTCAACATCGCGAACATGACCGTGTCGCGAACCCGTCGGGGAGGGCAGGCGCTGATGGCATTGTCGATCGACTCACCTTCGCCGCCCGACCTCGTGCAGCAGATCCACTCGGAGTTCGATGACGCCCGCTTCATCTCGCTGGAGTGACTCAGACCGCGTCGGCGCAAAGTTGGTTTGCGGGTCGTGTGGCCTGAGCCGGTAGAGCGCATTGCCGCGTTCCTGCGAGCTTCAGGCGTCGAGGGACGACTCGAGGAGTTGTTGCCTGGCGCTGGGCCGCCGGCCCGGCAGAAGCTGCGTGCGGATGGTTTCGAAGGAGAGGGAACCGTGGTCGTCGCGCTCGTTCCCGCGGGTCGCAGCGTCGACGACGGAAAGCTTGCCACCGCTGCGGGTTACCGCGCCGTGCGGCCTGCGCCCGCGCCGGCCTTTCCCTTCGAGGGAGCCCGCGTCTTCATGGACCAGTCGATCCTGTCCGCCGACGGTGTCTGGCTGGAGGCGGGCTCGCCGCGTCACGTCCTCGAAATGTCGCCGGTGCAGATCGCCCGCGTGACGAAGGCGCGGACGGCGGAGCTTCTTCGGGAAACCAAAACGGGGGAGGGCGACGACGTGGCGCGCGGGTAGAATTCGACTCCGGTCCAGCCCGCCCGCAAAGGAGAGCTCTTCATGCAGGAACTCGAGAAGATCTGGATGAACGGCGAGCTCGTCGACTGGGCCGACGCGAAGATTCACGTCGGGTCGCACGGGCTGCACTACGGCTCCGGCGTGTTCGAGGGAATTCGCGCCTACGAGACGCCCAAGGGCAGCGCCGTCTTCCGGCTGACCGAGCACCTGCAGCGGCTGCAGAGCTCGGCACAGGTTCTCAACATGGAGCTCCCGTATACCGTCGAGGAGCTGCGGTCGGCGACCCTCGAGCTCATCGGCGCGAACGGCGTCGCCGAGTGTTACATCAGGCCGATTGCCTTCTTCGGCTTCGGCGAGCTGGGGGTTGCCTCGACCGGCAACCCTGTCGACGTCGTGATCATGAGCTGGCCCTGGGGAACGTACCTCGGGCCCGACGCGCTGAAGAACGGCATTCGCGCGAAGATCTCGTCCTGGACTCGGGTGGGCCCCAACGTCATCCCGCACGTCGCGAAGGCGACGGGCATCTACCTGAACTCGATGCTCGCGGTCATGGAGGCGAACCGTGCCGGCTACGACGAGGCCATTCTCCTCACGGACGACGGCTTCATCGCGGACGGCTCCGGTGAGAACGTGTTCATCGTCAAGGACGGGACGATCTTCACGCCTGATCTGTCGGCGTCGATCCTGCGCGGCATCACGCGCGACACGATCATCCAGATCGCGCAGGACCTCGGGTACTCGGTCGTCGAGAAGCAGCTGATCCGCACCGACCTCTACCTCGCGGACGAGGTCTTCATGACCGGCACCGCGGCGGAGGTGACACCGCTGCGAGAGGTCGACGACCAGCCGATCGGACCACCCGGGCCGGTGACGCTCGCGATCCAGAAGGCGTATCTCGACACGGTGCGGGGCGGCAGCGAGCGCTGGTCGCACTGGCTGGAATACGCAGCGATCGAACCGGCGCGAGCCGAAGCGTGACCGAAGCAGTCCGGGAGATCCCACTCTCCCGGCCGTGGCTCGACGAGCGCGAAGAAGAGCTCGTCCTGGAGGTGTTGCGGTCCGGACGCCTCTCACTCGGTCCGTGGATCGACCGGTTCGAAGAGCTGGTCGCCGAGCGAGTGGGTGCGCCCTATGCGGCAGCCCTTTCCAGCGGCACGGCCGGGTTGCACCTGCTCTGCAAGATTGCGGGGCTCGGAACCGGCGACGAGGTGATCACGTCGCCGCTCTCCTTCGTCTCCTCGGCGAACTGCTTCATCCTCGAGGGCGCGACACCGGTCTTCGCCGATGTCGATCCGGTCACGCTCAATCTCGATCCGGGCGCGGTGAAGGCGGCGATCACGGAACGCACGCGCGCGATCGTGGCGGTTGACATGTTCGGGTTGCCCTGCGAGCTCGACGAGCTGCAGACGATCGCCGACCGCAACGGCCTCGCGTTGATCGAGGACGCCTGCGAGTCCCTCGGCGCTGAGTATCGTGGCCGGCCGCTCGGGGCACATGGGCCGGCGGCGGTCTTCGCCTTCTATCCGAACAAGCAGATGGCGACCGGCGAAGGCGGCGTCGTCACGACCCATTCCGAGGAGGAGTGGAAGCTACTGCGGAGCCTTCGCAATCAGGGCCGGTCCTACGAAGGAGGCGGCTGGTTCCATCATGTTCGGCTCGGGCTGAACTATCGCTGGACGGACATTCAGGCCGCGATCGGGCTTGCCCAGCTCGAGAAGCTCGACAAGATCCTCGAGCTCCGCCAGGCAGCCGCAGCTCGCTACAGCGAACTGCTGGAGGACGTAGACGGTGTCGAGGCGCCGTTCGCCGGCGACGACGACCACAAACGTTCGTGGTTCGTCTATGTGGTGAAGCTCGACGCCGAACTCGACCGCGCCGCCGTGATGGACGTTATGAGGCGCGAGGGGGTGGCGACGGCCGAATACGTGCCTTGCATCCACCTTCAGCCCTACATGCAAGAGCGCTACAGCTTCACGCGGGGCCATTGTCCCGTCGCCGAGGAGGCTTCGAGCCGAACGCTCGCTCTACCGTTCTTCACGCGGATCGAAGCGTCCGACCAGCACCGTGTCGTCGACGTGCTCGGCGCCGCCGTCTCGAACGCGGCATAGCCGTCGACCCTGAATAATGGGCGCGTGGCCGACGCGACCCGGATGATCTGCCTCGGCCTCTCCGCCGGCGCCGCGTTCCGTTGACGGACGAACCGGGGGTCGCCGCGGCCGAGCGCCGCGGCTTCCGTCAACAAGCTTCACGTTTCGTGCTCGACGTCACGCCGCTTCGCCGCCATCCCGCATTCAGGCGACTCTGGTTCGGGCAGGGGATCTCGTTCATCGGCACCGAGATCGCCGAGGTTGCGCTCGCATACCAGATGTACCAGCTGACCGGCTCGACGCTCGCGGTCGGTCTCATCTCGCTCACTCACCTCGTCCCGCTGCTGACGCTCACCGTCATCGGAGGAGCGATCGCCGATGCGTTCGACCGTCGCCGCGTGATGCTCGTGCAGCAGGTCGGAATGGTTGCCGGGAGCCTCGGCCTGGCGGCCAACGCCGCGCTCAGCCATCCTCGTGTCTGGCCGCTGTACGTCTTCCAGTTCGTGATCTCCGCGGCCTTCAGCATCGGTGTCGGGGCGCAGCGGTCGATGACGCCCCAACTCGTCGACGAGTCGCACTTCCTGGCGGCCTCGGCACTGAACAGCGTCACGTCCCAGTTCGGCGCGGTCGGCGGCCCGGGTCTCGCCGGCCTTCTGATCAAGTTCATCGACCTGAAATGGGTGTACCTCGGCGACTCGCTCTCCTACGTCGGCGCGATCGTCGCCGTCGCGCTCCTCCCGCGGCTCGTGGCGAGGGAGGACGCGGACCGTCCGAGCTGGAGGTCGATCGTCGCCGGCTTTCGATACGTGCGCAGCCAGTCGGTGATCCTCGGCTTCTTCCTGGTGGACACGAACGCGATGATCTTCGGAATGCCGAGCGCCCTGTTCCCGGCGATCGCGGCGCACCGCTTTGGCGACCCCTCCCTCGTCGGTTACCTGTACATGGCGCCGGCGGCCGGAGCCCTGCTCGTCTCGTTGCTCTCGGGACCCTTACGGCACGTGCGCCGGCAAGGGCTTGGTGTTGTGATCTCCGCGTCGCTGTGGGGGCTGGCGATCGCGGCCTTCGGCTTTGCGCGACAGTTTTGGCTGGCGCTGCTGCTGCTGGGGCTGGCCGGATTGGGCGATCAGATCAGCGCCGTGCTGCGCTCGGTCATGCTGTACCGAATCACTCCCAGAGCGGTCCTCGGCCGTGTCTCGGGGATCGAATTCATGCAGGTCGCTGCTGCGCCGTCGCTGGGCAATCTCGAGGCGGGCGCCCTCGCGTCGGCGACGAGTGTCCGCCTCTCGATTGTATCGGGCGGCGTCGCGTGCGTTGCGGGCTGCCTGCTCCTTGCGTCGGCCTTTCCGGCGTTGCTTCGTTATGACGGTCAGGCCAATGCTGAAACGTGACTTCTTCGCCCGGAGCGTCCACGAGGTCGCGCCGGAGCTGATCGGCGTGACGCTGCTCGTCGACGGCGTCGGCGGGCGCATCGTGGAGGTGGAGGCCTACGAACAGGACGATCCGGCCAGCCACGGCCATCGCGGGCGAACGGCCCGCAACGCGGCGATGTTCGGTCCGCCGGGGCATGCGTACGTCTACCGCTCGTACGGCATCCACTGGTGCCTGAACCTGGTTTGCCGGGAGGAAGGTGTGCCGGAGGCGGTGCTGCTCAGGGCACTGGAGCCGACGAGTGGACTAAGCGTTCAGCGAAGGCGGCGGGGCGTGGAGGACCTTCGCGGCCTGTGTTCAGGTCCGGGCAAGCTGTGCCAGGCACTCGGGATCACGGGCGAACACGACGGTCTTCCGCTCGACGTTCCTCCATTCGAGCTGGTCGAGCGCGAGGATGCTCCGGAAGTCGTCACTGCACCTCGCATCGGAATCACGCGCGCCACCGAGCTGAGCTGGCGCTACCTGAATGCGGGGTCGCCTTTCCTCAGCCGCGGCCGACCACGAGCCTGACCTTGAGGTGGGGCGCCGCCGCGACGCCGGCCGCCGGCGTTTGCGCGAGCACCCGGCCCGCTCGACCCTTTGCGAAGCGCTCGATGGACACCAGACCTCGCGCGTGCAACCGGCGGCGCGCCTGGTCGAGCGACAGTCCGGTCACCTTCGGAACCACGCCGTTCAGCGGCTTCGCGAGCACGAGGGTCACTTTGTCGTACGACGACAGCCGTCCCCTGCGCGGAAATTGAGCGAGGACGAGGTCGAGCCGCTGCTTCGCTTGCGCCGGCTTGTAGACGACATTGGCGGTCAGAGGCTGCGCGCTGAGCCTGAGCTTCGCGCGCGCCAGCGACATGCCGACGACGCTGGGCACGTCGACCTCGTTCGGCTTGCAGTCTGCAGTGCGCCCGGGACCGCGTCCGACGAAGTAGGAGACCAACTCGGTGTCGCGGCAGTGGCCGTTGTCGAGCCGGAGGACGCCGTCGCGCCACGCCACCCGCTTCGCTGACGAGTACTGGTAGGAGTACGGGGGAAACGACTTGGGCTTCGTTCCCGCCAGAGCGAGTTGGTTGAAGACGCGCCAGATGTCAGCGGGGAAGGTTCCGCCGGCCACCGCCGAACCGTGGTATTCGGTGAGCATCGGCTTCAACTTGTTCGGGTACCCGACCCACACCGCCGTCGCGAGCTGCGGCGTGTACCCGACGAACCACGCGTCGCCGTAGTTCTCGGTCGTGCCGGTCTTTCCCGCGACGACGCGGTCCGGCAGGTTCGCCCGCTTTCCGGTCCCGGAACGGATGACGCCTTCGAGAATGCTCGTGAGCAGCGCATCCTGCTCGTGGTCGAGGACGACTCGGTTCACCGGCCGGTTCTCCTCGACGAGCCTTCCCGTGGCGTTGCCGATGCGGGCGATCGCGCGAGGACGATTCCCGAACGTTGAGCCGTCCACGCGGCGCCCGTCGTTCGCGAACGTGGAGAACGCGCGAGCCATCTCGAGCGGGCTGACGGCGTCGGCGCCCAGCCCGATCGCGAAGTAGGGGTTGAGGTGCCGCGTGATACCCAGCTCGTGTGCGGTGCGGGCGACATTGGCGGGCCCGACCAGACGCGTGAGCTGCGCAAAGATGCTGTTGTCCGACACGATCGTCGCGGTTGTGAGATCGGCCGAGCCGATGTAAGCATTCTCGTAGTTGTGCACGGGCCAGTACTTGTCTCCGATGAAGATGGAGACCGGCTTCGACGGGAAGATCGTCACCGGAGAGATGCCTTGCCTGAGCGCGGTGGCAAGGACGAAAGGCTTGAACGACGAGCCCGGCTGCCGCTCGCCCTGAACCGCGAGGTTGAACTGGCTCTGCCGGAAGTTGTCGCCGCCGTACATCGCGACGATCTCGCCCGTGCTCGGGCGGATGGCCACCAGGGCGGCCGACGGTCCGTTCGGCTCCTTGAGGACGGTCCCGATCGCTCTCCTCGCGAGCTTCTGTAGCCGCAGGTCGATCGTGGATTGAACATTGAGACCGCCGCCGAAGACGCGCCGGGTTCCGTAGCGCTCGATCAGCTGCTGCTTGACGTAGTTCACGAAGTAGGGCGCAGGTCCCTGGATCCCCGGCAGGTGGACATCGGCCGCCTTTGGCAGCGGCGTCCGGTCGGCTCGTTCGAGGTCGCGTGCGGAGATCTCGTTCTGCGCGAGCATCGTCTTCAGGACCTCGAGACGTCGCGCTCGCGCAGTCCGAGGATTCGTCACCGGATCGAAGCGCGCGGGATCGGCGGGGATTCCGGCCAGCAGTGCCGCCTGCGGGAGCGTCAGCTTGGACGCGGACGTGTTGAAGTACGTCTGGGCTGCGCGCTGGATGCCGTAGGCCCCGTTGCCGAAGTAAATGGTGTTGAGGTACGCGGTGAGAATGCGCAGCTTGTTCCAACGCTGCTCGAGCTGCCAGGCGAGCGCGGCCTCCTTGAGCTTGCGGCTGATCGTGCGCGCCGACGTGACACACGAGTTCTTGACGAACTGCTGCGTGATCGTCGATCCGCCCTGCACGACCTTCTTGCTCGTGACATCCGCCCAGACCGCGCGCCCGATGCCACGCAGGTCGACTCCGTGATGCTCGTAGAAGCGCTTGTCCTCGACCGCGACGATCGCCTGCTGCATGATCGGCGCGATGTCGGCCGTCCCGACGAGGACGCGGCTCTCGGACCCCCGCAAGGTGGCGAGGATGGTGTGCCCGTCGTTCGCGTAGATGTATCCGTCGACTTCCCGCGGCACGCGAGTCGGATCACAGGAGGGAATCTGACTCGCGATCGCCGTGATGAGACCGAACGTGAAGGACGTCACGCCGAGGACGACGAGGAGCAGGAGGAGGGCTGAGAGGCGGAGCTTGCGGATCCTGCGCCGGCGTCCGTTGGATGTGGGCGCGCTCGCGGTGCGTTTGCGGCGAAGCAAGCGCCAGATTCTAGCTCTGAGCCGCGTTCCTGACGATCAGGAACGGCGTCTGTGTGGGAGCTTCCGTTCCGCCTGCCTTCTCTTCGGTGACCAACACCGTCGCCCCGTCCCGTACCGGCCGCTCGAGCGGGACGGCGATCGTCGTTCCTCCGGCGAACAATCCAGCGGGCTGTGGAGCGCCGCCATCGGCGACCCACGCTTCGTAGGTGCGGCCGGGTCCGGGCTCGGCAAGCTTGTTCAGTAGCAAGGCGCCCTTGCCGTCGGGCCCGACGACGAGCGTCCCGCGCGAGAACGAGATCTTGCGTGAGCCGGGCTGGGCAAGGATCTGCGCAACGCGCTGCTGGCGTGCGAGGGCCGCCTCTCTGCGGTCGAGCTTGCCCGAGAGCGAAACAGCCCAGAGACCCAGGCCGATCGCGGCGCAGGCCGCCACAGCCGCGGCCGCAATGACGGGTCGCAGCCAGCGCGGCCGCAGCGGCACGACGTTCGGGCGCTCGGCTCTCGCCCGGTCGAGGATGCGGGCGCGCAAGTCAGCGGAGGGCAACGGCGCCTCCGCGGCGTACGCGAGTGCGCCCGCAGACTCGGACAACTCCGCGAGCTCCCTCTGGCAGCGCTCGCAACGCGCCAGATGAGCTTCGTACCGTCGCGCCTCCTCTGCGTCGAGGGCGTTCAGGGCGTACGCGGCTGTCAGGTCGTGTAGGGCGTCGGCTTCCATGCCGCCTCTCCGGGTCTGGGGTCTGCCAGCAGCTCGCGCAGCCGCGCAAGGCCGGTGAACATCCTGCTCTTGATCGTACCCACGGGCTCGCCGAGCCTCTCGGCCAGCTCGGACTGAGTGAAGCCGCCGTAGTAGGCGAGCTCGAGCGCTTCACGCTGCTGATCCGGAAGCTGCTTCAGAGCGGACTGGACGCGTTCACGCTCGAACCGCAACCACGCGTCGTCTTCCGCCGAGCCCGAGGACGGAGAGTCGACGCCGTCGACCAGCGGTTCCGCGCGCCGGCGATTCTCCCGTCGCACGAGGTCGACCGCGCGACGATGCACGAGCGTCAACAACCACGTGCTCGCTTTGCCGCGTTCGGGGATGAACCGGTCGGCGTTGCGCCAGGCGGCGAGGAACCCTTCCTGCACCGCGTCCTCGGCCAGCCGCTCGTCACGAAGAATTCGCAGCGCGAGACCGTAGGCGACGCGGCCGAACCGGTCGTAGAGCTCGGCCAGCGCCGACTCGTCGGATCGAGCGAGCAGCGCGACAACGGCTTCGTCGGAGAGATGAGCGAAGGAGCGCGGCATCAGCCGAGGAGTCTGGCTCATCCCTCTCATTCGTGTCGTCAGGCGTTTTGGTTCGGGTCGAACCGGTCCGAGAGCCGTGGCGAATCAGCGCCGACACGACGGCCACCGCAGACCCGACCGGCCGTCTGAAAGGAGCAGGGAAGACGATGCGAAAGCTCGCAGTCGTAGTCCTGGTGGCCGCAGCCTTGGGGGCGCTCTTCGCCGCCCTCGCGTCGCGGGGCGGAAGCCCGGCGGCGGCACAGGCGTCGAGTCACCGGGAAGCACCGTTGATCTCGGAGGATCCCTCCGCGGACAACACGGACACCTATGCGTTCCGAAGCCCGGACCGGCCGGACACGGTGACGATCATCTCCAACTACATCCCGGGCGAGGATCCGGCGGCGGGACCGAACTGGTACACGTTCTCACCGTCGGCGCGGTACGTCGTGTACGCCGACAAGAACGGCGACGGCAAGCCGGACATTACGTGGCGATTCCGGTTCAAGAACCAGGCACCCGTCGCGTTTCTGCAGAACACGCAGCAGTCCTACACCGTGACCCGAGTCGAGGGGAAGTCCTCACGGGTCGTCGGCAGTGGCCTGCTCACGCCGCCCGACAACATCGGACCAAGGTCGACGCCGGGGTACCACGCACTCGCAATGGCGGGCGTGCACGACCTGAACGACGGCTCGAAGGTCTTCGCCGGTCAGCGCGACGACTCCTTCTTCGGCGACATCGGTGCAGCGTTCGATCTCGTGGCCATTCGCAAGGGCACGGGCGCGAGCGGGGGAGGGAAAGACTTCTTCGCCGGTTACGGAGTGCACACCGTATCGCTGCAGGTTCCGCTGTCTCAGCTCGACAATGGAGGCAACCACATCGTCGGCATCTGGGCGGCAAGCGAACGGCCGAAGCTGACCGTCGAGGTGAAGGGCAACAAGATCCGTCGCTCGACGACATGGGTGCAGGTCTCCCGTCTCGGCAACCCGCTGATCAACGAGCTGCTGATCCCGACCGGGCTCAAGGACAAGTGGAACGCGAGCACGCCGGACAAGGACAAGCAGTTCGAGCAGTACTACTCGAGCCCGGTGCTCGCCAAGCTGCTGAATCAGCTGTATCCGCAGTTCGGGCCATTTCAGGAGACGAACCGCACGGACCTCGTGTCGGTGCTGCTGACCGGTCTAAAGGAGCCGAACCTCAACTTCACCGGCAACACGCTCGCGGATGAGATCCGGCTGAACCTCGCGATTGCACCGACGGCCCCCGTGGGGAAAGGCAACCGGCTCGGTGTCCTCGGCGGCGATCTCGCCGGGTACCCGAACGGGCGTCGGCTGGAGGACGACGTCATCGACATCTCGGAGCGGGCGGTCGGCGGCGTTCTGATCGGACACAGCCTCCCGCTCGGCGATGGCGTGGACGCGAACGACTTGCCGTTCCAGACGACGTTCCCGTACCAGGCCGATCCGTTCAGCGGTTTCGACAACACGAAGGGACAGCAGAAGCCGTAATGACGTCGAAGCGGCTCATCCTCGGAGGGCTGGCGGCGGGCTCGACCGCCGCCGCCCTCCTGCTGGGTGGCGTCCTGACCGACGGCTCGGCACAAGATGCGGCAACTGTCCCGGTTGCGTCCGCCATCACCGCGACCGGGAGTGCGTTGATCCCGCAGTTGCAGCAGGAGGTGCGTGCGAACCCGACCGATGTCGCCGGCTTGGGATTCCTCGGTCTGGCCTATCAGCAGCGCGCCCGCGAAACCGGCGACCCGAGCTACTACACGAAGTCCGATGGCGTGCTACGCCGCGCCCTCCGCTACTCGCCTGACGACCTCGTTGCGACCACTGGTCTGGGTGCGCTTGCACTTTCCCGTCATCGCTTTCGCGACGCGCTCGCACTCGGCCGACGGGCCGTCGCACTTTCACCGTCGACGGCACGTGGCTACGGCGTCGTCGGCGACGCTCTGGTCGAGCTCGGCCGCTACCGCGAAGCCTTTGCGGCTTTCGACCGGATGGCGTCCCTCAAGCCGAGCCTGTCTTCGTATGCGCGTGTCTCGTATGCGCGTGAGCTGCTCGGCGACGTCCGCGGAGCGGCAGCGGCGATGCGTCTTGCGATCGACGCGGCGGCTGGTCAGCCAGAAGCGCTCGCGTGGTCGCAGACTCAGCTCGGAAAGCTCTTCTGGTCTCAGGGACGGGCGAGGGCGGCCGAGCGTGAATACCGAACAGCGCTCGCGGCGCGCCCCGGTTATGTGTATGCGTTCGACGGGCTCGCGCTGGTCGAAGCCGCGCGCGGTCGGTATCGCGATGCCATCGCCTACGAGCGGCGAGCAACGGACACGATCCCGTTGCCACAGTTCGTCGCCTCGCTCGGCGACCTCCAACGGCTGGCCGGCAACGGGAGCGCAGCGCAGCGGCAGTACGCACTCATCGGCGCGATCCGGCGTTTGCTGCGTGCGAACGGCGTCCGGACCGATCTCGAGACCGCGTTGTTCGACGTCGATCACGCGGTGCGACTACGGCGTGCGCTTTCGCTGGCCAGGGCGGCGCAGGCCGAACGGCCATCGATCGACGGCGACGATGTGCTCGCGTGGGCGCTCGCACGGAACGGTCGCTGCTCGGAAGCGTTGCACTATTCGAAGCGTGCGTTGCGACTCGGCACGCGCGATGCCGTCAAGTTCTTCCACCGCGGCATGGTGGAACGCTGTCTCGGCAACGGCGTCGCCGCAAAGACATGGTTCCGCCGCGCACTCTCGGTGAACCCGAACTTCTCGCTGCTGTGGGCGCCGGTGGCGAAGAGGTACGCGGCGTGAAGCGGCTCGCGTTTCTGGCAGCAGCATTCGCTGCGCTCGTGCTGCCCGTGGCCGCCTCGGCTCATCCGCTCGGCAACTTCACCGTCAACCGTTTCAGCCGGATCGAGGTCGCCGGACCGCGGATCTATGTTCGTTACGTCCTGGACCTCGCCGAGATTCCGACCTTCCAGGCGGGCAAGATCGACGCGCAGGCCTATGCGCATCGCATCGCGCGTGGAGCTCAGCTGACGGTGAATGGGCGCCGCATGCGCTTGATCCCGATCGAGACGGTGCTCGCACATCCAGCGGGGGCGGGCGGCCTGCGGACCACGCGGCTCGAGACGATCCTGCGCGGACCGAGGCTCGCCGGAGCGAGCGATGTCGAATATCGCGACACCAACTACTCCGATCGGATCGGGTGGAAGGAGATCGTCGTCGGGGCCGCGCCAAGCTCGAGCCACGAGCTCCGTGCCTATCCGAAGGACCTCCTCTCGAGCCCGCTAACCGTGACGAGTGTCCGAACCAGGCTCTTCCCAGGGACTGGCCGCGGAACGCCGCCGCGTGTGACCAGGGGCCCGGGACTGCAGGCACCCGACCGCGTGGCCGACTCCGGCTTCGCCGCGCTCGTCGGTCGAGATCGGCTTGGCTTCTGGGTGATCGTCGCGTCGCTTGGCGCAGCGCTCTTCTGGGGCATGGCGCACGCGCTCTCGCCCGGGCACGGCAAGACGATCGTCACCGCGTACCTCGTGGGACAACGCGGAACACCGCGCCACGCGGCCCTGCTCGGGCTGGTGGTCACCGCCACGCACACGGTCGGCGTGTTTGCGCTCGGTGCAGTCACGCTCGCGCTCTCACGTTTCATCGTGCCGGAGACGCTGTACCCCTGGCTCAACTTCGTGTCTGGCCTCCTCGTCGTTCTGATCGGCGCTTCCGTGCTCCGCTCCCGCTGGCGGCACCGCCGCGCGCACACGCGCGGTCACGGCCACCACCACCACCACGAGCACGAACCCGAGCATGGGCTCAGCCGGCGCTCACTAGTCGCCGTCGGCGTCTCGGGTGGGCTGCTGCCGTGCCCATCGGCGCTGGTCGTCCTGCTGGCGGCAATCACGTTGCACCGCGTCGCCTTCGGGATGCTCCTCATCGTTGCCTTCAGCGCCGGCTTGGCCCTGACGATCACTGGCATCGGCGTCGCGGCCGTCCTCGCGCGCGGCGCGTTCCGCCGTGTGAGCTTCGACGGCCGCCTGGTGTCCCTTCTGCCGACCGCGAGCGCACTTGTGATCCTGGTGGCAGGCTTGCTGATGACCGTCCACGCGCTGCCGAGGGTGGGCTAGCGATGTTCGGGTTGGACGAGCGGATCGCCACGTTCTCGAACGGCACGACGCTGCTGATCGTCGTCGCCGTCTCGGTGCTGTTGGGTCTTCGCCACGCCGGCGACCCGGATCACCTTGCCGCCGTGACGACGATGATCGCTTCCGGAAAGGAGCGTGCCGCGCGTCGCGCCGCCCGGCTGGGGTTCACCTGGGGCCTCGGCCACGCGACCTCGCTGTTCGTGTTCGGACTGCCCGTGATCCTCTACAGCGCCTATCTCCCGGCCACGGTCCAGAGGGCTGCGGAGACGAGCGTCGGCTTCGTGATCGTGCTGCTGTCGCTTCTCCTCTTGGTGCGGTGGCGCCGCGGTGTGTACCACCACGCGGACGGCCATACGCACGCGACGAGAACCGGCTGGCAGGCCTATGCAATCGGGCTCGTCCATGGGATGGGAGGGACTGCGGGCGTCGGCCTGCTGCTGCTCGCAACGATTCACAGTCACATCCTCGCGGTGGCGGCTCTCGCGGTCTTCGCGTTCTGCACGGCCGTTTCGATGGCGGCGCTGTCGACCGGGTTCGGCCTCGCGCTTGCCAGCGCTCCGGTCCGTCGGTCCTTTCACGTCATGGCACCGGCCCTCGGGTCGGCCAGCCTCGCGTTCGGCGTCTGGTACGCGCTCGGAGCGCAAGGCCTCGTGCCTTACGTGTTCTAGTTCGATACGTTGCGGTCGGTGGCAACGACTGCCCCTTACGGGTCCTGGGCCTCGCCGATCACGACCGATCTCGTCGCGAGCGAAGGCGGCGTCTCCTTCGCCTACCTCGATGTCAGCGAAGAGGGCGTCTACTGGACCGAAAGCCGGCCGCGGGAGAGCGGCAGGAGCGCGCTCGTCTTCCGCCCGCACGGCGGTGAGCCCTCCGACGTCGTTCCCCCGGGCTTCAACGTCCGGACGCGTGTGCACGAGTACGGCGGCGGCGCCTGGTTCCGCTCCGGCTCGGTCGTCTTCTGCTCGAGCTTCGACGACAGCCGGCTCTATCGGATCGACGCACCCGGTGTCGAGCCGCGGCCGATCACGCCAGAGTCCTCCGACCCGCATGCGCTCCGGTATGCCGACGGCCGTGTCTTCGCCGACGGCCGCCTGATCATCTGCGTCCGTGAGTTGCACGGCGTGGGCGAGCCGGTGAACGAGCTGGTCGTTCTACCCGCTGACGGATCTTCCGAGCCGAGGGTCGTCTCGACCGGCCGCGATTTCTACGCCGCGCCACGACCGAGCCCCGACGGGAAATCCCTGGCATGGCTCGCCTGGGATCACCCGCACATGCCGTTCGAAGGCACGGATCTCTGTGTCGCCGATCTTGCGCCCGACGGCTCGGTCTCGAACGGACGCCGCGTGGCCGGCTCGGAACACGAGTCGATCTTCCAGCCCGAGTGGAGCAGCGAAGGGTTTCTCCACTTCGTCTCCGACCGCACGGGCTGGTCGAACCTGTACGTCGAGCGCGGCGGGGAGGTGCACGCGCTGACGAGAGAGGAGGCCGAGCTCGGCTATCCGCAGTGGGTATTCGACCTCTCGCGCTATGCGTTCCTCGCCGATGGGCGCATCGCCTGCATCTTCACCCGGGCCGCGATCGACAGTCTCGAGCTGCTCGACCCACAGAGCGGAAGGCTCGAGCGACTCGACCTTCCTTACACGAGCTACTCCTCACCGTCGCTCCAGAGTCACGGCAGGCGGCTCCTCTTTCCCGCCTCTACGCCGACCGAGC
>Ga0207684_10003238_pt1 | contig 15976 bp, 19 predicted proteins | sample KBSK5501metaG_FD_184342 | JGI IMG/M metagenome (GOLD analysis project Ga0207684, IMG submission 184342) | Corn, switchgrass and miscanthus rhizosphere microbial communities from Kellogg Biological Station, Michigan, USA - KBS K5-50-1 metaG... | ecosystem: Host-associated > Plants > Roots >...
GGCAACCTGAATACGGCTGTGACGTGCCTGCCTATAACCCTTAGCTCTTTCGAGCATTTTTCTGTGTCTTCGTGCTGATATTGATTTAACTCGCATATTATTTAGATTTAGCCTTGTAAGTTGTTTTGACTCCAACTACTGTCCCGGTAGCCTTATGAACTTTTTTGGCGTAAAAACCTTTAACTTCGACTGTTCTTTTTAGATTTCTAAGTCTTTTAGCTGATTTTGCAGCCTTCAAATGACGCCTGAAACTTTGGCGCCTGAGAATTTTACCATTTTTGGTAATTTTCAGTCTATTTGTCAGTAATTTTCTTGTCTTCTGTTTTTGCATTCTTTTTGGTTGTCTGCGAAATAACTGTTACTAAATGCTTTCCTAAAAACTTTGGCTCCATATCGGTTATAACACTCTCTCCGAATACCGCCTTAATTTTGTTAATAATATCGTAACCAGTGTGCTTAACCCTCATCTGCGGTCCTCTGAAAACGACCACCACCCGGACCTTGTTTCTGTCAGCAAAGAACTCTTTAATCCTCTTAATTCTTATCTGAAAATCACTCTCTCCTATGAAAGGTGAGAACCTGATTTCCTTAACTTCTCCGCCTTTAACTCCTTTTGCCTGAGCCTTAGCTTTCTTTTCCTCGGAATACCTGAACTTGCCGTAATCAGCGATTTTGGCAACCGGTGGAGTTGCGTTTGGCGCGATCTCAATTAAGCTAAAACCCACCTCTTTGGCCTTTTTAATGGCCTCATCCTTTGTTAAAACCCCAATAAGTTTTCCCTCAGAATCAATGACTCTTAGCGAGGGAGCCCTTATTTGATAGTCTGTACGCCAGAAAAGTTTTTGTTTTGCCAACTTGATTACCTACGAATTGTACCTAAAATATGAGCTTTTATCAAGGGAGGGTTTTTTCGCTAATCTCAAGCTTCAAGGCTTTAATGAAATCTTCAAGATTTTTGCTTCCTAAATCCTTGCCGTCCCGCTTTCTGACTGCCACAGCTTTTGCCTCAGCCTCACGGTCACCAACGATAAACATATATGCAACTTTCTCAAGCTGGGCATCGCGAATTTTGGCCTGTAATCTCTCGTTCCTATCGTCAACTTCGACCCTGATATTTTCCTTTTTAAGCTCCTCTGCAACTTTCTTGGCATATTCCAAGTGTTTTTCAGTGATGGGAAGTACTTTTACCTGAACCGGAGTTAGCCAAGTTGGGAAATTACCGCCAAAATGTTCAATAAGAACCATCATAAACCTTTCAGATGACCCCATTATCGCTCGATGAAGCATGACAGGCCTTTTTTCTTTTCCATCCGCATCTGTGTAGGTTAAACCGAATCTTTCCGGTAAAAAGTAATCGATTTGTAAGGTTGAGAGCTGCCATTCACGACCAAGTGAATCTTTGGCGATTAAATCCATCTTGGGCGCATAAAATGCGGCTTCACCAACTCCGTCAAAATATTCAATGTCATTTCTTTGCATTATTTTAACTGCCCATTTCTCTGTTTTGTCCCAAATCTTGGGGTCGCCAATATATTTTTCGGGATGCTCAGGATCGCGGATTGACATTCGATAACGATAAGTAAGACCAAATTTTTTCATTATTTCCTTAATCATAGAAAGAGCCTTATCAGCCTCTTCGTCTACTTGATCTTCGCGACAGAAAACGTGGCAATCGTCTTGAGAGAAAGACCTAACTCGGGCCAAACCCGAAAGCTCGCCAGGTTTCTCATCACGATATAACATGGCGAAATCAGTTAATCGAATCGGCAAATCCTTGTAACTTCTAGGTTTAGATGAATAAATTTGAGTGTGTTGAGGACAATTCATGGGTTTTAGAAAAAATTCCTCATCCGAATAATTTGAAGAAACTTTAAATAAATTTTCCTTATATTTGTCGTAATGTCCCGATTTCTTGAAAAGATCTGCCTTAACTATTTGAGGTGTCCAGACTTGAGTATAATCTTCTTTGGACTGAACAGATTCGACATATTCATTCAAAAGTCTTCGTATCAAGGCACCTTTAGGTGTAAATAAAGGAAGACCGGCACCAACCAAATCAGAAAAAGTAAAAAGATCTAATTCTTTTCCTAATTTTCTATGATCCCTTTTCTTGGCTTCTTCTTTAAGGGCAAGATATTCGTCCAACTCTTTTTGGCTTGGCCAAACTGTACCGTAAATTCTGGTTAGCATTTTGTTTTTCTCGCTACCCCTCCAGTAAGCCCCTGCAACGGAAAGAAGTTTGAAGAATTTGAGCTCTTCGGAAGGTTTGGCAACATGACCTCCACGGCAAAGGTCAGAATAATTTCCGGATTTGTAGAAAGTTAATTTTTGTCCTTCTTCTGAAAATTCATTAATAAGCTCCAATTTATAACCGTTGCCAAGATAAGCCTCTTCCGCTTCTTTTTTAGTTACATCTTTTTTTTCAAACCCTTTCCAGGACTTAACCAACTCGTGCATTTTGGCTTCAATTTTAGGAAAATCTTCTTCTGAAATTTTAGTATCTCCAAAGTCAAAATCGTAATAGAAGCCATCCTCGATTGCCGGGCCAATTGTTCGAAGCGTTTTTGGCCAAATGTCCATTACAACCGCAGCCAAAAGGTGGGCACAAGAATGCCTGAGGTGATCTAAATAGTTTTTATCATTGATATCCATAATTTGATTATACAATTAAAAAGACATTAGCCAAGAATGAAAGGTAAAATCGCCTTCAAATTCGGGTCTTTTAAATAAATATCAGCAATTGCTTGTACTTTTGGTCTTAACACTACCCCTCCAAACCCAATAAATAAATCAACTTCGTTTTTAGCTTCTGCGTCAGTACTGCCATCTCCAATAAAAACTACCTTTTTCATCTCCTTTTTAAATTTTTTAATGATTTGGCTCTTACCCCCATTTTTTCCAAGAGGGTTATTCTGATCGAATCCTTTATAATTCATCTGCTCGTCAAAATACACTATATTGCTAAAAACACAACCATTATCAATTTTTAAATGTTTTGCCAGAATACCAACAGCCGGTTGAAAATTTCCTGTAATAAGCCATACCTTAATTCCATTTTGTTTTAAAATGTCGACAACCTCTCTTGCTCCATTTGTCAGGTTTTTAATATAAGCATGACCCATATCAACTAATTCCTGGTAGTTTGGGGCTATAGCCTCCATTTTGGCCTTCATAGCACCTTCCATTAGAATATTTCCATTCATAGCATCCATTGTAATTTTTTCTATTTCTGGACCTTTACCTTTCTTTTTGGCAATAAAGTCAAGGCCCTCTATTTTTACAAGAGTGCTGTCAACGTCAAAAACTACTGAGTCGAATTTATTTTTTAACATTTTTAGTACAAAAAAAACTCCCTTTTGGGGAGTTGTCTTAAAAAAGCACAAAAACAACCCCCTAGACGAGAGAGGTTGATGTAGTGCTAACGAAATCTAATTTAATTTGCATAGGCATAATTTATACTACTAGCTGAGGGATGTCAAGGTTTTTTAAGAAGTTTGGCCTGTTTTCTGGCTTCAACTTCATCCAAAATCATTTTTCTGATACGGATTGATTTAGGAGTTACCTCTACAAGCTCTGTATCGTCAATATATTCCAGAGAATCCTCGAGGCCCATTATCCTGGGAGTATTAAAATGCTCGGCACTTCCGTCACCTTTACTTCTCATATTAGAAAGTTTTTTCTCTTTACAAACGTTAACTCGCATGTCGCCCGAACGTGTATTTTGGCCGACAACTTGGCCTTTATAGACGCGGATGGCAGGGCCGACAAAAAGTTCTCCCTGGTCCTGAACTCCTACAAGTCCGTAAAGTCTGGTTTCTCCGGTTTCGTAAGCAACCATGCTTCCGCGCTCACGTTCGCGGGTATATCCATCATCCGGCAAGAATTCAAAGAAGGCGGCGTTCATAATTCCCAAACCTTTGGTGTCTGTAATAAACTCGCTTCTGTAACCGATAAGTTCTTTAGTTGCAATCGTAAATTCAAGGTATGTAATTCCGTCGGTTGATTCCATATTGTCCATTTTGGCGTGTCTTTGACCCATTTTTTGGATTACAATTCCGGAATAATCGTCCGGGACTTCGATATAAAGTTTTTCATAAGGAGTCATCTTTTTGCCATCGACAATTTTATTAACAACGTGAGGCCTTGATACCTGGAACTCATAACCCTCCCTGCGAATTCGCTCGATAAGAATAGCTAAATGAAGCTCTCCTCGACCGTAAACAGTCCAAGTTCCGTCAGCATTATCTTCAACCTTCAAAGCAACGTCTGTTTCGAGTTCTTTATAAAGTCTGGCACGAATTTGGCTTGAAGTCTTAAATTCACCCTCATGGCCTCCAAAAGGAGAATTATTGACCATAAAAACCATTTTGACTGTGGGTTCTTCAATATCCAAAAGAGGAAGTGCAACAGGTGAAAGTGGATCTGCAATTGTTTCTCCGATATTAACATCCGGTACTCCTGTAACTGAGACTATGTCTCCCGCAAACGCTTCCGTTTCTTCTTTTTTACCAAGGCCTTTGAAAGTTGTAAGAGAAGTAATTCTGTATTTGTTGATTTGACCCTCACGGTTAATGTGAGCAACATCCTGACCGTTTTTGATGCTTCCTGAATGGATTTTGCCGATAGCAATCCTACCTTTGTAACTATCCTTGCCGATATTAGAAACAAGCATTTGAAGCGGAAGATCAGAATTAATTACTGGAGGCGGAATTTCTTTAAGGATCATGTCAAAAATGGGCGAAATATCGGTCATTTTATCTAACTCGGGGGTAAGCCCTGCTTTACCATCGCGGCCTGAGGCAAAAATTACCGGGAAGAAAGCTTCCTCTTCTTTGGCACCAAGCTCAACGAAAAGATCAAATGTTTTTCCATGAACCCAATCGGGTCTGGCACCCTTTTTGTCGATTTTATTTATAACTACAATGATTTTGAGTCCAATTTTAAGGGCTTCACGAAGCACAAAACGGGTTTGAGGCATTGGGCCTTCTTTGGCATCGACCAAAAGAAGTGCTCCGTCTGCCATGGAAAGAACACGCTCGACTTCACCGCCGAAATCAGCATGGCCGGGTGTATCGATAATGTTAATTTTGACGCCTTTATACTCAACTGAGGCATTTTTGGAGAAAATGGTGATACCACGCTCACGCTCAAGCTCGTTACTGTCAAGAATTGCTTCCTGGCCTTCGTCCTCTTTTCTCATTTCTGTATGAGATTGACGCAATAAAGCATCAACCAGGGTGGTTTTACCGTGGTCGACGTGCGCGATAATAGCAACGTTTCTAATTTCCATATTTTTAGGGCAAATTAAACTCCGCACAAGCGGAGTTAGAAGCCTATAGCTTTGTGATTATACCACCTTGGGCTTTTTCTAGCAATCTCTAAATGATATAATTCTGTCTCGAGGGCTCGTGGTATACCGGTAACACGCTTCCATGGCATGGAAGAGTAGCGGGTCCAATTCCCGCCGAGTCCACTTTTGTTATACTGAATGATGCTTAACTTACTGCACGTCTTTATTCTCGCCCTCACAGAAGGCCTAACCGAGTTTTTGCCAATTTCCTCAACCGGGCATATGATTCTGGTTAGTAAACTCCTCGGGTTAACTGAGACAAACTTCCTCAAAACATTTGAGATCGTGATCCAACTTGGTGCCATATTGGCCGTAGTAGTACTTTATTTCAAAAAGTTTGTTTCAAGCTGGAATCTAATTAAAAAGCTGATTACAGCGTTTATTCCGACCGCGGCTGTCGGCTTTGTTCTCTATCCTTTTATTAAAAATGTTCTTTTGGGAAGTTCTGCCGTAACTCTAAACGCACTTTTTTGGGGAGGCATAGCTTTAATCGCCATAGAATGGCTATTAAAGAAGTATCATTTTTCAATTTATGAACATTCTTCAAATGTCAATTTTCAAATAAAAGACACAAAAACAATAAGTTATAAACAAGCCCTAACCATTGGGGTCTTTCAGTCACTCTCCGTGATTCCCGGAGTCTCACGAGCAGCTGCAACAATCATTGGAGGGCTTTTGACGGGCCTAGACAGGGAAACCGCGACGGAATTCTCTTTTCTTCTGGCAGTCCCAACTATGTTTGCGGCTACCGGCCTTGATCTTTGGAAATCCAGAAATATGATTGCCTCAGCCGGCTTCTTAACACTCTTCGTGGGAACAGTTCTTTCCTTCTTCTTTGCTCTTATCGCAATTAAATTCCTAATCGCCTACGTTAAAAAGCATGACTTTACAGCTTTTGGAGTTTACCGCATCGCTCTATCACTTCTCTTTTGGATATTCGTAAAATAGGTCTACGGAATGTCGGTAGCTTTTGTATCCGGTTGAAGCGCACCAAACAAATTTCCTTCAGTATCCTCAAAATATTGCATAAATCCGACTCCGTGAACAAGCCCGCCTTCATCAGCCCATTTTCCTCCGGCCTTCTTAACCTTCTCTGCAGTTTCCTCTAAGTCTTTTACCTCAATAGAGTTAACGAATGATCCGATTGCACCTTTTTTAGCAAAAAGCCCTATTCTTGGGGCAATTCCACCATTAATTCCTCCGTTTGTGTCGATTGTCCAGTAATTCTGATCACCCATTTTTTTAGATTTCCACCCAAAGACTTCTTCATAGAATTTGGCACAACGCCCGGCATCGTCTGCAGGTATTTCGAAGTGAACAATTTTCCCCATAATTAAAATTAGCAAGTCTAAAGAATGTTGTCAAATCTTAATTTAGAAGCCTATTTAACTCCTACAAAAGAATAAGTAGCTTTGAAATCTGCAAATATTTTTTTAAGTTCGGTGTAGATTTCAGAAATTCGAACTAGTTTTCCATTGTAATCTACAAACGGGTCAACAAGCCTTGGTTTATTGGGCCCCCAAAACCTGGCTTCGGATTTTATCGCATAGTCAAATTTCTTTTTAGGAGTCAGTTCCGCAAGATGTTTTTGGATAACTTTATCTTTTGATTTTTGCAAAAGTTTCAAAACTTCGTCATCGTCTTTAAATAAATCGTGCATTGTCATAATTTCGGTTTCCAATGCCCGTCTTAACGTTTGAGCCAGAAGCTCATGTGAACCATGGGACGCGGCGTCCAGCCAGAGAAACTTGCCGGCTTCCATAAACAGGTTGGCGTAAAGTAAGGCGGTTGCAGGTGTTTTAAAATAAAATTTTGAATTTCGGACAGACATGTCCTTCAAAAAGAGAGTAACGATACTGTCGGGGAAAATTGGGTCAATTCTGGTATCTCGTAAAAAATAATCAATTCTATCGGCAGATAAGTCCGGTAGTTCCGCTTCGAGCAGATGGAAATTCCCTTTATTTAAAATTTTTCCCAAATTCATATTATGCTTTTTAAGAATTTCAGGAATATCTGAGGACTTAATAATCTCCTCCTCAAATTGTTCATGGAAAGTGTGATTTTTATTCGGGAAAAGAGCATCGGCTACATGCGAGAAGGCAGTATGAGGAGTGTCGTGGAGAAGTCCGGCAACTTGTTCTTCTAGACTAGCACCAAACTTTTTGAGGATGTACCAAACTCCGACGCTGTGTTCAAATCTGGTCATAACTCTGGAAGGAATAAGAAGCGCAGTTGGCCCGGCTTGTTTTATCTTTTTAAGGCGAATCACCGGGGAGCTTCTCAAAAGATCCAAAATTAGCTTGTTTTTGATCTCAATTTTGCCGTAAACCCTGTCACTAACGATCATCTTGAAAGGATTCTAGCATAGATGCGGCGATAAATGTTAAAATACAAACGTTGCCAAGTAATACAGTTACAAAATTGCTTGCAATTTTGAGAGGAGAAATGGCGTAGCGGATAGCAAAAAGTGGTAGCGGTTTGCGTAAAGCGAAGCTAATTTCGACGAGGACGCGTAGCTCAGTTGGTTAGAGCGTTTCATTGACATTGAAAAGGTCCCCCGTTCGAGTCGGGGCGCGTCCACCGACCTCCATCAAATTAGCCCGCAGACCTCTGAAGATAGTGATCGGGTGAAAGAAGGAAACTACTTCCCTTCTTTTTGTACATACTCCAATAATTTTTCTTCTCGGCACGTTTGTTAGAAGTTTGCATCCAAACTGTGGCGTTGTCAATTTTTTCGCGGAAAGAATGCAAAAACTCAAGAACTTTTTCAAAGAAAATTAAATGATAAATTCCCGGGTTTGCGGGTGCCTGAATCATAGCAACCTGTGTAGCCTCTGCCAAATTTCCGGTGCTTTGGGCAACTTTCACAACTTCGGAGGTTAAGGCCTGAAGTTGAACGCGAAGGTCATTGGATTTTTCTTGGGAAACTCTTTTTTCGTCAGCCGAAAGTTGTCTTTCAAGGGAAATCTGCATTCGAAGCTTTTTGTTTTCCTCTTCGGTTCCGTTCATAACTTCACTCATCTGAAGGGAGTCACCTGGGGAAATCTCACCCGATCTTTTAGGTGCAGGGCGTGTCATTCCCATAAGTTCTCTAAAGAAATCTTCCGAAGTGCCTTTAAGTAAATCGCCAGTTTGGGACGCGGCACCACCCCCTAAATCCTTAAGTGCTTCAAGCACGTTCTGTTTGGTTCGGATCTGCTGAGTTTTCTTCTTGTTATCGCTCATAGGCCGAGTGTACGCCTTTTAGGCTAATAAAATCAAGGAGTCTAATGCTTGGCGTCTTTTGAGGATCGACTCCAGCATTCTCTTTCTACTTTCTATATCTTCCTGGTTTTCGACCGCCTTACTTTGTGAGGCTACTGACATTCCAAGTGCGGCCTCAACCTCTTTAGGATCAACTTTAATCCCGTCGGTTTCTGCGATTTTAGATAAGGCAAGGTCGAGTGTAATTGCATCTTTAGCTTGGGCTTCATATTCGCTTCTTAGCCCGTCAACGGTTTTACCAATTGAGCCCAAATATCCCTCAAGTGCCAATCCCAATTTCTCAAGTCTTGCCAAAAGATTTGAAAGTCGGGAAGCCACTTCTTCTTCAACCAATATTTTAGGAATTGTGATCTTAACAGTATCGAGGATTGCCTTAACAACCATTTGTTCTTTTTCCTCTTTGGCAAGCTCTTTTGGAGCCTCTTTTCCGGGGACAAGTATATTTCGTGATTTTGATAGGCCGGTAACTGCCTTTTTATAGTCCCCAAGCTCTACCTCGGGAAGCTCACAAGTTATACCTTTGACTTGCCAATCTTTACCGTCCTCTGCACTAATAAGCTCAAATTTTGGATAAATTGCGATTTGAAGCTTGTTTTCGTTAATTGATTCGGCCAAGGCCTGTGGAAGAAGATGGCTTAATGAATGCTCGATTAAAGCGGTTTTAGAAACCTTCTCTGCGACTTTTGAAATTGGGGCCATGCCTTTCCTGAAACCAGGAATCTCCATGTCTTTGGCCATTTCAGTGATTGTCTCCTCTTGGGCTTTTTGAACCAAATCGATAGGAAGTGTAAAAGTAATTTGAATATTTCCGTCTTCTTCGCGCGCAACAACAGATGTTATTTTGTCAGCCATAGTTTGCTATTATACCCGCCGGCGAGGCTACTTTCCACCCCCACCTTTGTTCTGAGTAATTCTAACCGTTTGAGGCACAAACTGCCCTCGACCTGAACCTTTTGGTCCTCCGCCAAAACCCGATGGCCTTTTGCCAAAGCTCAATGTGGGAATCTTGGGTGGTTCCGTAACTGCAATTGTCTGTATTTTTGCTTTTGACACAAAACTATTATATAATATTTCTTAGCTTTTAGGAGGTCTCCGAGTTCTTCGGTTCTCCAGAGTCTAAATAGATGGGAGGTGAAAACTAATACAACTAACGACATTTATTTGTCGTGGTTTAAACTACTAAATATGCAAAATAAATTATTTATCGGAAATTTGGAATTTACAGTTACAGCAGAGGATCTTAAAGCTTTGTTTGCAGGTGCAGGCACAGTTACCGACGCAGCAGTTATTACAGACAGAATGACCGGCAGAAGCCGCGGATTCGGTTTCGTAACAATGAGCTCAGAGGAAGAAGCCAAAGCAGCTATTGAAAAATTCAATGGTTACGATCTCAAAGGACGCAAAATCAATGCTAACATTGCTCGTCCGATGGAACCAAGACAATAACGGCCTAAAAGGCTAATAAAAATTGTTTAGGTTAAGGAGAAGGAAAAGTGAAAAGTTAGAAATAACCAAGTACCTTTTCCTTTTTCGTGGGTTAAAGGTATCTTAACGTTCTTCGTCCGTCCAGTTTGTTAACCTGGTCGACAAAATCTCTTTGGATTTTATCAAAAGGTTGTTCGAGATCTATTACGATCCAGCGAATTGGATTTTTTGATTTTTTTCTTACCTCATTTAATCGCTCTAAAAATTTTTGTCCTGAAGCTTCTCTAGTTTTTATTTGTAAATTAATAGGATCTGTATTTATAAATTCAACTATTTTATCGCAATCAAGTCCGTCAATTCTTGCATGCCATTCAATAAGATTTGTTACCTCAGGGAATTGCTGGATAAGAAAACTTACAATAACTTCAGAGTTTGGCCCCCTATTTATGAATTTATGTTTTTTTTCGGAGACTCGATCTCTAATTTTTTCAAACGATTGTGAAGGGTTTTCCCCAAGGACTTCCAAAAACTGATGTTTTCTTTCTAAACTCATTAAGAGTTAAGATACTCCCAATATTTTATTTTACAAGATGATCATTGAAGAATTTTAGATTGTTGGCGACAGTGACTGACCAAGTTGGCTGCATGTTATGATCCGCTCCCGGATATTTTATTAAGCTAGCCGAAACAGTTGCGTCTTTAAATTCCTTATCGAGTGCATCGCTCCAAGTAAATGGCACAGCATCATCATTTGTCCCCTGGTTGAGTTGAATTTCGGCTTTGATGTTACCTATATAATTTGTCAGCGAATATTTTGTAACATCATAATCTGCCATAAAATCGGCCAAATGCGTGATTATATATTTGCCACTATCAGGGCTTTCATCAAGATAATAAAGAATGGAATAAGGAAAGGGTTTAGAAACGGGTGCCCAAAGAACAGTTGGATAAGTGACTCCCGTAATTTCAAGAGTTGTTAAGGCAATTTGACCACCATTACTGTGTGCCCAGATGAAAATATTCCCATCAGTTTTGATAGTGTTTGATCCTACCTTTAAGGGAGCCTCCTTTAAAGCCTCAACAGATTTCAGAGTTTCCATCGCCGTCGTATAGGTTTGGAAACGCGATTCAAAAGTATCAAAAGATTCTTGGCTACTATCCCCATATCCCAAAAAATCTGGCGCGATAGTTATATATCCATTTTTGGCGAAGATCTCTGCCGCATGCTGTGTTCCCTCTCCAATAAAATATTTGGTCTGATCAACATATCCTCTAAACATGACAATTACGGGGAAAGCCCCATCCCCTTTTGGAATATTTATAAGCCCTGAGACAGTTTTTTCCGGGCCGTTTGCAAATTTTGGGTCAAAAGAAAAAGTAAATTCATAAGAAGTAAAATTTGGGTTATCTTTTATTACTTTTCCAATTTGAATTTCAGAAGGAGCAACAGAGATTTTTGATAAATTCTCGATCGTGTATTTGGCTAGAGGAGTTGGCCGGACAGCAGCGATTGGATTTGAATTTCTGGGTAAGTGGTAAGCAAAGTTTGCAAACCAACCTATCGAAATAAAAACTACAGCAACCAGGAAATAATAAATGAAGTTCTTCACAATTTGATTATATCATTGGTATTGATCCACTTGACTTCGTATTTTATTCGGGTTAAAAATAAGATATGGTGGTCGATGAAAAAGTAACAGTTGGAATGGTAAATAATATCCCCAAATATGTTCAGTGGCATGGCCGCGTTCATAACGTAACTCAAATTGGTCTTCACCATCTTTATCGTGAAGGTAGAACCCTATATCATGTCTTTTCCGTCGTTGCCGATACGCTATTCATGAAACTCAAATTTGATACTGACAGCCTATCCTGGAGGTTGGAAGAGACTGAAAGCAGTTGAAAATAAATGGTAGATGGAAAATTAGAAAATGCAAAATTCTTTGAAATTCAATCCTGAATCTTCAAAGATCATGCATATCGATCTGAATTCCTGTTTTGCAACTATTGAACAACAGGCCAACCCCTCCTTAAGGGGTAAACCAATTGCAGTTGCCGCGTTCGTATCTCCCGGAGGCTGTATTCTAGCGGCATCAGTTGAGGCCAAACGTTTGGGGATTAAAACCGGCATGAGAGTCCGCGATGGGCGTGAGATTTATAAAGGTTTGATAGTTTTACCTCCTGACCCCTGGAAATATAGAAATGTTCACTTAAAACTTCGAAATCTAATTGCCGATTACACCAACGATTTTGTCCCCAAAAGCATTGATGAATTTGTCTTGAATATGACTGATTACCTATCTTTAAAGGAGCCTCCTTTAAAGGTGGTCGCACAAGAAATTAAAGGAAGGATAAAGGCTGAAATTGGAGACTGGCTGACTGTTTCAATTGGCATTGCGCCAAATAGGTACCTCGCCAAAATTGCGGCGGGTTTAAGGAAACCCGACGGGCTTGATGAAATAAATTGGGAAAATTTTCAGGGTATTTACTCGAAACTTAAACTGACAGATTTAACCGGAATTAAAGAAAGGAATGCCGCCAGACTTAATTCGGTTGGAATCTATTCTGTTTCCGATTTTTACGAAGCCCCTCTTTGGAAGCTCAAGGCCGCTTTTCATTCCATAAATTCCCTTTATTGGCAAATGCGCCTCGGAGGTTGGGAGGTTGATGATGTCGAGTTTGGCAGAAGATCCTACGGTAATTCGGTGGCTCTCGGCCGAAACCTGAGCACGGTTGCCGAGATTTCACCCATCCTTGCCAGACTCACTGAGAAGACGTGTAGTCGCTTGAGAGCGGCAGGATACACTGCAGGCGGCATTCACCTGGGTCTAGCTTACAAGGGTGGAGGCTGGTGGCATGAAGGCAGGCTCATCGGCCGTGCCCTATTTGATGCCAGAGATGTTTATAAAGCCGCCTTCAGGCTACTTTTATCCTCTCCCACGGGAGAAGGTAAAGGAGGCAATGTTTTAAATGTCGCGGTTTCCTGCTTCGGGCTTAGTCGACAGCATTCAATGCAGTTAGAAATCTTCAGCGACATTCCCAAAAAGCGTAATTTGACCGAAGCTCAAGATAACATTAATGGACGTTGGGGAGATTTTACGGTTGCCTCGGCTCAGAGTTTTGGTGGGGCCAAAGTAGTAATGGATAGAATTGCTTTTGGTGGAATAAAAGAACTTGAAGAGTTTACTTTAATGCATTAGATAGATCGACAGAAGTTTCAATCTTGACGCCATTTTTATCGGCATAACCGGCATTCATTTCCAAAACATAATCGATAGGCTGTCCCGGGCTATAAATTTTTAGATCAGAATCGGAAGTTCCGGTAGCCGCCGGCTGAATATTTTTATCAATTTTTATGACTTTTCCGTCCCGAATCCAGAGAAAATCCAATGGAATTAGCATCCCCTTCATCCAAAAGTTGGCAACTGTGTGCTTTGAATCAAAAACAAAAAGCATGCCGGAGTTTTCATCAAGGCTGGTCCTACCAGAAAGGCCCCGTTCTCTTTTGGCCTCAGTGTCCGCCACTTCAACTGATACCGCTTTATCCCCAACTTTAATATCAACTTTGGTCAGAGTTGGAACTTCCGGGGTAAGCCCTGGAATCTTAATATTGCCCGAGTTTTTAACAAAAAGTCCAACCAAAACTATAAAAGCGGCGACACCGAAAAGAGGTAAAACTATTTGTTTAATCATTTTGAAAGGCTAAAAAAAGCGCAACTGTCGCGAAAAATACCAACGCAGGAATCAATAGGTAAAGGAGGTGTTCGAAGGAAGATCTGTCGGTTTTATGGAGATGGATCTGAGAGTTCATAATTAATAATACCACGTTGTGCCGGGGACAGGACTTGAACCTGCACGCCTTTAAGGGGCACTAGGTCCTAAACCTAGCGTGTATACCATTTCACCACCCCGGCTCTTCACACAGGTATTATATATCGAAAGTTAGCGGGAGGGTATCAATTTTACCGACGAAAAATTTAACGTTACCTGCCCAAGTTGTGGAAGGGGGCGCATAGCGTCTGGCGATCCTATTGATAGAAGCCGCGCCTTTGTCTACATATTTGTTCCTTAGAGTAGTAGAAACCACGTTAATTGAGTCCGCCCAGGATTTAAAATTATAGTCACCTTTGAACCAACCATAGGCGTTATACGAGTTGGAAGGGATTCTCTTTCCAAACGTAGATTCAACCCCAGAAATTGAGGCAACAAGTCTGTAATCAAGGCCGTTTTCATCTGCCTCTCTGACAAAGTCAGGGGCGTATTCGCTTAAAGGTGAGTTATATTTGGCCAGGAAATTTCTAAGGTTTTCGACACGGTAGTCAAACCCGGTTATGTCCGAGCTTGCTCTGATGCTAGCTGAGCCATCTTCAAAGGTTTCAGCACGTATAGCGCTTGCCCCAAAGGACAATAGCGAAATAACAATGAAAATAAAGGTTATGATTTTTAACATTCTTAGGAAAAAGAAGGGGCGTACCATAAGGTACGCCCCAAATATATATTCCAACGCCCTGTGAATGTTTCCATGCAAGAGCCTCGGAATCTAATGAGTACTATAACATATTATTATGAGATAGTCAAGCCTGGAGGGAGAAAAATGGGTTGTATCGGCTACTGCATAGCTGTCATGAATTCGTTAACGCCGTGGGACCAAGAGCCATTGGAAGAAGGTGTATATTTAGACATAATTTGGTCAATTGTTGTATAGCCCTTGTCCAAATAGTTTTCGCGAAGCCCTTTTGAAACCTGCTCTATTCCGTCTTCATAGGAGTTAAATCCGAGAGTCCCGACACTGGTTATACCCCAACCCCAGCAGTTGTAAGAACCCGGGGGAATAATCTTACAAAGGTTACTTTCCTGTTGAGCAATAGCCGTAATGAGCCTGTAATCCAAAGAATACTTATCTGCCGTCTTGACTATAAGGTCAGAATATTGGATTAAAGGTGAGTTGTAATATTCAAGATACTCCCTAACTATTTCGGGTCTGGCGTCAGCGGCTCCAACTTCACCACTTACTGTAGGGGTAATTTCCGGAAGTGAAGCATAAACTTGAACACCTGATTGAGGCTCCAAAAGGACGTTCTCGGTACTTTGAACTCCGAGAACTTTATTGCTATTTTTAAGGGAAATCAGGGAATACAAACTTACCCCCAAAGTTAGTGGAGTGATAGTAAAAAAAACTACCGCCAAAATCATGTTTTTCCAGAAGCTGAAGTTTTCTTCCCCACTAAAAATACGCGATTCCATTGAAGTCAGGATGCCATAAACGAATGGTTACTGTCAAGTTCAAAGCGAAAATGTTAAAATACGTCCATGCCCTTGTAGCTCAATGGATAGAGCATCTCCCTTCTAAGGAGGAGATGAAGGTTCGATTCCCTCCAAGGGCACAGAGTGATCAACGGATAAGCGAAGCTTCCTCTTCTAAAGAGGTAGAGCAAGTTCCTTCTAAGAACGAGATGGAAGTTCGATTCTTCCCAGGGTCACAATTTGGTATAATACGCAGAAGTGGCGGAACTGGCAGACGCGCAGGCCTCAGAAGCTTGTGGACCTTATACGTCCTTGGAGGTTCGAATCCTCTCTTCTGCACTTTACGAGCGCGGGTGGCGGAATGGTATACGCGTACGCCTAAGGAGCGTATGAAGCAATTCATGCAGGTTCAAGTCCTGTCCCGCGCACCAAGGTCGCTTAGCTCAGTTGGCTAGAGCGTCTCATTTACACTGAGAAGGTCGGGGGTTCAAGTCCCTCAGCGACCACTAAGTAAAATTTTAAGCTGAGGTAGCCAAGGTGGTCACGGCGGGCGCCTGAAGAGCGTCAAATATGTGTTCGACTCACATCCTCAGCACTTGAAAGAAAACCTAGAAATTAATAAAGTTAGCCTCTCTTTTAAAGAAAAGATTGGTGCAAATTCTGCAAAATTTGTTGAGCTTCTGATAAAAGAAG
>Ga0207684_10003243_pt1 | contig 15959 bp, 16 predicted proteins | sample KBSK5501metaG_FD_184342 | JGI IMG/M metagenome (GOLD analysis project Ga0207684, IMG submission 184342) | Corn, switchgrass and miscanthus rhizosphere microbial communities from Kellogg Biological Station, Michigan, USA - KBS K5-50-1 metaG... | ecosystem: Host-associated > Plants > Roots >...
TGGGCGGCGACCGCTTCGGCCTGACGATTGACGGTGAGGGTGGCCCGCCCAGCGGCTCGAAGATTCCGAGCCCAGTTGGTGTCCCCAAACGTCGCCAGCACCCAGCGCCGACCGCCAATTGAAACGACGGCGACCGGGGTGGTTCGATCCGAGCCGCTGGTGCGACCACGCACGGTGAGGAGGGCGTTGGGCCCCATCGGCATGCCTCGGCGGAGCAGCCGCTGGGCGATGGGATTGAAGAGGGCGACGAAGCGAGGAGCACGGGCGGGACCTCTCTCGCTCCGCGGTGATGCCCGATTTATCCGCTGTGCTGGCGTGGCCATGGGAAACCTCCGAGAAATGTCAATCAGATGATTGACATCAGCATAGCAGGTTCGTCAATCAATTGCTTGACACGCTCCTGTGCGTTTTCGGCCCGGCCAGCCCGAGCCACCGCTCCAGTTGGCGGAAGGCCCGGTCGGTGCGGTCGGCGGAGGCGGTGCTGGGGAGGGTCATGCTGGTGAGGGTTGCCATGATCAGCGCAGCCACGTCGTCGTTGTCGAGCTCAGATGCCAGGTAACCATCGCGCGTCGCCCGATCGAGGAGGCCGCGTAGCGTCGAATGCCATGCCTTGAAGGCTTCGCCCATGATGCGGGCGAGCGCCGGATCGCGTGCCGAGCGCAGGGCGAGTTCCCCCATCACGGCACCCACCTCGGGTTCGTCGCGCAGCAGTTTACGAACCGCCCGTAGGTGATTGCGAAGGTGGTCCGCCGGCGAGCCGTGTGGCGCCAGGGTGGAGCGAAAACGATCCATCGCATGCGCCACGACGCCACGAATCAGGGCTTCCTTGGTCGGGAAATAGTAATGCAGCGTTGCGATATTCAGGCCGACGCCTGCCGCCACCTCGCGCGTCCGCAACCCCTCGAAACCCCGCTCAGCAATCTGGTTGAAGGCGGCCTGGACGAGTGCTTGCTCGCGGTCTTGTTTGTTGGACCGAACACGATGCGCGGCTGTGGTCATTGGAAATTCAATTAAACACTTGATCGAGTCAACAGCGAGCCCGCGACTGTCAGTGCTAAGCTCGCGAGCAAAGAGGAGGTGGCGAATGTTTAAGCCATTGCGGGCCGGGGCTGTGCTTCCGGCGCAGGATCTCGAGAGGGCGAAAGCCTTTTATCGCGACAAGCTGGGGTTGAGCCCTACCCTTGAGGCCGGGTTTGGCCTGTTTTACGAGCTGGCGCCGGGCACCGGTTTTGGGGTGTTCCCCAGCAGCGGGAAGCCGTCCGGGACCCACACCCAGATGGCGATCGATGTTGAGGACGTCGAAGCAGCCGTCAAGGATCTCCAGGCCCGGGGCGTGCAGTTCGAAGAGTACGACACGCCCTCGCTCAAGACCGTCGATGCCATCGCAGACCTGGACGGCGTCAAGGGCGCATGGTTCAAGGACTCGGAAGGCAATCTGATTGCGCTCGGGCTGCCGCTGCCGGTAGCCGCCCGGTCGCGCGCCTGATCTAAGCGGATCGGCCGGCCCGGCGGGTCGGCCGATCGCCCCAATTCAGCGCCGCTCGAGTCGGCCCGTTCCTTTTCCCGGATGCCACGACTCGACCACCAACTGGTCGCCTGCCTCATTCAGGTGGGTCAGCACGGCCTCCGTGATGTCGACCCGGAAGCGCCGGCCGACGACGACCGGTAACGCCGAGGCGTCGACCTCGACGGCGACTCCCGCGAGCTTGGCCTCGCCGGCCCAGCCTTGCGGATTGCCCGGGGGAGGATCATCTGTCGGACTGTGGAGGGCGATGCGTGGATCGCGTTCGAGGTCGTGCAGCTTGATCGAGTCGGGCATCATGCCGAGCAACAGCTCGCCATCCGCGAACTCCACTTCGATGCCGCTGATTCGCGGCGAGCCATCTTTGCGTAGCGTCGCGAGGGTCTTGTGTTTGCGGATGCGGAATCGCTCCTCGACCCGCCGGGCGAGTTCCGGTTCAGCCGAGGCGAACTCGCGCCAGCGCGCCATCAATCGGCGCCGAACCACTGGCGCCGCATCGGGTAGAGGTACCGGTCGGTCATGAAGTTCAAGACCCGGCGGGCGACGGCGAAGTTCTCGCTAACGTCGCCGAGCACGCCGGCCATCGGCGCTCGGGGATCCGCGCCCTGCTGGGCGATCCGGTAGGCGCGCCGTCCGAGCTGCTCGAGGAGCCAGATCCCATCGCGGCCCTCGGACTGTTCCCGGTCGGCCGGCCGCAAGGCGCGCTCGAGCCCGCGGCGATCGCGCTCCGCGATCAGGCGCTCGGCGGCGTAATCCGGAAAGACGCCGGTCAAGAAGAGCGACAGGTCGCCAAGGCGGCGGTAGACCGACGGTCGCTCGGGCTCCGCCACCACCTCCGCCAACTCGATCAGCCGCATGGGATCGAGCTCGCTGAACCGCCGGCGGCGCCATCCTCGGCTGGTCTTGACCAGCATGCTGCCACTGGCCACGTTCGTGTATGAGGCCAGCAGCTGGACGAGGAAGAAGCGTCGCAACGGGTCGGCACCGAAGTCTTTGAGGCCGGCCGTATCGAACACCGGCACGCGCTGTCGGGGCGCGACCCATTCGTCGACGAACGATGCCTGGCCGAAGTCGCGCACGACGCGGTGGATCAACACGGCAAAGATGAGGAACGGGGTGCCCCGCAGCAGTGGGTCTCGTCCCGGCTCGCTGAAGAGCTGCCGGAAGGCGGCGGGGCTGTCGATCAGCGCTTCCAGGCGGGCGGGATCGCGCCGCACATCAGCCCGGGCGTCCGTAGCCGACGCGAGCAGACCGAGATCGGAATCGGACAGTTGCTCGAGATAGAGCGAACCCAGCATCATCTATATCATCGGACGTAGCCCGCAATGACCCGGCCCGACGACGAGTGTCCATACCCCAGGCCCTTCTCGGCAGACTTCGACAGCTGCCCCGCCTACGAGGCTCGCGAGTTCATTCCCCTGGACACCCTGTACCAGCCGCTCGAACCGGTCCTCACCTGCCGTCACCTCGAGACGCGAGCGATGACGCAGCGCCACCGCTGGTACGCCGCCTGCGCGCTGGGTGACGCTGAGGCGCGCAATCGCTGGGTCGGCGAGGTCGGGCCGGCACGCCTGGGACGGATTCGGGCGGTGCAACGCGAGCTTGGCGGCGCCGTCGCCCCATACATGACGCGCCTGTGGGAGCTCAAGGGCCAACAATTGCTGGCGCTTCGCGACGGCAAGGATCCCGAGCCGGCAACCACCGAGCTTCGCCGGTTGGGCGGCAAGATGACGGAGGAGCTATCGAACTTTGTGAAAGGGCACAGCCAGGCGTTGGCCGCCATCGAGATGCCCGCCGACGCCACCATGCAATTAGTGCGGGCGGCCGTTGATCGATTCGTCGACACCCATTTCGCCACCGAAGTCACGCTCGACGTTCCCGATGACCTTCTGAAGCGTTTCCCGGAGCCGGTTCAGAGCTTTTTCCGGCCACCGGTGCCGATGCCACCCCAGGCGAAAAGCTAGCTAGCCTCGGCCCTCGCTCGATTCGGCCTTACGGGCGAGGCCCTGCAATAACGGTGGGAAGGTGTTGGCGATCTGGGGGCCCATCATTCCACCCACCACTCCTCCCAGCGGGCCTCCAACTCGGATGCCTTGACTGATCGTCGTCTTGCCGGCCGGTCCGGCCACGACCTGGCACTCGAAGGCAAACCGGGTCAGGGGAATGACGGTCGTCTCCAACCGAAAGGAGCGTCCCGGTACCACCTCGGTCAGTTGAACCTGGCGCGTCCCCTGCTTGGTTTTCATCGTCCCCGATGTGCCGGCCGCAAAGGGTCCGTTGAGGGTCATCGACTGCACATCCGGGTTCCATTCCGGCCAGGTACTGGTGTCCGACCAGATCTTCCATACCGCCGCCGGACTCGCACTAGTCTCGACCGAACGCTGGTTGTCCGCCATTCCCCGTCCTCCTCGAGTCGTTAGTGTCGCGCCGCGCGACTGCGATTGAGCACAGCGTATACCACGCCCGCCACGATGAAGCCGATGAAGTAGCCGAAATCCGCGTCGCCGAACCAGGAGGCGAACGGTCCGTGCGCTTTCAGCCCGAGCACCTGGAACTGCTCGGAGATGAAGAGCAGCGACACAGCCAGCCCGATCGCCCAGGCGATCAGCCCGTTCCAGTTGACCGGGACTGCCTGGCTGAACCCCATCGGCTCACGATGGCGGAAGACATAAAAGTCGAGGAGCACGATGGCAAGCCAGGGCATGATCCAGTAGTCGAGGACGATCAGGAAGTTCTGGTAGTTCTGCGTGAAGTTTTGATAGCCGAGCAAGGCGAGGATCAACGCCAGCAGGCCGCCGATGATCGCCAACTGCCAGCGCGGAAGCCGGATGTCGAGGACTTTCGCCGACATCGTATTGGAGTAGAGATTGAGCACGTTCGCGGTGGTTGCCCCGAGAATCACGGCCACCACGGCGAAGGCGCCGAATCCGCCCATCGCCGTCTTGAGCGCTTCGACTGGCGTCGCGGCTCCCGGGGCCAGGATCGCAACCAGCACCCCGACCACTTCGGTGAGAAAGGAGGCGACGACGGCGCCGACGAAAACGTAAATCGCGATATAGGAGCGCGAGGTAATCTCGGGCAGGTAGCGCGAATAATCGGAGGCGTAGGGCGACCAGCTCATGATGTAGGAGAAGGAGACGGCGAGCACGATCGCAAACAAAGAGAGCGTGCTCCCGACTGGCTTTGGATGCCAGGCGGCGATGGTGGAGGAGTGGGTCAGCGCGATGACCGTCGCGATGGCGAAGAGGATGCCGAGGATGACCGCCAGGTAGCGCTCAAAGGCCTGGATCAAGTTATGACCGTAGATGACGAGCAGCGTCTGCGCCACAACCAGGACGGCCGCCGCAATCACGAACGGGACGCCGGGGATGAGGAGCTGGATCGCGAAGCTGCCCAGGATCGTGTTGACGGTGAACCAGCCGGCGGTGCTAAGCCAATTGAGTGCTGCCGGAATGTAGCCACCGACTCGGCCGAAGGCTCGCCGCCCAATGAACATCTGTGGGTAGCCGGCCGCGGGGCCCATCGCCGCGGACCAGGCCAGGACAAGCCCGCCCAGGATATTGCCGAGCGCCAACGCGATGATTGACGGCCAGAGCGAGAGTCCGAGCACTCGGACCGGCAGAAATCCGATCGCGTAATCCGCGATCGTCAGGTTGGCCGCGAGCCAGAGCCAGAGCAGTTGACGGCTGTGGCCGTGGCGGTCGGCAAATGGGATGTGCTCGATCGAATAGGGCTCGGGAACCGCCACGCGATCCCCGTAACGAGCAGACTCAGCCACCGCCTACAGCGTAACAAGGCCTGTCGATTCAGGGGCTGGCTTGTTCGTCGTACTGTACGAAGCGGGCAGATTAGCCGCCCGCGGAACTTCAAGGAGGAACGCGCAGGATGAAATACGTATTGCTCTTCGGCGACACGAAGGAGCGGGCGAAGCAGTGGGAAGCTATGCCCGAAGCCCAAAGGGAGGCGGCTTATGCCCCGATCAACCAGTGGTTCGAGAAGTACGGGAACAAGGTGACGGGTGGACACGAGCTGCAGCCGGAACGGACGGCGACCACCGTCAAGTTCAACAACGGCAAGCCGGTGATCACCGACGGGCCCTTCATCGAGGGCAAGGAGACGATCGGCGGCTACGCCGAAGTCACGGTGGCGGACCTCGATGAGGCGCTCGAGATGGCCAAGGCCTGGCCCACCGGGGGTCCGGTCGAAGTCCGCCCGGTCATCGATCGGGGCGAGCCGCAGCGCTAGACCAGAACCGATCCGCGACCGACGATGCGCTGACCTCGGTCTTCCGAGAGGAGACCGGGCGATTGACTGCGGCGTTGGTCCGGATGTTGGGCGACTTCGACCTTGCCGAAGAGTTGGTGCAGGAGGCGTTGCTGGAAGCCCTCCAGCACTGGCCCAAGGAAGGGATCCCGGAGAAGCCTGGCGCCTGGCTCTTGACGACCGCGCGGCGCAAGGCGGTCGACCAGTTGCGGCGACAGGCACGCTTCCGGGACAAGCTCGCGCAACTGGAGGGAGACGTCATGAGAGATGACACGGCGGAGGGAGACGATCGACTGCGGTTGATCTTCACCTGCTGCCACCCGGCGCTTTCCAGGGAGGCCCAGGTCGCAGTCACACTGCGGGCGGTGGCCGGGCTGACCACGGTCGAGATTGCTCGGGCCTTTATCAGCAGTGAGGCCACCATCGCGCAGCGAATCGTCCGGGCCAAGCGCAAGATCGTGGACGCGCACATTCCGTATCGCATGCCTGCGCAGCGGGATATGGGCGAACGACTCGATGAGGTTCTAGCTGTGCTCTACCTCATGTTCAACGAAGGTTATCTGGCCACCGCCGGGGAGCAGGCGTCGCGTCGCGACCTCGCGGAGGACGCCGCATGGCTGGCGGGGTTGATGGTGCGGTTGATGCCGGACGAGCCGGAAGCCCTCGGCCTGCTGGCTTTGATGCGGCTACATCTCGCCCGAGCTTGCGCCCGGTTCGACGACGCGGGCAACATCGTCCTTCTGGAGGACCAGGACCGCCGACGCTGGGACCAGGAACGGATCGCTTCGGCGGTGGTGCTCTTGCAGCGCGCGGCGACCCTGCATCGGGCAGGGCCGTATCAGCTCCAGGCCGCTATCGCGGCGTGCCACGCGGAAGCACGAACGTGGGCTGAGACGGACTGGCGGCAGATCGTCGCGCTGTACGATGCCCTGCTCGAGCTGATGCCGTCGCCAGTAGTGGCGCTCAACCGCGCCATCGCCCGGCGCTACCGAGATGGCCCCCATGCCGCGCTCGCTGATGTGGAACGCCTGACCGAGACGCTCGAAAGCTATTACCTCTTCCATGCCACCCGGGCCGAGCTGCTGCGGGATCTCGGACGCACGCCGGAGGCTCGAACCGCGCTGATCCGTGCGCTGGAGCTAACGGCCAATCCGGCCGAGCGCGCCTTGCTTCAGAAGCGCCTATCCTGATCCGCGGGCACACTGGCAGCCTGGCCAGCGACGGATCGCTGACCTACGATTGAGGCGGCGATCGGATGGCGAGCAAAGATGGCGGCTACCCACCGAATGATCTGGTGAGGCAGCGCCGTTTTGAGACGGTCCCGAAGGGATCGTTCGACCTCGAAAGCGAGGCCACGCGCTTTGGAGGATGGCCGAGGCAAGCTGACGGGATCGTCATGGCGTTTCCCATCGAGGGCTGGAACAGCTCAGCCGCCGTCGTCATGCGCCAGCGCGGCGACACGATCACGGGTGACGTCCGTGGCCCCGGCGAGGCGGAAGCTGAGCGAGCCTGGCAGCAGGCGCTGGCCACCGTCTCACTCGATGTCGATGGCGCAGGATTCGTCGACGTCGGACGCCGCGACGCGGTCATTGGCCGCTTGCAGGCGGAGTATCACAATCTGCGGCCGGTGCTCTTTCATTCGCCCTACGAGGCGGCGTGCGCCTTCGTCATCGGTCACCGCATCACTATCCTCCAGACACGCCGCATCCGGCAACGGCTGGCCGAGGAAGTTGGCGCCAGCATCGAGGTCGACGGTACCGCGTTCAGGGCGTTTCCCGATCCGCGGGCGCTGCTAAGGCTGGAGACGTTTCCGGGCATCGCGTCTACGAAGATCGAGCGCTTGCATCACGTGGCACGGGCGGCCCTCGAGGGGACTCTGGATCGAGGGCGGCTCCGATCGCTGCCGGAGCCGGAAGCCCTGGCGCAGCTGCGAACGCTTCCGGGCATCGGTGAATTCTTTGCGCAGGGCATCTTGATGCGGGGAGCGGGCCTCGTGGACGCTGTCACGGAGGACGATCTGACGCCACGGGCGATCCAACTTCTTTACGGGCTCGCCCAGCGACCCGACCAGAAGGCGGTTCTCAAACGCGCCGAGGCGTGGCGGCCCTTCCGCATGTGGGCCGTTGTCCTGCTCAACGTCTGGGTGCGCAGCCAGCCGGCGGACGTTCGCGGTCCGCGCCAGGTCCGCACCCGGCCAAAGTAAGGTAATCGGGATGCGCAGCCTGATGAACTTCGGCCTGGGTTGCAGCGGTTGCGTCACGCTGCTCGGCATCCTGCTCAGCCTGACGCTGATCGGCATTCATATCGGATTTCCGCTCGTCGTCATCGGGGTGCTCGGATTGATCGGGTTTGCGATCGGCCGGGCGGTCTTTCGAGAACCGCTTCCCTGAGCGAACGGTACCCGCCGATCGGCGACTACGGGATGATCGGCGACCTGCGCTCCGCCGCGCTGCTCAGCAAACAGGGCTCCATCGACTGGATGTGCCTGCCGCGCTTCGATAGTCCGTGGATCTTCGGCCGGCTGCTCGATTGGGACCGCGGTGGCTATCTCGAACTCTGCCCGCCGGGCGAAGCGCTCGCCTACCGGCAGTACCGTCGTGATTCCAACGTGATCCAGACCGTCTGGAGCAGCGACCATGCGCGCATGCGGGTGGTCGACTGGATGCCGATCGCCGTCAAGAACAAGCGGCTGAGACCACCGGAGTCGCTCCGCTTGATCCGCATGATGCAGCCGATCGCCGGATCGACCGACTGGCGGCTCACCTTCAAGCCGCGATTCGACTACGGACGCCAACTGCCGGTGCTCACGCCGGTCCGGCCGGGAATGCTTCTGGCCGAGGGCGGGGAGGGCACGGTGTTCCTCCAGTATCCCGAGGGGGCGCCTCTCGAGCTAGCCGACGGCGTCGCGGTCGTGACCGGACGCGTGATGCCGGGGCACCGTGCCGCCGTGCTGCTGCATTACGTGGAAGGTGGTCGCAAGCCACCGACACCGATATCGGTGGAGGAAACGCATAGGTACCTGCATCAGACCGACGACTACTGGGTCGACTGGCTTCGGTCGTCGACCTACCGCGGGCGCTTCGATGAGCCATTACACCGCTCCGCGCTGGCGCTGAAGCTGATGCAGTACCTGCCCACCGGCGCCTTTGTCGCGGCGCCCACCACGTCCTTGCCGGAAAGCCCGGGCGGTTCGCTCAACTGGGACTATCGGTATACCTGGATCCGCGACACGGCCGACCTGGTCAACGCGCTCCATCAGCTGGGCTTCGAGGATGAAGTTGACGGCTTCTTGCGCTGGGTCCGGCTGGCGCACGATCGTCATCCCGAACACTTCCAGATCATGTACACGGTCGACGGCGACGACCGCCTGCCCGAGTACGTCCTCGACCACCTGGAGGGATACCGCGGATCAAAGCCCGTTCGCATCGGCAACGCCGCCGCGGAGCAGCTGCAGCTCGACATCTATGGCGAACTGATCCAAACCGCGTACACCGCCTGGCAATCCAGGAAGCACCTGCCCAAGCCGCGACGCGAGATCCTGCTGAACGTCGTGGATTACATCCTGGAGCACTGGCAGCTTGAGGACTCGGGCATCTGGGAGTCGCGACGGCGGCCGCGCCGTTACCTCTATTCGCAGGTGATGCTCTGGGTTGGGCTCGACCGGGCGCTGAAGCTCGACCGGCCCCTGCGGATGGGAAGAGTCCGTAGGGCGGCGGTCAGACGAACTCGAGATCTGATCAAGCGCCAGGTCCTCAAGCTCGGTTACGACGCGGAGATCGGCGCCTTCACCCAGGCGCTGGGCTCGAAGGACCTCGATGCCACCGCGCTGGCGGTCGCGATGTACGAGATGCTCCCGGTCACCGACCCGCGGGTGGTGTCGACCGTCAAGGTGCTGCAGGAGAAGCTGAGTAACAACGGCTTCCTTTACCGCTACGTTCCCGAAGAATCGGAGTTTCACGAGCCGGAGGGCGTCTTCATCATTTGCACGCTCTGGCTGGTGAACGTGCTGGCCCAAATGGGCCGCATCGATGAGGCGGAGGCGCTCTTCAGCCGCGTGACCGAAACGGCGAACGATCTCGGCTTGTTTGCCGAGGAATTCGATCCAGACACGGGCGAGATGCTGGGCAACTTTCCCCAGGCGCTGACGCACCTCTCGGTGATCAACGCCGCCTTGAACCTCGAGGGCCGTCCCTCCGGCAAGGGGCGCCGTTCGGGCACAAGGGATGGCGGATAGAATCGACTCGCTGCGGAGCGGTCGCCTAGTCTGGTCGAGGGCGCGGCACTGGAAATGCCGTAACGGGCGTACCCCGTTCGCGAGTTCGAATCTCGCCCGCTCCGCCACCACGTCTGGTAGCCGCTGAGGCCACGGCCGCAACGTCTTGCGCTCGTGTCCGCACGATTTTGGCCATCCTTAGTGAAGGGGCTGGTTCGAGGTCGCGGCATTGTCGTGAAACTCGGGTGAGTCGTGCGAAAGTGCCGCGACCGCCTCGGAACCCGCAGACTTCCGGAAGCTACGGACAAGTTGAGACGACGCCGAGTTAAAGCCAGCGTCACGGCGATCGGCTACGGCAGCAACGATACCGCGAACACCAAGCAGGAATCGGGACTGTGACCTTCATCAGCGGAAAGCAAGTTGTGACGCGCTACTGAGATTCGGGAGTGGCCTGCTGACCGACCTTCTCGGTCTTCGTCGCCACATCCTTGGCGCCGTGGAGACGGCTTGATACTGGCTGAACGCGGAGTGGCTCAACCGGCGGTGGGCTCGTCGGCATCGGGCCTTCCGGCGCCTCGCCGGTCGTTTGCCGGACGGATTCGAAGCCGGCTCGAAAAATAGCGAAGCGCTTACACAGCGAGCCGGCCAAGAGAAGTGCTCCGCCCAGCATCGCGGCCGGGCGCCGGCGTCCAAAGCCGGCCAGTGCAGCGGCCCCTCCGACAGTGAGCCCGGTCGAAAGCTGATCCAGAACCTTGACGCCTCGCTCCGCGTAGGGCCTGGCCAGGGGACCCAACCGTCGCTTCATGAGCTCACTCGCGGCGACCTCCACGATTGCTCCGCCAACCGCCAGACGCCGAGCCGGACCCGCATCGGCAGTCGGGGTAAAAATCGCAGCGGCGCCGCCAGCGCTCGCCGAGGCGCTGCCTGCGAAGATGAGCGGCATCTCCCGGCGGCCTTCATGCCAGACGGGGACCGCCGTGTCGCTGACGAGTACCGCTGTGTATGTGGCCACCCCGGTACCGAGCGCGGCTGATAGGCCCTGCGCCAGAAGGCTCAGCCGCCGCACGAAGGGGACCGGCCATACCGCGCCGACCACCTCGCCAGCGATGGCCGCCCCGGTTGCGGCACTGAACCCACTGAGGATCCAGGTACCGATACTCATCGGCGAGGTTGGCTTCACGACCCGCATCATGTTGAGGAACCGCTCCGGTCTCCCGAGGTCGATGATCAGGAGGGGCAGGCTGACAAGCAACCCAACGGCCGAATTCGCCAACGCGCTGTTTGCCAGCGAACGGTTCTTGCGAGCACGCGCCAGGAAGCTCAGCGCCCCAGACATCCCGGCGAGGCCGCCGGTGAAGAAGTACACGGCGATTGCCGGACCCCAGGCGGGCGGTTTGAGAATTGATCGACCGTAGTAGCTGCTCATCGACGCTTCACGAACGCAGCCAGGACCCCCAGCGCCAGCATGCCCGCCGCTGCTGCGGCCGTTCTCCACATCTGCGGGAGATCGCGTGTCGCCGTGACCGGATGAGTTGGCAACCCATACACCTCGGGCTTATCCAACAGAAGGAAGAAGGCGTGCAAGCCGCCGACCTCGTTGTCGGTTTCGTCGACGCCGTACAGCCGAGCGTCAGCTACGCCCTGCTGCTGCAGATCGGCAAGACGGCGGCGGGCGCGGGTCCGAAGATCGTCGATCGGGCCGAACTGGATCGATTGGGTCGGGCAGGCCTGGGCACAGGCCGGCTGCATGTGGCCCTTGAGCCGGTCGTAGCAGAGGGTGCATTTGAAGGCACGGCCGTCGCTTTCGCGCCGCTCGATCACGCCGAAGGGGCAGGCCGAGACGCAGTAGCCGCAGCCGTTGCAGATGTCCGGCTGTACCACAACGGTCCCGAACTCGGTGCGCATCAGCGCGCCGGTCGGGCAGACCTCGAGGCAGGCGGCATGCGCGCAATGCTTGCAGACATCGGAGTTCATCAGCCAGCGCATCCCACCCGTTCCATCCGCGGCGACCGGACGGTTCTGCTCGATGAAGGCGACGTGTCGCCAGGTGTTCGCGCCCAGTTCGCCGGTGTTGTCGTAGGAAGAGCCGAGGAAGTTCAAACCATCGACCGGGACGTGGTTCCATTCCTTACACGCGACTTCGCACGCTTTGCAGCCGATGCAGATGCTCGAGTCGGTGAAAAAGCCGACCTTCTCGCCGGGCCGCGGCTGGACCACCGTGGCATCGCGGTAGGGGGGAGGTCCCGAAACGACCGCCATCAGCGCGGCCTCCGTCCAGGCCGGATATCGCAGGTTGCCGCCTTGTCATCCTGGATGTGGACATTGGGGTCGAGCACCAGCCCGTAGAGGTCGTTCGCGGCATCGCCTTTGGACAGGCCTTGAAACCCCCAGTGGTAGGGAAGGCCAACCTGGTGCACGATTTTGCCCTGCACCCGCACGGGGGTCATGCGATCGGTGACGAGGACCCTGGCCTCGATTGAGCCGCGCGAGCTGGTGATCGTCGCCCAACCGCCATTGACCAGGCCTCGCTCGCGCGCCAGTTCTGGGCTGACCTCGCAAAACATCTCGGGCTGGAGCTCGGAGAGAACCCCAGTGAAACGCGACATCCCGCCCGCCGTGTGGTGCTCGGTAAGGCGGTAGGTCGTCATCACGAAGGGGTATCGAGCGCTGCCATTGCCATTTTCATTTCGCGGATTGAGGCGGTGCTTGAGGATCTGGCGTGCGGGGTTCGCCTGCTGGGCGTAAAGCGGGTTGCGCACCGGCGACTCGTCAGGCTCGTAGTGTGTGGGGAGCGGACCATCTTTGAGGCCCATCGGCGTGAAGAGCCAGCCGCGCCCGTCGGCCTGCATGATGAAGGGGGCATCCCCTGCAAGTGCGGCGTCACCCGTTGCTCCCTCCGCTGGAACATAATCGGGCGGCTTGTCGGCCGTGAAATCCGGGACGTCGTTGCCGGTCCACTTGCGAGACAGCTCGTCCCACCACACGTAGCGCTTACGCTCCGACCACGGCTTGCCGCTCGGATCGGCGGACGCCCGGTTGTAGAGGAGCCGCCGGTTAGCGGGCCAGGCCCATCCCCATTCGGGGGCGACCGACGTTTGCTCTGTGCCGGGTTTGCGCCGGGCGGTCTGGTTTACACCATCGGCGTAGCTGCCGCAATAGATCCAGACGCCGCAGGCGGTCGAGCCGTCGTCCTTCAGCTCGGCAAACGTGGTCAGCGGATTCCCGCTGGTGTCGACGCCGTTGATCTCCTTCAGGACCGCCTCGGCATCCGGGTCTCGGGTGTTGCCGACGACGGGATAATCCCAGGTGAGGTCGAGGATCGCCCGGTCTTTCGCATCGGACGACCTGGCAAGCTTCGCTCGAATAATCCGGCCGAGATGGTACATGAACCACAGGTCCGACCGGGCATCGCCGCGGGGCTCGACGGCCTGGTGGTGCCACTGCAGCAAACGTTGCGTGTTGGTGAACGATCCGTCTTTCTCCGTGTGAGCGGCGGCAGGCATCCAGAAGATCTCGGTCTTGATTTCGTCCGTTTTCATCTCGCCGCTTTTGATCTCCGGACCGTTGGACCAAAAGGCGGCGCTCTCGATCTCGACCAGGTCCCGAACCACGAGCCAGTCCAGGTTGGCCAGGGCGAAACGATGCAACTTCGAGTTGGCCGACCCGACGGCCGGATTCTGGCCGAAGAGGAAATAGCCTTTCAGGGACCCGTCGAGCATCTTCAGCGCCGACTGGTAGGCGGAGTGGTCGCCGGTGAGCCGCGGGAGGTACTGGAAGCCGAACTCGTTGTCGGGTCTTGCCTTCTCGCCCCACCAGGCCTTGAGGAGGCTGACCATGTACGCCTTCATCCTTCCCCAGCCGCCGGTTGTATTGGACTCTCGCTCGACGAACCCATCGAGGCTGGTGTGGTGATAGGCGTGCGGCATCGGGATGTACCCCGGAAGGATGTCGTACAGGGTAGGGACGTCGGTCGAGCCCTGGATGGAGGCGTGACCTCGCAGCGCCATGATGCCGCCACCGGGGCGCCCCATGTTGCCGAGCAGCAGCTGAATGATCGCGGCGGTGCGGATGTATTGGACGCCGACCGAATGCTGCGTCCAGCCGACGGCGTAGCAGAATGCCGAGGTCCGCTCGCGGCCGGAATTCTCGGCCAGGGTCTTCGCCACCGACAGGAAGAGATCCTTCGGCACGCCGCACGTCGTTTCCACGAACTCGGGCGTATAGCGCCCGTAGTGTCGCTTCACTAATTGATAGACGCAGCGCGGATGCTGGAGGGTCGGGTCCCGGTTTGGTGGCGTTGCTCGCGTGAGCAGTCCGCCATGGCCTCCGAAGCGGTCGTTCCCTGCTCGTGGGTCGAGCTCCTCCATGTCGCCGGCCGAGGCGTGCAGGTCCATTCCCTTGTACTGCCAGCTGGACGGATCGTAACTGTGGCGTTTCGCATCCCAGCCGGAGAAGAGCCCGTCGAGATCCTCGGTGTCCTTGAAGTCGTCGCTGATGATGGTGGCCGCGTTGGTGTAGGCGACGACGTAATCCCGGAAGAGCTTGTCGTTCTCGCAGATATAGTTGACGATGCCGCCCAGAAAGGCGATGTCGCTGCCCGCACGGATTGGCACATAGACGCTGGCGTTGGCGCTGGTCCGCGTGAATCGCGGATCGATGTGAATGACGGTCGCACCACGGAGCTTCGCTTCCATCACCCACTGAAAGCCGACCGGATGGCACTCAGCCATATTCGAGCCCATGATGACGATGCAGTCGGAGTTGGCGACGTCCTGCTGGAAATTGGTGGCGCCCCCTCGCCCGAATGACGTGCCCAAACTGGGCACGGTCGCGCTATGTCATATACGGGCCTGGTTCTCGATCTGGACGATGCCGAGACTCGTGAAGAGCTTCTTGATCAGATAGTTCTCCTCGTTGTCGAGGGTGGCGCCGCCGTACGACCCGATCGCCATCGTCCTGTTCGTCACCCGGCCTTGCTCGTCGCTCGCCTCCCAGTTCTCGGCTCGCGTCTTGATCACACGGTCGGCGATCATGTCCATCGCCCGGTCGAGGGGGATCTCGCGCCAGCTCCGGCTGTAGGGCGCCCGGTATTTCACCGCGTACTCGCGCAGCGGTCCGTTGACTAGCTCTCGGGAGGAGGCGCCCTTCGGACACAGCCGGCCGCGCGAGATCGGACTGTCAGGGTCGCCTTCGATCTGCGTTACGACGCCGCCCTGGACGAAGACACGTTGCCCGCACCCGACGGCGCAGAACGGACAGACGGATTTGACAACGCGCGCGTCGCTGATGCGCGGTTTCAGCTCAATGGAGTGTCGAGAGCGCACCGCCAATCCCAGGCCCAACTTGTCGTCGCCTTCGATCTGGCGTACGACGGGCCACCGACGGATGAGCTCTGCGGCGCTCTCCATATGCCCTCCCCGGGCGGTCGCGCTAGCCGGGCTGCCGGTATTGCTCTGCTTCATCATAGGCGCGCGGCCTGGCGCTCGACTCCGATCAGCCCCGCCCGGCGATCAGCTCTTCACCGCGAGTTCGACAGTCCGAATCGGCCCACTGCCTGCCCCGGTTTGCTCCAGGGCATTGGCAATCTCGGCGAGGTCCTGTGCCGTCAGCTCGAGGTTTCCGGCGGCGATCCATCCGTCTACCTGTTCGGGCGAACGCGCGCCAACGATCGCGCCGGTCACCCCGGGCCAGCTGAGCGCCCAGGCAATCGCCACCGCGGAGACCGAGACGCCGTGCCGCGCCGCGACCGGCCTCAGGGCATCGCGCAGCGCCAGGTTTCGGCTCAGGAACGGCTCATTGAACTCGGGATCCCGGCGGCGCCAGTCATCTTGCGCCATCTTCTCGACTCGCTCGCGGCTGAAGGTATCGGTCAGGACCCCCGATTGCATCGGGCTGTAGACGATTACGCCGGTCTGGTGCGCCGCTGCCCAGGGAATGACATCAGCCCCGGACGCGCGATGG
>Ga0207684_10003245_pt1 | contig 15954 bp, 15 predicted proteins | sample KBSK5501metaG_FD_184342 | JGI IMG/M metagenome (GOLD analysis project Ga0207684, IMG submission 184342) | Corn, switchgrass and miscanthus rhizosphere microbial communities from Kellogg Biological Station, Michigan, USA - KBS K5-50-1 metaG... | ecosystem: Host-associated > Plants > Roots >...
AAATACATAGATATCCACTAGAAGACAAGCTTTGGAAGGCAATTAAAAATAGAAGAAAATTGATTTACTATTTTCTAAGGATTGATTTAATATACTGGGGAGTGTTAACGGCAATAACTTTAATATTAGTGTACCTTACTATCATTCTATTTGAAGCTTTCGTAGTTATCCCACTGGTTCTACTTGCAGGTTCTCTGTTCCGCTTGTTTATTGCAATCATTGCTTATCAGGTCGTGCAAGTTAGGTATATGGAGCTGGGTGCAACATCCGAAGAAGGGAGTAGGTTTGTGTTGGATCATGCAGAAATGTCTGTGTGTGCTGATTATAATTACTTACTGGCTAAAGGGCGTTGGTCACTTAAACAAATGGAAGCTTTCGCTATTACTGTTAACAGTAATAGCATCGAGGGAATTCTACGTACTCCTCCATTTTTATCTGGTAATGGTACCTTGAAAGCAACCATAAAGGCAGATCAGGGCGAGAAAGCTACCTTCATCATAATCGTTGAATGTAGCCTTATCCTAACTAATGAGCTTATTAAAGGCAAGTATATTAATCGCTTTCTTGATCTAATGGGGAGCAACGGGTTTAGTCCAAACCCAGTTACTGATATTTGAAGCAAATCGTATGAGACTGGAACATCTGAATACGTAAATGGAACTTAGATTAAAGAAGGATCAAAGGGGAAAGGTTAAGAGAAGGTATTCTACGTAGAATACCTTTCTCAAAGAAGTCGTGATAATGCGTCAACAACGTAAATAAAAGGTACTGAGAAGATACGTCGTATACGTTCTGGACTCTCTAAAAAGCTGATCGAGATAATAGGTTTGAAAAGTTGTTAGACGTCTACAGTCATCCTGGTTATATGGCTCATAAAGTGCATCTATTGATTGCTTATGATTTGGAGTGGGACCCGTTGCAGATGGAAGATGGAGAGGAGATACGGGTATATACCTTCACTTTGGATGAGGCTCTTGGCGCGACAAGAATAGATTATCGCTGCGATCCTAAAGCTGCGCTAGCTCTATGGCTGTATAAAAGCAAATATTAGTTAGCTGATTTTCGTGAAGGCTGAGAATTTGAGTTACTAGCATATTCATGCCATCTGTAAAATACGGTAAGAAACTCAGCAAGAATCCGGTTTAAAATACAGCATCACTGATGTATACTCTACAGTACGAAAAATGCTGTGGAGGCAAAAAGGATGCTGCAATTTATGGAACGATCAACGATTTACTATTTGAAACACAAAGGCTGGACCAATGTCCAGATCGCGGAATTTACCGGTCACCACCGAGACACGATCGCACGTGTGCTGCGAGAAGACGTCGACAAGCACCCACAAACGCGCAATCGGAGCAGTGCGGTGGCGGTCTTTGATGCCCAGATAGCGGGCTGGCTCGACCAGAATGTTCTGGTGAGCCGTATGCTGGAACTGGCGCGAGCGGATGTGGAACATCCCTACACCGGCGGGGACACCGCATTCTACGATTATGTGCGCAAGGAGCGCCGAGCGCGCAAGCAGACGCCACGTGATCTGGCGCTGCGTTTTGAGGGCGTGCCAGGCGAATACTTGCAAATCGATTGGGGCGAGGTACGGAATATGGCGTTCAGCAAACCAGAGTTGGAGGGACACACGCGCTACTTTTTTGCCGCACGACTCAAATACAGTCGCTTCATGTACGTGAGTTTTCACCCAGATATGCGGGAAGAGACGCTCTTACGCTGCCTGATTGGCTGTTTCCAGACGATTGGTGGCGTGCGCTGGGTGGTGGTGACGGATAATATGAAAACAGCGGTATTGGGTCGCAACGCCCAGCACGAGCCGGTCTGGAATCCAGCCTATCAGAAACTGGCAGTGGAGTTTAAATTTCATCCTGAGGCCTGCGCTCCCGCCTCTGGGAATCAGAAGGGAGCCGTCGAGAACCTGGTCAAATATGTCAAAGGAAACTTTATCGCGGGACGCACCTTTCATGATGACGCGGACCTGGCAGAAGACTGCACGCAGTGGTTGAGCCACGTCAATACGGAACGACCCTCCGATGCGACCGGCCAGGAGCCAGTCGTGAGGCTGATCGAAGAGCAAGCCGCATTCGGTGCGTTGCCCGCCACGGCGCAAGACTACGGGTTCTTTGATTGCGTCGTGGTCAGTCGCGAGGGATTAGTGGCCATTGAAACCAATCGCTATTCGGTGCCGGCGCATCTGATCGGCCGTGTATTAACGGCGCGCATTCACGCCACGCGCATCGAACTGTTTTCCGGCCACGAACTGGTGGCAACGCATGTCAGATCGGGCCAACAGCATGCTCGTATCATCACTCCGGCCCACTTTGAGGCGGCTTTCGGGACCAAGCCACGCGGCCGGGTCATGGTCTACCGCGACTGGTTGTGCGACCTTGCGCCTGTCGTGTCGAGCTATGTGCGCGAACTCTGCCACAAGCGCAGAGCGGACATGAAAGAACAACTCATTGCGCTGTATGAGCTGGCGCAGGACAGCGGCCTCGCCGATTTTGTCGCGGCGTTGGAATTGGCAGCCGAACAGCAGATGTACGGCGCAGAATATGTGCGCGCGATTCTTGCGCCGCCAGTTCCTCCTGCGCCTGATGAAGCAGCGCAAGAGCGTGTGAACCACTTGCTCTCCTGTGTGCCGACGCAACAGGATGTGGAGCGTGACCTGGCACAGTATGAGCGCTATGTGGCCAATCGCGACCGTGTGTTGGACCCAACGCTTGTGGGCAGAGGAGAGCAGGCATGACCGAGACGCTTGACCACAAACTGGCCACCCTCAAACTCGGACGTATGCGGCAGGTCTATGCCAGTTGGATTGAGCAGGCTGCTCAGACCGAGATGGGCTATGGGGAATTTCTGGAGCAACTGGTCACCGAAGAGGTGCTGGCTCGTCAAGAGAACCAGCTGCGCCGCAAGATGCACGCCGCTGGGTTTCCGTATGCCGCCACCATTGACCAGTTCGATTTCACCCTGCGACCCGAACTCAAACGCACGGTCATGCTGCGCTTCTTCGATAGCAGTTTCATTGCGACGGCTTCCTCGCTTGTCCTCATCGGAGCAAGCGGCTTAGGGAAAACACACCTGGCGGTGGCGTTAGGGACCAAAATGGTGCAGTTGGGCTACAGTGTGCGGTTTGTGATGGCGCAACACGTTGCCAACGCCGTTTTAACCGCCACCACACGCAGCGAGATCACGCGCCTGATCGAGCCTCTGGTCAAATGTGACCTGCTGATCCTGGATGAGTTCGGCTATTTGAGCATGGAACCGCAGGTCGGGCCAGTCTTGTACGAGATCATCAGTGGACGCTACCAGAAAGGGGCGACCGTCGTCACCTCTAACAAAAGTCTAGCCAGTTGGGGCGAACTCGTGGGTGATACAGCGTTGATGATGGCCATCATCGATCGCCTGGTACATCACGGGGAGGTGTTTTATTTGCGGGGTTCTTCGTACCGCATGCGTGGCAAAGAACCAGTCACACTCAATGCGAAAGGAGAAGGCTTCCTGGAAGAAGAGAGGGTCTAACAAGGCTTTCGAAACACTGTGCCGACGAACGGTTCGTTGGCTGCAGAGAGCTTGTGTGTCATTTTCATGAACACTTGATGTCGTATTTTAAGCCGCAATCCTGCCTACTTGACAGCCGTGATTTACACCATCTTTCTATTTTGTAGCCAACCTCTCTTTATGAGCATCTAATATTGCTCTGGCACATTGAGTTGGATTCTGCATTATATCTGTCTCCCAAAAGCGCATTACCTTCCAACCCCCCTCTTGGAGAATCTTATTTACCTCTATATCTCGCTTCATGTTCCTGGGAATTTTACGGTACCAGTAATCTTGATTGCTCTTGAACCTTCCGCGTTTGACCCTTTCTTCAAAATCCCTTCCGTGCCAGAAATCACCATCGCAAAATATTACAATTCGAGAGCTAATTAAGGTATAATCGGGCTTACCTGTGATAGGGTATTGTTTTCGATACCTTAGCCCCATAGTCCACATGGCTTTACCTAGCAGCGTTTCTGCTTTACCGCCTTTGCTACGGATTTTTGACATAATGTGGGATGTCACCTTGGGGTCACGTTTGCCATTCATTTACACTCGCCTATATCCCGATAACCACTTCGTTCCATCTCTGCCTATGTTCATAGGAAATAGATCGATCACTCGAAAGCAAGTCTACGTATATTGGAAATATGCTTGAAGGAGTTTTTAGAAGCCTCAAAAAGTACTTTATTGTGGGTAGGACTCCATTAACAATCACCTCTGCCCCATGGCTGTTTCTTATGCGTTGGATCATGTCTAGCGATTCTTGATCCTGACCCCCGCATATTTGAGCAGTGGTCAATATGTAGCACCTCTGCAATGACGGGTGACTTCGAAACTTGTCGTATACAGTGCGAATTATCTCTCTATCGATTGTCGTTTCATACTTGATCTCAAAAGCTTCAAAGATTTTATCTTCTCCATCGAATATTTCAATGTCGCCAACTGTGCCGGTTCTTGCATCAGCCGCTTCATGCCTCTGTAGAGGAGCTAGATGAAATCCCCCGTATCGTTCCATTTCAGCTACCACACAACTATAGACAGCATAAATTGCTAGCACGGGAAGTCGAGATGCGCCCTTGCGTGAATAGCTCGCAAATAAATGCCTTTCAAAAAATGACATGATTGTTTGGATATTGTTTATGCTAGGTGCGGTAAGTTGAACTCTTTGACTTTCACGAAAGGCGATTTGCTTGAAAATCAAATATTCGAGCGCTTCTGTTGCAAAAGAAGCATTGCCAGTTTGAGCCTCATCTAGGATTTGCAAAAATTCAGCTTTAATAGCATGGATATTTTCGGGATAATCTAGAGTATAAGGTCTAGGCCTTTCGAATGTGCGTGTTTGCCAACCAGAATTGGCCGTTACAAAGTCATGGTTTTTGAGCCAGGGGGCGGTTAACTGCTCGCTGATTTCTCTTCCAGAAAAGTAATTAGAATGGCCACTTGGTGGTTGAGGCATTTGAAACTTGGGTGGCCTGTGATAGCGGCAATCAATATTTGGTTCGACTGACTTAGCTAAAAGACAAGTCGTCAGGTTGGTAATAGCAGTTTCTTCCTTGCCTAAGGCTTTATCCCAGAATGTGTCAATCAAGCGGATCAGTTCTGCTGAAAGTGACCAATTAACAGCTTCGCCATCCCTTTGCTGAGCGTGCTTTTGATCCGCTTCCTGATAACGCTTGTCGAGAGCATTGTTTATTTCATTTCTATGCGTGCTCGCAGTTACTGGGCTTGTCATCGCTGTACCTTACTATTAAATCAAAAAAACTGGATTCCTGAACTTAGGGCTTGGAATCAATAAAGGGATGCTTTATCTTCGTCTTTTTAGTTACTGCTGAAACAACAATATGGCCGCTTTTAGTTCGGTTGGAGCATCAGTCATTGATGAAGAAAATATAATGGCTCAATTAAAGAGCCAATTTTTACTCAGGTGATACCTTCTCATCCGCTGAAGTTTCAAGGCTGCTTAATATCTTAGCCCAGAGGGTGCGGTGTTCAGGTTTCGTGTCCTCATCGTTCTGCACTTGTGCAGTGTAGTGCTTTAAGAATAAATCTGAATTTTCAAGCATGCGTAAGTAATACCAAAGGCTTCGGTTGAGCCCATTGACGATTACTTGGCATCCTGTCTGTTGACGAACGTCTCTGACTTCGATGTTGATTTCGTCGATCTCGTCTTCTTGGATGTACTCCTTCTCTGTTGAAAGAATATAATATCGATCAACAGCATAGCCTTGAAATTTCTTCGGAAGTGATCGGACCATATCGCTTGTAATTTTTTTGCCAGCTTTTACCTCGACGCTCTCAAATGGGGTGCCGTCAAGTCTGTCTACCTGTATATCACCAATCCATCCTTCCTTGTCGTTGCCTGTATGCCTGTTTGGAGGATTGCGTAACACTGTGTTCTTGAAGCGAGAGAGTTCAGGGACTAGACATTGATACGCTGCCTGCAGCGCGAGTACTGGAAGCCTTGCGCGACCATTGCCTTGTGCCTCGTTATAATGTCGAATGACAGCATCAACAGTATCCTGAATTGAAATCCCCACTGGCTTGGGATAGTCAAAGATCACATTTTGCTTCGTGGCTAGATCTAATGCCATTAGATAAACGATGCACGGGAAAGGATCAATTTCCTCCTCCTGCACGGCATGAAGTATACCAAGGTAGGCCTCTTTACTGCCTTTCCCTCTGGGCTTACCGCCATAGTTCAGTTTATGAGGTTCCGGCCTTTCAAAATTTCTCCCACTTTCGGCGCCACTTGCAGCGCATGAGGTTAATCCGTGGCGCTTAAGAAAAGGAGTGACTTGATACTGATCGGTGCTACGGTTAGAAAACCCCTTGATGCCTTCGGGGTAGAATTGAGCTTGAGTGTATCGAACATCCTGAGCGGGATGGACTAATTTTTCCACTAAACCGGTTATTAGCATACTAAACAAATATTTGCTTTGTTGCAGATTCCCTATGAGTGTTTCAATCCCTTCCGCTACTGTTTTGTGGAGCAGTTCTTCTCGGTTATGTAGTTCAGCCATTAGTTGATGGGACAAGGCTTGATGTCTCTTATAGCTTTGTAGACGGTCAGGTTCGTCTACTAATGCATGTGCCTCATGATATGCCTTGGATAGCCATTCAGTGTAATCGTTATTACTCATCAAATCGCCTACAGTTCTATCAGTCCACTTCACCGAGACTTGTTTGTTGATATTCAACGTGAATGGATAACAGCAGCGAAAATGGTCTGGCGGTATTGTCAAGTTAGTCTCATGCACTCGAATATCGAAGCGTAGTTCTCTTAGCTCTCGTGCCACTGTTGTTAAATCGAATTGTTTGTCTGTGTTGCCAGCATAGATATCTTCCAGGACCTTCCCAGGAAACACTTTGCTTGTTGCCTCAAAATTGCTAAACTTTTTCGCGAAACGAAGAAGGAAAGTATTTTTATCAGTCAATGTCTCCATCTTTAAATGAAATATTGGATGAGGTTCCGTAAAATGCCCAAATATATCCATCATTGTCTGATATTTGGAGTTTTTGCTAATGCAATCCTCGATGGCGTCCCAGGCAATGGGAATGTCCTCTTCAAACTCGGATAGGAGCATGCATTCTATCGTTTTCAACCCGTTCCCTATAGGCTGAAGGAACTGCAAAGTATATTTTAAAAGTGCATTTTTTGAAAAAGCCCTACCGTTGTAGCGTGAGGCATATATTATGCATTTGCTGCTCTCACGTAAAACGCGAAATTGATAAATCGCTCCTACCTTTGTATTCGAAGCGGCTGCTACTGCTACCCTATGTCTTAATGTCATGTAATGAAATAAGTGTTCAGAGGAATCGGCTATTTGAGGAGCCGCTATTCCTTCTTCTGCAACATCAAAAAGAGAAACTTGATATTGTGAATTGCCCTTTTGATTCGTGCCAGATTTTTTCCTCATGTTTCTTGTTGACGTTGCTTTTTTTCGCTTACGCTCGTCAAAGGATAATTTGTTGTCTATCTCAATGAATTCCAAGCCAAGTTCTATGCAAAAGATTTGCTGTAAAACAGCTTTAGCTAGCTGTTCAGCAAAGGTTGGGGGGACTGAGTTCCCAATTTGTCTTAGTGCGCTGTTGAGACCTCCAGCGAAATCATATTCATCGGGGAATGTTTGTAGCCGTTTAAACTCCTGTAATGTAAACTTTCGATTTAGCCAGTGAAAAGGGCCTGAGTAGGCGCCAAGTTGTGCAACAATAGTTCTTACTGGTTTATGAGGGTCAGCTTTGTATAAAAAGTCGGAAAACCTTGATCGCCAAGCGAATCTCGGTTCAGGGTAGCCCATTTCTCTAGTGAAGTACAAATAGTTTCGTCCGGGTGGGACCTCATTTAGTAAGTCACCGTATTTTCCATTATATTTGTGTGGCTGTTCATTTGGGTCTTGAAGATCAACAATGGCTTCCATCGCTGAGACGTGATTTCTACGTTGAGGAGAATCAGGACCATGAGTGGGTCTGGGAAATTTGAAGTTTGGAAGCCCAAACTTAGTGCCTACCATTATGAGACGTTCTCTATGTTGTGGCACGCCATAATCGGCCGTGTCAAGAATGCGATAAGAAAGTTCGTATCCAAGTTTAGCGAATTCCCCAATAATAAATTTCCAATCCTCACGCTTGTTCGAGCTGAGTATGCCCCGCACATTTTCAAATAAAAAGCCCCTTGGCTGATAATACCTTACTAAACGGCAATATTCTTCAAATAGGCTTCCTTTTCCGGCATTTCCTGTTCCCTCTGCACCACCCGCCCTTCTGCCAATAGCAGAAAAGCTTTGGCATGGAGGGCCTCCGATGATGAAATCCACATTATCAGTGGTGATATGCTCCGGGTCAACTTCATATATGTCTGAGTTTAGAATCTGGCAATTAGCATCTAGATACTTACCAGCATTCAATTGTAGCGTTTGGCTAAATGCTTTTTCTATTTCAACACAAGCGACGATTTTAAAACCAACTTTGTGAAAGCCAAGGTCTAATCCCCCAGCCCCAGAAAAAAGCGAGAGGGTCACTGGATGAATCACCTTTTCAATACGTTCAGAGGAAGTCACTTGAGACGATAAATCTGGAAAAACATGCTCTAGGATTGATTCTTCCACTAATATCCTCCTAAATATGGGTATGCCTTTTATTTCTCCCTGCAAGCTAATCAGAGCATGGTAATTGTCCGCTTTTGTCTGCAATATATCATGTCAAAAGAAGAGTTGCAATGAGCATCGCGTATAACAGCCTAAGTGGGGTATTTGGTTCTTTAGGGTTTGGAGGTATTGGTGTTCAGTGGATACAAATCTTGTTTTAGCAGTGGTTGTTTTTGCTCATCTAAGTGGGTATCATCCTCACATTTGATACCGGTGGTGAATTCAATTTTCACGCTTGGGATCTAGCGCATTCGAGCTCAAAATGAGCATCATTTTTTACTTCACCACCGGTATCTAATCTGTGGGAGAACCAACTTTGCTGTCAACCTGAAAGAGGATGGTAGGAGTGGTTGTATCTGTTAAACAGGTTAATGGACAAAAGCTTTAGTACATGCAAAATTATATTCTATAAGTGATATTTGCTCAATCGATAGGCTGCGGGATTATGAATACTTAACCACATTTCTACATAACCTATGCGTATAGGCTTAATAGCGATTTCAGATGCGAATGCCTGTACTTTATCCAATGCCTCGTTAGTATTCGAGTCCTCTTCACAACGAATTTCGACCTCTACGAAATCTCCAAGCTCTTTTACATGATCAATACTCAGATAAAAGTCATCCTTTGAATATACTTCGCGTATGTTCTGGATAGTGGCTAATTCAATGAGACCATTTTTGATTATTGCTGTTTCAAAATCGGATGTTGCAAACCAACTCGGTAAGAAACTTGTAAAGAGGTTGTTCATTTTTTCTGCGAAGTTTTGACAATTTTGCAACGGAATGACGCGTTCTATACTCTGAACATGCGCAATATCAACTTTATTATTGAATTTGAATTGCAATTGACTTTTATTTCGAACCCGAACGAAAACAGCCTTTTGCAGCAACTCAAATTTTTCGGTGTCGTAATAAACATCCAAGTTATGTACTTTGAAATTAAACTGCATTGATTGGAGCTTCTCTTGAAGCTTGAATTGTGATTCTGATGATAATTCAAACTTCAGTTCTACTTCGATCAAACTGGTTTCCTTCCTATGCTGATAAGATTTACCGCATCTGCAGATGACGTAAAAACCCTTCCTCCTTTCTCTCTAATCATCAACTCAATTTCTTGTAGACGCAATTTGTCTTCATATCGAGTCCAGACAGGTGAATGAGCAGACCAGGGAACAGTAACTTTAGTGCTTGGAACATTTTTTAACACTTCTGAAGGTATAAACCTTACAAATCTTCCCTTATCATCAGAATAGAGTGGACCTAAGATAAATCCCTCGCATCCTACTAACAAACCTTCATCGATAAGCCCTTCATACTCTGTATCTTTTATCATTGGCAGAATTGGCCGAACGGATATAAAAGTCGGTACTCCAATGGACTTAAGATTTTTAATGGTAATCATCCGTTCCTGGGGAGTGGGTGTATGAGGTTCTACAAAATTTGCTGACTCCCAACAGCTCAAAGATACGAGTGCACTTAAGGTTTTATTGAATAATTCCATCTTGCATTGTATCTTCTGAAGCGCCATGAGAGTCTGATCTCCAATCAATGCTTTAGTACTGAAGTTTACATGCTTGTCCATTTCAGCTAATTTTTGTAGTATCGTTATGCCTCGTTCTTGATTGGCAAAAGGATCGCCATCATAACCAAATTGAATTGTTTCAAAATTTTTTTGTTGAGCAAAAGTTTGTAAGGCTTGGACAATTTCTTCGATTTCTATTCTTGCTGGGCCAACTTCACCGCTGCGTGTGTAGCAATATTTACAATTGAAAGGGCAGGGTTCACCTACTGGGACAAGTACACGACCTTTTTCCACTTTAAATTGGATTCTCTTCTGCATAAAACATCTCCTAAATATTATTGGGTGTACGTCCAAAAATTTTTGGACGTACATAGCAAGTCTATCATGACAAATGTAGAAATTCAATACATTATCAGTAATTAGTTAAGTGATAGTACTTTTTCCTACTTGTGTTTTCTTAAAACATCAAGTATGCTATTAACAGAGCGATTTACCTATTAAATAGAACGCTCTTAAAGTATCAAATGTAGTAGTATGTTAACGTTGTAACTTATGGTAATTTGGTAATTAATTGCAGACATATGCTACATTTGAAAGGACTAGAAGCGGACAATGCTAATGGATATCTCTCCAAATAACATTTCTGAAGGAACCTTGCTTGAAGATGAGCGTTTCCTCCGTAGAATTGCTCATTTCTATTATGAGGCAGGGTTGACTCAGGAGAATATTGCTGCAACAGAGCATTATTCTAGGCAAACAATTAGCAAAGCTTTACAAAGAGCTAAAGATCGAGGCATTATACGTATCTCAGTAGTCCCTGAAGAGCGGACAGGATATCTGAGGAATCTTGAGCGTGATTTGCGACTTAAGTTTGGACTTGAGGACCTAGTGCTAGTACCCGGACGTAATTTGGATGAGTGGCCAATTGAAACAATTGCCGAAGGTGTACTAGCGGATGTCGCTACAAATGCTGCAGATTACCTTGATCAGCTCTTAAAAGATACAGATATTCTTGCCGTAACTGGTGGAAAGCATATCATGAGGCACGTTGTACGATATTTAAAACCCACAAAACGCCTGCCAAAGTTACGAATTGTATCAACTATGGGGTTTGTAAGGACTTTTACTAACTTTGGAGATCCTAATTTAATTGGCCATGATATTGCCACTGCTTATGGGGCTATGCACGCATGGTTGCCTATACCTGCAGTTGTTGAAACCAGAGAACAGTGCGAGCAAGCTCGCTCCTTGCCTCTTGTTAGAGATGTGTTAAAGTTAATGGAAGATGCTAACTTGATTATTATGGGTCTGTGGCCTTCATCTGAAAACGAATATCTTGTGATGAGAGGAATTGTAACACAAGAACAAATCGATGTAATAGATTCTTACAAACCTGTAGTTGATATTAACCATTGGGTTTTTGACGAGCTTGGAATTTGTATTAACAATATACTATCACCCCCTCCATATTATCTAACGGGTCTTGAAATTCCTAGTCTAAAAGATAGGATACGGAATAACGGAGCCAAAGTTATCCTTGTGGCGGGAGCTAGTAAGTCATACATACCTGGAATTTTGGCTATACTTCGAGCCCGTATTGCAAATATCCTGATTACAGATCACATTACAGCAGAATTGTTAAACGAACAATTGCCAACAGAGAGAGGATAATTTATAATGGAACGTACTTTAGTGCTTATCAAACCAGATGCTCTTCAAAGGGATCTAGTTGGTGAAGTCATTTCACGGTTTGAGCGCAAAGGTCTTAAGCTAGTTGGACTTAAAATGATGATGTTATCCGACCCTATTCTAAATTCTCATTACAGCCATTTAGCGGGAAGAGCTTTTTTTGAAGAGGTTAAAACATTCATGCAAAAAACTCCTATCGTAGCTTGTTGCTGGGAAGGAGTTGATTCTGTTGATACTGTACGACTACTTAGTGGCATCACAAAAGCTCGTGAGGCCGAACCCGGTACAATACGAGGTGAACTTGCTATGAGTGTTCAATCCAACCTTGTCCATGCTTCGGATTCACTAGAGACTGCGCTTGTGGAGATCGAACGGTTCTTCACACCAGAAGAACTCTTTGATTATGAGGATATACTGCAGTTGTTTATTTATTCGTCTAGAGAAAGATAATAAGGAGAATATTAATGTCAATAGCTGAACAAATTCGTGAAGCAGAGGCAGAACTCAAACTGACTACAGCAACTGAAAACTTTCGTAGAGCTGCTGAGGCTGCCTATGTTGTTGCTCGTCTTTATCGAGACGCAGGAAAGCCTGATGTATCGAAACAATATGCCAAACAGAGTATTGCTCTTTTCGAGCAAAGTAACATTCACACATTAGAGGATGCAGCACCGCGATATAACAGTTTGGGAGGAATTCTACTCCCAAACCTTGTCCATGAAGGAATTGTTCGTAATACTTTCCCTGAATATCAGTTGTAGGTGAAAGTTATCTATTAATCCAACCATCTAACTTCATTTTATTCTAAACATTAGCAGAAGGCACATTTGTCAAGTACCCGGAAAACTGAACATTAAAGTAAGGGTAAATAAGGAGCTGTTGGCAGGCCATGATCTCTGGCATAGTGATCAGGCGATTGCTGATGCAAGCCCTCATGTGGCCGCAGCTGGTTATAAAAATTAATCCAGCGCTCTGCTTCGCGGAGAAATTCTCCCAGCGTGCGATAGGACCGGCGTTCGGCTACAGCGAGCTTGAAAATGCCAACAAACCGTTCTGCATAGCTATTGTCTGTGGGTGTCCTTCTCGACTCATGGAGCGTTGAAATCCTTTCATCAAGAGCGCCGTGCGTGTCTGCTCGGCTCCATATTGGCTGCCTTGATCAGAATGAAAGATGGCGCCAGGAACCGAGAATTGAACCAGGTCGATCGTCGAAACGACGAGATCCGCACACATTTGATAGTCAAACGCCAGCGAAAGGCAATGACGTGTCCGTTTCCAGAGCGCAAAGCAACCGCGCAATTTCGTGCGATCTGCCAGGTGGATGCGCAAAGATATCTGAGAACAGCACCTCCGTATCTGCTGGCGTTTGGGGATCACGCAGGACATTTGGGGCAATGCTGCTCGCCTTGCCTGGATAGACAGAGCGCTTCTTTTTGCGACGACCTGCGATCCCCTATGTCTTCATCACACTCTTGACGCGGTTTTTCCCCATCTTGAGCAGGGCCGCCAGTTTGCGATGGCGAGCGCGTATCATCCTGTTCATGCCACTCTTCAATCGCTGTGGCAACCGCTTTATCTTTCACCGCTTGTTTTCCTTTGAGATAGAGGGTTCTTCGTGCGATATCCAACGCTCGCGCCACCTGGCTTTTTGCATAGGGGCTGTGAGGCAGACACAACTGGTGCGCCAGTTCGACCCGTCTCGTGCCGTTGTTACTTGCTCAGCAGCCCCGAGGCTTTTTTTAGAATGTCGTTCTGCACCGTCAATTCGCCAATGAGCCTCTTCGAGTCGTCGGGCGCTTCTCCCGGCTCATATCCCTGCGAGTGGGGCATCTCGCTGGGGATCGCGTTTATCATGGAAGATGCTGGCCGCAGTGGTCTGAAACTCTTTTCTCCAGCGGTGAAGCATGGAACTGGAGACCCCAAATTTCTTACACACCTCTTCTTGCGTGGTGTCACGCTGCATGCTTTCCAGCACCACCTTGAGTTTGTACTCTGGTGTATAACTCTTCCGTTTGTTGTCCATTTGATCCAATACCTCTCCTTGTTCCTATGTTGATTATATCAGGTACTGGACAATAAAAAAATAGCGTTTACAGGTAGAGGATAATTTGTTATTGATTGTTTATTTCTAATTGCCAGCAGGAGCAAATACTCTGCTTCAAAAGTAATAACTAGCAACTTTATCATATAAAAAGGGCATGAAGGAATAAAATGGACAATTTTAAGCATCAAGCAACAAGAAGTAATGAGTCTATGCGTATGTTAACAAAAATACCAATTTAATAGATATGTATTTTTTTTGGCATATTTGAGCATTTGCTATTAATTTGGCCTAAACAATAAAATGTATTGCTATTTAACACTTGTAAATCTATAATAGTAATCAAGAAAAGTTAGCTTACCTGTGGGCAGAGAACATATCTGCTGGGAAAGGAGAGTTCGAATCAAGTAGATTGAGGGAAACTAAATTTATAGAAAACAAGCTAGACAATCAGAATTGTTTAATACAGCCAAATCCTGTACAGTGCAGTCAGTCGGGAGGAACTATGAACGACTCAGTAAAACTTTTGTACTTGATAGCGCTCATGCTTAGTTCCATCGTTTTCACCTACCTTACCTCTGTAATTCTAAGTTTTATCAACACATTAGCGCCTCCTTTTCAAGCATTGGACTGGATCATTCACTTTATCGTAATCATCTTCGCCTGTATTCTAGTAATCTTTACTTGTTCATTGTATGTACTTGTGCTTATGGTAGGGATTACTGAGGCGCGTAACCAACTGCTCTCCTTTAAGCTGAAAAGGAAGCAGTTGCAGCAATCGTCACCATCAGTTTTCAGTCGTAACCCTTCTACAGTTCAAAAGGAGATCAGACGGCGACAGCAATCTCAATTTCGGAGATCTGCTCGCTGGCCTGATATTGATAACAATTAGGACCAGATAAACCATTTACGTGTTTGTCGTTAGTTATATGGATACTCTCATTCAACTCACTTTGTGAGCATAGGAGAACACAAACATGGGGTTTGAAACTATGACTATCATTTGGCTTGTAGCTTTCATTATGGGTATACTGGTAGGTGCAACAATCACTCGTCCAAGAAGTAAATGGTGATTATAGCTTCCTGGAAGGTTACTAGCAGTGGCTGGGAGGAATACTCCCCCCATCGCTAATTTGGAAAGTCCATACTATTAGAAGTAGCCAACTCCATAAGGTTTTCAATTGAGAAAGAATCAGTAAAGATACAATGAAACATAAGGGAAATATAAAAAAAACCAATTATCATCTTTATTGGGCTGCCAGGCTCTGGCAAAAGTACACAAGCCCATTTGCTTTCTTATGCTTATGGTTTCGTACATATCAGTCCAGGTGATCAAATACGTGATCTTTTTAAACATGGAGAAGCCAAAATTCGTGAACAGGTGATGCCCCTTTTGCTCACAGGTGAACCAATGCCTGAAGAATTGCTCAGGTCTATTGTGTTAATCCCAATGGAATTAGCTTATAACACCGCGAGAGGTGTTATTCTAGATGGCGTACCACGGAATCTCACGCAAGCAAACATATTAGACGCTTTTTTGAATGAATTAGATATTCATACGAGTAAAGCTATTAATTTGCATATCTCAAATGACCATGCAAGAAAAAGAGCCATGCAACGCCTTATTTGTAAGAACTGTCTTGCACCAAGTGGCTATCCGGGCTGTAAAATGACCTGCGATTTCTGCGAAACTGAATTGACTCGGCGAATAGATGACGTATCTGATGTAATGGACAGCCGATGGAATGAATATTACTATCAAACAGAGCCATTAATGCAATCTTACGAAGATAAAGGCAATCTAATGCATGTAAATGGTGAACGTCCAATTCACGTGGTATTTGCCGAGGTAATAAATTCTCTTAGACAAGACCTAATTAGAAGTAGATTTTTATAGATGCCATCCCGATTTGTGTGTAAAGATCACGAAGTGGAAAGCAAGCAGAGAACAGGGCTCGTCGCAGTTCGAGCAGAACAAAAACGCTTGAGCAAAGCCCCTGAGAA
>Ga0207684_10003248_pt1 | contig 15943 bp, 13 predicted proteins | sample KBSK5501metaG_FD_184342 | JGI IMG/M metagenome (GOLD analysis project Ga0207684, IMG submission 184342) | Corn, switchgrass and miscanthus rhizosphere microbial communities from Kellogg Biological Station, Michigan, USA - KBS K5-50-1 metaG... | ecosystem: Host-associated > Plants > Roots >...
GGGAACAGCGCGCGCGGGAGCCCGAAGATCATCGCGACGAGGTCGACGATGAACGTGGCCTGAAGCACACGCTTACCGCGAAGGAACGCGAACGCTTGACGGATCGCGCGCGCGCCGGCCGGTGGCTGCTCGCCGTCGTTCTTAGGCATCTGTGGTGGAAGCCGAAGAGTCACGTAGATCGTCGCGCCGAACGAGATCACGTCGGCCGCGTACGCCCACGTGAGACCGGCGTGCGCGACGATCAGTCCTCCGATGGCCGGCCCGGCAACAGCAGCCGCGTTCCACATGATCTGGTTGAGCGCAACCGCAGACGAGAGGAGCTCGATCGGAATCAGGTTGGGCACGATCGAGCCGCGCGTCGGCGACGCAACACCGGAGAAGCCGGCCGCAAGGCCTACGGGGAGGTAGACGAGCCAAAGCGGCGGACGGCCCAACGTTGCGCCGAACAACAGCGTGCCGGACATCAGGACGAGCCCCGCTTGGGTGGCGAGAAGGATCTTCCTGCGATCGAGACGGTCGATCAGTGGGCCGCCGACGATCGTCGCCAGGATGAGGGGAACCAGCTGAACAAGACCCACGATGCCGACTGCCGCCGCCGATCTCGTCAGCCGGTAGACCTGGATGAAGACCGCGACGATCGTGATCTGCGAGCCCACCTGGGACAGCAGCTCGGCCGACCAGATCCTGCGGTAATCGCGCGAGACTTTGAAGGGCGTGAGATCGACGGCAACCGCGCGGATCGCTCCGCGCGCGCGACGTCTCGGGGTCGTTCGGCCCGGTGGCGGTCCCCCGTTCATCCGGACAAGATACGTGCCGGGAAGAGGCACCGGTGTCCTTTCGTTGGGAACGGGGAATCGTCAACAAGGGGTGACGTTATGGAAGTCAAAGAGCTAGGGCATCTCGTTTTGTACGTGCGGAACCTCGAGCGGTCTCGCCATTTCTACCGCGACGTCCTTGGATGGACAGAAGTCGCCGGGATGACCGGCATTCCGGCCGCAGCGTTCTCATCGGGTCGCACGCATCACGAGTTGCTCTTGATCGAAGTCGGCGAAGACGCAGCCCCCGTCCCGTCGGGACGCCGCGTCGGGATGTATCACTTCGGTCTGAAGGTCGGCACGACCGACGACGAGCTTCGACAGGCTCTTAACGAGCTGCTGGAGGCGGGGGCGCAGGTGATGGGTACCGCGGACCACACCGTCACGCACAGTCTGTACATCGCGGATCCGGACGGAAACGAGATCGAGCTATACATCGACGTTCAACCAGAGGTCTGGCGTGAAGACCCGCAAGCCATCCTTGCGCCGATACGGCCCCTACGACTCTGAGCGCTCACAAATCGTTCGGGAAGTTGTAACTGATCGGGTACGGCGTTGGGATCTGGTCCGGGGTACCGAAAGTAACGACGATCTCTTCGTGCTCGGTCAGCTTGAGGCGGCGCGGGTCGAACGTCACAACCTGACCGTTGGCGAAGACCTGAAGCCGCTCGTTCCCGCTGTTGCAGAGACCGCCGATGCACGTCGACGTGAAGCGGACGCCCCACACGTCGAAGAATTCGCCGAGGGAGAAATCGCGGACTACCGGAGACTCGATGTGGATGATGCCGTTGGCATCGTGGGTATGGATCGGAGCGAACAGAACTGATGGAGAAATGACGATCCCGATCTGCGTCGGAACCTGGACCGAGGCGCCACGGATGATGATGTCGATGTGCTGGTGGATGTGAAGGGCTTGCCCTTCCATGCCGTTCAGTGGTGGCAACTGATCGGCCGCGATGCGCGCGGCCACATCGGCGGAGTTGTTCGGCCAAGGTGGGGAACTGGTCAGTATCCCCGGCAGCGAGTTCGGCTCGACGCTCGGCCCTCCCGAGACCTGTGACAGAGCGGTGGCTTTCTTCGATCCGGTCAAGACAACGATCAGAACGGCGCCCAGGCCCACGACGACGACCACCGCTGCGATGAGCGCCAGCCGTTTCCGACGAGCAGCCCGCTCCCGGCGCTCCTGCTCGAGGCGCGCGCGGTGTGCAGATCTCGCTTGACGCTTATTGGTCACAGTTATTTCTCGGCTTGGGACCGGTTTAGTCCTGGGGTCGTGGCCCTTCGTCCAATGGCATTCGACCCAAGGATCCGCTGGTCATTCCCGTCTGCCCTTCGATCAGCGGGAGAGCGTGGCAGCGGGCGTTCTCGGCCTTCGAGTGTTCATTTAATCAGGAAGGGGAGACTGCCTTTAGGATGCCGTCCGTGGGACAATCGACTCTAACGTCAGTTTCCGTCGTCTACGAGCCGGATGAGGCCGAGGCCGGCGAAACGTCGCGATTCGGTTTCTTCCGCTCGGTCACCTTCCAGCTCCTGGCCGTGGAAGGCACGATCTTGGCGATAGTGCTCTCGTTCATGCGGATCCTCACGTCTGAGTTCCCCACCACCCGCGCCATCGTCAGGCTCGCTGTGGCCGTAGGGGTGGGCATCTTCGGCTTCGGAGCTCTGATCGAAGCGATCGCCGCGATCAAGCGTCCGATCCCTCGGGGGCACACGGCGCTCAACTTTCCGCCCGCGACTGCCATCATCCCGGCATACCTGCCAAACGAGGAGTCGATCATCCTCGACACGATCGAGCAGCATCTTCGAGCAGGCCCTCCCGATCTTCAGCTGATCGTTGCGTACAACACACCCCGATACCTTCCGGTCGAGGCGGACCTCGCGAGGATGGTTGCCAACGAACCTCGTCTCCTCGCGCTGAAGGTCGAGCAGAGCACATCGAAAGCTGCGAACGTCAACGCGGCCCTCGGCCACGCGACCGGGGAAATCATCGCGGTGTTCGACTGTGATCACTATCCGGCACCCGGAAACTACGAGCGCGCGTGGCAGTGGCTCTCAAATGGAGCGGACGTCGTTCAAGGAAGGTGCGTGATCCGAAGCCCGGAGGGGGCGGGGAGACCGATGATCTCGAAGATCGTCGCAGCAGAGTTCGAGCAGATGTATACCGTCGGCCATCCCGGTCGTGCACGTGTGCTCGGATTCGGCCTGTTCGGAGGTAGCAACGGGTATTGGCGAGCAGACTCGCTGCGCGCCGTGAAGCTCGATCCCTCCGCGCTAACGGAAGACATCGACGCCTCCGTCCGATTGCTGCGGTCTGGTGGAAGGATAGTCTCGGACCCCGGAATCGTCTCTGCCGAGTTAGCACCCCCAACGATGCGCGCGCTCTGTCACCAACGGATGCGGTGGGGGCAAGGCTGGTTCCAGGTCACGCGGCGTCACTTGGCGTCGGTCGTTACCGACCGTCAGATCAGTATTCGTCAACGTCTTGGAGCGGCGTGGGTCTTTGGATTTGGAACGCTGATGGCCTGGGTCGGTGCGCTCGTTCTGCCGCTGTCGCTCGCCGGTTGGATCAGCCACGAGCACACGGCGACTTCACCGATCACGAGTGCACTCTTCGCGTTTGGGACCGTTGCGTTCGTTGTTCAGATTGCGGTGGCATATCGCCACGCATTGCCCGATTCTCGCCGGCCAAGCGTCTTCGCGTCGTACGTGATCGCCAACATCGTGTTCTATGGGTACCTAAGAGTTGCTTTGGTGCGGCTGTCTCACTTGCATGAGCTGATGGGTTTGAACCGGTGGCGCGTGACTCCGCGCGCGCGATCTGAAAGCCGGCGGGGTCAGTCGCCCCGAGCCGTCGATGTCGCTTCAGCCGTCATGCTCGACCACGAGTGACATGCAACAGTTAGGCCCTACAAGGGCCTTGGCGACCGGGTGGATCAAATAACTTCGGTCTCAATCGATACCGGTACTGCGCGCCGTGCTCCGTCGTAGACAGGGCAATGGTCGATCGCCCAATCGACGAGTTCTCGCAGGTCTTTTTGATTCATACCTTCGGCTCCGACTGCAACGCGCACGCGAAGGCTAAGGGGACCTGCCGGGATCGAATCGTCGATGCCGAGGATTCCGAAGTCGTTCGATTCGCCGTCGATAACGACCTGTAAGCCGTTCAGCGCGATTCCTTCTGTCGCAGCGCGCATCGCGATCAGTGTCGCGGCACATGCAGCCAAAGCAGCGCGGAAGAGCCATCCGGCCGACGGTGCCGTCTCACCTCCGCCGATGCCTTTCGGCATGTCCGTCGTGATCTCGTTCCCCGCGGGGTCCCGCACGGTAACGCGGAGTCCGCCGTCGAGCGTCGCCACGGCTTGCGAGTCGGTGTATCGAGCCTCTTTTGGGTGCTGGGACAGATACTCCACGGCCTGCCCGATCGCAGTGCGGATCTTTTCGGTCTCGCTCATTTTAGTCTCCGGTGCGCGAGAGCTTGATAGGACACATAGTGCGCCCAACTGGACGGTATCCGAAAAACCCTCCCCGCCTTGTCGCTGAGCCCTTCGGCCTAATGGAGTGTCACAGCAAGCAGCGACGCGCCGCCATCAACGAAGGTTTGGAAGACCCTCGGTAGCGATCGTTTCGACGATTTCCTCGGGCTCGTTCCAGACTGGATCGTCGGCGCGAGGGTGGTGAAAGACCAGGTCGGTGAACCCCATGGCCGCATACCGTCCGGCGAAATCGATGAACGCCTGCACGCTCTCGAGGGGACGCTCCTCGGTGTTGCCGATGAGGTAGATCCGTCGGATCTCGGAGGGGTCCCGGCTGATCGCCGCGCACTCTTCCTTGAGCCGCTCCGCCTGCGCGCGGACGATCGTTTGGGTCCCCGATGGGCTCGTGTCTCGGTAGGTTGTGTCCCCGTAGGTGATCCAAACGTCGGCGTACCGCGCGGCGAGCGCAAGCGTCTTCGGCCCTCCCGCCGCGATCGCGAACGGCAGCCTCGGTTTCTGTACGCATCCCGGAATCATCCTGGCCTCGTTGACCGTGTAGTAGGTGCCACGGTGGGAGGTTTTTGGTTCGCGCAGCAGCCGGTCTAGCAGCGTCACGAACTCTTCCAGTCGAGCGACGCGTTCCCTCGGCGAAAACGCCTCCGCGCCGAGAACCGTTGCGTCGAACCCTGTGCCGCCAGCGCCGAGCCCAAGTGTGAACCGGCCGCTAGAGACATGATCGAGCGTCATGGCCTCTTTGGCGAGCGCGACCGGATGACGGAAAGTCGGCGAGGCCACCATCGTCCCCAAGCGGATCCGGCTCGTTACCCCGGCGAGCCCCGCTAGCCACGGGATGGTCGCATGCCAGTCCCGCTCACGGTATCGCCGCCAAGACAGATGGTCGTACGTCCACAGATGGTCGTACCCCAGCGCCTCCAGCCGTCGAGCCAGTTCCATGGACACCGGCCAGGGGTCGGTGGGTAGCACGAGCACTCCCACGCGCATGATTTCCGACCCTAGTCGAAGAGCACAGGACGTCGCGGGTGGCCCGGTCCCTCGTCTCTCGTTTCGACGCACTGGAGTTGGATCGCTTCGGCGACGTGAGTGCCCCCGACGGGATTCGAACCCGTGTCGCCTCCTTGAAAGAGAGGAATCCTAGGCCGCTGGACGACGGGGACCAGCCGACAGGATAGCGCGAGCAACCAGCCGGTTCAGACCGTTAGAGCGCGCGCACTGTTGCAGCCGATGAACCTGCTTCGATCGTGGCGCCGTCGTGCACATCGCTCCGCACGAAGCCGATCCCGGCGACACGGCCGTCCCACTCGGCGGCGCTCGTGACGCGGCCGACCTCGAGACCGTCCGCGGTTAGGGTCGTGCCGACGCCCGGCATGTGGGCGCCGTCGAAGCTGAGCCTGACGAGGCGCTTTCGAACTCGCCCGAGGTTCTGCACGCGCGCGACGCTCTCTTGACCCGGATAGCACCCTTTCGTGAACGAGACCGCGCGCGCGATCAGCGGCGTCTCGGCGATGTGCGTGGTCTCGTCGAAGTCGACCCCGAACCGGGGCCGCCCGCCTGCGATGCGCGCGGCGTCGTACTCGGCCGGCGTCATCGAGGCTCCGTCGATATTCAAAGGCGACGTTGCGATCACGTCGTAACCCGCGAGTCCCCAGTCGACGGCAACAGCGATCACGTCCCGCGGAACATGGTCCATCGCCTTCGGTCCGCGCAGAGCCGTCACCGCCCACTGCTCGGTCTCGTCTATCACCTCGCACCCGGACAGCGGCGCTACCTTCGCCAGCCACCCGGTGACCGCTTCGCGCGCGGCCTGCTCGGCATCGATCACCAGTGTTCCGTCTTGAAGTGCCGTCGCGCGCAGCTCTGCGAGGACGCGTCCTTTCTCGTCGAGCATGCATGTCAGCGCGCTCTGATCCGCCTTCAGCTCGGTGAGGTCCTGCGTCGTTGTCGCATCGAGGAACGCGATCGGGTCATCGCCCGTCACGCGCGCGATCAACCGGTCCAAGCGCGTCAAGGCGACCCCGGAGCGAAGAGCTTCGAGAACATCCACGACCTGAAGCGTACGGCCGGGAACGCACCTTCGCTGGAATTGAAACGGGGCACGCAGGCCCCCGAGCCCCGCGCGCCCCGTTCGGTCGCGTTTCGCCAATGCTAGGAGCGTGTGACGGCATGCTCAATAGCCAGAAGGGATGGTGCCGCTTGGCCCGGCCACCCGGGGCCGCATATCCTCACGCCCATTCCGGATCGGGATCGATGGAGGCGATGTGAGCGACCGAGCGGCGTACGACGTCCCATGGCTGACCCGTCGCGCCCATCGCTGGTACGCGAAGCGCACGTATCACGCGAATGACCTCGCCGCCGACCTTCTTGCGCTGAAACGAGGCGCAGGCCTGTCGATCAGCGTGGCCCTTCCCGCGGTTAACGAGGCAAGTACGGTCGGTCCGATCTGCGAGTCGATCGTCCAAAACTTGATGGACGGTCCGGCTCTGGTGGACGAACTCGTCGTCTTGGACGGCGGGTCGACGGACGACACTTCGGCCGTTGCAAGGGCGGCCGGCGCGACGGTCGTCGATGCGCGCGAGCTGGTTGCACACGTCCCCCCGGTCAAAGGGAAGGGCGAATCGCTTTGGCGAAGCCTGTCGGTCCTGACCGGCGACGTGATCTGTTGGATCGACGCAGACATCACGAACTTCGAGCCGCACTTCGTTTCCCGTCTTATCGCGCCACTCCTGATCGACCAAACATGCATGTTCGTAAAGGCGTTCTATCGCCGGCCGATCGCGTACGGCGACGTAACGTTGCCAACCGGTGGTGGGCGAGTGACCGAGCTGCTCGCACGTCCGCTTCTGAACGCGCTGTTCCCCGAGCTCGGCGGTGTCATCCAGCCACTGTCGGGCGAGTACGCTGGTCGTCGCGACGTCTTAATGCAGCTTCCGTTCTTCACCGGCTACAGCGTCGAAGCGGGACTTCTTATCGATCTGCTTGATGTCGTTGGTCTCGATGCGACTGCGCAAGTCGACCTCGGCGTGCGCGCGCACCGCAACAGGCCGCTCGACGAACTGTCGCCGATGGCATACGCCATCGCGCAGACCATCCTCCGGCGCGCGGAGGAATGGGGGCGACTCGAAGTTGCGCACGACCACCCAATGCATCCGCTCCTGATGCCCGCACCGGACGATCTGGAGCTCCACGACGTCCGGGAGCTCGAGCGACCCCCCTTCGCCGCCCTCACCGCGTCACCGGGCGACGATGTCGCCGCTCTTTCCTGACGTGATCATCCGCGCTGCCACTGGGGACGACGTCCCGCGGCTGACCGACATCTACAACCACTATGTCGCGCGCAGCCAAGCGACCTTCGACATCGACCCATTTACCGTAGAGCAGCGTCGCGAATGGTTCTCGCACTACGCGCCGACCGGAAGGCACCGACTGTTGGTCGCCGAGGACGACGGGGTGGTGTGCGGTTTCGCCACGAGCAGCCCGCACCGCCCGCGCGCGGCGTACGCGACGAGCGTCGAAACGAGTGTCTACTGCGCCCCGGAACGCACCGGGCGTGGCATCGGTTCGATGCTGTACGCGCGCCTTTTCGACGAGCTTGCCGGCGAAGATCTCCATCGCGCGCTTGCGGGCATCACTCTTCCGAACGACCCTTCGGTTTCGTTGCACGAACGGTTCGGGTTCGTAAAGATCGGCGAGTACTCGGAGGTCGGCCGGAAGTTCGGGCGCTTTTGGAACGTGGCGTGGTTCGAGAAGTCGCTCGACTAACGACGAATCAAGTGGGCCGCCCAGGACTCGAACCCGGTCCGCCGGATTAAAAGTCCGGTGCTCTACCCGTTGAGCTAGCGGCCCTCGCGGCCGTTGAATCTAGCAGCCGGTGCGCGCAGCGCAGAAACTTAACCCCTGCGCTCACCTGGGGTTTCCCAGGAACTGACGGCCGATTTCCTTAAGGCCCCCTCTCGGGCGTCCGAGTGTCTCCTCGGGAGAGGTATGCGTCGTTTCATTGTGATTTCATCGCTCGCCGTCGTGGTCGCCACGACGGTGCAAGTCGCGACCCCCGCTTTTGCCGCCGCGCCCCGCGTCTTGATCGTCGACGGTCATGGATGGGGACACGGGCGCGGGATGGGTCAGTACGGCGCGCGCGCGCAGGCGGCCGCGGGGACGCGTTGGTACGGGATCTTGACTCGCTACTACACGGGAACTCGTTTCGAGCGGCTGCACGGATCGCAGCGCATCCGTGTTCTGCTCACCCACGCCCGCGGCGTCATCGTGAAAGGCGACTCTCGAACCACCATCACGTCCGCGTCGGGCGCAGTGATCGCATCGACTCGTGGAGGTAAAACGTACTTCACGATCGGGCGGACTGGGCCCGCGATCCTTATCAAGGTGGCGACTTCACCAGCTGGTCCGTGGCGGCGACTGGCATCGGTTCGGTCGAAATTCGTTCGCGTCGCCGGAGGGCGCGTGGTTGGAGTCCTGGGTCCCTCTTCCGCGCATTGGTATCGAGGCGTGATCGACATCGTCCCCTCAGGCGCCGGGGTGGATGTCATGAACTACCTTCCACTCGAGACGTACGTGTCCCTGGTCGTCCCGCGTGAGATGCCGGCATCATGGCCGATGGACGCGTTGGAGGCCCAAGCTGTTGCGGCAAGAACCTATGCTCTTCGCGTAGCGCAGGTCGCGCGCGCGCGGCATAAGAGCTATGACATCTGCGCGACGACCTCGTGCCAGGTCTTCGGCGGATACGCACGTACAGTGCGTGGGAAGTTCCAGGTCCTTGAGAGTCGCTCTTCGAATGTCGCTACACGGTCGACTGCGGGCTGGATACTGACGTGGCGAGGCAAGCCGATCCTCGCGGAGTATTCGTCATCCACCGGCGGTTACACGACGTCGGGCGGTGTTCCGTATCTGGCGCCGCGCCTGGACCCCTGGGATGCTTCCTCGCCGTTCCATTCGTGGAGTGAAACGGTCGACATGTCTCAGATCCAAGCGCGGTGGCCAGCAGTAGGCGCTGTTCGCAGCGTGCGCGTGGTTGAGCGCGATGGCCGCGGCGACTTCGGCGGCCGGGTGAGGTCGCTCGTCATCTCGGGTTCGCGTGGGTCCATCCGCGTCTCGGGAACGACATTTCAGTACGCCTTCGGGCTGCCGAGCGATTGGTTCCGCCTCATCGTGCCTAAGGGTGAGTACCGGTTCACGTTCAACATGTCGTTTGGGCAGCACAACGCGGCCGTTCGTTTCTTGCAGCAGCGGTTGCGCGCAGAAGGCGCATATCCGAAGACCGCTCCAATCTCAAACTACTTCGGCCCTATAACGCGTGCCGCGCTTCAGCGCTACCAGCGCGCCCACCGCATCAATCCGACGGGATTCCTCGGGCCCGTGACGCGCGCACGGCTGAACGCCTCCGCGTAGGAACGATTGGCGCGCTAACCCTCCTCTGGCGTTGAATGGCCCTGCTCTGGCGTTGAATGAGCGCCGGAAACGAGCGAGGAGGACTCCGATGCCCGAGGCAGTCATCGTCTCAGCAGCGCGCACGCCGATCGGACGCGCAAACAAAGGATCGTTCATCGACGTGCGGCCCGACGACCTCGGCGCATTCGCCATCCAGAAGGCGCTCGAAAAGGTTCCCGAGCTGAACGGCGCCGAGATCGAAGACGCCTATATCGGCTGTGGGTTCCCTGAAGAAGAGCAGGGCATGAACGTTGGCCGGCGCGTCGTGCTGCTCGCCGGCTTGCCCGACACCGTGCCGGGCGCGACGGTCAACCGCTTCTGCGCATCCAGTCTGCAAACCCAGCGCATGGCGTTCCATGCCATCAAGGCAGGCGAAGGAGACGCATTCATCGCCGGCGGCTTGGAGTCGATCACGCGCGTCCCGCAGCTCCCGCGCGACATGGCGGCCTTCCACCCCGGCCAGGGCGGTACGACCTTTACGAATGTGTACATGCCGATGGGCATGACGGCTGAGAATGTCGCCGAGCGCTACAACGTCGGCCGCGAGGAGATGGACAAGTTCGCGAAGCGATCGCAAGACCGAGCGGTCGCGGCTCAAGAACGAGGATTCTTCGACAACGAGATCTCGCCGTACACGAAGGCCGATGGGACCGTCGTTTCCAAGGACGACGGGCCTCGCGCAGGGACGACGCTCGAGAAGCTGGCCGAGCTCAAGCCCGTTTTCAAGGACGATGGCAAGGTGACGGCCGGCAACGCGTGCCCCCTGAACGACGGTGCGGCGGCGATCATCATCATGAGCGACGAGCGCGCGAAGCAGCTGGGCATCATGCCGCTCGCGCGCATCATCGCGACCGCGGTGTCCGGGATCGACCCCGAGATCATGGGCGTCGGCCCGATCGAGGCCGTGCGCACCGTATTGAAGCGAGCGGGGATGTCGATCGGGGACATCGAGCAGTTCGAGCTCAACGAAGCCTTTGCGGCGCAGGTCATCCCGGTTTGCCGCGAGGTGGGGATCGACCCCTTCGACGAGCGGGTGAACCCGAACGGCGGCGCGATCGCTCTCGGTCACCCCTACGGAATGACGGGCGCGCGCATCATGTGCACCCTGCTGAACGGCCTCCGGGAGAAGAACAAGTCGATCGGCCTCGAGACGATGTGCGTCGGCGGCGGGCAGGGGATGGCCATGATCATCGAGCGCCTTTCCTGACGGCATCGCCGGAGAACCAACTGAAACGTCCAAACGGCCGTGGCGGGGCCACCGGCGCCGGGGTACCCTGACTGCACCCGGTGGGAGAGCGAGCGGTGACCCAGCGAAAGACGAATTCGAACGGCGACTTCCCCACGGTCTTCAACCGGATCGCGGAGAACGTCGAACTGGTCATCCAGGGCAAGGGTCCGCAGATCCGCTTAGCTCTTACGTGTCTGTTGGCCGAAGGCCATCTTCTGATCGAAGACGTTCCCGGCGTCGGCAAGACGCTGCTCGCGAAGACGATCGCACGGACGATCGGCAGCGACTGGCGCCGGATCCAGTTCACGCCCGATCTGCTGCCAACCGACGTCACCGGCGCGACGATCTTCAACCAAGAGACGCGCGACTTCGAGTTCCGCCCCGGCGCCGTGTTCGCCAACATCGTGCTCGGCGACGAGATCAACCGCGCCTCGCCGAAGACGCAGTCGGCTCTATTAGAGGCGATGGAAGAGCGCCAGGTGACGGCCGAAGGGGTCGCCTACGAGCTGCCCGACCCGTTCATGGTCATCGCGACGCAGAACCCGATCGAGCACGAAGGAACCTATCCGCTTCCCTTCGCACAGCTCGACCGCTTCTTGATGCGGATCGCGATCGGCTATCCGTCCGCGCAGGCTGAGGTGGAAGTTCTGCACAAGCACGGTGATCACTCCGCCTTGCAAGATGTTGAGTCGGTGTGTGATGCGAAAGTGGTGCGTGCGATGATCAACTCCGCGCGCGGCGTGCACGTCGAAGAGTCGCTCAATCAATACATCGTTGCGGTCGTCGCCTCTACCCGAGACGTGCCGGAGCTTTCGCTCGGCGCCAGCCCGCGCGCCGCGCTCGCTCTGCTGCGCGCGTCGCGCGTCGCGGCGGCCGCCGTCGGCCGCTCGTACGTTTCGCCGGACGACATCAAGTCTCTGGCTCCATCTGTCATCTCGCACCGGTTGATGGCTGCGCCGGAAGCAGAGATGAGCGGACGCGACGCCGCCGACGTGCTGCACGACGTACTCGAGCGGGTGCCGCTCCCGATCGGGCGGTAGACGATGCCGACGCGTCGTGGACGCGTGTTACTCGCTGCAGCGCCGATCATCTACCTCCTCGCACGCCTCACAACGGTCGGCGAGCTGCACGCGCTGGCGCTCGGCGCACTTGCGTTCCCGTTGCTTGCGATGGCGTTCGTGCGGTGGAGCAGGCACCGCATCGGGTTCACTCGCACGTTCGGCCCGAAGCGCGTGTTCGCGGGAAGTTCGGTTCGTATCGAGATCGGGGCGCGCAACCTCGGGAAACTCCCTGCGCCGCCGCTGATCCTCGAAGACGCCGCTTCGCCTGCGATCGGGGGACCGATCCGATTCTCGATGCCGTCCCTCGGTCCGGAGGGCCGCGACGCCGTCGCGGTCGAACGCCGGATCGCGCAGCGGGGCCGGCACCGGCTTGGGCCGTTGCGCGCGCACCTCGTCGATCCTTTCGGGCTCGCCGAGGTAGGCAGCAACGTCGCACCGGAGGCAACGTTCGTCGTCTACCCGAAGATCGAGTCACTGGGTGAGATCGCGCCACCCGAGGAACGGGGCGGCGGCGGCCGGTCACTCGTCCAGCACCTGTCGGTCGCCGGCGACGACTTCTATGCGGTTCGCGGCTGGCAGGACGGAGACGACCTCCGCAAGATCCACTGGCGCTCAACCGCCCGGCGCGGCCAGCTGATGATCCGGCAGGAAGAGATCAGGCCGTTCCCGCGAGCGACCCTTTTGGTCGACAACCGTGCGATCGTGCACCGCGACGGCGGCCCGACCTCAAGTCTCGAGTGGTCGATCAGCGGAGCTGCATCGATCGTGTGGGAGCTCGCGAAGCAGGGATACGCCCTTCGACTCGCAACTGCCGATGGTGGACCGGGCGTCGCACGGTGGGGTCGCGAGGCAACCGACCCGTTGCTGACGACGCTTGCCATCGCTCCGCGCTCACAACAGAAATCTCTGATCGCCGTTGTGCGGAGGACGGCCGCACGGCCCGGCGCAGGCGGCGCGCTCGTCGCGATCATGCCGCCACCGTCGCCCGATCTCGTTCCCGGGCTTGCGCGCCTCGCGCGCGCGTATTCGTGGTCGGGGATCGTCCTTCTTGATGCAGCCTCGTTCGCCTCATCGACGGGCCGCGAGCGCGCCGCGTTCGATCAGCGTCTCGCAGAAGTGGAACATGCCCTCTCACGTGCCGGATGGCGCATCGCTATCGCCGGCGCGTCCGACTCCTTTAGGAACGTATGGCAAGGCTTGCTGGACGCTTCGACGTCCCGGCCGAGCTCCCGGTCGCTGCCCTCGTAGTGGCCGCGGCGCTGCCGCTCTCCCGGCTGTTCCGGCCGGGAGGGTTCACCGGCGTCGTGCTTACAACGGTCATCTGCAGCATCGCGATCTCCTGGGTCGCTCGCCGCTTCCGCTTCCCGGCCGTCTTGGGCCTCTTGCTGTCGGTCGCGGGATTGTTTTGGTATCTCTCCGCCCGCTTCTATCCGCACAGCCTTTGGGGGATCTTCCCCACCCCGGCGTCGATGCGCGCGATCGTCACTGCCGTACACGTAGGGATGCGCCAAACAGTCGACGAAGCGGTTCCCGTCGTTGCGTCTCCACAGCTGCTCATGTTCGTTGCAGCTGGCACGTGGCTGAGCACATGGCTGGCGGACGCTGCCGCGCTCTGGTTGGGCAACCCGCTCCTTGCGATCGCGGCCACGATCCCACTGTTCGCGACGCCGAGCACGCTTCTCCCGAGCCAGCGACGGTGGATCGACACAGGGTTGTACGTCGCAGCCGCGGCGTGGGTTCTGTTCTCGGAGGAGCGCGCGCGAGCGAAGCGATGGCGGACGAGTGAATCCCGGCTCGGATGGCGTCCCGGACCAGCGGTCCGCGTTGCGTTGGTCGGTGTGCTCGTCGTCGTTGTGCTTGCGCCGTTCCTTCCGGGGTACGGCGCGCCGCCGTTGCTCCGCTCTCGTGGGCCGGGAGACCGCATCGCGTTCAACCCCTTCATCGCGATCCAGACGACACTCCAGAAGCAACCCGAGGCCGTGCTGTTCACCGTGCGAACGAACCGGCCGACCTATCTTCGGCTGACGACACTCGAGCATTACGACGGCGTGCTGTGGCGCCAAGGAAACGTGCGCGCGAGCGTCCCGATCGGCAACAGCGACGTCCTCGCGTACGAACCCGATCTTCCGGCTCAGATCGTTCGGCAGCGGTATCAGATCCAGGCGCTGGCTGGTCCTTGGATCCCGGCGGCGTACGACCCGGTTCAGGTGGCCGGCGTCGGAGGGTTGAAGCTCGAAACCGAAACCCGCTCGCTCGTTCTGCCTCAGGCCAACGGCTTGCCGACCGGGGCGGTGTACACGGTGACGTCCGAGGTTCCGACTCTGACTGCTGCCGATCTAGACAAGCCTTTCGTTTACGACGATCAAGCGCTATCCGATTATCTGCAGCTGCCGTCGGTGCCGCGACAGATCCGTGACATCGCACGGCGGGTTGCAGGCGACAAGCCGACTCCGTACCAGAAAGCGCTGGCGCTGCAGGATTACTTGCGCACCTTCACGTACAACGAAAACGTCAACAAGGATTTCCACCACAGCTTCAAGAACCTCGTCGAGTTCCTGACGAAGGTGAAGCAAGGGTTCTGCGAGCAGTTCGCCGCCGCGATGGCGGTCATGGCGCGAACGCTCGGTATCCCGTCTCGGATCGCGATCGGGTTCGGATTGGGCGAGCAGGTCGGAGACGAGATCCGTGTCACCACGCGCGAGGCGCACGCGTGGGTTGAGATCTACTTCCCCGGGGCAGGATGGGTCGCGTTTGAGCCGACGCCACGTGCAGGCGTCGCGCTGGTTCCGCCGTATGCAAGGACCGGAGCAGATGCGCCGGCTGCCACACCAACGCCGACGCCCACCACGACGCCGACGACCCCACCGCCCGGACCGAACGCGAGCCATGGTCCGCCTGAGGATCTGGCGGGTCCGCAAACGACGTCGAACGGAAGGCCGGCCTGGGTGATCTTCGCCGTCATCGTAGGGGTTGCGCTCGGGCTGCTCGTCCTTGTGGTTGCAGCATTCCCCGTTGTGCGCGTGATCCGCCGCCGGCGCGCGCGAGGCGTCCGCAGCGCGCCGGTCGTTCGCTACGTCGAGTTCTTGGACTGGTGCGCCGGCGCCGGGTTGGGTCGCCACGCGGGGGAGACGCCTACCGAGCACGCCGCGCGCATCGGCCGTGAGTCGCCTGACGCCGTCGAGCCACTCGAACGGCTCGCCGTCCTCGCCGACGAAGCATTGTGGGCTCCACCGAACGGGCTCGACGCAAATGATGTCGAGCACGCCGCGGATGCGGCGCGCGAGATCCTCGCTGGGACGCTGAGCAGGCCGAAGAGACTCTTGGCGGCGTCGGGTTTCGGTCGCTGGCGCGACGTCGAGTAGCGCGTTACAAGATCGGCAGTGACCGCTCGATCTCCCACGGACTGACGTAGGCCTTGTACGCCTCCCACTCCGCGCGCTTGTTGCGGATGAAGTACTCGAAGACGTGATCGCCGAGCGTTTCGCGTAGCTGCTGGGACCCTTCCATCGCCGCAACCGCTTCGTAGAGGTTTTCCGGAAGCGATGCGATGCCTTCGGCACGCCGTTCTGCGTCAGTCATCGAGTAGATATCCTCCGTCGCTTCGGGTGGCAGCTCTTCGTTGTCGGCGATCCCTGAAAGACCGGCGCTGAGCAACGCAGAGAATGCGAGGTAGGGGTTGCACGCCGGATCTGGCGAGCGCACCTCGACGCGCACGTCGGTTCCTTTGCCTGCGCCGGGGATCCGAAGGAGAGCCGACCGGTTCCGCCGAGCCCAGCAGATGTACACCGGCGCTTCGTATCCCGGAACCAACCGCTTGTACGAGTTCACCCACTGGTTGAGGACCGGCGTGATCGAGCGCGCCTGCTTGAGCACGCCGGCGATGAACGCGCGCCCGACCTTGCTGAGGCC
>Ga0207684_10003249_pt1 | contig 15943 bp, 14 predicted proteins | sample KBSK5501metaG_FD_184342 | JGI IMG/M metagenome (GOLD analysis project Ga0207684, IMG submission 184342) | Corn, switchgrass and miscanthus rhizosphere microbial communities from Kellogg Biological Station, Michigan, USA - KBS K5-50-1 metaG... | ecosystem: Host-associated > Plants > Roots >...
ACCATCTGCAGTGCCTTCTCCTCAGTCAGATCCCCCCACACTTTTTCGCCATACGCGTAGCTCTCGCGGAGCGCCTTCAGCAGCTCCTCGCGCGTCTTGAGGTTCTGCGCCGGATTGCCGAGTTTCTCACCGGCCACGCGACCGAAGAACAGGTAGTTCTCGCCGACCAGATGCACGACGACCTCCCGAAAGCTCCGCACGGTCGGCGTCGGCTTGAAGTCGTACTTGTCTTCGGGCATCGCTTCGATGAGTCCGAGCACGAGCGCACGGGTGCTTTCCCACGTGGCCCTAGCCGGTGCCAGGAAGCTCGTCGGCGCAGGCTGGGCCAGCGACCCACCGCTGCCGCCCGGTGGCGTCTGCGCCAACACCGGCGTGGTACCCAGGATCACCAGCGAAACCACCACGACACTACGTGCCAAGGAAGCCGTGCACATGATTCCTCCTGAGGCCGTTCCGGCCGCCGCATTATTTCACGGTTGCCACCGAGGACAGACAAGGACGGCCGTATTCGCGGGCGGCCAGCGGCATCTGCGGTTCTGCGCCACCTTCAGGAGCCCGAGGCGTCACACCGAAGCCGCAGCGCCAAAACCAATTCCTGGGTGAAGTCTGGGTAAACGAAAGGGGCTAGCGGCTCTTGCGTCCGCTAACCCCTCGTCGTTCATGGTTGCGGGGGCTGGATTTGAACCAGCGACCTTTGGGTTATGAGGGGCAATCGGACCGTCACGCCCGCCAACGCCTTCCGACGAACCAGTTGATATCTCTGCCCTGACGGCCTCCCGGCCATTGGCGCTCGTTGGCGGGCATTGGTGCCAGACCTCTGAGACCGACTCTGAGAGCGGCCGGTCTACGTCTTGTCGGCGACGAAAGGCGGCTGCGCACGCAGCTCCTTTCCTTGAACGAGGATCTGGCACCAGCGCTTCGCCCGTGTAACGGCGGTGTACAAAAGCCGACGCTTCTGCTCGCTGCTCCCGCCGGTCTTATACGGCCAGAGAACGATGACGCCATCAAACTCTCGATTCTTTGCGCTATGGATCGTCATCGCCGCGAGCCAGGAACCTTCGGCACGGGCAACACGCCGTCAATGCGCGGCGCCGCGCTCGATGGCGGCCTCAACCTCCTTCCGGTCGACCGTCGTGCGGCCTACCGCGCGCCGCTGTATCCTGAGCCACCTACCGACATAGTTGACCGCGTTCCGGTCCTGCAGTTTTTTTATGGCGTGCTCCGCCGCCCCGATCTCCGCAGTGGCTGTCATGTCGAGCGCCGTGAGCAAGTTGGCAACGACGTCGCTTTCTGTCCGCTCCCAGACGACACGGTATGGACCGTGACCCTGTTTGCTTGGGCCCTTTCCGACTCGTGCAATGACCTCATCGGAGAAGCCCTGAATCGAGGGAGTGATAATCGCGATCGTCTCGCCGGGTCGGCGATTCCACGCGATCGCGTTCGTCACATATGTTGCAGCGAGGGCCACTGCAGGCGTTTCATCAATCTTAAAGCTCGGCGGGGCGGAGCTCAGTTCTCGGCCGGCGCGCAACGCGGCGGCAGCACCGACGAGTCCCGGCACGCTCGTCCGCCAAGGGGTCGTAAGCACCTCGGTGCTTGACGTCTCCGCCAGCCATGCCATGAACGGGTTTGGTCGCAGATCATCATTCAGGCACTGGAACTCGTCGGCGGCGGCTAACACATCAAGGCGCGTCGATAGAGCGCGAATCATTCGAAGCCGCTCAGCCGTAACGTCCTGTGCCTCGTCCACGACTACGATCGGAAACCCGGCAGCAACCCATTTGACAGTCGCCTCGTACTCAAGCAGTCGACCGGCGAGGTCGCACATCGCAGTAAATTCTCGATCGCCGGGCAGCTCCGCACCCCACGACTTCGCAAGCGTTGCCCAACGTCTCACAATCCGCTGAGCGTAACTGTCGATCGTCACGAGTCAAAGTTGAGTGAGAGCCCTGGCACCGCTCGGAGGCGGCTGTCGAGACGTCGTCGCGATCCGTGCATGAATGTGAGCGCCAGCACGCGCTGACCACTGCCTAGCCGCCCGGCAACGACAGCGGCGGCGACTTCCTTCATTAGGCGATGCGTTTTACCGCATCCTGCACCGCCCTCAAACGCCGTGATACTCAGGGCTGAAACATGAGGACACCCGAGGCGTCCCGAGCGAACCGGACTGTGGCCTCACCCACACATGCGTCAGCCAACGCCCGCAGCAGCTCGCGCGCTCGCGCGGCGCAATATGCAGTCTCGGCAATCACGGTCGCGATCGCTTCATATCGAACGATATCGTTCTTGTGCGCCAGCAGCGAGTCGACAATCTGCGCTATCGACGCTAGAGACGGCTCATTCAGGGCGCCGCTAATTGCGGCGACAGCAGCGGCCTCGTCGGCTTGCAGAATCCAGCTGACGGCGTGCTCGACCGCCCAGTCCTGGGGCCAGCACAGGATAGCCGCCGGTTGCGGCCGCGATGCGAGCAGCGCAGCCGCGTAACTAGCACCGGCCGCGTCGCCGTCAACCAAGCAGCAGACCCGACCATGCAGTCGGGCGATTGTTTCGTAGGTCAAGACCACTTGGGCATCTTCGGTCGGGATCAGACCGACTTCTAGGATGAACGAACGGCCCGCCTCGGCGGTCCAGTGCTGACGAAGCGCAAGTGCATTCGCGATCGCGTGTATTAACTCGTGATCCGAACGACCCTCCGGAATCAGCACCGTCTCGTGCATCAACGCCGCGATCAGAGCGGGCCGACCCGTGTGGAAGAACTTTCGGATCCAGCTGGGCGAGCTTGGCTCCAACGGTCGCCCAAGAAGCGGCTCCGCCCGTAACTGCCCGGAGTCGTTGCGAACCATTAATACTGACGTTGGTTCGGATACTGCCGCTACGGAGGGGGCATGCGATGTAATGATCGTCTGGGCCGATAGAGCTTGGATGCGCAAGACAAGCTGGCGTTGAATCGGTGGCGGCACGTGTAGCTCTGGCTCCTCCAGCGCCATCATGAAGCCTTCGCCAGCCGTCGCGCGAGTGCGGCCGAGCTGTAGCAATAGAAGCAGGATTTGCAGCGACACAAGCCCACTTCCTTCCCTCGCGGCGGGGACAGATAGACGATCCGCAATGGCGAAGTGCGCAACAAGCGCCTCGAGGACAGCACGACTGTCGGTGGCCGTGACACGAAACCGTACTTGTGGCTGTCGAGGGAGCAGGCGACCCAATTCCGCATTGATTTCAGCAACGAGCGGGCTCAAACGAGGATCGGCGTCAATCGGCTCGGCGGGGTGTCGCAAACGGTCGCGCTCAGCTAGGACAGCCGCGGCTGGTTGTCCGTCCGCGACACGCACTACGCGCCGGAACAAGTCCGATCCAAACGATAAAGCGCCCTCCCACGTTCGACTCGAACGTACAAGATAAAACCCGACATCCCGAAGAAGTGGCGTCGGCACACCGACAAGCACCCCATCGTCCGCGAACGGGTCTATCGCAATCTCGTCGTCGTGAAAATAGCGCGAGGTCTCGACCGTAAGCGCTTCACGATCGAAGAACGCTTGGAACCCGATTTGGCAGCATAGCTTGAGGGCAGAACTATGACGCGCCGCATGCACGGCACCTGTTTCATCGTCTAGCCATTTTGGAACAGCACGATTGTCGCGAAACCAATCAGAATGCGCGTCGGGATCGTTTTCCTCGAAATCGGTGATCGTCGCGATCAATTTTATACGGTCTTTCGGGGCGGGGTCCGAACCATAAAAATCGTGCTCGGTTAATTCGCGTACAAGTCGGTCTCGACCGAGGAGTAGTGCCAGCGCTTCGATGATTGTCGTCTTACCTGCATTGTTCGGCCCGACGAGCATCGTGTGCTTCTTGAACCGCACGGACCCATTCCGGATGCCGCGGAAATTCTCGATTCTAAGATCAGAAACTCTCAGAAACGCAGCCATCGCCCCCTACATACGTCGGAGCCCCTCGTGACGAAAACTAATCGGCCGGTTCAATCCCTTTCGCTGACGGACCACATCGCAGACCGCCGATGAAGCCTTCAGACGCCCCGCCGGCAACCATCACACGGATGCGGCCGTCAAGCGTGATCCATAGGTGCCACCACAGCACCGCTAACAGGATGCCTGGAGGCGGTCATCGTCGTCAAATCGCGGTCAGGCACCGGCCTCTGTGAGCCGCTCTGTGAGCTGTTTGCGACCCCGGTGAATCGTGGCGCTTTTCGGGACCGTTGGATCACCGACCCAAATCCCCGGGCGGGTCTAGACCTTGACGTATCGGCAGCAGGTCCAGCTCGCAGCCGGAGAAGCGGCGAGCAGAGCGTCGGTGTCGTGCGTGCGAAAAGGCGCCGGCGGAGCGCATCGGTATGCCTGTATTCCTTTATCGAGTGTCATCAGTGGCAGCCGGTGGGGCCGTGAGCCGCTTCCCGCCGAGACCGACACCGATCAGGGCCACTGCCGCCGCAGTGAAGATTACATTCGCTGCAAGAGCGAGGTGGATCCCGGCCAGCAGGTCGGCCCGGAGGGCCATCACGGCACCAAGGACCGGGATGCCGACGGTGACCGCAATCCGCTGGCTTGTGGTCACGAGGCCGGTCGCGAGCCCTGCATCGGCTTCCGCAACTTCCGAGGTGGCGGTGACAGTCGCGGCGACAACGGCAGTGATGTGACCCAGGAAGCCAACAAAGAGCGCTGGGATCAACAGCCACAGCCAGATCGGCTCGCTGCCGAGCAGGATCAGCGGCGCGGTAAGGCCGCCCTGGACCAGCAATGCCGTCAGCAGGACAGAACGCGCGCCGCAATGGGCGATAATCCGGCCGGCGACAATACCGGCGACGACCGAGCCAAGGCCTGGGACGCCGAAGATCAGGCCTGCTGTTGATGGCGGCAGGTGCAGCACATCCTGGAGGTAGAGCGTCATCAGAAAGATGAGCCCGGCCTCCATCGAAAAGATGGTCAGTGCCGCAAGATTGCCCCAGCGAATAGGCGGACGGGCCAGCAGCTCAACCTCGACCAGCGGCGTCGTCGCGCGCCGCTCGATCCGAAAGAACAGTGTGAGAAGGATCACGCCGGCAACCAGCGCAAGCAGGGACCGCTCAGTGATCCCGAAGACCAACGCCAAGAGTCCGAGTGTCACGGATGCCGCGCCAGGAACGTCCAGCCGCACACGCTCGGATGAGCCGCCCGCAGGAACTACGAACGGTGTCAGCGCGAGAATTAGAATGGCGAAGGGCACATTGATGAGGAAGGCCCAACGCCAGCTCAGCATGCCGACAAGAGTCCCGCCGACGAGCGCGCCGACCGTGAAGCCGCCTGAGAGCAGTGTGCCGTTCCAACCCAACACGCGAGCGCGCTGTCGCTGGTCGGCGAAGGTTGTGATGAGCAGCGAGAGAGCTGCCGGTGCTGTCATCGCCGCAGCCGTCCCTTGAAGCGCCCGAGCAGCGAGTAGCGTAGATGGCCCCGTCGAGATTCCCCCCAAGAGTGACGCCACCGCCAGGAGTGAGAGGCCGGCAAGGAATATTCGACGGCGGCCGTAGAGATCACCAAACCGCCCGAACAAGAGGGACAGCCCGGCGGCCGGGAGCGCGAAGGCCGTCGTGACCCAAGGAAGATTTGCGAAATCGAGGCCGACAGCCCGTCCGACTTCCGGCAATGCAATGTTCAGGATCGAGAAATCGACCGAGAGCATGAAATTGGTGCCGAGAAGAAGTACCGCGACAAGCCGTTCCCGAGCCGTCATCGCGAAGGCGGCGCTTGCACGCGGCGCGAAAGGTCCCGGTGTTGCCATCGACGACGAACTCCTTCTTCAGTCGGACTGCGGTGGAGTGCTGAAACGCCGCATCGTCCACCACCGCTTTCCTCAGTGCACCCTTGTCTTTGTGCGAGAGGTCGACGTTTGTGAAGACAACGTAGCGGTCAGGACGTTTGCCGGTCCGCTTGGCGAGGTCGTTGAGCGCGCCCTTCAGTTCGCTCTTCAGACCCGAGACCGTCTTCGCGCGACCTTGGGCAAAGACGTCGCGCTGTTTGAACTGAAGGACGTTGACACCCGGGCCGAGATACGGCGAGGCATACGGAAGACCGCCTCCAGGCAGTGTTGCCTGAAGTTCCGCGTCGATGCCCTTGTCCTTCACGTTCACACGTTCCGTGAAGGAAGGTACCGCTTCGAGCGTCTGGCCGGCGCTCAGCCACGACCGCGTTGCATAGCGAGGCGAAGCGCGCGGGCGTAAGTTCTCGGCTGAGGATGCGCTCAAGCTCCTCAGAGGAGATCGCCTGACCGTGTATCAATGGCATGTCATCGACCCCTGCCCGATGATCGTGTCTCCACGTCTATCCACGCGCGCGCTCGCTCGACACGCTCAGGTGAACAGCCGGTAGTCGTACTCAGGATTCAGCGAGCGACTTCCTGGGTGAAGTCTGGGTAAACGAAAGGGGTTAGCGGCTTCAACGTCCGCTAACCCCTCGTCGTTCATGGTTGCGGGGGCCCGCAATAGTGAGTGCTGCATCTGCCCAAAGACATTTCGAACAGGATCGTTTCGCCCCGCGGTCTAGGGTATTGGAGCGGGCGACCGCGATAGACATGCCGTGCCGCGGCGCCGGGCACCTAAGCCAACGCCCAGTAGGCCGACAGGAATGTCAGCGCGGCATCGCGTGCCCGATGCTCGATCTCGGCGTTTCGTGGCGGTGGCGCGACGCCGAGAAGCAGGCCGAGCCGCAGATCCCCCCACAGCAATCCGAAGAAGTGTTCGGCCATCAACTCGGGGCTGCCCTCCCGAAGGAGGCCCGCCTGCTGGGCGCGCGAAAGAGCCGCCGCTAGCACCGCCCGGCTGCCCGCGCGACCGATCGAATCCAATGCCGCGGCGATCTCCGGCGCGCGCTCCGCCTCGGCAACGGCGACGCGGAACAGCGTGGTGACGGCGGAATCGGAGACGACGCGCAGCACCGTCGATCCGAAGGCGGACAAGAGCTGCGCCAGACCGTCGCGGTCCCGCACCGCCGGCAGGTCCAGGGGCCTCTGCATCTGGCGCACGCGCTCGGCGATGCACGATGCGATGATCGCCTGCTTGTCGTCGAACAGCGCGTAGAGCTCCCGCTTCGAGACCTTGGCCCGGGTCGCGATCTCGAGCGTGGTCGCTTGCGCGTACCCGCGCTCCTTCACGATCCCGAACGCCGCCTCCTGGATCCGCTTGCGGCGATCGTCCGCCGTTTCGCTCCGCTTGTGATGTTCTGCCCGCTTCGCCATCGACCCTCTTGACACTGGTACCACATGGTACCATGATGTTCGATAGATGGTACCAGTGAGTACCACATATGTCCACCAAGCGAAAACTCATTCGCGGGAGGAACAGCCATGGATCATAACCTCGACACTGCAGTGGCGATCGCAACCATGTTCCGGCCGGCGATCATCGCGGTTCTGCTGATGGGGCTCTGGGCCGGCGTGCATCGAACCGAATTGCCGCCGAGGGCCAGGATCGCCACCTGGCTCGGCGTCGCCGTGCCGCTGATGGGCTGGTTCGTGATCGCTGAGTGGCTCGGCCGTTCGGGAGTTTACGAGCCGCGACCCGACGGCCTTCCGTTGCTGCCCATCGCCATCGCCCTGCCGCTCACCGTTGGTCTGGTGCTGGCGCTGCGCTCGTCCCGGCTCGCGGCGGTGCTCGACGCGATTCCCCAGTCCTGGCTCATCGGCGTCCAGGTCTACCGGGTGCTCGGCATGGTGATCCTGATTCAGTTGGCCCGCGGGCTCGCCCCATGGCAGTTCGCACTGCCGGCCGGGATCGGTGACGTGCTCACGGGCCTGTTGGCCCTCCCCGTCGCCGCATACCTCATCGCACGGCCCGGCTCCGCCGTGCCGAGGGCTGTGGCATGGAACCTCTTCGGGATCACGGACCTCGTGGTCGCGGTGACGCTCGGCGCTCTGACCTCGCCCGGCCCGCTTCAGGCGCTGGCGTTCGATCACCCGAACCAGTTTTCCTATCCGCTGGTGATGATCCCGACGTTCGCGGTGCCGCTGTCGCTCATCCTGCACGGCCTGTCGCTGCGTCAGATCGCGCGACGGGACGCGCGAACGGATCGCGTCGGGACGCTCTCGCAGATTCCGGCGTAGAGTATGAAAACACGGCCGCAAACCGATTCCTGGGTGAAGTCTGGGTAAACGAAAGGGGTTAGCGGCTTCAACGTCCGCTAACCCCTCGTCGTCAATGGTTGCGGGGGCTGGATTTGAACCAGCGACCTTTGGGTTATGAGTACGAGACGGCCATGACCGGTAACCCTCTGATCTTTCGCGAAAGACGTTCTGCGGCGGGCAGTTCGACGTTTTATGTTGATGCGGCGTTGTTGCTCCTGTTTGGCCCTGATTCGGGGTCTTATGGGAGCAAAATGGGAGCAGCCGCTGCCACATCGCGTTACGCGCATAGCACCACCGCTTCTACGCTACCTCTTATATATGGGGCGCTCGCCGCTGTTCCTGACGCGCATGGAGCCGCCCGATGCTTTCTATGACTGCAGCAACCTCATCATCGTGGATGGGCGGCTTACACCGGAGGCGATTCCAACACAGGAGTAGCTCGAGCACCACCGCGCCGTCCACCCCGTGCCGCATCAAGTGGCCAGCAAGCGAGGCTACCGTGTTGTTGCGTTCGCCTTCGGAGACACCGTCCCGAACGAGTCGACGCCAGTGACTAGCGGGACGCCCGGCACGGCGAACCTCCTCGATCGCCGAGCGAAGCAGCCAAGCGGGTAGAGGCGCCAAACTCATGTCTCGCGGCCCGCAACCGTCACGCCAGACGTAGCGAGCACCCGACCCATGCATCGAGGGCGGAGCGACCACGTATCCTCCGTCGCCCCTCAAATCAACACCCGCCGCGAGCGCAACCTTGTTCCGTACCAAGCCGCCTGGATGCGCGAAATACAGATGGCGGCCACTACCGCCAGAACAGCACTCCACCGTCAGCGGCATATGATCGTGCTGCCGTTCGAGCGTGTCGAGGCTTGCGTCTCCGCCGTGGTGGGGATCGATATCAACGACAACAATGCCCGAGATTCTGCCTGTCACAATTCCGATCCCCGCCGCGGGCCAACACGACAACCACGCGCGGACTTCCTCAGCACTAGGTTGCCGATGCTGGAATTCCTCCCAGCGTATCAGTGGTTGTTTGTCGCCGGATCGAATCGGAATGATCGACCAGCCACGTGTGGTGTAGTCGTTAACCGCATCCCCGAATAAGATGTCCATTTAGATCGCCCTCATCCAGATCACCGATTCGGATACCAGATCCGGTCACCTCGCGCTCATGAACGGACGCCGGCGGATGAACACCCATCAGGATCAGACCAACGAATAACAACTTCTCTGGAGCTCCTCTCTCATTGGTTCCGGAGAGGGCGACAGAGAAGGGGAATCAGATGCAGCTCACATTGCGACCGAATTTCTAAGGGCGTGCCAGGCGCAAGGTCGGGGCGCCTGGCACGGCGCTTAGAATCGCGCTGCCCTCGAATCCGTGTGATCCACGGCGACCCGAAGAAGGATGACTGCCCGAACGCACAGCACCGAGCTTTTGGTTAGATTCCACAGCGAGATTCGCGGGCTTCCGCTTGAAGTAGCATTGTTCGCATCGTGATGCCGCGCGGGCGAGGACGGTCGATCGCCGAAAAACACGGGTTCGAATCCCGAACGGGAAGCGACCGTGCGTGGAGCTTCGTAATTGAAGACTTCGTGCCGCTCATGGCGTAGTGGTCTTCGGGATTCGGCAGTGGCACTCCCAGTCCTGCCATTCGAAGGCTTTGCGATGGCCGCCTGAACCGGGATTCGATAGTGAGGGTCGCCTGAGGCCGGAAGGCCCCGGCCGGCTTTCTATCCGCGCTGACGTCTGGACAGCCGACGCTGCTGGCTGTCCTCGATGGCGGCAGGTCTTTTAGGGAGCCCGCCCAATCCGATCCGTTTGAGCTCGGCGACGAGCCGATCGAGCCGCTCGGCGGTGAGCTTGCTGCGGTTCAATGCAGCACCGAGGTAGGTCCAATACAGGATCTGCGCGCGCGTTGCTGCCCGGGACGGTGGGATGCCCGCGTCCACGAGCATCTGCTCGATGTACTCCCGCCGTCTGCGGTCTATGTCAGTGAGGACTCGCGCGGCCTCGGCGTTGCTGTCGGCCCAGGCGCGCATGCGGACTTCCAATACGCCGTCGTGTCCGAACCCACGGCGCACGAGCGCCTCGAGGCGCTCTTCTCTCGAGTCATACCGCTCGAGGTCAACGATGATCGCTTCCGTTGTCCTCTGTCTCCAGTGCTCGATCACCCGAGTATGAAAAGTGCCGAGATCGGTGAAGTGCCAATAGAAGCTGCCGCGCGAGAGGCCGAGCTTGCGCGCCAACACATCCGCCTTCAGGGCCTCGAAGCCCTCGTGCGCGAGCGTCGTCAGCGCGAAATCAATCCAGGCTTGCGCCGTCAGTCGTTCGGTCATGAAAGTTACCATACAGCACTGTATTGACTTCCGCAATGCACGAGGTAGAGTCTCACCATGCAGTTGTGTATGGAGGTGGGTCGATGCGAGATCTGGCGCTTCAGGTCGCGGGCGCGTTGGCGATTCTTATCGCTATCGGACACGGCGCCGTCGCCGAGCTGCGAGTGTTCCCGAAGGCGCGTATCGAGCCCCAGAGAACGCGACATCTGTTACGGGGGATCTGGCAAGCCAGCACCATCGACTGGATCGGCATGGGCGTCTTGCTCATTGCCGCGCCGACATTCGGCTCCCAGGTCGCCCGTCACTGGGTCATTGCGGTGGCAGTTGTCGTGTATGGATACGCCGCGATCGGGAATGCGGTGGCGACGCGAGGGCGGCACATCGGCTGGTGGGTAATGAGCAGTGTCGTTGCGCTGGCGTTGATGGGTCACTAGCGAGGCGGCAGCTAACGTCGACCTCAAGGGAGGTGACTGTATGTGGCTTACATACGCTGGCTCGATGGCGCGCTATGCCACCCTCTACCTTCGACTCGCCCTGGCGGCAGGCTTTCTCACCTCCGTGTCTGATCGTTTCGGCCTCTGGGGAGCACCAGGGCGGCCGAATGTCGCCTGGGGCGATTTCCAACGGTTTACTGCGTACACCAGCCAGCTCAACCCCTGGCTCCCGGCGGTCCTCATTCCTCCCCTTGCTTGGTTCGTCACCGCAGCCGAGACAGTCCTCGGATTCGCGCTCATTCTGGGACTTCGCACGCGCTACGCTGCGCTAGCCAGCGGCGTCCTCCTGGGCCTCTTCGCGTTGGGCATGACGGTTGGCACCGGATTGAAGGCCGCGCTCAACTACTCAGTGTTCGCCGCATCGGCCGGTGCGTTCGGCCTCGCAATCGTCGACTCGTTCGCGGATCAGTCCCAACACACAACCCGAGACGACGGTGAACCGCGTCATCGGTTGCCACGTCATTCACACGGCGACTGAAAGGACTGCATCATGAGCGCGAAAGAGAATGTCGACGTTATACTCGAGATCTTCGCCGCGATCGAGCGGAGGGATGCGCAACGGGTGTCCGAACTCTGTGAGGCCGATGTCGAGTTCAGCTGGCCGCCGCCTTTGCCCTACGCCGGAGTATCCCGCGGGCTGGGAGCGCAGCGCCCGAACTGGACAGATACGTGGGTCCCGCTGCAGCCAACGGCGGCAGAACAGACGATGGATCCGCGCCTTGTGGCGGCAACCGACCAAGAAGTCGTGATCCTGTGGCGGCAGAGAGGAGTAAGTCGGGGCGGAGACCGTTGCGATAGTCCTGTTCTCGGCCTGTATCAGGTCCGTCGCGGAAGACTCGCGCGGGCGCAAATGTTCTATTTCGATCCCGTCGCTGTCAGTCGGTTCATCGCGTCCGCCCAGTCGGATGCCGCTTGATGTCCCGGACAGAGTCCATGAAGAGCTCACGAGGAGCGACGCTGTGAAGGACCCGCTCGATCAGTTCACGAATCGGCCGTTCTTGGCGGTCGGGCGGTACACCTCGCTGTTTCAGATAGCGGGAATCCACGACTTCGCTGGGGCGGCCGGCGGCCCTGGCCGTCGCGGATTGCCCTGCGCGTTAGGAAGCGGTCCCGAGAGTCGCTGGCGGGGAGAACCAACCGTGGGCTTCCGCATCGGGCCGGCCGAGTTCCAAAACCTCAACCTACGCTGCCACGCGCTTCTCAGCGACGTGCCTCTCCACGACGTGTGGGCGATTCAACTCCCCGGCGGAGGGCCGGGTCGCAACGTCCGGGAGGCACGTGCGATCGTGTTCGGCGATCGGCGTCCACCTAGAAACTTCGCGGTTCGAGGACTATTCGCGCTGCGGTTCGCCCTGGGCCGAGCGTTCGGATGGGACGACGAGCGCCATGATCCACCCGGCTTGTCGTACGTCCATCGCCTAACCGAAGCCGACCGCTCGCAGTCCCAGGTGCCTCCAGGTACTCGCGAAGGCCCATTTCGAGTGCTCTACGTCTTCAGTGACGAAGCGCTCAGCGAGCTGCGCAATGCGACCGTGCATGCCTTCTTGGCCCTCGCTCTCACGCCGAGAGCAGGCGGCTACACGCTCTACCTCGCCATCTACGTGAAGCCTGTGAGCCGCTTCACTGCCCACTACATGGCCCTCATCGATCCGTTTCGCCGTTTGGTTGTGTACCCGGCCCTCGCGAGGTCCGCGCAGCGAAGTTGGTCACGCACTTATGCATAGACGCTGTTGGGTGCTGCTCGCACTGGGGCTGGCGATGGTCGGCTGAATCGTAATCGCGCTGGTTGGTTGCGGGGGCCAGCAATCACCGATATCAAACATCCTCGGCTTCGAGATCGACTTATCTAAATCAATCCGTCGCTACCGGGATGAGGATAACGGGCGGCGCGCTGGCTGACTGTGACGCGCGCGAACCCGTCGCATGATTTCGACGACGGCGAGGACGATCTTCTCATTTGGCTGCCCGGTCATCAGCGCCTGGGCATTGTTCACTGGGCTGCTTGCGATGTGGCCGCTATCCCGTTGCGAAACACGATCACGAACGAGGGAGTAGGATAGGCGGCATGGTCACCTTGACAATCCGATCTTCCTAATCCCGTTCGCTTTCTGCGTCGTTGTTGCCTGACACGTCCGCGATTTCCTCCGAAGAAAGAGGAGGATCTTCATTGTCGAACATCACTGACGTCCTGAACGGTCTCCGGTCGGCATCTCTCTGGCAAGAACGCCTCTACCAGGATCTCCACGCACACCCCGAGCTCAGCTTTCACGAGACCAGGACCGCCGCGCTCGCGGCGGCGAAGCTCAAAGAGCTCGGCTACGAAGTCCTCGAGCAGATCGGCCGTACCGGCGTCGTCGGCGTCCTCCGAAACGGCACGGGCCAGACCGTGCTCGCGCGCGCCGACATGGACGCGCTTCCCGTCAAGGAGCGCACGGGCCTGCCGTACGCATCGACACTGACGGCGACCGATGATACTGGGGCCAGTGTCCCCGTCATGCATGCCTGCGGTCACGACGCTCACGTGACCTGCCTGTTGGGCGCGGCGGAGTTGCTTGCCAGGGCCAGGCGATCGTGGAGCGGAACCTTCGTCGCAGTGTTCCAGCCCGCGGAAGAGGTGGCGGGCGGCGCGAAGGCGATGGTGAAGGATGGTCTTCGCGATCGGATTCCTAAGCCGGACGTCGCATTCGCCCAGCACGTGCTGGCCTACCCAGCCGGGACCGTCGGAACCCAGGTCGGCCCGGTGCTGTCCGCAGGGGATAGTATCCGTATCACCCTGCATGGCAAGGGGGCCCACGGCTCGATGCCTCACAATAGCGTGGACCCCGTTGTGCTGGCCGCGCTAGTCGTCCTTCGCCTGCAGACGATCGTCTCGCGCGAGACGAAGCCAGGCGAGTTCGCGGTCGTGACCGTGGGCAGCAGCGTGGCCGGCGCGAAGAGCAACATCATCCCAGACCATGCTCTGCTCCTGGCCAATCTTCGGACCTATGATTTGTCAGTCCGCAAGCGGATGATCGACAGCATCGAGCGCATGGTCAAAGGCGAGTGCGAAGCATCCGGCTCACCGAAGCCGCCGGAATTCCATTACTACGATCAGTACCCGCTCACCGATAACGACCCAGATGTCACGAAGCGGATCACGGCCGCGTTCCGAAGCCATTTCCCGGCCGGCACGCTCTTCGACCTCGGCCATCAAACCGCCAGCGAAGACTTCAGCGATATCCCGAACGCCCTGGGCACGCCCTACACCTACTGGGGAGTCGGCGGCATCGACGCAGAAAAATACAAGCGCGCGCTCGCGGCCGGGCGGGTCGAGCAGGATACCCCCGTCAATCACTCGGAATTCTTCGCGCCGGTCATCGAGCCGACGCTCTCCACGGGCACCCAGACCCTGGTGATCGCCGCGTTAGCGTATATGGCGAAGTAATGGCGGCGACGGTTGCTAATAACTCCCTTATCGTCGGCATTGCCCTCGCTGTGTTGTCCGATCTGTTCCCGGAAGGACCGACAATATCGACATCCGGTTCGCAGCCGCGATCGCGCTGCTGTTCAACGTGCTGATGGTCGTCGTCGCGATCCTCGCCATCGCTCTGACCGTGCCCAGGGATGATCCCGGCATTGGGCGCTGAACAAGTCCTTCAGACGCTCGCCGGATTCAAGGAGTATGCGACGACAGGCACGCTGCTCGTGCTCGAGCTGATGGGCACGTTCGTCTTCGCCCTTAGCGGAGCGACGGCCGGCGTCAAACACCGGCTCGATCTCTTCGGTGTGCTGGTCGTCTCGTTCGCGACGGCCACCGCGGGCGGCATCACGCGCGACGTCCTGATCGGTGCGGTTCCTCCGGCGGCACTCAGGGACTGGCGTTACCTCGGAATCTCGATGCTCGCCGGGTTCGCGGTATTTTTCTGGTCGCCCCGTCCCGAGCGCCAGCGCCGGCTTCGTAATCTCGTGCTAACGTTCGATGCGGCGGGCCTGGCGCTCTTTGCCGTATCCGGCACGCAAAAAGCGCTCGGTTACGGCCTCGACCCGGTGATGGCTGCGCTACTCGGCATGCTTACCGGCATCGGTGGCGGCATGCTGCGTGACGTGCTCGTCTCGGACATTCCCGCCGTGCTGTACTCCGATCTGTATGCTATCGCGGCGCTTGCCGGCGCGATTGTTGTCGTGGTGGGCCACGCCCTGAACGCTCCGGCTGCGCCGTCGGCGGTGGCCGGAGCAGCGTGTTGTTTCGGACTCCGCCTCGTCGCGTTATGGCGCGGCTGGCGGCTTCCCACCGCCGGCGAGCACGAGAAAGCGACGGGAGTCGCCGACAATGCGGGCGGCCGTCGTGATTAGTGTGCGCTGCCGCGCGAGGCCGCCGGCGAGCGGGCGGATACGCGCATAACGATCTCTTCAGGGCCAGCGCCGCGCGGGCGCGTCACCTCAAGACCGCGAAGGCCCTTGGCCTGACGATCCCGCCGTCGCTCCTGCTGCGGGCTGACCAGGTGATCGAGTGATCGAAAAGGGCCCTGCCCACGTTGACGCGCAGCGATAAGCCTCTTTGACGCATGAAGGCTACGGGCCTCTTGCGCCCGCCTTTCAGGGGCAGTAAACGTACCCGCAGAATCTCGTCGGGTGCAGGTGGAAGTCATCGGGGGAACAAGAGCACGTTAGATTAGGGTGCTGCAGCACATTAAGTTAGGGTGTTCATGGAACCGGATGACGCCCACTTAAGCCTGCGGGATTCAGCCAGCCTCCACGAAAGTGGGGGCTGGTGTTTTTTTGTCCCCCTCACGAATGAGCCGACATCTGATCCGGGCAGCCTGATACCGAGCGAGTTACCGGACCCACCGGCACTGGACACACTTGGAGCAACGTCGGAATCGGGGGGTGTTTGTGCCGTTAGGTCTGCTGAGTGCTGCTCAGGTCGTGCAGGATCAGCATCGGGGTGCCCCGGGGCGGGGAAGACGGAGCCGACGGCGCCCTTGATGAACGCGGCCACCAGCACCACCGCCGCCGCCATCACCGTCGCGATC
>Ga0207684_10003250_pt1 | contig 15942 bp, 16 predicted proteins | sample KBSK5501metaG_FD_184342 | JGI IMG/M metagenome (GOLD analysis project Ga0207684, IMG submission 184342) | Corn, switchgrass and miscanthus rhizosphere microbial communities from Kellogg Biological Station, Michigan, USA - KBS K5-50-1 metaG... | ecosystem: Host-associated > Plants > Roots >...
GTAAACATCATACAACAGAGAGACATGGGCATCAGAATCGGCGAGAAGCGGATAGTTTAGACCATACTTGTCAGCGAATTTCTGGTGAGATTTAACATCATCGGCGCTGACGCCTAGAACTACGATACCGCGTTTCTGCATTATGTGGTTTGCATCGCGGAAGCTGCACGCTTCTTTCGTGCAGCCAGGGGTGTCATCTTTTGGATAAAAATAGAGGACAACTGTATGCCCTTTGAGGTCTGCCAGATGCACCTGGCCGTTTTTCACAACATCGTCACTTCCTACCGCGGGAAGCGTAAAGTCAGGAGCAGGCTGTTGCTCCTGGATTGCTGTATCGCTCATTAAAAAAACCTCCAGATCAACTGAGAAAAGCATAGGCTTCTTTTTCCAAAAATAAGGAAAGGAAAATAAGTATTACATCCAGGTATAGGCTTACACTCGTGGAAACACATCCTCCTTAAAAACTATTCCCTTGCTCTTACCACTGCTTTAAATGACATGACGTACAGATTTCTATACGAAAAGTCTTTTTCATCACACAGATCTTCTATGTTTCGCTACCTCTTCGTTACCCGCACAGAGTAGTATTGTGAGAGTGACCTCTAGGTATTTTTACCTACAAGCAGTTTGTCATTTTTATGTCTACTCCTTGTAGCATCTAGTTTTGTAGTTGTTTGTTATTCGTGATGTACATTCAATCGTGCCCTAGAGGGTTACGAAAGTAAATTTCAAATTGCTGAGGCAAGGCATACGCAAGTATAGCTGGAGGAGATAAACACATGAGCAGAAAGAAAGTGATAGGAATTGCCCTGTTGATTGGAGCCATAATAATTGGAGCAGGAGGCAGTTTTACTCTGCTTACAGGCCATAATAAAACGGGATTGGGCCTCATCGTGTTAGGCATCATTGTTCTAGCCTTGAGTCTCTATACCTTCTTCTCTCGTTCTGCCGCTGAAAAGTACCAGGTAGACAGAGAATGGATGTAAGGTCAGCAATCAGACTATAACGCCAGCATCCGCTCAAGTGCTACTCGTGCCCAATAGACTATCTCATCATCCACAATTATCTGGTTGATGACCTCACCCTCGACCAGCCCTTCCAGCACCCAGGCAAGGTAAGCAGGGTGAATCCGGTACATGGTCGAACAGGGGCAGACTACCGGGTCAAGACAGAAGATGAACTGCTCAGGATGTTTTTTCGCCAGGCGATGCACCAGGTTGATCTCGGTAGCAATGGCCCAGTTGCTCCCGGCTGGAGCCTGCCCGACCTGTTGAATGATGTACTCAGTCGAGCCGTAGAGATCGGCCGCTTCGACTACCTCGCGACGACATTCAGGGTGAACCAGTATTTTTATACCTGGATATTCGGCACGCGCTTTGTCGATCTGCTGCACATTGAAGCGCATATGCGTCGTGCAGTAGCCTTTCCATAGTATGATACGAGAATTCTCGATCTCCTCATCAGCGTTATCTGAAGCCATGGGATCTTTAGGATCCCACACGACCATGTGCTCCTCTGGAATACCGAACTTGAGCGCGGTATTACGTCCCAGGTGCTCATCAGGGAAGAAGAGCACACGCTTTCCACGGCTGAATGCCCATTTGATCACGGCTGGAGCATTCGAGGAAGTGCAAACAATTCCACCGTTACGCCCACAGAAAGCCTTGAGATTTGCAGCCGAGTTCATATAGGTTACCGGGATGATGCGGGCATCATCGCCAAGAGTATCAATGAGCATCTCCCAGCATTCCTCTACTTCGGCAATGTTTGCCATGTCAGCCATTGAGCAGCCAGCAGCGGGATTGGGTAGGATCACTTTCTGGTGAGGCGCACTGAGAATATCGGCGCTCTCCGCCATAAAATGCACCCCGCAGAAAACAATGTAATCCGCCTGAGGCCGTGCGGCTGCCAACTGAGCGAGCTTAAAGGAGTCACCTCGATAATCGGCATACTTAATGATCTCGTCACGCTGGTAGTGATGTCCCAGGATCACGAGCCGCTCTCCCAGAGTAGCCCTGGCTGCGGCGATACGCCAATCTAATTCTTCACCTGACATTTCAGCATAATGCTGCGGAATAGTATCGATACGTTTTGAATGACTATGTCGAGCTCGCGTTTCAGGGTATAAGAGCGGTAATACGCGCTCTTCTTTGCTCGATGCGCAGGCTGATTGTAGAGTCATGTGTTATCTCCTTGATGTCTGGGGCGATCATATCGGATGATGAGTTAACCTCAGCCCCCACCATGATACGAAATGATTCGCCAGAAGTATCGTAAGAATGATCATTCGAACTCCAGTGATACGTCGAATTGAGGAGCAGAATGCGTTATCGCCCCGAGCGAAATGAAATCCACGCCTGTGGCTGCAACTGCGGCCAATTTGACAGGATTTGTACCTATACTGCCCGACGCTTCGATCAGCACTTTTGGGGCCGCTCGGCGCACCAACTCTACAGAGGTGCGCATAGAATCTATAGGCATGTTGTCCAGCAAGAGCACATCGGCTTCTGCCTCCAGTGCTTGTTGGACTTCCATAAGTGTCTCACACTCCACCTCGATTTTGAGCAAGTGCGGAGCCCGGAGACGGGCAAGTGAGATAGCCTTGGAGATGCCTCCAGCGGCTTTGATATGATTGTCTTTGATCAGTACGCCATCACTGAGATTATAACGATGATTCTGTCCTCCTCCCAGGCGAACAGCTTCTTTTTCCAGGCTGCGCAGTCCAGGTATCGTCTTGCGCGTGTCGAGTATGCGCGCCTTCGTTCCCTCAAGCGCTCGAACACACTGAGCTGCAAGTGTAGCTATACCGGAGAGATGCCCCAGGAAATTCAAAGCGACACGCTCTGCACTTAACACAGAACGAGCGGGACCGCTGATTTGAGCCACCACCTGACCTGCCTGGACGACTGCACCATCTTCTATTATCATCTCAACCGATACCCGCTGATCCATTTCGCGAAAGGTTGCGGCAGCAATGGTCAAACCAGCGATTACCCCAGCCTGACGAGCGATTATGTTAGCCCGGGTTTGCTGTTCTATTGGAACAGTACATAATGTAGTGACATCAGCTTCTGCCCCATCTTCCACAAGAGCATGCCGGATGAGATCGAGTAGGTGATTAGACATGGGAAATCACCTCCCTCTGCTCGCCACCCCACCAGCCCCTTGGGGTCTGGCTCTCGCCCTCTGCACTCCCAATTAGCAATGGTTGAAAGACGTAGTGGCTACCTGTTAACACTTCGTTTGGAACGGGATAGTCGAGTCGCCAGTGACTACCACGACTTTCGCGGCGTTGATGGGCAGCGGCTACCACGAGTTCGGCAGCCTTGAGCATGTTGACTGTTTCCAGCCACTCTACACTGTTATTTTGTTGTGTTGATCCCTTTGTCAGCATATGATGGTGCAGGTCATGAAGTTGTTGAGTGGCTTCATGTAAACCTTGCCGGTCACGCTGGAGTGAGACATACTGCCACATGATCTGGCGTATTTCGCGCCTCATTTGGAGTATGCTTTCACGGTCAGGTTTAACGGATAAAAGAGCTTTTTCACTTGATAGATCGTCATAGACGGGTATGGTCAAGGCTAGCCTGGATGAAGCAATAGCTTGCTCGGCGATCCTTCCCGCGAGTCCATCGGCGAGGCGCAGACCAAAGACCAATCCTTCTAGTAACGAGTTGCTGGCTAACCTGTTGGCTCCATGTACACCGGTGCAAGCTACCTCTCCAACTGCATAGAGTCCTGCTAGCGTAGTGCGACCAAATGTATCCGTCATTACGCCACCCATGCAATAATGGGCTGCTGGCGCTACGGGAAGCACATCTTTTGCCAGGTCCAGTCCATAACTGCGACAAATGGCGGAAATGGTGGGAAAGCGCTCATGCATACGTTCAGCAGGCAAATGACGCAGATCGAGGTACTGGCAATCGGTACCTTCAGACAACATCTCACTGAGAATTGAGCGAGCAACCACATCACGCGGGGCAAGCTCAGCTAATGCGTGATACCTGGGCATGAAACGTTCTCCTGCGTGGTTGCGCAGATAAGCGCCTTCTCCTCGTACAGCCTCGGAAATCAGGTGAGAGCCGCCGACTACTAACACCGTCGGGTGAAACTGCATAAATTCGAGATCGGTAAGGGCCGCTCCTGCACGCCAGGCAAGTGCAAGGCCATCAGCAGTTGCGCCTGCGGGATTAGAGGTATGCAGCCAGAGACCGCCTGCACCACCATTCGCTAAGATGGTTGACTGTGTCTTAATAGTGAAGGTCTGACCATCTTGATCTAGCGCTTCGAGACCCGTGCAAACACCATTCTCGACATTCAGACAACGTACGTAGGTTTCTTCATACAATCTTATAGAAAAACGCTTACGCACAGCGAGCATGAGCGCTCGCTCTATTTCGGCGCCCGTTGCATCACCGCCAGCATGTAGGACACGCCAGCGACTATGCACTGCCTCGCGGCCAAGTAACAAGCCATCTTCTGTGGTATGTTCATCACTGCCAGGCTGCGCCCGGTCAAACTGCACGCCCATCGAAATGAGCCAGCGAACAGCGCCTGGCGCTTCTTGTGCCAGAATGCGCACGGCAGTTTCGTCGCAAAGGCCAGCGCCAGCAGCTATGGTGTCCTGAAAATGTAGTTCGGGGCTATCATCAGCACCCAACGCCACAGCAAGGCCACCCTGCGCATAACGAGTATTGCTTTCCCCAAGTTGTCCCTTGGTGAAAAGGGCAACACGCAGGTTTTCAGGCAGGCGTATTGCAACTGAAAGGCCCGCAATGCCACCCCCAACTATGGCGACATCGTATGTTTGGCTGCTTGCCATCAATTGTTCTCCTAATAAGTGTATAAAATACACTTACTAAAGTGCGAAAAAACATTTGTCCGAAGACAAAAAAAGAAAAGGTGGTGTTATTTGTACACTAACTCTGACTGAAAGTATACCAGAGAATTATGGTAAAAACAAGGGATAGAGGAGAAAAATCAATGCAGAAAATCGTCCTTGAAACGCTCGCCTGCACGGTATACTGCAGGTTTGACACCTCGATAAAGGGTGATTTCTCCCTGTCCATAAACACGCCAGCCGATTTTTCTGCCCTCTTCACCGTCATCGAGCATGCCTGTTTGTTCATCAATACCTAGCAGTACAACCCCAGGCAATAATGATGTAAGTTGTTGTGCCCAACCCTTACCGAAAGTGTTGTGATGTGGCAGAACGCAGGTATTCGGTAGCAATCCTAATCCTTCAACAACCCGCCTTTTGCCAGGATCGAAATAATGCTGGCACATAACCATTGCTCCTGCGCTGCTACCAGCTATAACCGCTCCATTCAAGTAGGCCTGGAGCATCGTTTGCCAACTTACACTTTTCTTTAACGTTTCACCTAGATAGCCAGTGAACCCACCTAACATGTAGATCAAACGTGACTGGCTGATTGCGTTCACTATTGCGGGATCGTTAGCCGACGCTTTGTCGATAAGAGGCAACGAATCAACGTGAGTAGCACCGAGACTCTTAAACCAGTTGACTCCATTGCGACCTGCACGCTGGTGGTTATTGTCTGGGACCGCTGCCGTTGGGATGATGCTGATGGGCGAGTCAGGACCTCCGGCAAGTTCGATTGCCCGGCGGTCTGGCTCAGACATTTGCCCTCCAAATTCAGCGCCGCCTTCTAATAAGAGATAGCCTTGCATATTTTTGTCCTTTAAAAAATTGTAGGTAACTATTCAGCAGGGGGTTCCAAGGGGCCTGCAAGGCCCCTTGGCGGGGTGCGGGGTGTCCCCGCCTTTCTCCCTCACCCCGCCGCCGGAGGCGGCGCAAGAGAAAGGAGACCTGAATAGTTACAATTGTAGATAATATTCCTTATAAGAGTATCCTATTATATACTCTTCAGCATTGCTAACGTATCTCGTTCCATCTCACCGGCTCGTTTTTGCCCAGATGTTTTGCTAATTGATTATACATAAATTGTTGTATCTCATCTGCCGCACACATGTATCCTCCAGCCTGACACAGCGATTCGCCGATGCTGGCGCTTGGTTGTGCGAAAGCTGGATCAAGAGCTGGTTTGAAGTCTTCAAGTGAGTAGTAGATTACTCGTTCTACACGACGACCCAGTTCTGCGACCAGCGGCAGTGTTGGGTTAATAAGTTCCTGTTCAGATTGATTGAAAAAGAGGATGGTTGCCATTCTCAAATTACCCCGCGAACGAAATGTGTATGGTTCTTCGCCGTGGCCCGGAAAGTTCAACGAGTACGATACGCTGCCAAGTTCCCAGGAGTAGTTGGCGATTTCTATATGGAACCGCAACGGATGGGCCGATAATTGACGAAAGAATATGGTCGGGTGTGTGGGGGGGATCGTGTGGATGACGATAAGAAATGTTCGGCAGTAAGCGCCGCAGGGCATCTAAGAAATCAAGGTCTGTTCCTGGGTCCAGGTCTGCTGTAGTGAGAGCACAGGTGGTATGGGAGACGAAAATTGAGCAGATGCCGCTTTCTGTTGGCGCTTCGCGAAGATGTGTTTCGATGGTTTCGGTGATGTCTACTATTTCATCATAGTGTCTTGTTGTGATTGTGATTGTTTTCATGGGTGACTCCTGATTTTCAAATGGTAAGGATCAATAAAGAAACAAGGACACTTCAATTATAGCAGCCACTCGATGCATACATACATGCCAGCAGTGCGAAAGCTAAGCAGAGGAAGCTCGATGACTAGTATTTCCGTTGAGAGCAGCAGGCTATCTGAGCAATGTAATCAGAACTAATGATGCCCGAAAAAATAGGATGTAAACGTCTAAGTATCGTGAGAGGTTTGCAATGCAAAAATGTATGGTCTGTTCGGCAAAAAAATACCTTTAAAATCTATATACAGAAGCTCAACTAAACTAAATATTATAGGAGAAAATTCACATGTTTACAAACAATGGTCAGGATTACATGGCAAAAATGCATCAATTGGAACTTCTGCATGAGGCGGAACAGCAACGACTGGCAGCTAGTTTAGCACCACATCGAAATATGACACGGACTGCTTTCAATAAACTCGGTTTGTTGTTGGTGAGACTGGGCACTCGGATGAACCGCGTGGAGAAAGGAGAGCAAGGCCCTCAACCAATCACGGGTAATCTCTAAGCACGCGTTTCAGATTGTGTCAAGCGAGACAGAATGAATAGCTGCCTCGCTCTTTGGTTGTATGGAGATGTTTGTTTTATCATGTTTTTAGAAGAATTGGTGAAGTTAGCCTCCTCACACAATCTTCCCAGGATTTAAGATTCCCTCTGGATCAAAGAGGGTCTTGATCCCGCGCATCCATTCGAGTGCAAGGCCATGTTCAGCTTCCATAAATTTCATTTTGACCAGGCCTACACCATGCTCTCCGGTGGCGGTGCCACCAAGTTCAAGGGAGCGTTGGACAAGTTGTTCTGAGAAGGCCTCGGCTCGCCAATACTCTTCAGGTGGCGTGGCGATCAAAGTGTGAAAGTTACCATCACCTATATGACCCACAATACTTCCTTCCAGATTCATTTCCTTCAGAAGTTGCTGGGCAAAACTGACCAGTTCGGTTACCCTGGAAAGAGGCACTGCTGTGTCGGTTGTATAGTAAAGGTAGCCTGGATAACAGCGCATAAACGCATGGGCGAAATTGTGGCGGGCCTCCCACTGGTCACTACGCTCCTGTTCATGTTTAGCGATATTGATGTCAAGCGCCCCTGCAATTCGCATGAGCTTCTCTGCCAGAGCTGATTCCTCTTCGATCGCAGTTCCGGTGGAAGAGTGAAATTCGAGGAAAAGCGCAGGTTTTTCCAGATATTTGCGGTTAAAATCACGGTTGATGACTTTGAGGCTGAGCTCGTCCAGGAGTTCGAGCCTGGCTACGGGTAGAGCGCTTGCCATAATACGATAAGCAGCCTCAGCAGCCTCTTGTAAAGCTGGAAAGAAGACACGCATGGTATGAATAAAGTAAGGAATTGGATAAAGTCTGAGAACAAGGCGAGTAATCACTCCCAGAGTACCTCCAGAGCCGATAAAGAGATCTTTGAGGTCGTAACCGCTGCTAGTCTTACGTACCGACCTTCCAAGCCTGAGCACCTGGCCGTTTGCTAACACTACTTCTAGCTCGGCGATATTTTGTCGCATACCTCCATATCTGACGGTGGTTGTGCCGCTAGCATTGGTCGCCGCCATTCCGCCGAGGGTAGCGTTAGCACCCGGGTCTACCGGAAAGAAAAGGCCAAAATCGTGAAGCGTGTGATTCAGTTCCTCCCGCCTCACGCCCGGCTCCACGGCGACCAGAAAATCCTGGGGATAGACTTCGATGATGCGATTCATGCGGGAGCAATCGAGGCTAATTGCCCGAGAAATAGGGGTAATGTGTCCTTCGAGACTGGAGCCGATCCCGAATGGAATAACTGGTGTCTGGTGTTCATGGCACCAGGCCAGGACCTTGGGAATATCTTCAACCGACTCGGCAAAGACCACCGCTTCGGGGGAGAGTACCTCTGGATAGCTTGTGTCCTTGCCATGAACTTCGAGTATCGCAGGGTCGAAGCTGACTTTCTCTCCAAATAGATCTTTCAAGGTGGCTACCATTGCGGCTTTCCCTGATAAGCGTCACTACACTAAGATTTTCATTGTAACACAATAACATCTGTAATAAGTGTTATAAGTGTTATAAGTGTTATAAATGTTATAAGTGTTATAAACTCTTATCAGTTACGTAAGTTAAATACTACGTTAATAGCTATGATAGCAATGAACAAAAAGATCAGTAGCAGCGGTGTAAACCACCCTGCAAAGACTGAAGTTCCCAGGATGATCGCAGTAAGTGGTACAAGCATTACGATTGAGACAATAGCAAGGGCTAGACGCTGACCTGATAAGGTTGTTGATCCCTGTCGCATACCGCTTCTGAGTTCGTAGCGCAATCGCTGAGCGATTGCGTCAGCCAGTTGATCGGTATACTGAGGATTCCCTTTATACCCACCGTCATATTCGGAACTACCCGTACGATTGGTATAAGACGAAGATTGCCATTCACGCTCATCGCGCGGCTGGGGTATCGGTTCCTGGTACATGGTTATGTGTTCCTTCCGTTTTGTAAATGTGTGCTCATGATTTGCATGAGGAACAAATGATATCCATAACCCTTACTACTATTGTACGTTAATTATTGTAGAAAGTTACTCGGTACCCAGAATGATATATAAAGTAGATACTGCTTCAACCCAATCCACGTCTTCGTACTAATTCGCGAATCAGGATAGCTCCTTAACCATTTAACCCTGTTTCAAAGAGAAGGGAAATTGGATTAATGAACATGAGTTGCGGAGTAGAACCAGTAAGTTCAAAAAAATTACATTGGTCTCTGCCTGTCGAGACTGCGCTTGAGTAGGCCAAGCAGGGCAATTGTACCAAACCAGATTGCAACCAGTACCCAGGATCGTTTTTCGTTCATGGCTTTTTTCCTTTGATTTCCGGCACAATATCTTCACTCATAATAGCATATTATAAGCCTTCAGAGTAATGAGCAAATCCTCATTGTTTCTTGATGAATTCTTGAATATTGTCTGCTACGATAAGCAGCAGAGTGACTTGTAATAACTTGAGAAGCCGATTATGGCGTTTAACAGAATAAACCTGACAGCCGTAGGGGCCGATGATGCAATTGAACACAGTGATCCAGGAATCCGTATGGGTCACAGTACTGTCATACTGAGCGCAGCGAAGCAGCTCTCTGTCTAGCGCGACATACCTTTCGCGGAGTGTACCCTGAGTGCAACGAATGGGCTCATGGTGACAGTGGAGGGGCCGATTTCATCATCCGTATTACATTTTGAAACTGCATGATCGTTCAGATAAGTAGGTAGGCACATGAAGATATTCAATGATAGGGTACGTAAAGGAACACAGAAATTTCTAACGATTGTTTTAGCTTCCCTTTGTACTACATCTCTATTAGCTGCTTGCACTAATTCGCCTGCAATAAATCAAGCTGGTGATATCCATAAGGTTAAGCATGTTGTAGTGATTATGCAGGAGAATCGTTCCTTCGACACATACTTCGGCACATATCCTGGTGCGGATGGTATTCCTGCAGGAGTCTGTGTGCCAAACCCAGTAACGAAACAGTGTGTGAAGCCATTCCACAATCCGAATGACAAGAACTTTGGCGGTCCGCATGGAGCAAGTAATGCAACCGCCGATATCAATGGGGGTAAAATGGATGGTTTTATCCAACAGGAACAGAAAGGCAGCAAGGTAGCATGCAAAGGTAATTTTGATCCCGCCTGTACATTGAAACAGCAGCAGCCCGATGTAATGGGTTATCATGATGCACGCGAAATTCCAAATTACTGGACATACGCCGGTCAGTTTGTACTTCAGGATCACATGTTTGAGCCGAACGCTTCCTGGAGCTTGCCTGAGCATCTCTTCATGGTGTCGGAGTGGTCTGCAAGATGCAGCCAACAAGGCGACCCGATGAGTTGCGTTAACGCACTACAAAATCCACAATCATTAGGGCAAGGTCGTCGCTCGACTGCTCAAAAGAGACCTGACTATGCCTGGACTGACCTGACGTACCTGCTCCACAAGTCGCATCAGAGCTGGGCATATTATGTAGCTGATGGAACTCAGCCTGACTGCGAAGACGACGCGATGTTCTGCCTGCCAAAGCCACAGCATGCTGGAACGCCTGAAATCTGGAATCCTCTGCCTTTCTTTGATACTGTGAAGCAGGATGGTGAGCTGGGCAATATCCAGCAACTTTCACAATTCTATACCGCGGCTAAAAATGGTACCCTCCCGGCAGTATCCTGGATTGCGCCTAATGGCCAGACGAGTGAGCATCCACCTGCCCTGGTAAGCACCGGCCAGGCCTATGTCACAGGTCTGATCAATACGATTATGCAAGGGCCAGACTGGAATAGTACAGCAATCTTCCTCGCCTGGGACGACTGGGGTGGTTTCTACGACCACGTTGTGCCACCGCATGTCGATATCAATGGTTACGGCCTGCGCGTACCTGGAATAGTGATTAGTCCATATGTGAAAAAAGGGTATATCGATCATCAGACATTGAGCTTCGATGCTTATGTGAAGTTTATCGAGGACGCTTTCCTGAGTGGACAGCGCATCGATCCGCACACTGATGGACGAGCCGATCCACGACCCAATGTGCGGGAGAATATGCCTCAGCTTGGCAATCTACTTGCAGACTTTGACTTTACGCAGCCCCCTCGGCCACCAATGGTGTTGCCAACCAATCCTCCTCCGGGACCGGCATCGAGTCCGCCAGGAAAGGTATCGTCGTAGTTGAGTGCAGGTTGAATAGTTACCTGTCTCTCCGATGCCTGCAATCACACGGCATGCAAGCATCGCTTATATCTTCTGGGATTTTTCGTGTTGCCAGATGCCAGGTTCAGGTTCGCCCGATAAAATCCACAATATGCTGTGCTATCTCCTCACCTTTGTCCTCCTGCAGGAAGTGCCCTGCGTCGTGGATCACTATCTCTGGTTGATCTTTTGCGCCGGGAATGAGGGAACGGAAGAAAATATCTCCTCCGCGAGTAATGGGATCTTTATCAGAGAACATAACCAATACAGGCTTATGCCATTTCGCGAACACTTCTCTTGCCCTTCGCATTTGTGCTGCACCAGGATCGTTGGGAAGCATGGGCACAAGTAGCGGGAAAGCCATAGCGCCAGCCTTATAGGTTACATCTGGGAAAGGGCTTTCGTAGGCGGCAAGAATCTCTGGCTTTAGTTCGCGTTGAGCTGTTCCATTTTGAATTACAAGACCGATCGGCAAATCAGATGAACTGGTCGCGAATTCTCGCCAGCGCATAAAGCCTCTGCCCATTGGCTCGACCCCGGTGGGCAAACCCGTATTCATGATCACAAGACGCGCGAAACGCTCTGGCATCTCGCTTGCCACCGTCAGGCCAAGCAATCCTCCCCAGTCCTGTACAACGAGGGTGATTTGCTCAAGTCCTAATGCATTGATGAACCCAACAATGGTATCATGGTGCATTTGAAAGGAGTACTCGCTACGCTCAGTGAATTTATCCGAACGACCAAAACCAACGAAGTCCATCGCCAGCACACGATGATTACTCGATAGGATGGGGATCATTTTGCGATAAAGATATGACCACGAAGGCTCTCCGTGCAGGCAGAGAATGACTTTACCCTGGCCTTCATCCAGGTAGTGAATGCGCAATCCGTTAACTTCGACATAGTGGGGTTGAAATGGAAAATCTGGTAGGTTCTGGAAACGCTCCTCAGGCGTACGAATTACCGGCATAGCTAACCTCCCCTCTATAAAGTCAGATATTTAATTGTGATGCCTCGACTATTCCAATAGATGAATTATGCCATGCGTGGAGGAAAGAAAACAAGCTAGTATTTTCTTTACCAACAACTTATTCCGTAATCTCTGTGGCTGTGCCTTTGCCTATGGGATGTTCCATATACCATTCATGGTACTCAATACAGCGCCTGTCATCATCGAAGCGAAGGACAAAGATATTGTCCCACTCAGCTCTGAGCGTGGAACCATCCTCTTTGAAATAGCGGCTCCTGCCGTTGGTAACTGCATAATTACCTTCAATCGCAATTGGTTCGTAGTGACCATCATACGTGCCAGCTTTATCAGGTTCCTCTAACCAGGAGGCTACGATCGCGGAGCGGCCATGCACTGGCTCACTAAAAGGGGTATAATAGTAGGTAGCGTTCTCGCTGAAGAGGTCGCCGATTGCTTGAGGATCGTACGTCTTCCAGGCACCGATGTAAGCATTCAGCCAGGATGTGACTGTTGATCTATCCAACATGAGAATATCCTTTCTTATGCATTCCTGTATGAGAAGTAGTGAATGGATTAAAGATTTTGGCTAAAAATACAGCATTGTAAGAATGTTGTATCATTTGCTCGAAATGCAATCATTTAAAGCAGTTGATGGAGAATCAATGATGAAATCTGAACTACCGGATAATCCAGGAGTAATAGCTCCCCCACCTTTAATCTATGCTGGTCCACTAATCGTAGGTCTTATACTTCATGCTCTATTCCCAGTCCGTTTAGTCCGTTTCTTGCCTCGCATGGTAAGAGCAATCCTCGGTGGTTCGCTAGTAGGATTTGCGCTTACTTTTATAACCATCGGGTTTAGAACAATGAGGCACGCGCATACCAATGTTGATCCCAGGCAACCAACCACCACCCTTGTGGTTGAGGGCCCATTTCGAGTAACTCGTAATCCCCTCTATTTATCACTGACTCTATTTTACACAGGCATTACAATTCTTGTGAACACGCTTTGGACCGCGCTATTGCTGCCTGTAGTCCTGATCGTGATGAGAAAGGGCGTGATTGATCGCGAGGAACGTTACCTCGAGCGTAAGTTCGGGGAGCAATACTTACGCTACAAAGCTAGCGTTCGTCGCTGGTTTTGATCGAATAAATACGATAGCAAGTCAATCGCTAGAGCAATGTCACAACGGGCAGCGCTTCTACTATGATAACACACTGTTAGCAGTCTAATGTAGAGATTTTACGTGGAATAGCGACTTTAGTAAGCTAAACCATTAGCTAATCGATAGGCATCAATGATCAATGTGGAATTGAGAATGCTGTTGAATTGTTGCAGACTCTCACCCCCACTGACACGTATGCGTGGCAATTGATAGGGTGTTTGAGCTTTTTGTATTGCTGAGTCGTAAAAGAACGGATCAAGCGTAGCTCCCACATAGCCATCACTAAAGAGATCTGCCAGCACTATTTGTTGTTCATAAATAGAATCGTGATGAAATGGTTCGCCTGTGGGATAACAGAAGAATTGAATGGGTTGCCCAAGCTGTGTCTCCAGCGTTTCTTTAGAAAGAAGAAGCTCATTCTGCGTAGAAGTCCACGCAGGGGGTTGCCCGACATTTACATGGTGGATGGTATGTGAGGCTATCTGCATGCCCTCCTGCGCAAGTGTGCGCACCTGGTTCCATGTCATATAATTCCCACCAATCATGCCAGTGATGATATAAAACACGCCTCGAAAGTGATGAGCCAGCAATGCAGGTAAAGCATCTGTAAACACATCTTCGTAGCCGTCATCAAAGGTAAGTATCATAGGATGAACTGGTAATGCTTTCCCATAATATAGGGCATCAAATAGTTCGGTCTGGGTGATACTGTGATATCCATGTTGATGAAACCAGTCAAGTTGTGCATTAAAATTAGTGGTTGTCACTGTAAGTCCATAATCCAGATAATTCCTGACCAGCTGATTTGAGACGTGGTGATACATGAATATAGGCACCAGGAGTTTAGTCGTTGGCGGTGTTGCTGGTACGAGAATTGGTGCATCAGGATTGGCAGGACCAGCGACAAGTACGCGCCAGTTGTTTTGATCATGTACCAGGGCAAATAAGGTATTATTGAAAAGGCCTCTACTCAGTGCAAGATTTGACGGCGTAGAGAGCAGGTCACGTGGTGCAGAAGCTTCAAGTGATACATGCAGCACTTTCACATCAGAATAGACCTGGGTTGTATCCGGGTCGCGCCAGGTATGATATACCTGAGCAGAACTATCGCTAAATGATGTGAAGATGAGCGAACCAAATTTTGCCCGTTCAAAATGGATGAAATCTTTTTCGCCCTGCCATAACTTCTGAGAATCAGGAGAAAGCATGAGCCACATCGCAGCCCAATCTTTGTGCATCATGGCATCCATAAAAAGTTTTACCGTGATGTCAATCGTATATGGCTTAGTTGGCGTTCGCAGTAGCTGGTTTACTTGCACAATAGGGGTAGTTGATTCTTTGTTCCTAAAATTTTGAGAAAACCAGCCTTCTATTGCAGAGCCTCCAATAACTACACTCACCAGCAAAAAAGTGAACACCACCAAAGGGGCCCACCACAACAGCGCTCTATTAGTAGAGTGTTGTTGCTGAGTTCCTCGTAAATGCGGATGTCGCCCGTGTTCCTTTTGCAGGACAACCAACGGTAATGTCGTTTGTAGTTCAAGGTTTATTTCTTGCGGAGTCTGTTGTTCTGCATTCTGTCGCGCAATTTCCACCGGCAGCACAGACAACTGCTCGACTGTCATTGGCAATGTCGATTGATCTTCCAGCTCTATTTCTTGTGTAGTCTGCCCTTCTAACGAGGTCCTATTTGATTCATCCGCTTGCATATCACTTCAAAACCTCATCTAAGGCTAGAATTGGAGAATAAATAACTGCCCTATTTCTTCTAGCTGTTTGATAAAACGTGTCTGTCTTTAGAAAGTGGCAGAAAAACTCATAATGGGCTAGTAAAAATCGGCTTCAAGGCCGGATAAAGGGCACGATATGTTTCATAAGCTCGCGCATACGCGCTCTCCAACTCAGGACGGGGGTCAATACGATCTACAACGCGCACTGTAACTTCACAAGCCTGTTGTACAGAAGCGTACACGCCGCTTGCTACGCCTGCCAGCAGTGCTGCCCCAAATGCCGGCCCTTCTTCTGCCGTTGTAGTAACCAGTTGCACGCCAAGCACATCAGCAAGAATTTGTCGCCAAAGCAAACTTTTTGCGCCACCTCCTGTAGCGCGCAGCTGCTCAAGCTCTAAACCCTGCTCTTGAATAATTGTGAAGCAATCTTTCAGGCTAAAAGCAACTCCTTCAAGTACAGCACGCACAAGATGACGTCGATTATGGCTGGCAGTCAGGCCAATCCAACCGCCGCGCGCATAAGCATCAAGATGTGGCGTGCGCTCACCCTGTAGATATGGCAGAAATAAGAGGCCATCGCTCCCAGGCGATACACCTTCAGCTTCCCTTGTCAGTAGTTCATACGCATCGAGTTCAGTCCAATGTTCCAGTGCCCGCTCTGGCAATCCAATGTTGTCACGAACCCAACGTAACGAAAGACCCGCACTTTGCGTCACACCCATCAGATACCAGGCATGAGGAA
>Ga0207684_10003252_pt1 | contig 15939 bp, 19 predicted proteins | sample KBSK5501metaG_FD_184342 | JGI IMG/M metagenome (GOLD analysis project Ga0207684, IMG submission 184342) | Corn, switchgrass and miscanthus rhizosphere microbial communities from Kellogg Biological Station, Michigan, USA - KBS K5-50-1 metaG... | ecosystem: Host-associated > Plants > Roots >...
GGCTTGACGTCGACCAGCAGCGCCTTCCCGTCGATCCCGAGGCCCCGCAGCATCGTCGCGGCCGCCTTGGTCTTGATCTCGGTCACGCTGAGGGCATCGCCGCCAACTGAATGGTAGTTATCAGACGCCAGGCAATGAAAAGGGGAAGGAGTTGAACTGCACCCTTGACTGACACAAGAAGTCTTCAGGATAAAGCTATCCTTCCAGTTACCGATAAACGTTGTCTCGCACTACCTTTCCCGCCATCCGTTTGGCTACTGAGCCCTCTCCAACATCGTCCGTTTTACCGCCAGACAGAGAAGGTGGGTTGGCCGCGTCACTGCAAGTAGTGCAATTTGATGCGCTTGATTTGATCGCCACTATCTGCCACTCGGCAACCAACTCTGTCTCTCCAGTAAGCCAAGGTGCAAGCTTCTCTAGGCGAGTTCGAAAGCCAAAACATACCGATAAACTATCTCTTGGAATATCCGATAGGCGTCGATTTCAGTTAACACTATAGAAAAAGACGGTTAGATCCGACGGCGCTCACCCAATCCGAAAGAGGCCAAAATTCTTAGACGATGGTCGTTTAGGTATCTCTCCTCCGGTTTCGAATCAACAAATACCACCTTCACCTTCATCCTACCCCTTTAGTTGATTGCCGGTTGTGGGTTCATTTGTTGAGCGATCGTGCTTGAGCGTTAGTTCGCCACAAGCACCAAAGGGCAGCCCTACGTTACCCTGGTTGACATTGTCAGATTATTTACGCTATAGTCCTGACATTCTCGAAGGTCTTATGAGTGACGGACCCCACAAAAGTCTGCCAATGAAGCCAAAATGGCGAAGCGTCTGTGAACGTGCGTACAACCGCACCTTTGGAATCGACGAAATCAGCACAGCAATGTTGCCAGCGCTCGCTATGGATTGTCATGACGAAATGAACCCGCGTTTCATTGAGGGTCTTCGCGGCTTATGTCAACAACAAGAAACCCTTCTCTTCATCAACTTATCGGATCGGATGGAAGGCTTACACCAAGAAGCAGGTAATGGTATCGGAAGGCGGGTTCTTGAGCATTTCGAGCGCCTTGTAGGGCAAGAGCGCGTTACCGTGGAAACCGCGGTTAAAGCGATTGAGTGCGCTGGCGCCGAACGCATCGCCAAATCGAATCGGCAAATCGAGGAGCACACCTTACGCAAGGTAACTGCGTCGCGTGCCAATGAAGTACGCAGTCGATTAGAGCAAGCGACTGCGACGACGCGGCTCACCGGTCTCGCGCGACAAGTCCTGAAACTTGACGATGTCGGGGCGGCGCGATCATCGGCGAAGCGGGATGGACTTGATGAAGGGCCTGGTATTAAATGAAAACCCCTCACTCGCGATCGAAGCAATCATCAGAATCTGTACTCAACATCCAAGTGGTTGAAACCGGTGTCCGACCGAGGTCTGGCGCATTGTGCTGCAAGATCGGGGAACAGGTTGAATTTTCCACTGCCAGCTTGGAGTCGTATTTCTTCGCAAGATGGGAACCCATCGCGTGGGATGCCTTGCTCGTTGCTGGGGCCGTGGAATTCGCCGATAGGACAAAACGTCGTCCTGCCTATGAGTGGCAGCGGCATTTCGGCTTGCAAATCCCGGTTCACAATCCACAGATCTGGAATTCAATACCGGTTGAGACGTCTCTGCGTGACGTTCTTGAGTTCCTTACAGGCGACCACTGGCGATTCGAATTCGTCGCACGCAAAAAAGACGCTGAACGACCGGCTCAAATCCAGTTTGACCTTCACCCCCAAGTTGAAGCGGTTATTCCCTTTAGTAACGGCTTGGATTCGTGTGCCGTGGCCAGTCTCATGGAACGCCGTCTCGGGAACAGACTAGTACGTATTCGGCTCGGCTCAGGACTTGAGGAAGGCAAGGCATTATCCCGCGAGCGTAAAGCATTCACGCGAATCCCATATAACGTTTCTTCGGGGGCGAAGCCGTTTGTTGAGTCATCGGCGAGGTCAAGGGGCTTCAAGTTTGCCGTGATCAGCGGTATTGCTGGATATCTCGCAAATGCCGGTAAGATCATTGTTCCCGAGAGCGGGCAAGGTGCGCTTGGGCCGAGCCTTGTGACTGTCGGGCAAGCGGGAGAGGATTGGCGTAGCCATCCCTTATTTACTCGGCGCATGGAAACTTTCCTAAAGGCGTTACTCGGCTACACCGTTCGCTATGATTTCCCCCAGATATGGAATACGAAAGCCGAAACGCTGAAGCAGTTCGTTGACGAATGTCACGATTCGTCATGGATCCAAACAAAGTCATGTTGGCAGAGAAATCGTCATTCCAGTGTTAGAAACAAGTGGCGGCACTGTGGCATCTGCGCGGCCTGCATGCTGCGCCGGTTGAGCATTCATGCGGCTGGCTTGAAAGAGCCGAAGGAGAACTATGTTTGGGAAGATCTCTCAGCGGCAACGTTTGCCGCCGGCGCGGCTGCCGCCCTTGACAGACGCAAGATAACTGAGACGAAACGCGAATACGCAATCGCGGGCACACTGCACTTGGATCACCTAGCAGGATTGCGTGGTTCTCCCGCGAATGCAACCACGTTGGATTTCAGCGCATACCAACTTAGCGAGGTACTGGGACTTACAGAAGCCGACTCGCAACAGAGGTTAGACAGGCTGCTAAAGCAGCATAGCCGCGAATGGAGAAACTTCGTGAATTTTCTTGGGAAGAACTCATTTATCAACAATTGGGTGTCTGAGGGGCAGTCATGACCGTTTCAGGGCAAATTCCACCCACCGAAATCGGCGAACGTCTCAGGCTTGCGCGCGAGGCCGCAAAGATCAGACAAGCCGAGGCGGCCAATGCGATCAAGGTAGCGCGCACGACAATTGTCGCAATCGAGAAGGGCGAGCGTCGAGCACGCATGAATGAACTGCAGCAACTGGCGAAGCTTTATCAGACTTCAGTCAACGCACTGCTGCGCGAGGAGTCGATTCACATTGATCTTGCTCCCCGCTTCAGAAGCATGATTTCAGACGAGGACACGGCGGCTGATCAAGCTGTGGGTCTGCTGGCAGAACTTGCGAAAGCGGAAGTTGAGCTCGAGAACTTGCTTGGTATCAAGCGGACGCGGGACTATCCTCCCGAACGGCCCATCCTGCCTGGAGACGTCAGGATACAGGCCGAGAATGATGCGATGGAACTTAGGCAGCGGCTCGGACTCGGTATAGCGCCTATTACAGACATCGTGACGTTGCTCGAAATGGAACTGGGAGTCCGTGTATACGTTCGTCGATTTGATGGGCGCATAAGCGGGTTGTTCGTGTATGACGAAACACTTGGGGCGTCTATTCTTCTAAATGCAAATCATCCACGCGAGCGCCGCAACCAAACAGCAGGGCACGAAACGGGACACTTTATCTCAACGCGGCGTCAGCCTGAGTTGTTGCGTTCACAGGAGGGTACGAACACACGTGGGGAACGCTATGCCAATGCCTTCGGCCGCGCCTTTTTGACGCCGGCCCGCGCAATGATGCAAAAGTTCCAAGCAGTAACCGGAGGTTCGGATAACCTTTCGAGGCGACATGTCATCATCCTTTCCCACTTTTTCGGCGTTTCGCGCGAAGCAATAGTGCGCCGCCTCGAAGAACTTTGCCTCGTCAAGCACGGAGCCTGGGATTGGTTCGAGGCCAATGGCAGTATCACTGCCCAGCATGCCCGCCAAGTGCTCGGCGACTTGTCAGCACCCGATGCCTACAAGGCGGAAGCTGACCGACCGACTACGTTGCGGCTCAATCTCCTGGCATCGGAAGCCTACCGGAAAGAGCTATTGAGTGAAGGACAGCTTGCCCGAATGCTTCATCTCGACCGCATCGAATTGCGCGAGCTTCTCACGAGTCAAGAGCTAGAAGGGAGCGAGCCCGATGAGGTCACCAACCTTCTTAATTGATCCGCTCATTCCTCTGGTCGCAGATACCAGCACCGTTATCAATCTCATTGCAACCGGTTGTGCGAGGATGATTCTTGGAGCCGTGCCGAACCCGATCGTTGTCGTTGATGTCATTCTCGGTGAACTCGACACGGGAAGGTTGCGTGGACGCGTGCATGCGGATCGCTTCCAAGAGATCATTGATGCGGGCCATGTCGCGATCGTGTGGCTCGGTGACACTGGTTGGATGCACTTCGAAATGCTTGTTGCTGGAGCAGCCCAAGAGACCGTTGATGACGGAGAGGCAGCCACTATGGCATACGCTGCTGAGCACGGTGCCGTGGCCATCCTTGATGAGAAGAAAGGCACACGCATTTGCGCGTCGCGCTTCCCGGCTCTGAATAGCATTTCCACCGTGGATGTTTTGTTGCACCCTAAGGTTCGGGAATCGCTCGGTGACGGCGCCATCGCTGATGCTGTCTTCGCGGCATTGCGAGATGCGCGAATGGCGGTTTTTCCACACCACCTTGAAGAAGTCATGCGCCTCATTGGCCCCGAACGGGCGAGTCAGTGCCCGAGTCTGCCAAGAGCGGCAAGACTCTCAGATCGCGAAACGCTGCCAATCCAGATGGAGCACAGTGTATAGCCTTCGTCGGAAGGCGATTTCGAATTATCCGAGGGTCGGCTCCCTATCGTTTGCGGAACGCGAGTTATCTCTGCCCAGATTGGGTAAGGCGCGATGAGACTCACTATTAGTGACGCTACCGGTTGGTCGCGATGGATGAAGTTCTATTGCCTTATCTGCAGGCGACCGGTGAGGCGAAGAAGCAGGAATGCCTCGATGAATTCCTTCTGGTCCATGCCTCACCTGTAGTCAGAAACACGCTGCGGGAGAGACTTGGCATTCACGTCTCGCTCGCTCGCCAGATCCGCAAAAGCGTAAAAGCTGGTGAAGGGGCGGCTCAATTACACCGTGTTCAAATTTTGAGATGTAGTGCTGCTCGAGTCTCGTCTTCCAGATCCAACCGCCTAATTAGTTGATTATGGCTCAGCCCCGACTTCAAGCGAATCTTCAAAAACCTTTCGCGGTCCTGTACGGTATCTCCCGACGGGCAAACTGCTTGAAGTCTGCCACCTATCCTTACCTGGGTTCAAGCATCACCGTCGTCAGGTTGGGTGGCGGTGCGTAAATGAGCGAACGCTTGATGGCGCCGGAAAAGTTCGTCATCCTACGAATCCGAGCCTTCACCGAGATTGCTTTTGAAGCAGAGACGCGCGGATCGATCATGATTTGATCAATTAACTGTCGCGGGTTAACTCTATATGAGAATAAGTCCGACTCGTTATCATGGGAAACTTGTGGAACAAGAACTAGGCGGACCTCACGTTCATGCTTGAAGGCCGGACGCTTAACCAGAAGAGTGGAGGCTAACACAGCCGGATCTCGATGCGCCTTTCCGTGTATCGTCTTGGCATAAGACATCAGCTTCTGACTATCAAGGTATCTCACCCTGCCAATGAATGCTTCAGTATGGGCGGTTGAGCCCCGATCCTCATTAAGGCTTTCGAGGAGTCGTCGCACAGTAGACCGAATCCGAACGGCGTCCGCATTTGGTGAATAAATTCGCCACATGGCGTCTGAGGCCGCCTGTAAAGTCCAACACTGCCCATAAACCCTGTCAGCCCTCAGAATGAAATTTTCAAAAGGATCCTGCCACTTGCTCGGCTTGACCAAGACATTAGCCTCGCCAGCGAACAAATCAAAGAGTTGACGTAGGGAGATAATTCGATAAATGAACGAATCTCGCTCAGATGCCAAGATGTTGATGTAATTCTGTCCAAACATAAGGCTCATCTCCCTCCGTTCCTAGTAAAGATGCTATCCGCAAATCCTCGGCTTATGAACGAGCCCACTCCGTATATGGCGTGCTCCTTTAAAAACTCGCCGCCTTCACTGCCACTGTCATCACAAAAAACCTTCAACGCGTTTTGCCTCCTAGGCACCCCCGTCACGCAGCATGTCTCGCGGAGCCAGAGAAAAATAGAATTATGGGTACCAGCCCCTTTCATTCACTTCAGTTAACATGCGTGGCGCCTACGCCAGAAACTCATTGGTTGAATAAATCAAGAAGCGATTTCAGGGTAGCTTGCTCGTCTGGTTGTGGCACCCGTCGGGCGACGAAGATTCCCACTATTGGCACCCCCGGAAACCGAGCGCTCAAGACCATTTGCATAGCTTTGAAATGGCTACCTTTGGTTAAGACGTCATCGCATACCCCGATTGCTTCAGGCGCTGGTTCAAGGAGTTCCTCATTCAGTTCATAGTTGGTTGCGATTTCATGAGGAGTCCGTCTGTACTCGCGTTCGTGATCCGCGTCCGTGCTCTCCCGTTGAGTTACCAGTTCCCTGATGTCCAAGCGTACAGTTCTGCCCATCACGCGCAACACTTGAAGCATTCGATCATCGTATGCCTCATGGGCCCGGGCTTTTGACGGCGGGACTGGGATAAGCGTGGCAGTTTTCAGCCACTCGGGATTAAGCCCTTGCCGGAGGGTTATTCCAGCAAGGGCGATTGCCTTCAGTTTGTGAGGCCATTGCGCCGTATCTTTTAGCTTTGGAGACTTCTTTAGATTATGTATGAGGTTGTTTGTTGGGCTGTAGGAGTACCCTTTGCGAGCTGTATATTCGCCCAAATAAATACACTGATCGGTTACTTCCAAGTCTGAATGATCAGAAATTGTAAGTTCGTCAATGGTGCTAAACCGAGTCGGAAAGGTGTTGCCGGAGATCGTCGTAGTTCCTTACCCGTATTGCGCCCTTTTCCTCAAACTTTGCGGGCCAAGTGATCTGCTCGTTCCTAAAACAACTGTCAAGGATGAACAGCTTCCTTCCCTGTGAAAGCGCCGCTCTAGCTTGTACAAGAGTTCCAGAAGTCTCACCTGCTTCCACGATAATGGTCGCTTGGGTTAACGCTGACATTGTGATATTCCGCTCCGGGAAAAACAACCTATTCTGAGCTGGGTACTGCTGGGAGTAGCGGATAATAGGAACTTGACTGATGAGAAGAAATTCCCGCGCTATCCGTTGCTGAAGTTCTTTATTCTCGTTGGGGTAGCTATGAGACAGCGGAGTCCCGAGCACCCCTACTGTAAATCCGCCTGCCTCGATTGCGGTCTGATGCGAGATCGTATCAATGCCCCTGGCCAGGCCGGACACGATCGTAAACTTGTCTTTCACCAACCGCTTAACAAGACTAACCGCTCGGGCCTTGCCATCAGTGCTCGGATTTCGCGTTCCGACCACAGCAACAGAGGGAGTGTGAACAAGGTCCCACCAGCCCTGATAGTACAAAAACCTAAGCGGGAAATTTGCATCCAGCAGTTTTTTGGGATATTCAGCCGCACCGAGTACGTGTACGCCAAAGTTATTGACTCCGGCCTTTCGTAAAATGTCGGCGGCATCACGAGCTACGCTATCAGCAATACCCGGAAGCACCATTTCAGACGGAAGCGCATGAGGGCGCGATTGAAACAGTTCCGCGATGCTCTTAAAAGTAGCGTTAGCGTGGCTCCAAAGAGTCTCATACGCGCCCATTTCCAGCCACGGTGATATTGAGCCAAACTTTCCGAGGGTGAGACTTACTGCCATCCGTTAATCTTAAGTCGTTTCATGTACGCAACACTGTATTACGAGCAGTGTAGCACCAAACGCCCTATTTTACTAGTGGTTTTGTACGGGCGTCGCTGCCGATAGTTACCAGCAACCTTGAGCACATTACGCCACGGCGTTACCAAACGCAGACGTTTGAGCTTCGCCCATCTACTTAGGCTACTTGATATCGGTCTCCGCAATCTTCTCCGCTTTCCCTGGCACTGAGAGATCCCATACATTGCCTGTGAGTTTGCTTAAATCTCGAACGAGCTTGATGCAATGCAGGCAGTCCTGGCGGTTCTTATAACCATCTGTACTTCTGGCGAGAGCTTGGCCGTTCGCCGCGTTCAGCACCCAATACCATTCACCTTTAGTATCCTTCCTAACATCAAAATCAGAAGCCATTTGAGTTTACCTCTCCTTTCCTTTTAGCAGCTGAGACCATGATAGTTTCTTTCAACATAAGATACGCAAGAGTTGATGACTCCCAACCATGCTGGAATCTTAGGCTGGGGAGGCACAGCACGCATGTCCAGCAAACGGCAGACAGACGAAAGAATCTATGTCTTTTCCCAACGTATCTCAATCTCGCCGTTCGCGTTTAGGGAGTCAGACAGTTTTCTTACAAGTGCCTGGTCTGCGCCCTTCTTTTTTAATTCTTCGATGGTAGCTTCTTGTAGGTGATAGTCCTGGTCACCTGAGTATTCCTCCTCGAGATTGTCAATCAAGAATCTCAATTGGTGTGTAGTGACTTCTGCTAGTAGGTTGCCCGTCTGTTTTTCAACCAATCTCACCTTTCCACTATGAGAAGGTGGGCCAACCTGCTGGCGATCGAAGACTGGAGCGCTGAGTTCGTTGAAAGAACAAGAGTCCGCTGCACGCATCCGGTGTATCTTGTCCCACCTCCATTTTGTTGGGAGGATATTCTCGAAAATGAACCAGAATGGAATGACATGCAAGAAAACCACGGCCCAATAAATCGTTTTGGCTTTTGAAAATACCGATGCGAGCTGTTCAGCGCTTAGAGAGCCGCCTGAAACCTCTGTCCCGCTGGCCATGGCGAATTGTTGAAGAGCGCGATACTGGTCGGCTAGGTATTTCGGATCGCTATGGAGTAATCTCCACAGACCGTACATTATGAGAAATGAGACGCTGATAGGTAATACGGCAAGCATCACGGTGTAAGTCGTTCGCACACGCCTCGATGCGCTTTGTGGGCTGCGCCGCCAACTTTCCCAATACAAGAACCCGCTTTCCGGCTCACTTAGGTAGGCGATGAACTGGGCGATCTCGTGGATGAGGATGCTCTTGTAGATAAGGAAGTTGATGAACAGAACATTCAGGATCACAAAGATGAGAAAGGCAAAGACGCTATACCCGTTGTTGCCGATGGCCATCACTAATAACGGCCTGGATTGAGGGCCTATTATCCACCCTGTCACTAGCACAAGGCCCGAGAGGTAAACTCCAATATATCTCTGAATCTCTCGTTCCTTGTCTTGGAGATCCTTACGGAAGACGTCTTGTTCTTTGTGTGTGAGGGGTCTCATGGAGTTGTTCCTAAACTTTGCGCAACAAGATGGTTTAGCGATAAGCTGCAATCTTCGGAATCACTGCTAGCAATGAGAGTAATAAGATCAGTATGATCGAAACGCTCCAAGCATAGGTCCGTCTCCCTTTCCAGCCGTTCTCTTTAAAGAACCGCTGTGCCGGACCAAAGAGTAGGTAAATTGTTGGTATAACGATCACGGCAGAGGCAATAATATCAGCGAAGGGAACAACCACCGGGGTCGCTCGTGCGGACGCCTTCCAAGTCTCCCACAATGGATAGGGCACACCGTTTCCTCGCATTTGTGCTTCCAGCTCTCGAAGATATGCCGCTTGTCTGTGAATGAAAAAATCAAATCGCAGGATCGCTGAAGCCCATGCGACAGAGAGTAAGGGAAGGAACACGCTCAGAATAGTTTTCTCATGCCTCTCTACGATCAAGACGCCCGCTAGCAACGTAACAGCGACTAAAATGCTGAACCAATGCATCAACACATGATTGCTGACGATTTCGGATCTGCCAGAAATGTAGAGGTCGAAGGGATTCAAAAAAGCCTTTAAGCACTAAAACTGGTAATCAACCCGTTGTTTGTCTGACCAGTCCGCGCATACTGTCGCACAAATGCGGGAGACAACGCCATAAGACGCTCTGTCGAGCCGTTTTCATCTTTCGACCTCTATCTTATCAACTCGCGGAATCGCTCGATTGCAAGCGCCTCTGGCAGGAGTGGAAAGTCAGCGCCGAACAGAACATGCAGATTGCACATCGTTACAACATAGCCCTGATACATCAGTCGTGCACTCACTTCGATTCCAAGCTTACTGAGCGACGTGGCCACTGCGGAGTTCTCACGAGCGATGTTTGTCCATTCGTCACTGCTCGGCCCGTTCATTAAAAACTGAGCACTCGCTTCGCGCGTTCAGCGACTGCCGTTGTGCCATTCGAGAATCGGTACCGGAAACACCTCGATCCAGTGGACCAAACCGTTCTGATGAAAATTGTCCGAGGGCAAAAATTTGAGGGCGACGACGAGAAACTGGCGATCGGCACTCTCGTATACAGAGGGCTGGTAATCTATGAAGATGGCACCAAGCTCTATTTGCCGTTCTCACCTTTGTTCGGAGAGTTTCTTTCCAAAAAGGCACAAACTTCCGGCCCTAAGCGGAAACTCGAGTTGACTGGGACTGAAGCAGGACTTTGGGAATATCTACGGCTTCATGCAAATCAAACCTGTACGTTTGATGATTTGCTGGAAGAAGTGTGGAACACGTCGCGCTCTCAATCCAGCGACCAAGAGATCCAACGCCGCGGTATGCAGGTTGACAGTTACCGTCTCGCGTTTGCGCAGCAAACTGAAACAATCCGAAACGGGCGAAGGAATCATCAACATCCGGGACGTGGGCTATAGATATGTTCCCGCGTCCTAGTAATGATTCGTCGACTGTTAGGTGAGTTGGAACTCGTCTATGGTAACGAATCCTACGACTGGAGATACTCAGAGGTCCCCTTCTTCATCATCAACAATGGAAGAGATCTTCGCGGGTACATGGATAAACGCGGCGCAGTGGTGATCAAGCCGCCGGGGAGCCGAAGACTTCGGTGAGCTCGGGCCGTTTGGACGAATGAACGAAATACTTTCTAGGTAATCATGATATTGCCATCCGGACTGCGAGTTGTCGTTTGTCAGAGCTCGTCATCCAGCGACCTTTCGAGGTGTTTTCAACAACAGCGACTGCGCCAATTAGATTCACGAGCGGTGATGGTAGCTCATTTTGCAGAGACAGTTTGAGAACGTTTAGTCCAAGGTCTACCCAGTCTTTACCGAATCTTTCATTTAGGGCGGCGATAAGATTATCGATTTTTCCCTCCAGCGTATTCGGTACGAGCGCGGCATCATTGTGGGTACCGAGCCCGGTTTGAAGATAGTAAAGCCCGAGACCGGCGAGCAACAGCCCGGCTATCCACCAGCCTTCGTTATTACTTTTCCTGGTCATATTGTTTACCTCCAACTAAGGTAGACCAGCGATGCGATGCTTTCGCTGACTAACTGATAAGCACTTCCTCATGAGTATAGGGAAGCAACGGACTCCAAAGGCGAGCCACTCCGCGCACGGGGGTGGCTTTTTGCGTATGACTAAGGACCTCGGTCCATACGTAGGCGGCGGCAACGAGGCCCATCGATGGGGCCGAAGCAGAAACACTGTTGTAAGAAACCCACCCACAACCACCTGGTGTATTGTGCATTAGCGCATTTTCAAATTCGCTGGTCGGCTGCGGTGGTGCAGTCGGGACAGGATCCGGTGGAAAGAGCTTTGCAAATTCAGGGCGACCTGGGAAAGAGTGCCAGGAGATTTTGGGCGCGACAAAAGAAGTTCCGATGCCAGCTTCGAACAACCATTCATATCCAGCGGCGATGACCATCCGGCGCGGATCAAACTTGTCTAAGCCGAGCAACGCAAAAGGGGCATGCGAATCGGGTTTTTGCCAGCCCCAATTGATGCAATGCCGTTCGCTGGTTGCGTTCCATCCGAGGTTGGAAAACCTATCCTTCAAGTATTCCGCTTTCTCCTTTCCTTCCCAATCAGTGATTTCCGGCAATAAGATCTGAGTTGTACGATTTGGAAGTTCGAACGGATCCTTATCAAGCAAATGAATAGCACACGATCGCGCCAGGTCCAGAAAAAATAAGAGTGCCAGGTAAGCCTGGCCCAATTGACCGAGCCCAATGATAACGAGTGAGGATGGCAAATGGGCTGGCTTGGGCGCATACGCGAGGTCCAGACTGTCTTTCGCAAAACTCTGGTTAAAGGGGTCCAACCCGACTATCTGGGCGAGCGCGGCGTACCCCAGATACCCAGCCAAAGCAAAGCATCCGAGGGGATGGGCTTTTGATTCTCGTTGCAGGAGCCGACCACAGGAGATTTGACTGCCGCGGACATCGCCAGTGACAGCAAACCGTCCGTTCCTGTTTTCTACGCCAATACCGATGGCAAACACGTTTGTCGAAACTGGGCGACAGAAGACAATTCGACTGCCCAAGATTGAGGGACCAGGAAGCTGCGCACTTAAGCCACAATTAATGTAGATGCTTCCGGAGAATTGTCGTTCAAGTACCGAAGCCAAAGCCCAGACGCACGGCCACAGTTCCTCGCAGCGAGCCGGATCAAGGGTTACTTCGATGTCGAGCTGCAGGAGCGATTGCACCTGCTCAGGCGTGCTCAACTCAAGCCGCGCCTTTGACTTCAAGAGTCCGTTTATTATGCGATTCTCGTAAGCTTTCATCAGACCTTCACCACGACTCTGGTGACAATTTCCTGCAGGTCAAGTTGGTACCAGCCATTGTTTGAACGAAGGTGCACTCCCATGTCGACCAGAACGTGTCGGGACTGCGCGTAGTTTGGAACTACGATCGACCAGAAGCCGAGACGCGATGACAGTTGGTTGGACTGGTCGGTTGGACTTAACCCTACCCAGTCTTCGGGATGGGTGTGAAGCAGGGCCACAATCCTGAGTTTCTCGAGGGCGAGTTGTTGATAGAGACGAAACTTTGCGTCTTCAGCGAGTTCGAGAAACAGCGGACCGCCATGGTCGTCACACAATTCGTGATGAAAGTACACGCGTTCAGCGTGCCATTCACCCTCACTGATTGTGCCGGCCCAAATGGCCGCACTCTCACGCCAACCCGCGCTTCGTTGCGCCAAACCGGCGAGCGTCTCGACGAAAAGCTCGGCGGGAATGATTAGCCTGTCGTCGGTGGGGGCAGGTAACCGCGACTTTTCAGGTGAAGTAGGCGGCGAACAAAGTTCAGATAACTGACCAGCTGATTCGGTTTCTTCCATTCCCCTAGTGCCCTCCACTCAGGATGTTGTCGGATACCAGCGCGATCTTCCTGCCAGCAAATGAAGAACTCGTTCTTGAACTTGACCCATTGTTCGAAAACCGAGTTTCCCTGGGGCCAGGCCGAGGCCACCACCTGCTTGGACTCGAAATCGACAAACCTTCCCTCGAGTGGTTCGTCACCGTACGAGGCAGCGTTTAATGACAGTAGATATGAGCAGCCGTCGGCGGCATACATGCGAATGAATAGGATTGCGTCGGTGTGCTCGACGAGCTCCCAAAAACCTTGGTGAACGCCGTGAGCGAATTCTGCCGAAGCCAAATCCTGTTCTAACTTAGTGGCCGCCATTCGGTTCGGGCCCGGGCTTCACCAACCAGATTGTCCGGCATCCTTTGGCCGGTCCGATGTGTTTTTGTTCGTTGAGTACTGGACCGTCAATTGTGCCCTCATGCAGTTCAAGGTTGGCACAAGCATCATCAGCAACGGTGAATTGCTTGCAGCCGAAAAGATGGACCCGTTCCCATTTCGCCTTTGGTGAAAAACGATGCGTGATTGTCTCGGTCTCGAAATTGAGTTCGATACAGACTCGGCGCAGATTGGCGCAGGCATGAAGCACGTCTAGCGCGGGGGTGTCGGCCGTTACGACTGAACCGTTAGCGCTCAAGTCTGCTAAGATATCAACGACCGGTTCGTCAAGATCGGCAGCGAGTTTCGTTGCCAGGGCATTGATTGAGTCAGTGGGAAGAAGCTCGTATTCCAGCGTTTGCAGGACGCCTTCTTCTTCCTCAACTTTAACGTGTACTTTCATAGAATCTCCTAAAAACGCTGTTTCACTGGTGTAGTTTTGTTTGATAGAATCACCAGCGAGTTGAATATAGCGCCTGCGCGTTTCATACGTCAAGTTCTGTTTCGCAAAAACTAAATCGAAGAGGGGTATCTATGCCAACTAGAAGTCTGAGTAATTTGGGGACGCTGGTTAGAAAAAAGCGAGGGCAAGCAAAACTCCGGGAAACTGCTAAAGAGATCGGCATCAGTGCGGCGACTTTGATGCGCGTCGAAAGCGGGCGCATTCCTGATGTTGAAACGTTCGGCAAGATTTGCAACTGGTCAGGACTCGAGCCGGCGAGTTTTCTAGGTTTTCAAGGCAAGGAAAGTGAAGAGCCAAAGCCGACGCTTGTTTCCGCCCATCTGAAGCTAGACGCGGCGCCAAAGCAGAAGACACTCAACGCCCTGTCAAAGATGATTCTGATTGCCATGAAAATGCAGGGTGTTACCAGGGAGATGGGACCAGGTGAAGACGCTTGAACGAGGATTTAAAGCCTGGGCAGAAAGGGCGTCACTTTCCATTCGACAGGAGCTTGGTCTCAGTGTTGAGCAACCACTTTCACCTGCGGCGCTGGCTGATTATCTCGAGGTTGAACTCTGGACGCCAAAGGATGTGCCGGGAATCACCAAGGATGTGCTGGACGAATTACTGAAACATGATCCTTTCGGCTGGCACGCGCTGGGGCTGCAGGTGGATGGGAAATCGATTGTCATTTATAACCCGAGGAAGTCAGCCGGGCGTCAGGTATCAGACATCACTCACGAACTGGCTCATATCATCCTCGATCATCAACCCGCTACGATCATTTATTCAGCCGAATTGGATCTGGGAATGCGTTCCTTCGATCAGAAACAGGAAGAAGAAGCGAATTGTCTGGCGTGGTGTCTGCTGCTGCCGCGTGAAAGCCTGGCGCATGCGAAGCGCCGGCGCATGTCGACGAGTGCGACTGCTGAACATTTTGGGGTGAGTGAATCGTTAGTCACTTACAGAACAAATATTTCCGGTATCGGCAGGCAATTCCGAGCTCGTCGAGTGGCCAGAAGATCGTATTCTTGAATTGGGTAATGGCTGACTCAGCGTGCATGGAACGTGGCCGGGACGTGACATTCACACCCGCTGGAAGGATTTTCTCCGGCGCGACGCGAGCTACGCGCGGCGGGGCCGAGCTGCCGCCACACGGCGGTTAGCGAAACCGAGCGCCGGTCGATCAGATTATGAAAACCCGCCAGCCGCCACCCTGAGACCGAATGGGATCCCAGCTCGCTCACTGGTCTTCTCAAAACCACTTCATCGGCTGATCTTCCGTTCACAAACCGAGCCAGGCTGGTATACGCTGGTAAACCTCCACGAGCCATTTCGACGCAAATGGAAGTGTCTGGGAGCAATTGATAACTTCATGCCCTTCCACCAAACGTGAATTTATTTGATCGAAGCGGAAGGCGACGAGACTGGCCAGGATTCTTTCATGCGAACAATCTTCATTAGCTGCGGAGCTTGCTTATCGTAATGCCGTCGAGCTTACGCACGCCCGGTGGGATTCCGATATTCAGGTGCTGGTGAATGCACTGCGGCCACATATTGAAACGACGCAAAAGGACGTGGGCACGGCAAACATCGAACCCGCATATAGGAGGCCTTCGAGCACTAGCGACTATTCGCGGATCTATCCCACGGCATCGACGGGTAAATTATTGAAATCACTTCCGATCTTTGCCTTCAGCAGCTGCTTTACCTGTGCAAGCTCCACCGAGGAAGGTAGAACCACTTTGTTCTCTTCTAGGTCGCGGATCGCTTCCTGTATTACGTAGTGCGAAGCCCCAGGCTGACTGGCGTTTTCGTAGAGCCGCATCGCAGATTCGGTTTCGCCGGAAGCCAATAAATACAGTGCAAGATTTACGGATTCCATACTATCGTCTACAGAACCTTGACCAACCTTCTCGATGGCCGCAGTCAGATCAGTCTGAGCCGCATCCCGATCACCCAACAGCCAGCGGACCGCAAATCGCTGAAATAAGAACCAGTCGGCCTCAGGTTCAAGATCAATAGCCTGATTGAGATCGGACAGGGCTTGAGGGTAATTTTCCAGCATCTTGTAGGTTTCAGCCCGGCGCGCAAATGCCTCGGCACTCTCAGGTTGGAACTTTAATAGTTCGGTCCATTGGATCAACGAACCCTCAAAATC
>Ga0207684_10003255_pt1 | contig 15937 bp, 22 predicted proteins | sample KBSK5501metaG_FD_184342 | JGI IMG/M metagenome (GOLD analysis project Ga0207684, IMG submission 184342) | Corn, switchgrass and miscanthus rhizosphere microbial communities from Kellogg Biological Station, Michigan, USA - KBS K5-50-1 metaG... | ecosystem: Host-associated > Plants > Roots >...
GCCGGAGGGAAACGATCATGCGAGATCGCAACTGGCTGCCGATGGTGATGGCCCTCGTGCTCGTGTCGACCGGCTGCGCGACCCAGCGCGAGTGGGGGGTCTGGCGATCGCATTCGACCCACTTCGCCACCGATGACCACCTGGGCTTCTCGGTGACCAACGCGGTCGCCGGGGCGCCGCGGATCACCCCCGAGCTGATGGACCGGGCGAAGGGCCAGGGCTGGTGGGGTCGCAACATTCCCCCGGACGTCCAGCCGGCCGACGTGGGCGGCCACTGGTCGGGGACGTGGACCGGCAATGGGCTGCTGCGGAGCGACCGGAACGGGGTCGCCCAGGTGTCGATCACCCAGAAGGGGGCCACCGGCGAGGGCGTCCTGGTCCTTCAGGATTCGCAGGCCACGGAAGGCGTGCCCCTCGCGCTGCGGGAGAACTCGTCCTTCGGCGCGCCGATCGAGGTGACGGTCTCGGAGAAGGAGATGTGGGTGAGCGGGACCCAGCGGAGTCGGCCGTTCGCGGCCACCTTCAAGGTGGACGGCGACCGGCTGGTCGGGACCTTCCTCTACACGCACTCGCCGGTCCGGATCGAGCTGACGCGGGACCGCTGAGCCGCACCACCCCGCCTCAGGGCGGGGTGGGCTGGACGATGATGGTGCGCATGACTGCCAGATAGCGCTGGGCCACCCGCTGGACGTCGGCCGCGGTGACCGCGCGCACCGCTCCCACGTAGCGATCCAGGAACTCATAGCCCACTCCCGCTTCCTCGTACGCGGCCAGGTACCACGCCTGACGCGCGTTCGTCCGCCGATCCATCGCGAGGTTGCCCAGGACGTAGGCCTTGGCGACCCGCAGCTCCTCGTCGCCGACCCGCTCACGCTGCACCCGCTCGAGCTGCTCGCGCAGGGCGGCCTCGGCCTTCGCCACGTTCTCCGGCGCGGTGCCGAGATGGGCGAGGAAGAAGCTGGTGCCCACCCGCGCCGGGTACTGGGTCCCGGTGGTGTAGGCCAGGCCCTGCTTGTCCCGCAGCTCCGAGAAGAAGCGGCCCGCCATGCCGCCACCCAGCACCGTGCTCATCACCTTGACCGCCGGGTAGTCCGGATCGGTGATGGTCGGCGCGAGGCTCCCCATCAGGATCTGCGCCTGCGCGCCGGGCACCACCCGCGTTTCGCGCCACGGCGCGGGCGCGGGCGGTGGCGCGGGCGCGGCCACCGGCACCGGGCCCGCGGCCATCGCCCCGAAGAGCCGCCCCGCCTGCGCGACCACCTCCGCGGTCTTCACCCGACCGCTCACCGCCAGCACCAATCCCCCCGGCACGTAGTGGCGGCCGTAGTGGGCGAGGAGCGCCGGGCGGTCGAGCCGCTCGAGGCTCTCCTTGAGGCCGATGGGATCCCAGGCATAGGGATGGCGGCCGAAGAGGCGCGCGGTGAGCGTGTCGAACGCCACGTCGTAGGGCTTGTCGCCGCGGTTGCGGAGCTGGCGGATGAGGAAGTCCCGCACCGCCTGGACCACGCCCTCCGGCATGGTGGGGTGGAGCGCGACGTCGGCGACCAGGTCCAGCATCTCCACCCAGTGGCGCGCGAGGGCGGTGGCCGCGATCTCGGAGGCGTCCACGTCGCCGGTGGCCTCGATGCTGCCGCCCATGGCGTCGGCCTGCTCCACGATCTGCGTCCCGTTGCGCGTCGGCGTGCCGCGGACCGCCATCATCTGGACCAGGTTGGAGATGCCCGCGTTGTCGGCGGTCTCCCACCGCGTACCCATCTTGACCATGAGCGAGATCGCCACCACCGGCGCGGTGGGGTTCTCGCGCACGAGCACGGTGAGGCCGTTGGCGAGACGGACCCGGCTGACCGACGGGGCCGAGACCTGGGCCCCCGCGGGGGTGGCGGTCAGCGCCACCAGGAGCGCGACGACGACCCGACCGAATCGCCTCATGGCTTCGGCATGAACGCCAGCCGCGCGTAGTCGGTCCGCGAGAGGTAGCGTCGCGCCGCGTCGCGGATCTGCTCGCGCGTGATCCGGCGCAGCCGCTCCACGTAGCGCAGCTCCGCCTCGAGGTTCCAGGTGGTCTCGGCCAACCCGTAGGCGTAGGCGAGGCCCTCGGAGGTCTCGGTGTCGAAGGCGTGCTGCGACTCGAACTTGGTCACCGCGAGCTGCCGCTCCTCCTCGGTGGGGCCGGTCTCCTGGATCCTGGCGATCTCCTCGAGCACGATCTGCTCCACGCGCTCGAGATCCTTCGCTTCGAGGTCCGCCCGCAGGCTCACGATCCCGCCGCCGACCAGGGCCGAGTAGCTCATGGTCACGCTCGAGACCAGCCGCTCGTCGTCGCGCAGCCGCCGGGCCAGCCGCGAGCTCTCGGTGCCGGCCAGGATGGTGGTCAGCAGGTCCACCGCGTCGCCGGCCGCGTCGTCGGAGCGCGGGGCCTGCCAGCCCAGGGCCAGGTGGGCCTGCTGCTCGGCGCGCTCCACCGATCGCCGGGCGCCCCCGCCGATCGGGCGCGGTGGCGGAGGCGGGGTGGGCCGGTACCCGGCCCCGCCCATCTTGCCGAAGGAGCGGTCCACCATCGCGCGCACCGCGGGCAACTCCACCGGGCCCGCCACCACCAGGGTCATGTTCTCCGGCTGGTAGTACCGGCGGTTGAACGCGCGCAGCCGCTCCTGGGTGGCCGCCATCATGGTCTCGCGCGTGCCGAGCACCGGACGGCCGTAAGGATGGCCCGCGAAGACCATGCCGTAGAGCTGCCGCAGGATCGCGGAGCGGGGATTGTCCTGCTCGATGCGCGCTTCCTCGAAGATCACCTCGCGCTCGCGGACGACCTCCTCGGGGGCGAAGGTGGAGCGGAAGGCCATGTCGGAGAGGAGCTGGATGCCGGTCGCGGTGGCCTCGGTGGGCAGGACCAGATAGAAGGTCGTGTAGTCGAACGAGGTCACGGCGTTGGACCGGCCGCCCACGCCCTCCACCACCCGGTCCACGTAGCCCGGCCCGAACTTGTCGGTGCCCTTGAAGAGCATGTGCTCCTGGAAGTGGGCGTAGCCGAGCTGGTCCGCGGTCTCGTGGCGGGTGCCCACGCCGACGAAGAGGTAGACCGCCACGACGTCGGCCGCGCGGTGCTCCTGCACGATCAGGCGCATGCCGTTGCGCAGCACCGAGCGGACCGGCGCGGGCAGGTCGGCGTCGGCGGAGGCGGACCGGCCGGAGCGGGCGGCCGAGCCCGCGCAGCCGACGAGGAGGGCGGCGGCCATCAGCCAGAGGGCCGCGCGCCGGAGCGGTAGTGGAGTCACGGGCGCGATTCTACTACGCCCACGCCCTCGGGGGACTGCGCCATGCCGTGCAGCCCGGGGCCGAAAGCCCGCAGCAGCCGCTCACCGTGACTCGGGTGCACCGAGAGCTGGCCCGCCACCAGGCCGGCGGGGACGCGCGAGCGCACCGCGAGGGCGCAGAGCTGGATCAGCTCCGCGGCGGCGGGGGAGACGATCTGCGCGCCGATGAGCCGCTGGGTGTCCTGATCGAAGACCAGCTTGAAGTAGTCCGCCTCCTCGCCGCTGGCCACGCTGTTGCTGGCGCCCCGCGCGTCGTGACGGCCCACCGCGGCCTGGATGCCGTGCGCGGGGGCCTCCGCGTACGAGAGCCCGACCATGCCCACCTCGGGCGTCGTGAAGAGGACCTGCGGGATCACCGCCTCGTCGGCCCGCTCCACGTCGCCTCGCAGCGCGTTGATCGCGGCGATCCGGCCCTCATGGGCGGCCACCGGGGTGAGCTGGCGATTGCCGGCCGCGTCGCCCGCCGCGTAGATGTGGGGCACCGAGGTGGCCAGGTACGGGGTCGTGCGCAGCCCAAGCCGCCCCATCTCGAGCCCGATCCGCCCCGCGCCGACGGTGCGCGGGTGGAAGCGACGACCCACCGCCGCGCACACCTGGGTGCTCGTCATCCGGTTCGCCATCCCCGCGCTGTCGAACTCCATGCACACGCCGGCCGGATCCGCCGCGAGCCGGGTCACGGTGGTCTGCAGGCGGAACGTGACCCCGCGCGCCTCCATCCGCTTGCGCAGCGTGCGCGCCACGTCGGGGTCCACCCCGGGCAGGATCTCCGCGTCGCGGGCCAGCACCGTGACGCGCGAGCCCAGGTCGGTGTAGGCGCCCGCCAACTCCATCGCCACCGGGCCGCCGCCGATGAAGGTGAGCGAGACCGGGAACGAGGGCAGGAAGAGGAGCTGGTCCGAGGTGATGAGCCGCTCGCGGCCGGGCACCTCGGGGATCACCGGCTCCGAGCCCGCCGCGATCACGAAGCGCTCCGCCCCGAGCGGGGTCCCGTCCACCTCCACGATGTGGGGATCGCTGAACCGGGCGGTGCCGAGCGCCACCCGGATGCCGCGCTTCTCGAGGTCGGCGGCGGCGGGACGGAGGGTCTCCACCACCTCTCGCTGGCGCCGCTGCACCGCGTCCCAGTCGAGCCGCACGCTCCCCGGCACGGTGCCGAACGAGGCGGCCTCGCGAACCACGCGGTGCACGCGGCCGGCGGTGACGAGCGCCTTCTTGGGGATGCAGCCGCGGTTGATGCAGAGACCGCCCAGCGGGCCGCGGTCCGCGAGGGCGACGCGCGCGCCCAGCTCGGCGGCGGTCTTGGCCGCCGTGATCCCGGCGGCCCCGGCCCCGATGACCACGAGGTCGAAGCGCTCCATCGAGCGGGCTCCGCTCAGACGGTGAGGCTCGCGCCGGTGACGGCGGCTGCGCGGTCGGACAGCAGGAAGGCCACCACGCTCGCCACGTCGGCGGTGCTGACCCAGCCGGAGCGGCCCGCGTCGGGCATCGCGCGGCGGTTGGCCGGCGTGTCCATGGTGCTCGGCAGCACCGCGTTCACGGTGATCCGGTGCGGCCGCACCTCCTGGGCCAGGGCCTGGGTGAGGGTGACGACCGCGGCCTTGGAGACGGTGTAGGCGATGAAGCCGCCCTGGGGCGGCAGCACCGCGCGCGAGGCGATGTTAACGATGCGCCCGCCGCCCCCCGCGATCATGCCGGGCAGCACCGCGCGGCAGGTGATCACGGTGGAGGTGAGGTTGAGCTTCATCATCCGCTCCCACTCGGGGAGCGGCGTCCCGACCAGGTCCCCGCCCGCGAAGCCGCCCACCGCGTTGACCAGGCCGTCGACCCGGCCGTGCCGCTCGTGGACCGCCTGCACGAACTTGGTCACCGCCGCCTCGTCGGTCACGTCGGCGGCCATCGGTAGGAGGCGCGCGCGCAGCTCGGGCGCGAGCCGCCCCTCGAGGGCGGCGCGCTCCTCGGCCACCGCGTAGGGAATCGCGACGGTGGCGCCGGCCTCGAGCAGGGCGCCGGTGATCGCCTGGCCGAGCGCGCCGGTGCCGCCGGTGACGATCGCGACCCGACCGGTCACGGCGCGGGCCGGGCCCGGCCGGCGGCCAGATCCTCCACCCGCCGGGCCAGCTCGAAGTCGAGGGTGGTGATGCCGCCCGCGTCGTGGGTGTTGAGATCGATCACCACGCGGTTGTACACGTTGAACCACTCCGGATGGTGCTGGAGGGCCTCCGCCTCGCGGGCCACCTCGGTCATGAACGCGAAGGCCTGAGCGAAGTCCGCGAAGGTGAGCTCGCGGTGGAGCTTGCCGCCGGCGATCGACCAGCCGGGCAGCGCGGACAGGCGCGACGTGATCTCGGCCGCGGCGAGCTTGCTCGGGCGGGCCATCGGCTCAGCCGGCCGGCACGGCCATGATGGCCGAGCGCTGGATGTCCTCGTAGCGCACCTTGGAGACGTCGAAGGCCTCGATGTTGTCGACGAGCTTCCGGAACGTCTGCTCGAAGCCGGGGAGCGTCTTGCGCTGCCGGGTGAGCGGCGTGGTGCGCGCGAGGACGAAGTTCTTGACGTACGGGTGGCTGATCCCGCGCTTCTTGATCCGGGCCACCGCCCCCACCAGCGCCTCGTCGGCCTCCCGCACGAGCGCGGCCCGCTCCTCCCGCTCCTTGAGCGTCTTCGGGAAGTGGCCCTTCAGGAACTTGTCCACCCGGCGCAGGATCGGCGCGAAGGCGCCGCCCGCGAAGCGCTTGTTCTGCTCGTAGAGCAGGCCCAGGGTGATGAAGTGGGCCGACTCGAACTGGAAGGCGTAACCCTCCTCGCCCGAGCTCGGCGCCTCGTCCACGAGCCCGCGATACATGCGGATCACCTCGAGCGACTTCTCCTTGAGGTTGTGCGCCTTCTCGGTGTTGAGGGCGAGGATCTGGAAGGCCACCTCGGCCTCGGGCACCAGGATCGCGGGGATGACCTTGGCCTTGAGCTTGCCGAGGACCACACGCCGGTGGTTGCCGTTGGGCGTCCAGTACACGCCGGGCCGGGGCGACATGACCACCACCGGATCGACGAAGCGATCGATCTTCTTGACCACGTCCTGCAGCTTCTTGGCGTGGGTGGGGGAGAGATCGCGCTGGTACGGGGTCGGCTCCACCTTATCCATCGGGAGCAGCGCGAAGATCTGCCAGTGATCGCCGACCGGCTCCTGGTAGACCGCCAGCACCGTGCCGCCGTCGCGCTCGACCTGGTCCGCCAGCGCCTGCGCCTGCCGGCTCGGCTCTTCGTCGGGGTGGACCCGCCACTTCGCCATGCGGGGGATTATCATGCCGCCCGCGCGCCGGCGCAAGGAAGCGGCCGGCGCGCGGGCGGCGGGGGTCAGCGGGGCGCCAGCGCCTCCGGAGCCAGGCGGGCGCGGCGCTCCTCCGCGTCCTGGCACGTGACACAGGTCGTGACCTCGGGGATGGCCCGGAGGCGGGCCGGGGCGATCGGCTCGCCGCAGGCCTCGCAGTTCCCGTAGTCGCCGGACCGGAGGCGCTCCAGCGCGTCGGCGAGGCGATTGGCCCGCTCGACGAGGAGACCCCGCACCGCGAACGTCATCTCGCGGTCCTCGCTGATCCGCCCCGCGTCGCCGGCGGCCTCGCCCTGCCCCTCGCCCTCCCGGGCCCCGGGATCGTCCTCGAAGGCGACCGCCCCACCCAGCCCCTTCAGGCGATCGACCGTATGTTTCAGCTGCTCCTGCAATGCACCTCTGATGTCGTCCATGGGTCGGCCCTCCTCCGGCCGAATCGCGTCTTTGGATGCGGCCGGAGCCCGAAAGGATCCGCGGAAGCGATCGGTCGATTTTCGCAAGCTTCTATACAAGCTTGTATAGAGGTCGCCCGGCCGGAAACGCGGCCGGCCGCCTCGCGCCGAGCCCTCATCGTGGAGGGAGGGCTCAGGCGGCTTCAGGCAGCGTCAGGTGAAAGGTGGCGCCGTGGTCGGGGTTCGAGGTGGCCCAGAGGCGGCCGCCGTGCCCCTCGACGATCGACCGGCTGATCGACAGCCCCATGCCGAGCCCGCCCGGCTTGGTGGAGTAGAACGCGTCGAAGAGCCGGTCGGGCTCGATCCCGCCGAGGCCGACGCCGCGGTCCTCCACCGTGACGACCGCGCACGGGCGATCGTCGACGATCTCGCGGGCCGCCCGGACGACGAGCCGGCGCTGCTCGACCGGGACCTCTCGCATCGCCTCCGCCGCGTTGACGAGGAGATTGATGAGCACCTGCTGGAGCTGGATCCGATCTCCCAGGACCGGCGGCAGGTCCGCCACGAGCGACATCTGGAGCGCGATCCCCTGGCGGCGGAGCTCGGGACGCACGAGCGGGAGCACGTCGGCGACGATCCGGTCGAGCTGACAGGGCTCGCGGGCCACGACCGAGCGCGCGAGCAGGGAGCGGATTCGGATCAGCACGTCCGCGGCCCGGTTCCCGTCGCTCACGATGGCGCCGAGCGCCTCGCGGACCTGGCCCAGCGGCGGATGGTCGGTGCCGAGCCAGTTGAGGCAGGCGTTGGCGTCGGCGACGATCGCGGCCAGGGGCTGATTGATCTCGTGGGCGATCGACGCGGCCAGCTCGCCCAGCGTCGTCACCCGCGTCACCCGCGCCAGCTCGACCTGGGCCTGGTGCAGGGCCTCCTCGGCCCGCTTGCGCTCGGTGATGTCGTTGTTCGTCTCGAGCACCGCGGGGGGACGGCCGGGGGCGGCGCGCCGCAGGGACCAGCGACTCGCCACCGTCACCGGCGACCCGTCACGCCGGGTGTGGACCAGCTCGCCCTCCCACCGCCCGGCGCGGGAGAGCTCGGACATGATGTCCGGCAGCGGCGTCGGGAAGACGGTCTGCATCCGGGTGTGGGCGACCGCGCCGATCGCCTCCTCCTTCGTCCACCCGTACAGCTCCTCCGCGCCGCGATTCCAGTAGACGATGACGTCGCGCTCGTCGCACACGAAGACGGTGTCGTGGGTCAGGTCGAGGAGCGCGGCCTGCTCCCGGAGCGTCTCCTCGACCCGCACCCGCGCCGCGATCTCGGCCTCGAGGCGGGCGTTGCTCCGCGAGAGGTCCGCGGTCCGCGCCTGCACCCGCACCTCCAGCTCGTCGCGTGAGAGCCGCAGCGCGTCCTCGGTGCGACGGCGCCGCTCGCTCAGCCAGCCGACCAGGAGGGCCGACAGCGCGAAGACCGCGATGCGCAGGCCGAAGTCGAAGTCGAGAGTGATCGAGTAGAGCGGGGGAGTGATGAACCAGTCGACGACCACCACGGCGAGGAGGGCCGCGAGCAGCCCGGGCCCCATTCCGCCGAGCCACGCGCTCAGCACCGCGGCGGAGTAGAGGAGGGTGACGCCGTGGACGAAGCGCTCCGGCGCCTCCGGGAAGAGCCGTTCTCCGCCGGGCCCGGTGGTGAGCGCGGCCGCGGCCGCGACGCTGGCTACCGCCAGCGCCCACCGGAGCGAGACCGGGAGCCGAGAGGGCCGGGCGGGGGTCGCCATTCACGCGCCCCGCGAGCCGGCCGCGGTCACCTCCAGGCGGCCCGCGATCCGGACCAGCTCCGCCAGCGAGCCCGCCCGCATCTTGGCCATCACCTGTCCGCGCTGCTCCTTGACGGTGGCCTCGGTCGTCCCGAAATCGGCCGCGATCTGCTTGTTGAGCGAGCCGGCGACGATGCGGGCCATGACCTCGCGCTGCCGCGGGGTCAGCGTCTCGTAGCGGCGCCGCAGCTCGGCCACCTCCTGCCGCTCCCGTCGGCCCGCGCGGTCGCGCTCGATCGCCTGGCGAATCGCCGCGAGCAGGTCCTTCTCGCGGAACGGCTTGGTGAGGAACTCGACCGCTCCCGCCTTGATGGCCCGGACCGACATCGGGATGTCGCCGTGGCCGGTGAGGAAGACGATCGGCAGCGAGACGTCGGTGCGGGACAGCTCGCGCTGGAGGTCGAGGCCGCTCAGCCCCGGGAGGCGGACGTCGAGCACCAGGCAGGCGGGCGAGTCCGGCCGGGGCGTGCCCAGGAACGCCTGCGCGCTCGGGAACACCTCGACGGTCAACCCGACCGAGGTGAGGAGCCGCCGCAGCGAATCGCGCACCGACTTGTCGTCGTCGACCACGAAGATGACCGGATCCGTCGCGCTCATCGCACGTTGACGATACCACGCAGGGCCAGCGCGCCCGGGCGGGCAGACTGTCGTGTTCTTGCCGAAACGATCGCGGCGGGCCGCCGGCTCGCGCGCGGGGCCCCTCGAAAAGGCGAGGCGGAGGAGAGCCGGTATGCGCGTACAGATGGTATGAGGCCGACGCGGCGACCGATCGTAACCAACGCGGTACCGTCCGGGAAGCGAGGGAAGCCATGAGCGGCTCGGCAGGCAAGGTGGCGATCGTGACCGGAGCCTCGGGCGGCATCGGCCGCGCGGTGGCCCTGCGACTGGCTCGCGATGGGTTCGCGGTGGTGGCGACCTATGCCGGCAACGCGGCCCGGGCCCAGGAGCTCGTGACCGAGATCGAGGCCGCAGACGGCCGCGCGCTCGCGGTCCCGACGGACGTGGCGAGCGCTCCCGACGTGGAGCGCCTCTTCCGGGACACGCTCGAGGCCTTCGGGAGGATCGACGTGGTGGTGAACAGCGCGGGCATTATGCCGCTCCACCCGATCGCGGACGGCAAGCTGGAGGACTTCGACCGGGTCGTCGCCACCAATCTGCGCGGCGCCTTCCTCGTGCTGGGCCAGGCGGCCCGGCACGTCTCCAAGGGCGGCCGCATCATCGCGCTCTCGAGCAGCGTCATCGCCAGGTCGTTGCCCACCTACGGCGCGTACATTGCCTCGAAAGCGGGCGTGGAGGGGCTGGTCCGCGTGCTCGCCAATGAGCTGCGCGGTCACGACGTCACGGTCAACGCGGTGGCGCCGGGCCCGGTGGCGACCGAGCTGTTCCTCCGGGGCAAGACCGACGCGCAGATCGAGCAGTTCGCCAAGCTGGCCCCGCTCGAGCGCGTCGGACGGCCCGAGGACGTCGCGGAGGTGATCTCGTTCCTGGCCGGCCCCGGGGGCGGCTGGGTCAACGCGCAGGTGCTCCGCGCCAACGGCGGCTTCGCCTGATCGTCACATCGACTCGGGCCCTCACGTCAGCGCGGGCGTCCTGCCCAGGTAGACGGCCAGGCGACCGCGCAGGAAGAGCCGGGCCCGGTGCACCCGCGACTTGACGGTGGCGGTCTTGATCTGCAGCGTCTCCGCGATCTCCGGGTTCGAGAGCCCCTCGACGTCGTGCAGCAGGAAGGTCGCGCGATGCTCGCCCGGCAGCTCGTCGATGGCGGAGCGAAGCACCGCATGCAGCTCGGACTGGAGCGCGGGGTCGTGGAGCCGCGGCGACCAATCGCTCGCGCCCTGGACCGGCCGGCCGGTCTCGTCGAAGGTCGGAGCGAGATCCTCCCACGACGTCTCGTCCCGGTCGTGGCGCCGCGCGCGCCGCTTCTGATAGGCGGCGTTGGCGGTGATGCGGTAGACCCAGGACCCAAAGGCAGCGGTCCCGCGGAAAGTCTCGATCTTGCGCGAGGCGGCCCAGAGCGCGTCCTGCACGACCTCCTCGGCGTCCGAGCTGTTGTTGGTGATGCGCATGGCCAGGCGGTAGGCGCGATTGCCGTACTCGGCCACCAGCGCCTCCGCCGCGCCCTCCTCGTGCCGGCGCAGCCGCTCCACCAGCGCCGCGTCCCGGTCGGCCGCCGCACCGCGCCGGACCGGCAGCGGCGCGTCCATCGTTCCCTCGCGGAGCGGGTGCACCATCACGCGGCTAGTTGCGCTCATCGCGGGGCTCCTCGAGCCGCTTGGCGCGGTACTCGTGCGGGGTCACGCCCATGAGCCGGCGGAACACGGTGGAGAAGTGGCTCGGGGTCCGGAATCCCACTACCCGAGAGATCTGGGCGATGGGCGGCTCCGGCCCCGCGAGCAGGGCGGCGGCGCGGGCGATGCGCGCGCGCACCACGAACCGGTGCGGCGGGAGCCCGGTGCTGCGCTGGAACAGGCGGGCGAAGTGGAACGGGCTCATGTACACCACTCCCCCGAGCTGCGCGAGGGTCAGGTCTTGGTCGAGGTGCTCACGGATGTAGTCGGTGACCCGCCGCAGCCTCGAGAGAGGGAGCGTGCCGATCTCGCGCGGGGCCGGGCCCGGCCATCCCGGGATGGGAGTCTCGTCTGGAGCCGTCACCTCGAGCGCGCTCGGTCCGGCGCTCGCGAGCTGTCCTGTCGTCATCGTCGTCTCCTCTTGCGCCCGGTCGGTCATGAACACCGGCCGGCTCCAGCCAGAGCGTTGCGCACGGCGCTCAGCAGGGCCTCGCCGTGGAATGGTTTTCCCAGGTACGCGACCGCGCCGGCCTCCAGGGTTCGCCGGCGGGCCTCGTCGTCGCCGTGAGCGGTGAGAATGATCACCGGGATCCGGGAGCCGGTGGCGGCCAGGTGTCCCAGGAGGTCGAGGCCGCTCATCCCGGGCATCCGCAGGTCGAGCACCACGCAGCCGGTCTGACCGCGCTCGGCCGACCGCAGGAAGGCTTCCGCCGACTCGAACGTCTCGACGTGGAAGCCGACCGAGGTCAGGAGGTTCCTGACCGATCGGCGCAGTGACTCGTCGTCGTCCACGATCGACACGACCCGTCTCTCGTTCTCGTTCACGCTCCCGAGGCTACGGCGGGCGGAGGGAGCCGTCTACCCGACCTTGGTGGGGTAGCGATGCCTGGGGTGGGGTAGGAACCGGGATCGGGCCGGACGCGTCAGAAGGTACGGCAAGGAGATGCCACCATGGACACGAGGAATTCGCCGACCGCAACCCGCACGACCACCGGGGAGTCGCGCCCGCCGCTGCCTCCCTACGACCGCGACGGCGCGACCCGGAAGGTCCGGCTCGCCGAGGACGCGTGGAACAGCCGCGATCCCACGAAGGTCGCGACCGGCTACACCGTGGATAGCGTCTGGCGCAACCGGGCCGAGTTCCTCTCCGGGCGGGACGCGATCGTCCGGTTCCTCACCCGGAAGTGGACCCGCGAGCTCGAGTACCGGCTCATCAAGGAGCTGTGGGCGTTTCACGAGAACCGGATCGCGGTCCGGTTCGCCTACGAGTGGCGCGACGACAGCGGCCAGTGGTTCCGCTCCTACGGGAACGAGAACTGGGAGTTCGCCGGGAGTGGCCTCATGAGGTGGCGGCTCGCGAGCATCAACGATCTGCCGATCCGCGAGGCCGACCGGCGGTACCGCTGGCCCCTGGGCCGCCGGCCCGACGATCATCCCGGCCTTTCCGATTTGGGCCTGTGATCTCCGTTCCGGGGGCACTGTTGCGATCTTGCCAAAAAGAGTCCGACGCCGATGGCGGTGTCGCCGGATCGGGCGTCTCAAGGGCGAGGGCAGGAAAACAAACCTGACACACGAGGAGGAGTTGAGATGAGCGGGAAGACGTGGGTGACGGTGGGGTTGTCGGTGCTGCTCGGTACCGGAGTCGCGGGCACGATGCCCGGCATGGGAATCCAGAGCGCCTGGGCCGGGAGCGCGCTCGCGACGGGACACGGCGGCCAGCTGCAGGCCGCGCGCTGGGGCGACAACAGCGGCGAGCAGGGCGAGGTGGAGGCCCCGCGCTGGGGTGACAACGCCGGCGAGCAGGGCGAGGTCGAGGCCCCGCGCTGGGGTGACAACGCCGGCGAGCAGGGCGAGGTCGAGGCCCCGCGCTGGGGTGACAACGCCGGCGAGCAGGGCGAAGTCGAGTCTCCGCGCTCGGGGTATCAGGGTGGCGACCAGACCGACGCCGGCTCTCCCCGGACGTAGCGGCGCGAGCGGCGTGACGGCCGGGGCCCCGGTCGGACGCATGGCCGAGGCCCCGCGCCATCTCGCCCCGCGCCATCTTGGAGGACGCGGTGAAGATCTTCTGGTGCGTGATGGCCGGGCTGGTCCTGCTGGGTGGCGTGCTCGCCCTGCGCGTGACCGGGCGGCCACGCCCGTCGCCCGACTGCGCGAGCAGCGTGGTCATCGTCCACGGCCCGCATGGCGAGGCGGTGGAGTGCGTCTGCATCGGCGGAACGGTCTCCACCTGCTTCGACCCGGGGCCATAGCGATGTCCCGCCTCGTTCCCGCCATCGTCCTGATCGCGATCCTCGTCGGCACGGCCGGCTGTGCGTCCATACCCGGGGCCGCCGGCGCGCCGATCGCCGACGTCGGCACGCTCGCCGGAAAGTGGGCGGGCACCGTGACCCCGGGCGACGAGCCGTTCTACCTGACGATCAACCCGGGCGGGACGCTGACCGCGGCGTGGGGCCCGAACATGGCCTGGGGAACGGTGACGGTCCGCAACGGGCAGGCCACCTTCGAGATGCAGCCTGGTCTCTACGAGGGCTCGATCCGGCTCTACGACGACGGCGGCACGCGCCAGATCGTTCTGGACGACTTGTGGCTGTCGTTCAACGCGCGGGCGGTGCTCCAGTGAGAATCACGCTCGGGCGGTGGGCGCTCGGCATCGGGACCGCGTTGGCACTCGCCGGGTGCGCGTCGCTCGGGGCCGGCCGCGGGGCGGGCGGCGCAGCTCCCGGCGCCCTCGACCTCGAGCTGGGCTATGGCGGCGCGCCGCCGGTCGATCTGCCGATCGCCCCGCCCGACACGAGCGCGGCTGCCGCGCAGGCCCTCCAGGCCATCGAGTCGCGCCGTAAGGCGGAGGCGCTCGGTCGGGAGAGCCGGCCGGATCCCACGCGCCGTCCCGACCTCGATCACGACGTCACCCAGGGCATCCAGTCGCGCGGCCTGGACCGGGCGATCGGCCGCTGAGCCAATCGCGGAATGCGAGGAGGAGCGACATGCGGCAGATTCGTGCACTCGCGGTCGTGGTAACCCTCGGGCTGGCCGTCCTGACCACGGCCAGCCCCGCCGCCGCGTACGTCATCGAGGCGCTGACCTCGATCCCGGCCGACCAGGCGACGGACAAGGAGACCCTGGAGCGGGCGATCCGCGTGGCGGTCGACGACGTCGCGGCCCACGCGGTCGCCTTCACGCCGACGGTGGTGTCGCTCCGCGATGCCAAGCTGATCGGCGATCGGATCTACCTGTTCGTCCTCCTCGCGGACGAGGCGGGTGAGGCGGAGATCCACGTGCTGGAGACCGGCACGGCGCGGTCGAGCGCGGGCTCGCTCTGACTCTGCTAGTCTAGGGCGCATGTTCGACACGAAGATCGCGATCGTGGTGCGCGAGGACCTGGCGGTGTGGCAGAAGCTGAACGTGACCGCGTTTCTGACGAGCGGGATCGTCGGCGCGAGCGAGGGGCTCCTCGGGGAGGCGTACGAGGATGCGGCCGGCAACACCTACAACCCGCTCGCGATCCAGCCCATGATCGTGCTCAGCGCCGACGCCGACACGGTGCGGGCGATCTATCGCCGCGCGATGGAGCGAAAGATCCGGCTCTCGCTCTACATCGAGGACATGTTCCGGACCGGCCACGACGCGGCCAACCGGGAGACGGTGAAGCGCTGCCGTCCCGAGGAGATGAACGTGGTCGGGCTCGCCCTGCGCGACGACAAGAAGGTGGTCGACAAGATCACCAAGGGCGCCCGCATGCATCCCTAGCTGGTCGCACCTCTAGCCGGCCGCGTCCCGGTCCTCGGACGGCGCGCCGGCCTCGAGCCAGTCGCGGAGGGCTGGGGAAGCGGCGGCGAGCCGCCACTCGGCCAGGATGTCGCGTGCCATCGCGGTCCGGGCCCCCCGGGCGGTCGGGTCGGCACCCCGGAGACAGCGATCGAGGAGCCAGGCCTCGAAGTCGTCCGGAGCGGGGTCGTCCGCCGTCGCCGCCTCGAGCAGCTCGCGCTTGAGCGCCATGCCGATGGCATCCGGAGTGGTGTCGCGCTTGCGGCGGCGGCGCCGTCCCTCGGAAGCGTCGAGGGCCGCGAGCAGGGCCCGGCAGAACCATTCCGGTCTCGGCTGGGTCATCGGATTCTTGGACGAGATCCGGATCGCCCAAGGATCGAGAGTTGAGCCCTTTCCGCAAGATCTGGCAAGGGCGTCGCGCACTCTTGCGGGAACTCCGCGCCGGCAACGGCGGCACCGCGAGCGAGCCCGTCACAAGGACAGGAATACCGAGAGCCCCGAGCTCGCAACCCACTCCACCCGGCAGAGCCGGTCGGGGCCCGGCGGAGGTCATCGCCCTGTCGGGCGACGGCGGCCTCGCACCCTCGATCAGGTGAGCGGTCGCGGGAACGAGATCGTCGATCTGGCCAAGGTCAACCTCTGTCGCTAGCCGGATCATGCGGTGAATGCTCGCCGACGCGGGGGCGTCTCATGAGGTGAGAGGAGAAAGTGAGGTGTCACCGTGAACGAGATCAGAGGATCTAGAAAGGTGACGGTCCTGGCACTGGCGGTGTTGGCGATCGTGCTGGCGGCCATCGCGCCCGGTCCCGCGTGGGCGATGGGCGGCGGCCACGGGGGTGGTGGTCACCCCGGCGGCTTCGCCGGGCACCACGGGTTCGTCGGCCATCCGGGCTTCGACGGCCACCATGGCTTCGTCGGCCACCATGGCTTCGTTGCCCGCGGTTTCGGTGTCGCGCCGTTCTACCCGTATTACGGCTACTACCCGTACGCGACTCCGGGCTACTGGTACTACTGCCCGAGCTACGGGGCATACTACCCGA
>Ga0207684_10003256_pt1 | contig 15933 bp, 12 predicted proteins | sample KBSK5501metaG_FD_184342 | JGI IMG/M metagenome (GOLD analysis project Ga0207684, IMG submission 184342) | Corn, switchgrass and miscanthus rhizosphere microbial communities from Kellogg Biological Station, Michigan, USA - KBS K5-50-1 metaG... | ecosystem: Host-associated > Plants > Roots >...
ACGTCGCCCGGCTCGATGCCTTCCCCGAGCGCGGAGGAGACGTAGTCACCGACCGACGGCTGGGTGTGGAACGGCCGCGGCAGGCTGCGGAGCGGGACGATCCGCGGATAGACCCGCACCACCATCGGGTCGACGTGGCGATACTCCCAGGTCCGCAGGCCGAGCCGGTCGCGGACCCGGACCGTGACCGCCCCGAGGTCGTGCACCCCGCGCCGCGGGAAGCGCACGTCGTAGCTCCACTCGACCGCGTCACCGGCGCGAAGGGTCATCAGCGCGCGGGGGCGGCCCGACCCGAGCACGGCGCCGGGCGGCAGCGGGCCGAGCAGCTCGACGAGCGCGACCGGCGCGCGCGCCCCGACCGTCACGGTCACGGTCAGGGCGTCGCCCTCGAAGAGGCGATCGCTCGAGATCCGGTGCGCGATGGAGCAGGCCGGCCGTGAGCCCGGGCGGCCGAGCGCGACGAGCACCAGCGCGCCCGGCAGCGCGACGAGGAACAGCTCGGGCCGCGCGAGCAGGACCGCGAGCGAGACCGCCCACCCGGCGACCGCCAGGATCGAAAGCGCGAGCGGGGTGACCCGGCCCGTCACCGGGCCTCCGGCCCCGGCGCCGGCACCTGCTCCAGCAGGCTCTCCACGACCTGGGTCGCGGAGATGCGGGCGGCCCACAGCTCGGGCTTGAGGATCAGCCGGTGGGCGAGGGCGGGCACCGCCATGGCCTTCACGTCGTCCGGCAGCACGAAGTCGCGACGCGCGAGCGCCGCGGTGGCGCGGGCCAGCTTGAGCAGCGCCAGCGTGCCGCGCGGGGAGGCGCCGAGGGCCACGCGCGGATCGGAGCGGGTGGCCTGCACGAGGTCCACGATGTAGCGCTCGGTGACCGCCGCCACGTGCACCTCCTCGAGACAGCCCTGCATGGCGCCGAGCTCCGCGCGCGAGATCACCGGGGCGATGCTGACCGCATCCTCCCGGCGGCGGCGCCGCCGGGCCAGGATCTCGACCTCGTCGTCGCGGTCCGGGTAGCCCACGCGAAGGCGCATCAGGAAGCGGTCGAGCTGGGCCTCCGGCAGCGGATAGGTCCCCTCCAGCTCGATCGGGTTCTGGGTGGCGATCACCAGGAACGGCGCCTCGAGCGGGAAGCGCTCGCCCTCGACGGTGACCTGCGACTCCTGCATCGCCTCGAGGAGCGCGCTCTGCGTCTTGGGCGTGGCCCGGTTGATCTCGTCGGCCAGGAGCAGGTTGGTGAAGACGGGACCGCGCCGGAACTCGAAGCGCCCCTCCCGCTGGTCGTAGAGGAAGCTTCCGGTGATGTCGCTGGGCAGGAGGTCGGGCGTGAACTGGATCCGCTTGAACCCGAGATCGAGGCTCTGGGAGACGAGCCGGGCGATGAGCGTCTTGGCGAGTCCGGGGTAGTCCTCGATCAGGATGTGCCCGTTGGCGAGGATCCCGGCCAGGATCTGCCGGAGCACGTCGACCTTGCCCACGATCACCTGGCCGAGCGCGGCGACCACGTCCTGCCCGCGGTCGGCCACCGTCTCGAGCTTCACGGGCGCCCCTCGATCCGGGTGACGAGACGCTCGATGGCCGCGAGCGAGGGCCCGCGCCGGATCGGCCCGCGCGGCTCCGCCGGGCGCGGGAGATCCGGCCCCGCCAGCGCGGAGAGCCGCGGCCAGAGAACCACGTCGAAGTAGCGCCGCCGCCGGGTGCTCGCGACCAGGTCGTCGCGCAGCCGGAGGAAGCGCGGATCGAGGGTCAGCTCGGGCGCCGTCTCCGGCGGGGCCTCGAAGGGAGAGAGCCCGGGCGTCGCGACGGCGTCTCGCGCCCAAGCTCGCGCGCGGGCACAGCCGATCGCGACGGCCACCGCGCACGCGAGGCGCGCGGCCGTCGGGCGCCACGCGGGCGAGATCGTGAGGTAGGCGGGCAGCGCCGCGAGGGCGAGCAGGCTGCACCCGACGATACGCGCGAGGAGACGGGGTCCCGGGTGTCTAGCCGGCGCCGGCATCGCCCTCGCTCGTCGCCGTCGCGTTCCGGATCTCGTGCAGAGCGTCGACCGCGCGATCCCGCTCGGACGGGCCGAGCGGGTGATGGCTGAACCGGGCCAGCTCGAACAGGCCGGTGAGGGTCGGCACCGCCGCGCGCGGAAGGGACAGGCGGGCGAGGACCTCCCGCGTGAACTCGGTCGGGGTGAGCCAGGGCCTGCGCTCGAGCCCGGAGGCGGCCGCCATGCGCTCGAACCGCGCGTAGCACCGCACGATGGCGCGACGCGGATCGCCCTCGGCGCGCAGATCGTCCAGGCTCTCCTCCACCGCGGTCTGGAGCGGCGCCCCCGGCATCGCGGGGTCGGCGTCCTCGCGGTCCGGGGCCAGGCGATCGACGAGCGCGCTCCAGAGGGCGAGACCGAGCGCGCCGAGGCCGGCCATCACCGCGAGGCTCCCGAAGATCCAGTTGAAGAGCGCGGGCGCGGTCAGGGTCTCCATGTCCGGCAGCCCCAGTCCGCTCGCCAATCCACCCGTCCCCGCGAAGAGCCCACCCTCGAGCACCGCGCGGCGCCACAGGTACGCGAGGACCGCCACGTTGACCAGGGAGAGGAGCAGCGTGACCCGGCGCAGCCACGGGGGGACCGGGGTCGGCTCCTCCACCGGCGCCCCGTCGTCCTCCCGGTTACGCTTCGACAGCGCGCGACGCACGAGATCGCCCAGGAACACCACGAGGGCCAGGCCGAACAGGGCCAGGATCGCGGCCGTCACCGGCCCAGGCAGCCGGATGGCGCCGGTCACGTGATCGCCCTCGGGGACCGACCCGGCCATCCGCAGGACGGCGGCCAGGGCGATCACGAAGCCGGTGCCGAGACCGGCCCAGGCGAGTAGAGGCGACACGGGCGCCACCATGCCGGTTCGCGCGACGCTGCGCAAGGTCTTTTTGCCAGTAATATCGGGCATTCTCGGGCAACGGGTTTTCGGGATCGCGTGTCGATCCCGAGTCGGACCATTCGACCATAGTGCGAAAGGAGCACCCGCGCATGATCTGGAAGATCCTCATCGCACTCGTCGTGATCGTCGTCGGACTCGTGGTGGTGATCACGCTGCAGCCCGCCCGGTACCGCGTCTCGCGGTCGACCACCATCGCCGCGCCCGCCCCGGCGGTCTTCGCGCAGGTGAACGATTTCCACAGATGGAGCGCGTGGTCGCCGTGGGAGAAGATCGACCCCGCGATGAAGCGGACCTACGAGGGCCCGCCCGCGGGAGTGGGGGCGAGCTACGCGTGGGTGGGCAGCCGCGAGGTGGGCGAGGGACGAATGACGATCGTGGAGAGTCGCCCGAGCGACCTGATCCAGGTCAAGCTCGAGTTCGTGAAGCCCTTCGCGGGCACCAGCGTCGCGGAATTCAGTTTCAAACCCGACGGCGAGCGGACCCTGGTGACGTGGAGCATGACCGGCGACAAGAATTTCATCGCCAAGGCGATCCACCTCGTCATGAACATGGACCGGATGATCGGCGACCAGTTCGACAAGGGCCTCGCCGCGATGAAGACGGTGGCGGAAGCGGCGCCCCGGTCCTAGGAATGCGGCGGCCGACGGCTGGCTACCGGTGCGAGAGCTTCACCGCCACGCGGTGGCCGATCGCCTCGTCGGGAGTGGAGACGGTCGCGGATATGGTCGCCCGGATGGAACAGCTCCGGGACGTCGTGCAGTAGGCCCGGGCTCAAGCGCCCGGGTTCAGCCGCGGATCGCTCACCAGCGTCCAGTCGTCCACCCCGTCGATGCTGGGCACCGCCGCGGTGGTCGTGGTCTGCGTCCGTCCCTTGCTGGGCGAGAACCAGACGAACTCCTTCGAGGCGGGCCCACCCGCCCCGGCCGCCTCGATCTCGGGCCCGCTCGTCCCGCTCTCGCGGCGCTCCACCTTGCGCGCCCGCTTGGCTTCCTGCTTGGCCTTGCGCTGGTCTTCCTTGCGGCGGCGATCGCCGCGGTACATCCCCGGTCTTTTTTGAGCCATTCCGCTCCTTTCTCGCTCTCCCTACTTTACATGACGGGCCGGACCACTTCTCCGGAAACGCGCCGCGCGGGCCCGCGCCGCCCCCGAGTATTGCACAGGCGGGAGCCGCTCCGCGTGTTCGCGTTCCCGATCCGCCCCGCCCGGCTATTGGACATTGGTCCAATAGGCCCGCCACGCGCGCGCTGTTAGTGTGAAAGCGTCTCGCACAAGGAGGAGATCTCGCATGCTACCGCCACTTCCGAAGGAAGGTCCACGTCGAGTGTGCGACGGATGCGGCAAGGCCAACTTCCTGCCCTACTCCATCCGGACCGGAGAGCCGGTCAGCGCGACGGAGCGCCGCTATTGCTCGCTCAGTTGCGCCCAGCTCCACTTCCCCAGCTTCAAGGGTGGGAGCTCGGGGCGATGAGGAGGCCGCGCGTGGCCCGCGCGGCCTCAGGGGGTCGGCCGCGCGCGCTCACCCCGGTTGGGCAGATCCAGGCGCCCGAGCTGCCGGATCGCGGCGCCCATGCTCGCCAGCAGCAGGCTCTCCACGTCGCCGACCGCGGGAGGCGGCTCCCACTCCAGGCTGGCGGTCCGTCGCTGGCCATTGACGTTGATCCGCAGGAGCAGGCGCCCGCCCAGCCGCGTGAGCCCCTCCAGGATCCCGTCCTCGGGCACCGCGGATGCGTCGCCCGGCCCGAGTGATTCCACCCACCGGCCCGGCCAGACCGTCCCTCCCGTTCGATGCGTGAGATCGCCCAGTTTCATTTTATTGTTCTTATTCAACTTATATCACTGTAGAGGCCTCGGTGCCACTGCGCGATCCCCGGTTCGCCGCTCCCTCGTCCCCATTCACGCCGGGGACCCAGGAGCCCATCCGGGCCGATCTCTTCAGCCCCGAACGACTCGAGGAGCACGCGGAGTCGATCGCGCTCCAGCGGGTCCTGCCCCGCAAACGAACCGGCCGCCGCCTCTCGCCCCGGGTCCGGGACAGCGGGCGGGTTCTACTCCTGTGCTATCGCGAGATCGCTTCCGTGATCCGCGACGAGGGGGCGACAACTCCGGCCGCGGAGTGGTTCGTCGACAACTTCCACGTGGTGGACGCGGTGGTGCGCCAGGTTCGCGAGGATCTGCCTCCGGGGTTCTACCGCCAGCTGCCCAAGTTCGCGGAGGGTCCGCTGCAGGGGTATCCCCGCGTGCTCGGACTGGCGTGGGCCTTCGTCGCGCACACCGACAGCCGACTCGAGCCCGAGACCCTCCAGCGCTTCGTCCGCGCGTTCCAGAGGGTACAGCCCCTGACCATCGGCGAGCTCTGGGCGGTCCCGATCGCCCTCCGCATCGTGCTCGTGGAGAACCTCCGGCGGCTCGCCGAGCGCATCGTGGCCGGACGCGCCGCCCGCCAGGCCGCCGACACGCTCGCGAACGACCTCCTCGGCCTGGGCGGCCGGCCCGGTCGACCCCTCGCCTTCCAGGGCCTCGAGGCCGCGGCCCTATCCCCCGCCTTCACGGTCGAGCTCGTGCAGCGCCTGCGCGACCAGGATCCTCAGACGACCCCTGCCCTGCGATGGCTCGACGAGCAGCTCGCCGCGCGCGGACAGTCGCCCGACGAGCTCGTGCACACCGAGCACCAGAACCAGGCCGCGATGAACGTGACGGTCCGCAACGTGATCACCAGCATGCGGATGATGTCGACCCTCGACTGGGCCGACTTCTTCGAGAGCGTGAGCCTCGTCGACGACACGCTGCGCGCCGGATCTTCCTTCGGGGCCATGGACTTCGCGACGCGCGACCAGTACCGTCACGCGATCGAGGATCTCGCCCGAGGCTCGGCCCGCTCCGAGCTCGAGGTCACCCGCCTGGCGATGGCCGCGGCCAAGCGGGCCGTCTCGGCCACGCAGCGGTCCGGCGCGTCGCCCGGGGGCCGCGCCGAGGATCCGGGCTACTACCTGATCTCGGACGGCCGCCGGGTCCTCGAGAAGGAGATCGGCTATCACGTCCCGGTCCGACGCTGGCTGCTGCGCGCCTTTCTGACCAGCGCGACCCCCCGCTACCTGGCCACCATCGTGGCGGTGACCGGCGCGCTCCTAGCGCTGCCCCTCCTGATCGGGCACGCCTCCGGCATGACCCTCGCCTGGCTGACCCTGCTGGCCCTGTTCGCCGTCATCCCGGCCTCCGACCTCGCGGTCGCGCTCGTCAATCGCGCGGTCATGGCGGTGCTCGGCCCGATGTCGCTACCGCGTCTGGAGCTGCGCGACGGCGTTCCCCCGGGCCTGCGAACCCTCGTGGTGGTGCCGACGCTGCTGACGAGCGAAGCCGACATCGAGGAGCAGGTCGGACGGCTCGAGATCCACTTCCTCGCCAACCCGGCCGGAGACCTCCACTTCGCCCTCCTCTCGGACTGGGTCGACGCGCCCACCGAAGCGATGCCGGAGGACGATCGGCTCCTGGCCGCCGCCCGCGACGGCATCGCCCGGCTCAACGCGCGCAACGGTCCCGCGCCCCCGGCGGGTTCGCGCTTTCTCTTGCTCCATCGCAAGCGACTCTGGAACGCGGGCGAGGCCAAGTGGATGGGATGGGAGCGCAAGCGCGGGAAGCTCGACGAGCTGAACCACCTGCTCGCGGGCGCGAGCGACACGACGTTCACCGCGATCCACGGGCGAGCCCCCCACGTACCCTCGGGGGTCCGCTACGTGATCACCCTCGACGCCGACACCCGTTTGCCCCGCGGCGCCGCGACCCGACTGGTCGGCACCATGGCCCATCCGCTGAACCGGCCCGCCATCGACGGGCGAACGGGCCGCGTCGTCGATGGCTACGCCGTCCTCCAGCCGCGGGTCACCGCCACCATCCCCACCGAGCGCGGCACGTCCCTCTTCCAGCGGATCTTCGCCGGTCCCGCCGGGATCGACCCCTACGCCGCCGCGACCTCCGACGTCTATCAGGACCTCCTCGGCGAGGGCTCGTACACGGGAAAGGGCATCTACGATGTGGCCGCCTTCACCGCGGCCCTCGAGGGCCGGGTCCCCGAGAACTCCCTCCTGAGCCACGATCTGTTCGAAGGCATCTTCGCCCGGGCGGGACTCGTGACCGATATCGAGCTCTTCGAGGAGTTCCCCACCGACTACGAGGTCGCGGCCGGCCGTCAGTACCGCTGGGCGCGCGGCGACTGGCAGCTCCTCCCGTGGATCATCAAGGGAGACGTCGGCGGCGGGGAGCGCGGAGGCGGCCTCCCGCTCATCGGCGCGTGGAAGATCGTCGACAACCTGCGCCGGACCTTGTCGCCCCCGGCCACCTGGCTGACCCTCGTCGTCGCCTGGGCGCTTCCCGGCAGTTCGGCCCTCGTGTGGACCGCGTTCATTCTGGCCACCCTCGGACTCCCCGCTCTCCTGCCCGCGCTCGCCGAGGTCATCCCCGGACGATCGGGGGTGTCGAAGCGGACCCACATCCGCAGCGTGGGACGGAGCTTCGCTCTCGCGTCCACCCAGATCGCCCTCGGCATCACCTTTCTCGCCCACCAGGCGTGGCTGATGGCCGACGCGATCGTGCGGACGCTCGTCCGCCTGTACCTGACCCGTCGACGTCTCCTCGAGTGGACGACCGCGGCCCAGGCCAAGTCTGACCTGGCCCGCGACATCACCTCCGTCTATCGGCGCATGCGGGCGCCGGTGATCCTCGCCGTCGCGGCCGGCGCCCTCGTCGCGCTCCTGCGCCCGGAGCACGCTGCGATCGCCGCGCCGTTCGCCCTGGCCTGGGCGCTCTCCCCGCTGGCCGCCCGCTGGGTGAGCCGCCCCCCTCGCCCGTCGACGACCCAGATCCTCTCCCTCTCGGAGCGCCAGATCCTCCGCTCGACGGCCCGCCGGACCTGGCGCTTCTTCGAGACCTTCGTCGGCCCCGACGACGCCTTCCTCCCGCCCGACAATTTTCAGGAGGATCCGAAACCGACCGTCGCCCATCGCACGTCGCCCACCAACATCGGGCTCTACCTGCTCGCCGTCGTCTCCGCGCACGATTTCGGCTGGCTCGGGATTCTCGACACTCTCGACCGTCTGGAGGCCACCCTCGCCACGCTGCATCGCCTCGACCGCTTCCGGGGCCACTTCTACAACTGGTACGACACCGGCGGCGGCCTTCGGCCGCTGGAGCCCCGCTACGTGTCCGCCGTCGACAGCGGCAACCTCGCCGCGCACCTGTTGACCCTCGGCAACGCCTGCCGCGCCGAGATCGACGCCCCCCTGCGGGATCCCGGCCGATTCGGTGGGCTCCGGGACGCGGTGCTCCTCGTCCAGGAAGCCGCGAGCGTGCTCGCCGACGACCGGCGCACCCAGACCGTCCCCCGCCGTCATCTCGCCGAGACCTGTGCGGTCCTGGTCGCGGCGCTCCATGAGCCGCCGGCCGATCCGGCGGAATGGTCCAGCCGCGTCCGTCATCTCGCCCTCCACGCCGACACTCTCGTGGACATGGCCCGAGCGCTGACCGCCGAGCGCGGGGATCCCGTCGACTCCGACGTGCAGGTCTGGGCCGAGGCTGCGCGCGCCACCATCGCCGGCCATGAGCGCGATCTCCAGACGCTCCTGCCCTGGGCGTCGTCCGCCCTCGAGTCCTCGGCCGACCTGGTGGCGCTCCGCGCCCTCCGATCCTCGGCGCTCACTCCCGCCGATCTTCCGGGCCGCTGCCAGGTCGCGATCGCCGAGCTCACGATCCTGCGCGAGACGGCCGTCCGCGAGGACCCCGCGGGGGAGGAGGCTATCGCGCGACTCGATCAGGCCATCGACGGCCTTCGGCGGTCCTCCTCGGCCGCCGAGACGCTCGTCGGGCGACTCCAGGAGATCGCTCGCGTCACGCGGGAGCTCGCCGCCGAGATGGAGTTCGGCTTCCTCTTCGACCCCGCCCGCAAGATCTTCTCGATCGGCTACCGTGTCACCGACGGCACCCTCGACCCGAGCGCGTACGACCTGCTCGCGTCCGAGGCCCGGCTCGCCAGTTTCATGGCCATCGCCAAGGGTGACGTGCCGGTCTCGCACTGGTTCCACCTCGGTCGGCCGATGACCCCGGTCGGCATCGGGTCGGCTCTCCTCTCGTGGTCGGGCTCGATGTTCGAGTACCTGATGCCGGCGCTCGTCATGCGCTCCCCGGTCGGGAGCCTCCTGGAGGAGACCTACCGCCTCGTGGTCCGCCGTCACATGACGTACGGCGCGGCGAACGGCGTCCCCTGGGGCATCTCGGAGTCGGCGTACAACGTGCGCGATCTGGATCTGACCTACCAGTACTCGAACTTCGGCGTGCCGGGCCTCGGCCTCGAGCGGGGCCTCGGCGAAGACATGGTCGTCGCGCCCTACGCAACGCTTCTCGCCGCGATGGTCGACCCGGGGGCCGCCACCCGCAACCTCTCGGCGCTCGTGGCGGTGGGTGCCCGGGGGCCGTACGGCTTCTACGAGGCGCTCGACTACACGAGATCGCGGCTCCCCGAAGGCACCGAGGTGGCCATCGTGCGGGCCTACATGGCGCACCACCAAGGCATGAGCCTCGTCGCGCTCGCCAACGTGCTCCACAACGGGGTGATGCGCGCGCGGTTCCACGCCGAGCCGATCGTTCAGGCGACCGACCTGCTCTTGCAGGAGCGGGCTCCGCGAGACGTCGCGGTGGCGCGCCCCCGGGTCGAAGAGGTGGGCGCGGCGGCCCACGCGCGCGACTTCGTCGAGCCGGTCTTCCGTCAGTTCACGACGCCCCACGGCCCTCTCCGCACGCACCTTCTGTCGAATGGCCGATACGCGGTGATGGTGACGACGGCGGGCTCGGGCTACAGCCGCTGCGCCGGCCTCGGGATCACCCGCTGGCGTGAGGACGTCACGCGGGACAACTGGGGGACCTACGTCTTCGTGCGCGACGTCCACAGCGGCGCGGTCTGGTCGGCCGGCTACCAGCCCACCGGAGCCGAGCCGGACAGCTACCGGGTGACCTTCTCGGAGGACCGGGCGGAGTTCCATCGTCGCGACGGCGCGATCACGACCACGCTCGAGGTCTTCGTCTCGCCCGAGGACGACGCCGAGATGCGCCGGGTCTCGGTCACGAATCTCGGGCTGCAGATGCGCGAGCTGGAGCTGACGTCCTACGCCGAGATCGTGCTGGCTCCCCCCGCCGCGGACGCCGCCCATCCGGTCTTCTCCAGTCTCTTCGTCCAGACGGAATCCCTCCCCGATCTGGGCGCCCTTCTGGCCACCCGCCGCCCCCGCTCCGCGGCGGAGCCCCCCGTCTGGGCCGCCCACACCGTGGTCGTCGAGGGGCAGGCCGGCGGAGGCGCGCAGTACGAGACCGACCGGGGACGCTTCCTCGGCCGGGGGCGGAGCATCCGTACGCCGATGTCGGTCGTCGACGGGCGACCCCTGTCGAACACCGCCGGCTCGGTCCTCGATCCGATCTTCAGCCTGAGACGTCGGATCCGACTCGGCGCGGGAGAGAGCGCCCGCCTCATCTTCTCCACTCTCGTCGCCCCATCGCGCGACGCCGCGGTGGCGCTGGCCGACAAGTACCGCGACCCGGCGACGTTCGAGCGCACCGTCACCCTGGCCTGGACCCAGGCGCAGGTCCAGTGCCACCACCTCGGCATCGATCCGGACGAGGCCCACCTCTTCCAGAATCTGGCCAGCCGGGTCCTCTTCTCCGACCCGGCGCTGCGACCGTCGGCGGACGTGCTGAGCCGGATCACGTCGGGGCCATCCGCCCTGTGGGCCCAGCAGATCTCCGGCGACCTCCCGATCGTCCTGGTCCGGATCGACGAGCCCGAGGACCGGGCGATCGTCCGCCAGCTCCTCCGTGCGCACGAGTACTGGCGCGTGAAGGGCCTCGCGGTCGACCTCGTCATCGTGAACGAGAAGGCCCACTCCTATACCCAGGAGCTCCAGGCCTCGCTGGAGGCGCTGCTCCGCACGAGCCAGTCCGCGCGACGGGATGAGCGGGAGGACGCCCGCGGGAACGTCTTCATCCTCCGGAAGGATCTGCTCTCGCCGGACGACCACGCCGCGCTGCAGGTGGCGGCCCGGGTCGTCCTCCTGAGTCGACACGGTACGCTCACCGAGCAGCTCGCTCGAGCCGAGCCGTCTCCGGAGCCGGCCACTCCGCGGCGGCGCCCACCCCGGCCCGAAGCGCTCGGGAATGTCCCGTCTCCGCGACAGGAATCCGAGTTCTTCAATGGCCTCGGAGGCTTCGTCGACGACGGGCGCGAGTACGTCACCGTCCTCGGGGAAGGACAATGGACCCCCGCCCCCTGGGTCAACATCGTCGCCAACCCGGCGTTCGGCTTCCAGGTCTCCGAGTCGGGCGCCGGGTACACCTGGGCGCTCAACAGCCGTGAAAACCAGCTGACCCCGTGGTCCAACGACCCGGTCGCCGATCCGCCCGGCGAGACGATCTACATCCGGGACGAGGAGACGGGCGAGCTGTGGACTCCGACCCTGCTCCCCATCCGCGAGGACGCCTCGGTCTACGTGGCCCGGCACGGTCAGGGCTACACCTGCTTCGAGCACACCTCGCACGAGATCGCGGCGCGCCTCGTCCAGTTCGTGCCGCGGGAAGACCCGATCAAGATCTCGCGGCTGACTCTCGAGAACCGCTCCGGCCGCTCGCGCCGCCTGTCGGTGACCGCGTACGTCGAGTGGGTGCTCGGCGCTCTCCGCAGCACGACCGCGCCGTTCGTGGTCACCGAGATCGACTCCCAGACCGGGGCGCTGTTCGCCCGCAACGCTTGGAGCCCGGAGTTCGGCGATCAGGTCGCGTTCGCCGATCTCGGCGGTCGCCAGACCGCGTGGACCGGCGATCGGGCCGAGGTCCTCGGTCGCAACGGGACGCTGGACCATCCCGCGGGTCTGGAGCGGGGAGCCCGGCTCTCCGGACGGGTCGGGGCGGGCCTCGATCCGTGTGCCGCGCTTCAGACCGTGATCGACGTGCCGCCCGGCGGCCGCGAGGAGATCGTGTTCTTCCTCGGCGAGGCCGCCTCGTCGGCCGAGGCGCGGGCCCTCCTCGACGGTTATCGCGGGGAGGACCTCGACTCCACGTTGAAGACGGTTCGAACCGAGTGGGACGACACCCTCGGCGCCGTCCAGGTGAAGACCCCGGATCGCTCCATGGATCTCATGCTGAACCGGTGGCTCCTGTACCAGACGCTGGGCTGCCGGGTGTGGGCGCGATCCGCCTTCTACCAGGCGGGCGGCGCCTACGGCTTTCGCGATCAGCTCCAGGACGTGATGGCGCTGGCCGTCGCGAAGCGCGAGGTCGCGCGCGAGCACCTGCTCCGGGCCGCGGCCCGGCAGTTCATCGAGGGCGACGTCCAGCACTGGTGGCATCCCCCCTCCGGTCGAGGCGTGCGGACCCGGATCTCGGACGACTCGCTCTGGCTGCCCTACGCGCTCACGCACTACCTCGAGGTCACCGGGGACACCGCGATCCTGGACGAGGTCGTCCCCTTCCTCGAGGGACCCGCCATCCCGCCCGGACAGGACGACGCCTACTTCCAGCCCGCCCTCTCCGCCGAGCGCGCCACCCTCTTCGAGCACTGTGCCCGCGCCCTGGACCGCAGCCTCCCCGTCGGGGCCCACGACCTCCCCCTGATCGGCACCGGAGACTGGAACGACGGCATGAACCGGGTGGGCCACGAAGGACGTGGGGAGAGCGTCTGGCTCGGCTGGTTCCTGCACACGACACTCTGGGAGTTCGCGCGGCTCGCCGACGCCCGCGGGGAGAAGGGCCGCGCCGACACCTGGCGCAAGCACGTGCACGCCCTCAAGGCCTCGATCGAGGCCCGCGCGTGGGACGGCGACTGGTATCGCCGAGCCTATTTCGACGACGGTACCCCGCTCGGGTCGGTCGCCAACCCGGAGTGTCGCATCGACTCCATCGCGCAGTCGTGGGGTGTGATCTCCGGTGCCGCCGATCCCGCGCGCGCCGCGCGCGCGATGGCCGCGGTGGAAGAATATCTGGTCCGGCGAGATCAGGAGCTGATCCTGCTCTTCACCCCGCCGTTCGATCACGCGCCGCTCGACCCCGGCTACATCAAGGGCTATCCGCCCGGCATCCGAGAGAACGGCGGCCAGTACACCCACGCCGCCATCTGGGCGGTCATGGCCTTCGCCGCGCTCGGGAACGGGGACAAGGCCAACGAGCTATTCTCGATCCTGAACCCGATCAACCGCACGAGCACCCGCGCGGGCGTCCATCGCTACAAGGTCGAGCCCTACGTCGCGGTCGCCGACGTCTACGCCGAGTACCCCCACGTCGGGCGCGGGGGATGGAGCTGGTACACGGGCTCCGCGGGCTGGATGTACCGGGCCGGGCTCGAGTGGCTGCTCGGCTTCCGGCTCCGAGGCGCGGTGCTCCATCTCGATCCCTGCATCCCGCGCGCGTGGCGCCGCTTCGACATCACGTTCCGGTACCACGCGTCGCGCTACGAGATCGAGGTCCTGAACCCGAACGGGGCGACCCGCGGCATCTCGACCATCGACGTCGACGGGATTCGCCAGTCGGTCGCGGGCGGCAGCGTCCCGCTCACGAGCGACGGCGCCACCCACCGGGTTCGCGTCGTTCTCGGGTGATCCGGCGGCGCCCCCGGCGGCCTAGGTCGGCCGGCGCCGGGTCAGCAGGTGATCGAGGTGATCGGCGAAGAGGCGACGCTCCCGCGGGCCGAACGGGGCGGGCCCGTCGATGAGCGTGCCGGTCGCCCGCAGGTCCTGCATCAGGTTGCGAATGGCGAGGCGCTCGCGGACATTGTCCTCCGAGTACAGCTCACCCCGCGGGTCGAGCGCGTGGGCTCCTCGCGCGATGACCGCGGCGGCCAGCGGGATGTCGGCGGTGACCACGAGGTCTCCCGGCTCCACCTCCTGCACGATCCGGTGATCGGCCACGTCGGAGCCCTGCGACACCCGCACGGTGCGGATGAAGTCGGACGGTGGGATGCGCAGCGCGCTGTTGGCGACCAGCGTGGTCAGGACCTGCACCCGCTCGGCGGCCCGGTACAGGATCTCCTTGATGACCTGGGGGCACGCGTCGGCGTCTACCCAGATCCGCACGCGATTCCCCCCGGAGTCACGAAGGAATGAAGGAGAACGGCCGGGCCCCGAAGGGGGACCCGGCCGTCGTTTGATGCGGGGGTGTGCTCAGGCCTTCCGAACGTTGGCGGCCTGGAGCCCCTTCGGGCCCTTGGTCACCTCGAATTCGACCTTGTCGCCCTCGGACAGGCTCTTGAAGCCCGTCCCCTGGATGGCGTTGAAGTGCACGAACACGTCCTCGCCAGCCTCCTGGGTGATGAAGCCGTAGCCCTTCGCGTCGTTGAACCACTTGACCGTACCCTGAGCCATTGACACTACCTCTCTTGCGAGGCTTGCGCCTCGGTGAAACCCCGCCACCATGGCGGGGGGATCCTCCTGAAGTGGAGGAGAAACAAAAACGCCGCCGGACTTACGGTCCGCGCGGCGTTTGATCTCGACTCTCGCGACTCTGTGTTCGCAACCAATCGGCAACCGAGGGAACCTACCACTGCAGACGAGGCTACAGGCCGGCCCCGCTCTTGTCAAGGGAATGCTGGGGGCCCAGCCCGACCGGAGCTCCCACGATCTCCACCAGCCCGAGCGCGGCGAGGCCCCGGATCACCACCCAGGACGGGTCGAACTCGAGCCGCCTCATGCTGAACTTCGGGGCCCGCGGGTGCGCGTGATGATTGTTGTGGAGACTCTCGCCGCCGGTCAGCCACGCCAGCACCCGCGAGTTGTACGCGGTGTTGGCGAAGTTCTGGGCCCCCCGCCAGTGGCCGAGCCCGTTGATCAGCGGCGCGACTACGAACACGTACAGGATCGCGTGCACCAGCCCGGTGAGCAGTCCCGGCCAGAGACCGAGCAGGAGGCAGAGGAGCGCGATCCCCAGCCCGAGCCCGCTCAGGCCCCGGGAGAAGAAGACGCGATCGCCCCAGTCCTCCGCGATGTCGGGCGCGAAGGTCCGGATCGTCTCCGCGTTGCGCGCCTCCCGCATGTAGTAGTAGACGTTCCAGGCCTGGACCCGCCAGAGACCGAGCAGCCGCGGGCTGTGGGGGTCGCCCTCGCGATCGGTGAACGTGTGGTGCTTGCGGTGCACCGCGACCCACTCCCGGCGCGTCTGCCCCGTCGTGAGCCACAGCACCGTCCGGAACGCGGCGTCCGCCACCGGATGCAGCCGCAGCGAGCGGTGCGCGAGCCCCCGGTGCAGATAGACCGACGTCGCGATGGCCGCGATCTGGGTCAGGGCCAGCGCCACGAGAGGAACCATCCAAATGGCAGACGATATCGTCATCCTCCCATCCCTCCCTCGCCGTGCCGGATCCGCTCCCGCGTCTCGGCGAGATCGTTGGCCCGCTCGATCAGCGTTCGGCGAGTGGCCGAGCGGTCGTCCTCCGTGGGATCGGCCCCGCGCAGTCGCTCTTCGAGTTCGGCCATCGTCCGCCTCCGTTCGCACACCCCGTGTTGCCGCCCTCACGATATCAGGCGGGTGTCCGAGCCGCCTATTGGACCTTGGTCCAACCGCCTGCGATCGCTCGACGCCCGGAGTGGCCCAAGGTCCACTGGGCGAGACGTCGAGCGGCTGGTACCGTGAAGCCAGATTCGGGCGGACCGCTCTCGCATTCCGTGTCTGCCGTCGTGAGTGGAGTCCCCCGTGGTATCGGTCGTCCCATGGTCGGCCGCAGCGCGCCGATGCAGGAGGTCCACCGGCTCATCGAGCAGGCCGCGGCCACCCCCGCCCCCGTCCTCATCCACGGCGAGACCGGCACCGGCAAGGAGCTGGTCGCCCGCACGCTCCACGAGCTCTCCGCCCGCGCCAGCGGCCCCTTGGCCACGAGCGCGGCGCCTTCACCGACGCGCGCGACCGGCGCGAGGGCTGCTTCGAGCTCGCCCACGGCGGCACCCTCCTGCTCGACGAGGTCGCCGAGATGCAGCCCGGCACCCAGGCCAAGTTCC
>Ga0207684_10003260_pt1 | contig 15924 bp, 19 predicted proteins | sample KBSK5501metaG_FD_184342 | JGI IMG/M metagenome (GOLD analysis project Ga0207684, IMG submission 184342) | Corn, switchgrass and miscanthus rhizosphere microbial communities from Kellogg Biological Station, Michigan, USA - KBS K5-50-1 metaG... | ecosystem: Host-associated > Plants > Roots >...
GCAAGATGTATTAACTACGAGACACAAGAAGGGGTAACCGACGAATTACCTGGCTTAAGCGTTTTTTACAAAGACGAAAACGGCGACGTATTCCACACGTATTCTACTTACGCGCGCGGGCTCGACATTCTGGTCGGCGTTTACAATTTTCTGGACCTCGTGCCAAAGGGCCGCGACGAAAACCCGGACGCAACAATGGATTGGGTGCGGCGTCACGACGAATATTGAGCGGCGTACAAAAAGAGGGAGCAAGAGATGAATCGCGTCACTCACTTTGAAATTTACACCGACGATCCAGAAGCGGTGCAGCCGTTTTACCAGGATCTATTCGGCTGGAAGTTCAACAAATTCGAAGGCGGCCCGATCGAATACTGGCTGGTCACGACCGGCGATGATAAGGATCCGGGAATCAATGGCGGCATTACTCGCCCGCGGGAAGGGCAAAGCTCCGGGACTCTGAACACGATCGCGGTGAAATCGTTGGACCGAACAATGAAAAAAATCGAGCAACGCGGTGGAAAAATCTGCGTTCCGAAAATGGCGATCCTGAAAGTCGGCTGGCTCGCTTATGCGGCAGATCCGGCCGGCAACGTCTTCGGAATTATCGAGCCGGACACAAACGCGAGATAAGCCAAACGAGCACTTCGGTAATACACAACCACACAGAAACGAGAAAAAATCATGTCCGCAAACACGATCCATCTCCACCGAGTGCTCCGGGCAACGCCGGAGAAAATTTATCGCGCCTTTCTTGATCCTGACGCGATGGCCAAATGGCTTCCGCCAAACGGATTCACCGGCAGGATTCATCAAATGGACGCCAAAGTTGGCGGCACTTATAAAATGTCGTTTACGAACTTCACGACGGGCAAGAGCCATTCCTTCGGCGGAACGTATGTCGAACTGACGCCGCACGAACGCATTCGCTACACGGACAAATTTGACGATCCAAATTTGGCCGGCGAAATGCAGACGACGATCACGCTCAAAAAAGTTTCGTGTGGCACGGAACTGAACATCGTGCAGGAAGGCGTACCCGCCGTCATTCCCGCTGAGGCGTGCTATCTCGGCTGGCAGGAATCGCTTGTCCTGCTGGCGAAACTTGTCGAGGCTGAGATTCCAGATTAAGCGCAGCATCCAGGAGACATTTCCAATGCAAAAATTCACTCCGTTCTTGTGGTTCAGTGATGATGCCGAGGAGGCGGTGGGGTTTTACGTCTCCATTTTCAAAAATTCCAAGATTGGGAAAATCGCACGCTATGACGAAGCGGGAGAAAAGGTCGCCGGACGACCGGCGGGATCGGTCATGACGGTTGAATTCCAGCCCGAGGGCGAGGATTTCGTGGCGCTTAACGGCGGGCCGATGTTCAAATTCACGGAAGCCATCTCGTTTGTTGTGAACTGCGAGACGCAGGAAGAAGTCGATTATTATTGGAAGAAGTTCTCCGCTGGAGGCAAACAGGTGCAGTGCGGCTGGCTCAAGGACAAGTTCGGCCTGTCGTGGCAGATCGTTCCCGCAATTTTGCCCGAGCTGTTGAGCGACAAGGACGCCGCGAAATCGCAGCGCGTCATGCAAGCCATGCTCGAGATGGTCAAGCTCGACATCAAGAAGTTGAAGCAGGCAGCGAAACAAAGATAACCAAATCGGCGAACGCGCTGTGGCGATCAAGAATCAACCCGTTGCAAAAGCCGAAATGCTCATTCGCAAACCGGTTGCGGAAGTGTTTGAAGCATTCGTTAATCCTAACATCACCTCGAAATTCTGGTTCACCAAAGGCAGCGGCCGGCTGGAGGCTGGAAAGCAGGTCACATGGGACTGGGAGATGTACGGTTTTGCCATCGAAGTGGATGTAAAGGCCGTTGAGAAGAATTCTCGCATCCTCATCGAGTGGCCGGGGCAGCGGGGGCCGACTACAGTGGAATGGATTTTCACGCCTCGGCCGGATGGCACAACGTTCGTCAGCGTAACGAATAAGGGCTTTCGTGGAGACGAGGATCAGGTCGTTCAAGAGGCCCTCGATTCCACCGGCGGATTCACATGGGTGCTTGCCGGGGCAAAGGCATTCCTCGAGCACAACATCGTGTTGAATCTGGTGCAGGATCGTTTTCCCGATGGAATTGGGAAGCATTGACTGTTGTTCTCGCGGCAACTTCATTAAAACGACGGAATAAATCCAAACAGGAGAGAAACATGAGTAGCATACGAGTTTTGGTTGGGACAAAGAAAGGCGCGTTCATTCTGACAGCGGATGGCACGCGCAAACGATGGAAAGTCAGCGGTCCGCATTTTGCAGGCTGGGAAATTTACCACATGAAAGGTTCGCCCGTTGAGCCGAATCGAATTTACGCGTCGCAGACCAGCGGCTGGTTTGGGCAAATCATTCAGCGCTCCGACGACGGCGGCAAAACCTGGAACACGCCCGGCAGCAGCCCCGAGGAATTAAAAAGCCCGGACGGCATGCCCAAAGGCGAAAGCAACAAGTTCATTTACGATAATTCGCCTGAAACTGGCAAACCACTCACCACGCACCAGTGGTACGACGGCACACAGCACCCCTGGGAGTTCAAACGCGTCTGGCATTTGGAACCATCGCTTAACGATGCCGATTACGTTTATGCAGGCGTCGAAGACGCAGCGCTGTTTGAATCGAAGGACGGCGGCAAGTCGTGGCACGAGTTGGCTGGATTGCGTGGGAGCGACACGGGTCCAAAATGGCAGCCGGGCGCAGGCGGAATGTGTCTGCACACAATCCTTCTCGATCCGAAAGATCGACAACGAATGTTCATCGCCATTTCCGCTGCGGGCGCATTTCGCACCGATGATGGGGGCACGACGTGGAAACCGATCAATCACGGGCTGCATTCACAGTACATTCCAGATCCGGCGGCGGAAGTTGGTCATTGCGTCCATCGCATCGCGATGCATCCGTCGCGCCCGAACGTGCTGTTCATGCAAAAGCACTGGGATGTGATGCGCAGCGATGATGCCGGCGATTCCTGGCAGGAAGTCAGCGATAACTTGCCGAGTGATTTCGGATTCCCGATCGACGTTCATGCGCATGAACCGGAGACGATTTATGTCGTGCCGATCAAAAGCGACTCCGAACATTATCCGCCCAAGGGCAGATTGCGAGTGTACCGGAGCCGGACAGGGGGAAACGAATGGGAAGCGCTGACGAAAGGTCTGCCGCAGCGCAATTGCTACGTGAACGTGCTGCGCGACGCGATGTCGGTCGATTCGCTTGATCCGTGCGGCGTTTATTTCGGAACAACCGGCGGACAGGTTTACGCATCGGTCGACGCGGGCGATAGCTGGACGCCAATCGTGCGCGATCTCCCGGCTGTTCTATCCGTCGAAGTCCAAACGCTGTGATGAACAAGTTCCAAGTCCCAAGCACCAAATCCCAAGTTCGTAAAATTTTCCACTGTGAGATTTTTCCATCGGGATTTGGAATCTGTTTGGAGCTTGGGTTTTGGTTATTGGGATTTTTTGATTCACCATGATCCGCGTTGTACTCCCACATCATCTGCGCACACTCGCCCGCGTCGGCGATGAAGTGCAATTGAATGTCGATGGAGTGGCCACCACGCGAAAAATCATCGACGCGCTCGAAAGCAGCTATCCGATGTTGCATGGCACCATCCGCGATCACGGCACGCAACAGCGCCGGCCACTCGTCCGGTTCTTCGCCTGCGGCGAAGACGTCTCTCATGAATCGCCTGATGCTCCGCTGGCCGAAGCGATTGTAAATGGGTCCGAGCCGTTTGTGGTTATTGGAGCCATCGCCGGTGGTTAGACTTCTCGAACAAAGGCTCTATCCATAAACGGGACAAAATGTCTAAGTGAACAGTAAACCTAAAAATAAAGGAGAAAATATGAATACAGAAGAAGTCGCCAAAAACCTGGTGGAGTTTTGCCGAAAAAGCGAATGGATGAAGGCGATCGATACATTGTACTCGAAAGATATTGTGAGCGTGGAGCCACGCGCGATGGAAAACATGCCGGCGGAAATGCGCGGCATCGACCAGGTGCGCGGAAAGACCGAGTGGTGGGAGAAACAGATGGAGGTGCACAGCGCGAAAGTGACGGGACCATTTGTGGCTCGCGATACCTTCGTTGTGCAATTCGATGTCGATGTAACCGACAAAGCCTCCAAGAAGCGAATGCAAATGTCGGAGGTGGGAATTTACACCGTCAAGGACGGCAAGGTCGCGCGCGAAGAATTTTTACCGCTCGCTCAAAAGAAAGAGTAGGGCGAGCCTCTGGCTTGCCAGGTAACTCAGGCATCCCTGCCTGATAAGTCGTGCGGGCTTCCAGCCTGCAAGCTTGCGGACAAGTGTCCGCTCGACGCGTCAGGCAAGATGCCTGAGTTACGCCGATTGCATGACGAGAGCGGAGTCGATATGCTCGCGCCCATGTCTGAAAAGGTGGAATCGCCTTCCGAGTCCGGGAAAGCCGGCGGCGTTGGACATTCCGTTCGCTCCGAAATGGCGCTTATCGTGGGTATTGTCACGCTAACGGTTTTCCTCGGAGCCGGAAACTGGCTCGTGGAAAACACCACGCATCCGCTTTTGCTGGTGGGCGTTTTCCTGTGGCTTTTCATCGTTATTCTTTGGTCTGCGATTTGTGTCGTCCGGCACGCCGACTGCCTCGCCATTAAATTTGGCGAGCCGTACGGAACCCTGATCCTTACTCTTTCGGCAATTGCCATCGAAGTGGCGATGATTTCCACGACGATGCTGCATGGCGAGAATAATCCGACGCTCGGGCGCGACGCGATCTTTGCCGTTGTCATGATTGCTCTCAACGGCCTCGTCGGGCTCTGTCTGCTGATGGGCGGGCTCCGCCATCGCGAGCAACATTACAATCTGCAAGGCGTCAATTCGTACCTGAACGTTATCATGACGCTGGCAGTGGTCGGTTTGGTGCTTCCGAGCTTCACCACTTCTACCAGTGGACCGACGCATTCTGTTTCGCAGGGAATCTTTGTGGCGCTGACGTCGCTGGTGCTCTATGCGATCTTTTTGCTCATCCAGACGATGCGACACAGCCAGTATTTCATGGAATCCACAGATGTCGTAATCGCGCTAACGAAATCAACTCATCATCATCAACTTCAAGTCCGCTCTACCGGTTTTCACGCGGTGATCTTGCTTGTTTATTTGGGCGTGGTCGTTTTGCTCTCGGAAAAATTCGCCATTCCATTGGATATTAGCATTGAGCGCTTTGGCATGCCGCAGGCGTTTGGGGGGGCAATTGTTGCCTGCCTTGTGCTTGCTCCAGAGGGAATCGGTGCTATCGAGGCCACGCTGCGGAATCAACTCCAGCGTTCCGTAAACATTCTGCTCGGCTCAGTCCTGGCAACCATCGGACTAACGATTCCAGCTGTGTTGGCCATCGGATTGATCACGCACCGGTCGATCATACTCGGTGTGCAAGGCGGCAATCTTCCGCTGCTGCTATTAACGCTGGCCGTGAGCGTGGTCACATTTACCAGTGGTAAAACAAATGTCTTGCAAGGCTGCATTCACTTGCTGCTGTTCGGCGTATTTGTGCTCCTGATATTTGCGCCTTGAGTTTCTCGTTCTATCACCGCGGATGAATAATCGAGCTTTGGAGTTTTGCCTCGACGGTTTGAATGCCGGCAACACTTCCCTTTCCCATGGCGCCCCCCTGGCTGTCGTCGTATCTCGTCATAAGCGCTGGTCGCGCGCGCGAATAACCTCCAGAAATGACGTGACACCGGGGAGGTTTCGTGATTACCTCGAAGTCTTAATCCTTCATTTCTATTGGCGGTCGGCGCAACGATTCTTCACTCCATATGGCTAAGGTCAAAAATCTTAAGAAAAGGATCCGGCGGCTCGAGGCTCGCCTGCAAAAGGGTGCGAAAAAGCTCGCCAAGCTGAAGCGGAAACTTGAAGCAGCATCGACCGCGACAGCTGGTAAGACTAAAGCCACATCGACTGCGTCGGCTGAAAAGGCTCGCAAGAGTTCGAACGCTGCCGCGCTAATCCAAAAGAAGAAACGGCGCTCCGCTGGCGATGTGAAACCGGGGTCTACCGTCAAAGAACCGCGCGTTGCCGGGAAAAAGAAGAGGAAACTCAACCTCACGCCGGAACGTCGCGCGCAATTGGCCGCAGCGATGAAAGCCAGATGGGCCGCTAAAAGAGCTGCCGCGAATACGCAACACGGTTCTTCCAGCCCGGGTTTTTCGTCAGGAGACGCCTCTGAGCCGCAGTAAAGCGGCCACAGCATCTGCAATGTGGCCGGCATCGGCAATAGCTCAAGAATTTTGTTTCTGAGCTACGCGCCCTTCATCATCGCATTTTCCAAGGCTGACTGCCTGGATGATGGGAAAACGAGCAGGTTAAACGATTAACATTTAACAGTTTTAAGCATCAAATCATGACGACCGAGCGCGATTACGTCCTGGGTACGCACGAGGAGGAATTGGCGAGGCTCGGATTGCAACATCGCGTATGGCGCTTAGTGGCTTTGGATTGCTGGCACAGAGCCGGTATTACCGTTGGGAAACGTGTGCTCGATGTCGGGGCAGGCCCCGGCTATGCAGCAGTCGATCTCGCAGAGATTGTTGGGCCGAGGGGAGAAGTGATCGCGCTCGAGCGCTCGAAGAACTTTGTCCGGGCGTTAAAAGAAACGTGCCGCGCTCGCTCGCTTACGAACATCAAGATTCACGAACTGGATTTGATGACTGACGACCTGCCGAAAGGAGATTACGACTTCTCCTGGTGCCGCTGGGTGGTGTCGTTCGTCAACGACCCAGCGCTGCTGATGAAGAAACTAGGCGACGCAATGCGAAAGGGGAGCATCGCGATTTTCCACGAATACGGCCATTATGAGACGTGGCACTTTTTGCCGCGGCTGCCGAATCAGGAGCGCTTCCGGCAACACGTGATCGAAACGTGGCGTGAATCGGGCGGCGAGCCCGATGGCGCTGCTGGATTACCGGCATTGCTTTCAGCGAACGGCTTTGTCATTCGCTCGGCTATGCCGCACATATTTTGCGTCCGTCCGAATGATTACATGTGGCAATGGCCTGCGACATTCATCGAAATTTATCTTCCCCGACTCATTCAGATGGGGCGAATCGATCAAACATTTGCCGACAAAGTTCGCGCCGATTTGGCTAGCGCGGAAAGGAATCGCAATTCATTTATGCTGACTCCGTTGGTGCTCGAACTTATTGCCGAAAAAATGGATTGAGCGATTCAGCGCGGACGCAAATACATGGTGCCGCTGACAAAATCAAAGATAGCGCGATTTATCGCCAGGTACTCGACTCCGATTAATCCAGCGACGAGATCGGCGTCGTGGCTCTGTAGAATACCGGGCCCGGAACGCGAGCCCAATACTTCTCGATTGAAGCGCACCACTGATGCGCTTCCATTTTGGATTTGGTAATTGCCGATCCGTAGCGAAGGAAACGTCGTGATCCCGACTGAGCTCGAACCGCTGAGGCCTACGGCGACGAGCCGCGTTGCCGCAACTTTCAACTTTGAGCGAGCGACAAAATCGGCATCCAAAGTGGTGACGTAACCGCCAGTATCGATGATGAAATGACATGGAACGCCGTTTAATGCGCCGGCAACAAAGACGTGATGACCTTTAAGCAGAAGCGGCACGGCCGTGTAACCTTGCCCCGAGAGGATTGATTTGATTCCAGAGCCGACGCTGTTGCCTAGCCGCGACGGTCGCAGATAAACCAAATGATTTCGCAGATCGAGGACGGCGCCAAATTTGATCAACTCATGCAGCCCGAGCAGGCCATTTGCGTGCGCACGGCTGAACGCGCTATCGGCACTACCCGACGCGACCGCTACCCGCACGTTGGTCAACGTGCAATTGCCGGCGGTTAGCGCTTTGATCGTTGTCAGCCCGTAAACGTTGCGACCACGCCCGAACGGTCCACTGACAAGCTCGGCTGTTGTTGATTCATTAAGATTCAGCCCCCTTAGACTCGATCGAAAGATCAATGTGCTTGGCGAGCCGGTATCGACAACAAGATTGCCGGGCTTGCCGCTCGATTGAATGGGCAAATGATAAAAATTTCCAAGCTGAACCAGTTGCGCTCCGCCGTATCCATTCTTCGTTAAATAAAGGCCAAGCGCATCGAGCGTGACCGCGCCGCGGCCGACGCGGGCCGTTAACAGCAAAATAATTGGTACGAAAACAGTGGCCGTCCCTCGGGTCAGGCGCATAACGGCCTTTACTAGCACGCGGCACCTGTGAGGCCAAGCCGTTCAGCGTCTGCCTTGAGCGCGGCGATGACTTCGGCAATGACAGTATCAAGCGGCATGCCGAGCTGTTCAGCGCCGCCCACGATGTCGCCGCGATTCACGGCCCGGGCGAATGCCTTGTCTTTCATCTTCTTTTTTACCGCTGGAAGATCGACAGCGTGGATGCTTTTCGTCGGACGAACGAGCGCGACGGCGATGACGAAGCTGCTTAGCTCATCGACCGCATACAACGTTTTTTCCAGCGGCGTCTCGCGCGTCACGTTGGTGTAGTCCGCATGCGAAAGAATCGCGCGGCATATCTCTTCGCTCCAGCCGTGCTCACGGAGCCACGCAACGCCGACGCTTGGATGGCCTTCGGTCGGACTTTGCTCTTGATTGGGATGACGCTCGTAATCCATGTCGTGCAACAGCCCGACGGCTTCCCAAAGATCGGCATCTTCGCCGCGTAGCTGCGCGAAATGCTTCATTGAAGCTGCGACGGCATAGCAATGCTTGCGCAGGCTCTCCGATTGGACCCAGTCGTGCAGAATAATTAACGCGCTGGAAGCAAGCGTTTCACTCATCGCTGTGACTCTAGCGAATGGAGACGTTGTCGCCGCTTTTTATTTTCGTCCGCTCGGCGAAGAGCTCGCCGCTATATTGGATTCCTATCTGCGATGAAAGGTGGATGTTTGAATCGATTTTCTTGCGGTGCTTGAAGAGCCCCTTTCCTCTGCGAATCTTGATCCGACCAATTTGTCTGAAATTCCTGGTTGGCACCTCGGGCGTCACTTAGTCGGACAACCGAGAGGGCACCTGAATTCTGATCTGGTGAGTATGCCGATAGTTTTCGGAAGTTCATGCGGTGAGTGTTTTGCTATTATGTCATGTGATCTTTCAGAACCCGTTATTAACAGGAGCAAAAATGCGGGCTGCGAATTTCGCACCAAGGCGTAAATTGCATGGCAGACTACAAACCAATCTCGCGTCGGCCGATCGCAGGAGCATTTCGCCGCACAGCCGAAGCCGCCACCCGATTGTGTGTGCACTGGGGGATTCATCCCGATGCGATCTCGTATTTCTCCATCTTAGCGGCGCTGGGCGGCGCGGTTTGCTTTTGGCAGTCGCACGGTAATCCATCTCTGCTGATCATAGCGCCGCTGCTTTGCTATCTCCGGCTTTGGTTCAACATGCTCGACGGAATGGTTGCGATCGCTGCCGGCAAGGCTAGCGCCCGTGGAGAAATCGTAAACGATCTGCCAGATCGAATTTCAGACATTGTGATCTTTGTAGGTGTCGCCCACAGCGGTTGGATGAATCCGATCTTGGGTTACTGGGCGGCGATCTTTGCCGTCCTTACTGCTTATGTGGGAATTTCCGGTCAAGCCGTCGGCGTGCAACGCGAATTCAATGGATGGATGTCAAAGCCGTGGCGCATGGTCGCGCTTCATGTCGGAGCGTGGACGACGCTTGCATGCTGGTGGTGGACTGATCAGTCAATCAGGCTTCAGAGTTTCACAATTTTTGATTGGACCTGCATTGTCGTGATTGCCGGCTGCGTACAAACAATTGGAACTCGGTTGAAACGGATCATGGCCGCGCTAGAACGAAGAACAAAATGATGTCACCGCAGATCGCGCTCCACGATCCTGTTTTTCGCGCCTACCTCTGGATCGTTCTTTTCTCGCTCATCGCCGGCGGAGCATTGCTCGCTTTGCTCAAATGGGGATTTAAGAAAGAGATTAGTTCAATGTGGCGAACCTATTGCTCGTGGCTGATCATGGCGCCGCTGGCATTGCTGGTTGTTTTTGCAGGGCGCATTTCAACCATCCTCGGTGTCACGTTGCTCGCGATTTTTGGTTTTAAGGAATTCGCACGCGCGTCGGGCTTATATCGAGACTGGTGGATGACCGGCGCGGTTTACGCCGGGATTGTAACTGTGGGCGTCGCGTCGCTAATGCTGCAGCCGCACGGTGAAGAGCCAGGTTCTGGTTGGTACGGGTTTTTCGTCGCGACGCCGGTTTTTGCGATCGCCTTGATTCTGTTGATTCCAATTCTGCGCAATCGCGCGCGGGGTGAACTGCAGGGGGTGTCACTGGCTATTGTGGGCTTTGTTTACATTGGGTGGATGTTCGGGCATCTGGGTTTCCTTGCGAACACGAATAATGCTTACGGATTTATCTGCTATATTGTTTTCGCCACGGAATTGAATGACGTGGCTGCTTTTACGTTCGGCAGGTTATTCGGGCGCCATCCTCTCCGCAGTAAAATTAGTCCGAGTAAAACGTGGGAGGGAGCACTCGGCGCACTGGCGGTGTCGATGATGCTACCTTGGTTATTTCGTTTTTCGTTTCCGTTCTTTGGTGGGTGGCAGCTTGTCCTTACCGGCTTGATCGTTGGGATCGGAGGACAACTCGGCGATCTCTCCATCAGTGTTATCAAGCGCGACATTGGAACAAAGGACATGGGCGCGGCCATTCCCGGGCATGGCGGAATATTGGACCGTATCGATAGCTTAATCTTCGTGGCGCCCTTGTTCGTGCACATGACAAACTACTATTATCGGCTGCGATGAAAAAATGGCGTTATGACTCCGCGCGCGATCTCGATCAAACGCTCGTTGAGCGGCTTCGTCAATTTCCGCGCGAGCCCGATATGCTTGTTTATGGATTGCGCTCGCTCGCGGCGTTGATTATTCGCGGTTGGCTTCTGGCGTACCATCGCTTTGAGATTGTCGGACTCGAGAATTTGCGTGATGACGGTTCCTTTGTCATGGTCGCGAACCATTCCAGTCATCTCGACACGCTTTGCCTCCTTGCCGCCTTGCCATTGCGCAAGCTGCATCGGGCATTTCCAGCTGCTGCCGCGGATTATTTTTTTCGAAGCGTGCCACGCATCTGGGTTGCCGCTGTTGTAGTTAACGCCTTACCTTTCGCGCGCCAGGTCCATGTTCGACAGAGCCTGTCGATTTGCGGCGAGCTTCTTTCGAATCCCGGAAATATTTTGATCATCTTCCCCGAAGGTACGCGATCAACCACGGGCGAGACCCAGGATTTCAAATCCGGAATCGGCGCGCTCGTAGCCGGACGCGATGTGAACGTCCTTCCATGTTATCTCGATGGAGCTTTTGATGCCTGGCCGAAGGGTTCCCTTTTCCCGCGTCCGAGGAAAGTCAGACTTATCGTCGGCGCGCCGCGCAACTACCTTGCACATGCCGCGGAAAAGACAAACATCTGCGCGATCGCAGCGGAATTGCACGGCGCTGTGAAAGAACTAGGGCAATGGAATGGATGCGACTGAACACACGATGATCAGTTGGGACGGCGCCGAGCTGTTCTATCGCGCATGGATTCCGTCGAAAGCGAAGGATAAAGCGCTGCTGCTTTTTCACCGTGGCCATGAACACTCCGGTCGCTGGCAGGAAACGGTCGATTTATTAGACCTCGAAGATATCTCGGTTTTTGCATGGGACGCCCGCGGCCATGGTCACTCATCCGGCCAACGTGGTGCGGCGGGCAAATTCGCCGACGTCGTAAAAGATCTAGACGCTTTCACACGGCATATTTCCCGGCGATACGGCGTCGCGCTGGAAAACATGATCATCCTCGGGCACAGCCTTGGCGCAATCAACGTCCTAGCGTGGGTGCACGACTACGCACCGCCGGTTCGCGCGATGATTCTCGCCACCGCGGCGCTTCGGGTGAAACTCTACGTGCCGTTTGCCATCCCGATTTTGCGGTTGAAACAAAGGCTGGTCGGACCCGGTTACGTCACTAGTTACGTCAAAGCGAAGATGCTCACGCACGACCCGGTGCAAGCGGCTCAATATGACGCGGACGCACTCATCTTTCGCCAGATTGCAGTCAATGTTCTGCTTGATCTTCACGATACTGCCAGGCGATTGCTCGCCGACGCAGGCGCGATTCATACGCCGACGCTGATGCTTGGCGCGGGCAAGGATTGGGTCGTCAGTCTGAAAGCGCAGCAAATTTTTTTCGAGCGCCTCTCATCATCCGACAAACGAATGCATGTAATCTCAAACGCGTATCACGCGATCTTTCACGAAAAGGAGCGAAAGCGAATTGTCGATCTTGTGCGGGAGTTCACCGCGGATTGCTTTGCCAGGCCCGCGGCAATTCCGTCCCTGCTGGATGCGGACAAGAGCGGTTACACCTGGCGCGAATACGAGCGCGTCAAGAACAACGGCAGCGTAAAATTTGCAATCGCTCGCGCGGGTTTGAAAGCGGCCGGGCGGTTCAGCCGGGGAGTCGAACTTGGGTGGCGTAATGGTTTCGATTCCGGTCTTTCGCTTGATTACATTTACGAAAACAAACCGCGCGGCGCGACGGCGGTGGGTCGTTTGATCGACAAATCGTATCTCAATACGATCGGCTGGCGCGGTATTCGGGTGCGCAAAGCCAATCTCGAAAAAACGCTGCGCACTGTAATTGAAAGAGTGCACTCGGAGAATCGGCCGGTGCGCATTCTCGATATTGCGGCTGGCCCGGGACGTTACGTCCTCGAGACTCTGCGAACGTGCCCGGAAATTCCTGTGAGCGTCACATTGCGCGATTACAAACGGGAAAATGTCGATGCAGCGCGCTCTCTCGCGAGGAAATTCGATCTCGACAACGTGCTGGCAGAACATGGCGATGCATTCGATCGCGCCGCACTCGCTGCGATTGAACCGCGCGCGACCATCGGAATCGTCTCCGGTCTTTACGAATTGTTTCCTTCAAACGAGCTGGTGTTGAATTCGTTGCGCGGATTGGCCGATGCACTCGAGCCGGACGGTTATCTCATCTACACGAATCAACCCTGGCATCCTCAGATCGAATTTATCGCTCACGTGTTACGTAATCGGGAAGGTCAACCGTGGATCATGCGCCGTCGCACCACAGCAGAAATGGACCAACTGGTCCGCGCCTCCGGATTCGAAAAGATCGACATGGAAGTGGACGAGTGGGGGATGTTTACCGTGTCATTCGCGCGCCGCGCCTGATGACGTGACCCCTAAACGAACTCACGCGCTCGCAGTCTCCGCGGGATTGTCGGTCCTGTTCCTGATCGTTTACGGCGGCTGCAACTGGATCACGGCGCATCGGGGCGATGTCGGCGTCTTTTATTTTGAATGGGAACGCGCTATTCCGTTCGTTCCGTTCCTGATTCTTCCCTACATGTCGATCGATCTGTTCTTTATCGCTGCACCATTTCTTTGTCGCAGCGACCGGGAATTGTCGATCTTTGCCAAGCGTGTTGTCGCCGCGATCCTTTTCGCCGGAACTTGTTTCCTACTTTTTCCTTTGCGCTTCGCCTTCCCACGACCACACGCAAACGGCTGGATCGGTGCAATCTTCGATTGGTTTCGGGAAATGGACGCGCCCTACAATCTCTTCCCGTCACTGCACGCCGCGCTTTGGCTCTTTCTTGTCAATATTTATGCGCGCCATCTTCGCGGCGTTTTCCTGATCGGCGCAATGGTTTGGTTCGCGTTAATCGCTCTTTCCCCGGTGCTGACTTATCAGCATCACATCATCGACATCGGTGCCGGATTCGTACTCGCCGGTTACTGCTTTTATTTTTTTCGCGAGTCACCAGCGAAGCTGCCGGTAATTAAAAATCAGCGCGTCGGATTTTATTATTCCGCGGCCGCGATATTTTTGTTCGCATTTGCTCCGATTTTTTGGCCGTTAAGCGCCTTGGTTTTTTGGCCAAGTCTTTCTCTCGGCATTGTTGCCGGTGCTTACTTTGGTCGTGGGCCAGGAATTTTTCGCAAGACAAATGGCACTTTGCCTTGGAGCACACGGCTCGTCTTAGGTCCTTGTTTGCTGGGTCAGTATTTATCTTTGCTGCATTATCGTCGTCAATGTCGGCCTTGGGATGAAGTCATTCCCAATATTTGGATTGGCCGAAAATTAAGCAACCGCGAAGCCCGAGGAGCAGTGCGTAGCGGCGTGACCGCTGTCCTCGATCTCAGCGCCGAATTTTCCGAAGCAAGGGCGTTTCGCGCAATCAATTATCGCAACATACCAATTCTCGATCTTACGGCCCCTTCCGTGGAGCAATTGCGGGAAATGGGCGGATTCATTGCCGAGCACCGTGAAACCGGGATCGTTTTCGTCCATTGCAAGATCGGTTATTCGCGCAGCGCCGCAGCGGTGGCCGCATATTTAATTATGAGTGGCAAGGCGAGTAACGCGGAAGAAGCGAAGACGATCATTCGGCGCGCGCGCCCATCCATTGTTATTCGGCCCGAAATCACCGCCGCTTTGGCGCAGTTCGGGCACCGTTTTGGGTACTCCCTTGTCGATACGTGAGGTTTCTTCTCGCTTCAATAAAATCGAATCGTAATAATCGCACTCGTACACAGCCTATGAACTACAACGAACTTATTCAGCTTTATTTCGAGCGCGCCAACGCCATGCAAGCGTACTGGAATCTTTACGTCATTATCGTTGGCGGTTTGCTCGCCTTTTCTTCTATGCGCAAACAACCGGCGGCGGTCACTACCGCGCTGGTCTCGATTCTTTTCGCCTTGTTCGCGTTTAAAAATCTGGATGCCATGCATGACGTTACGGTGCAGCGATTTGCCACGCTCCAGGCGATTAAACAGTTCGATTTGGGCGGGACGGCCCCAGCCAACTCGAAGCAAGTGCGGGATCTGCTCGAGCCGACTCTTACTCCGGCCACTTACGGAAGCGTGCGTGCAACTCATGTTACCAGCGATATTCTTACAATCGCCGCGCTTTTTGCGATGGAGTTTCGCAGAAGGAAACTGCGCCAAGCAATAACACCTTCGTAAAGGCCATCAAAGCATTTTCGCGGAGACGCAGTACAGCTTTGGGGATCACGAACTTGAGGTTATTTATTGTGGAGGGACCTATTGCGTGAAGCCGTGGATTGGCACGTCCGGTTTTCAGTACGCGGAATGGAAAGGAAATTTTTACCCGGAGGATTTGCCGGCGGCAAAGATGTTGCCGTTTTATGCGGAGCGTTTTTCGACGACCGAAATCAATTACACTTTTCATCGCATTCCATCGCCGAAAACGATCGACAACTGGAAAACGCTGACGCCGGAGAATTTTCGTTTCGCGCTTAAGGCGCCGCAAAAGATCACGCATTGGTCGAAGCTGCGTGATTGCGCCGACACGCTCGACTATTTTTGCAAAGTCATCTCCGGACTTGGCGAAAGGCTGGGACCCGTTCTGTTTCAGCTTCCGCCCAATTTCAAAAAGGACGCCGACGTGTTAACTTCGTTCCTCCGGGAATTTCCGTCGCTGAAAGCGGCGGTCGAGTTCCGTCACGAGTCGTGGTTTGACGACGAGATTTTCGAATTGCTCAAGTCGCGTAATATCGCGCTCTGCATCGCCGACACCGAAAATCTCGCGACACCTAAGGTTTCGACGGGCGATTACGGATATCTCCGGCTTCGTCGCGAGGATTATAGGAAGATCGACATCGAACAATGGGTTGACTTTGTTCGCACACAAGTCGGCTGGAATGATGTTTTCATTTATTTCAAGCATGAAGAGGCTGGGATTGGCCCGAAGCTCGCAAGGCAAATGATAGAGATGCTGGAGAAAAGTGCGCCGCGATAAGATCGGGTGATAGTTAGAGTTCGCGATTTAAACAAAACAGAAACTCAGCTCCGCAGCGTCCGCAGGTAAGTTGTCAGCGCTCGGATTT
>Ga0207684_10003261_pt1 | contig 15920 bp, 11 predicted proteins | sample KBSK5501metaG_FD_184342 | JGI IMG/M metagenome (GOLD analysis project Ga0207684, IMG submission 184342) | Corn, switchgrass and miscanthus rhizosphere microbial communities from Kellogg Biological Station, Michigan, USA - KBS K5-50-1 metaG... | ecosystem: Host-associated > Plants > Roots >...
GAAACCCAAACCAGGGTATGTTCGGCGCTGGGTCCAACGACGCCGACACCAACCCGCAATCCGCCCCCCACGCTCACCCTGGCTGAGTTTTGTCGTCGCTTTGCGACGCCAAGAGCCCGAAAACCAAAACCAGGGTATGTTCGACGGTTGGTCCAACGACGCCAACACCAAAACGCCGCAATGCCCCACTCTCACCCCTGGCTGAGTTTCGTCGTCGCTTTGCGACGCCAAGAGTCCGGAGACCAAACCAGGGTTATATTCGGTCCAACGACGCCAACACCAAAACCCCGCAATGCCCCACTCTCACCCCTGGCTGAGTTTTGTCGTCGCCTTGTGACGTCCATTCCGGAACCCGAAACCGATTGTCCCTTCACGATTCATTGAATATTCTTACCCTACCCCATGCAACCGCTAAGCAAGCTCCTGAATGACTTCGTTGATCTGAAACGCATTATCGTCGAGCCGGGCGAGAAGATCGTGCTCGAGAAGGATTTTGATACCGGGTACACGAGCACCTTTAAGCAGAAAGAAGACGCCGAACAGGAGCTGCTCAAGAACGTCCAGCAACTCGCGCTGCAACAGGACGTTCTCTACGCCAACGACACGTACGCGCTGTTGCTGGTGTTACAAGCAATGGACGCAGCCGGCAAAGACAGCACGATCAAACATGTTATGTCAGGCGTTAATCCCCAAGGCTGCGAAGTGCACAGTTTTAAAGCGCCCTCGGCGGAAGAACTGAATCATGACTACCTGTGGCGCGCGAGTAAGCACCTGCCGGAGCGAGGACACATCGGTATTTTCAATCGATCTTACTACGAGGAAGTACTCGTAATTCGCGTTCATCCCGAGCTCCTATCGAAAGAACGTTTGCCTTCAATTGGCAAAGAGCAATCCATCTGGAAACGCCGGTTTGAAGAAATTAACAACTTTGAGCGTTACCTGGTCGACAACGGGATAATCATTCTAAAATTTTTCTTAAATGTTTCGAAGAAAGAGCAAAAGAAACGTTTTCTGAAGCGGATCGAAGAGAAGGAGAAAAACTGGAAATTCTCTGCAAACGATATTCACGAGCGCCGATATTGGGCAGACTACATGGCGGCTTACGAGGATGTTTTCAATCACACCAGTACAGACCATGCCCCCTGGTTTGTCATCCCGGCAGACTACAAGTGGTACACGCGTTTGTGCGTGTCGCAGGTCATAGCCGCTACTCTCAAGTCGCTTAATCTCAAATATCCGAAAGCCACCGACGCCGCCTTGGCAGCTCTGGAAGAAGCAAAAAAGGAGTTATTGGAGAGCGATAAGTGATGGCAGCCTATAGGAGACTGACCATTTCGGGGAAGCGATCGAATTAACAAGCAAGAAGCATTCCATATCCTGGGTCGAGGTCGCCCCGCACCAGTTTGAAGCCAGTTCAGCTCAGGCCTCTCCTTGACACATCAAACTGGTACGGGGCGAACTGAACCCAGCGTGTCTCAACGTGAGACTACCCGTTCTCAACATGAGACACTTCTCGAGCCTTGATAGTTGCAGCCAAAATTCAATATCGCGCAGCCTCTTCACTGTTGGCATTGCCGGCGTTGATGGCATTATTGGCGTTGACCATTCCCTCCAAAGCCCGATGGATCCCTTTGATACCCCAGCGTTTGACCTTGCGCGCAAGCAGGTTGAATTAATCGCGGAGCTTCTCGACATCTCACCGAGCATGCGCGAGCCACTGCTCTGGCCGAAGCGCTGCATCGCCGTCTCCCTTCCGGTTCAAATGGATGATGGATCTATAAGCGTATTTGATGGGTATCGCGTGCATCATCATCTGGCGATGGGTGCGACTAAAGGCGGAGTCCGATTCACTCCTGATCTTACAATGGGAGAGGCAGCCGGACTCGCGATCTGGATGAGTTGGAAATGTGCCCTGGCCGGCCTCCCCTATGGCGGCGCACACGGCGGGGTTTGCGTGGACCCGCGGCGACTGAGCCTGGGCGAGCTGGAACGGATTTCTCGGCGGTATATGCATGAGATGATCCCATCTATAGGTCCGAAAGCAGACATCATGGGACCTGACATGGGAACCGATGAACGCGTGATGGCCTGGTTTATGGATACATATTCGGCTTATCTTGGTCACGCAGAACCAGGAATCGTAACAGGCAAACCGGTGTCAATTGGCGGAATCACAGGACGCCGTGAAGCGGCTGGTCTTGGAGTTGTCTATTTGATCGAGCGCGCGGCGGACATGATGAAACTCCCATTGCGAAGAGCGCGTGCAATCATCCAGGGATTTGGCGCGGTCGGAGCCGTCGCAGCTCAAGATCTGGCATATCGGTGCGGCGCCAAGATCGTTGGTCTGAGCGACTCCACCGGAGCTTACTACAATCAAAAAGGAATCGATATATGGCACGCTTATGGACACGCACTTGAACGCGGCGATTTGCGCGATTTCGACGGTGCGGAGCGAATCGATCCTGACGATCTGTTGATCGCGCCGTGCGAAGTCCTTGTCCCCGCCGCGATAGGTGGCGTCATCACCGAACGAAACGCTGGCAAGCTGCAGTGCAGGATTCTCGCAGAGGCGGCGAATGGACCAACGACTACAGAAGCCGACAAGATCCTATTTGAGCGGTGGAATGAGATTTTCGTCATTCCCGACATTCTCTGTAATGTAGGAGGCGTAGTGGTTTCGTATTTCGAGTGGATACAAAGCTTGCAAAGCTTTTTCTGGAAACGAACCGAAGTCGTCGATCGCCTCTACCGGACGTTGGAACAAGCTTTCGTCGCAGTAACACGCCGGGCTAAGCGCCAAAAGATCCCGCATCGACTCTCGGCTCTGGCGATCGCTGTGGAGCGAGTGATTCAGGCGAGGAAAACCTTTGGCCTTTTTCCGTAAAGTAAAACCGCAGATTACACAGATTTTCTAAATCAATTTCCAAAAAGAATTTGCGACACCTGTGTAATCTGTGGTTCTAACTTTGAGGTTTTCCGCTCCCAAGCGCCACGCCGCTAATAAAGAACCGCTGGAACAGGATAAAAACGACGATAACCGGTAGAATCACCAGACAGGAGGCGGCCATCAAAAGATTGAACAGGATTCTGTGCTCGGTCTTGAAGAACTCTAATCCAATCGAGAGGGTGTAGAGCGAGTCGTCATGCAGATAAATCAAAGGTCCGAGGAAATCTTTCCATGCATTCACTCCGGCCAACAGCGCAACGACAGCGACAGCCGGTCTGGCCAGCGGTAGAATGATGCGGGTCATGATTTGCCATTCATTGGCTCCATCGAGTCGCGCTGCCTCGGATAGTTCGTCCGGTATCTGCAACATGAATTGTCGCAGAAGAAAAATGAAAAACGGATTCCCGAAAAAGGAAGGGAGGATCAACGGCACAAATGAATTCACCAGATTCAATTTGGTGAACAACGTGAATACGGGAATCATCGTAATCGGATTCACGGGAAACTCGATGAACACAAAAATCGAGGCGATGACTGGATAGAAAAGAAGCTCGCGTCCCGGCCATTTGATTCGAGAAAATCCGTAAGCAACCAGGAAGTTCGACACGACTGCTCCAACCACGGTCAAAGCAGCATAAACCGTGGTATTCCAGAGATATTGGAGAAAAGGAAAGTTCCTGACGGCGTCGACGATATTCTGCCAAACGAAAGTGCGAGGCCAAAGTGTTGGTGGAAAGCTCGAAAGTTCGGCGCTCGACTTCAGCGCGGTGACGAACATCCAATAAATCGGCGACAGGTAAACAAGGCTCATCACCAGCAGGAACAGGCGGGAGCTTGTCTGCCTTATCACCGGGCGGGCCTTCATTTCTCCTGACTCCTGACTCCTGGCTCCTGACTCCTCATTTTCACTCGACGTGATAATTCACCCACAACTTGGATGATCGGAATATGGTGATCGCCAAGAAGGCGTTGATCAGAAATAGGATTCCCGACATAGCTGCTGCAAAACCGAACCGACTGTATTTGAAAGCGCTATTGTAAATGTAGAGCGCGATGAACGTTGTAGAATTGAGGGGCCCGCCCTCGGTCATAATGTATGCCGGGACAAAGATCTGAAGTCCTAAGCCGATCCCGATGATGATGTCGTATAGAATCGCTGGCGTAATTAACGGCAACGTGATGTGCCAGAATTTTTTCCAGGAAGAGGCACCGTCCAAGGATGCGGCATCGTAGACCGTGGTTGGGATTGCGCGCATGGCAGCGAGAAAAATCAAACCAATCGGTCCGGCGCCGAGCTGCGCCAGGAGAATAATCGCGATCTTAGACCAACGCGGGTCGCCAAGCCAATTGATGCTAGGAACGCGGAAAAAGCTGAGGAAATAATTGACCAGCCCGAATCGAGGATTCATGAGCCAAATCATCATCATCGAAAGCGCAAAAGTCGGCGCGATGCTCGGCAGGTAAATCAGGGCTCGGTAAATCGGAATCTCTCTGACCTTCTGATTCATCGCCATCGCGATTAAGATTGCCACGGCAACACCGAGCGGAACCGCGAAGATTGTATAGAACAGCGTGTTATAGAGCGATTCCCAGAAGAGCGGATCGGCCAGCAAATCCTGATAGTTCTTGAGACCGATCCAGGTGGCATCGCCAAATCCAGAATAGTCGGTCATGCCCATCTGAAAATTGGCCAGCAACGGATACACTAGGAATACCAAAAATCCGACGAGCCAGGGGCTGACAAAAAGGAGCCCGGTCAGAAGAGTGCGGAAGTCTCTGCGCGAAAGGTTCAGCATGAGGAGCGCTGCAGGGCGTCAGGCCCCTGCCGCCAACATCTGTCGTTTACCATCGTGTGGTGTTGACGCGTGGTAGGGACGTCTAATTTCACAAACGCTGGGTCTCGGCGGCAGAGGCCTGCCGCCCTACAGCGCTTACTTCTTGAAATGATCCAGTTGAGGCTGGACCTCGGTTACGACCGCCTGCAATGCCTCTTCCGGCTTCTTGCTGTTCGTAATCACTGCCTCTTCCGCATCCTTCAGCTTATCCCAATAGAGTGCACCGACCGGAAGCGGAGGACGCGATTGCGCGACAGGCAACAGGCTCAGAAAGAATTCGTACTCGGGTGGAAAAAGATCTTTTCTGTCTGCCAACGCCTTCAGCGTTGGAAACATCCCTGAAACCTTGGCGAGCTCTTCCTGACCATGTGCGTCGGTAACAAAACGAATAAACTGATAGGCGGCATCCGGATTTTTCGCTCCTTGTGGAATCACCAGCGACCAACCCCCGCTCCAGCTACTTTTCAAGCCATTTGGCGCAGGAATGTATGTGACGCTGTATTCGAGATCCGGAGCATGTTTCTTGATTCTCGGCAGCTCCCATTGACCGGTCAAAACCATCGCAACTTTTCCGGTTAGAAATGGATCCTGTTCTTCGGGCAAGGTTCCGACGCTCGGCCACTGCCAATAGGTATCAACAAAGGTACGCGCCTTTTCCGGTCCTAGGTCCTTGGCCCAATCATACAGAAATTGGTATCCCGCTACGACGCCAGGGTTTGTGGGAGTGACTTTGTTCTGGGCCGGATCATAGAATTTTCCGCCAAAGGCGTACCCCCACGAATATCCCCAGCCCTGTTCCAGCCAGGGAACGAATCCGAGCTGAGTGTAAGCACCGGAAGCATCTGTCTTATTCAGCTTTGAGGCGATTTCCTTAAATCGCTCTGGGCTCATTGGACCCTTTGCCGGATCGAACTCAGCAAGATCGATCCCAGCATCCCGGAGCATCTTTTTGTTATAGAAAAGCGCTCGGGTATCAGTACCGATCGGCAAACCAAAAACCTTATCCGCATAGACAACCTCTTTCCAAGCGAAGTCCAGGTAATCCGGGCTAAGATCTTTGCCCTCTTTCTTCAGATAAGGCCCAAGCTCTTTAAGCAGTCCGCTGGCAGCGCGTTGCGCAACGGTAAACCGGTCCAACAGATAAACGTCAGGACCGGCGCCGCTTCTCACCGCGGTCATCAATTTAGCTGCATCTGTCTCTGTACCAGGAACCTTTTCGATTCTTACCTGAACCTTCGGATTGCGTTGATTAAACTCCGTTACGAGCTCCTGGTAACCCTTCTCTTCTCGCGGATCGGTCGATGATCCATACCAGAACTTGATCTGGTTCTGAGCAAACGCAGCAACGCCATTAAGACAACAACAAACGACCAGTAGTAGTGTTCTGTTCATAAGCGGGAGGGACTGAGAACAATGCCAACAACGCCGACATTGCCATCAATGCGAACAATGTTCCAGCCTTCCGTGCCTCTTCATTGTTGGTCCCGCCGCGGCGGGACCGGCGACGTTGGCATTGTTGGCATTGTCGTTAATGTTAGTAGCATCACATGCCTCTTTCGAGAAATCCTATCGAGCAATCATTAACCCGCGCCGCCGTGCGTATCGCAGAGCTTGCTGCATGGCGAGATCGCGCGTTCCTTCCCATTCCGGAAGGGCAATTCTTTTCGCCAAAGCATCCCTCCGGAATGTCGATCCAACTGGGTGATTTCTGGCCAACCAAGGAATGCCCGGTTCGGTTTGTCTTCCGCTGTACGATTCCAGAATCTTGGGCAGACGTCGCTCCACACGTCCGATTTGATTTAGGTGGTGAAGCACTGCTGAACATCGATGGTCAGCCGCTTGGCGGACTGAATCCTTTTCATCGCGAACACCCTATTCCTGCTTCGGCAGGCTCTCAGATTACACTCGATGCTGAGGTTGTTCCGCATGGATTGTTCGGGACGCCGACAACTGAGCCACGATTGAACCTCGCGGCACTGGTCTGGCCGGATGCAGATGTCCGCTCGCTTCTGGAGGATCTGGTCGCCGTCTATGATGCAGCAAAATATTTGGCCTGGTCGGGTCGAGAAGAGCTCGCGCAAAAGCTGGCGAAAGATTTGCACGAGGCTTTGGCCTCCATCTCGTTGCCGCGCGGGAACACTCAAGCATATCTCGCGCGCCTCGCGTCGAGCTCGAGCAGCCGGTCGGCTGATAACTACTATGGCAATGAGGAAAGCCTCGCGTCGCTTTGGGAAGATTGGCACTTCGCCGCGGCCCCGGCGATACTCCGGGAAGACGATCGGCGCCACCTGGCAAAGACGCGCAAGCGTCTCCAGGACAAGCTTAGCTCCTACAAAGATGCTGCAATTGGTTCAGTTCTCCTCACCGGTCACGCTCATATTGACCTCGCATGGCTTTGGCCCTTGGAGGAAACACGCCGTAAAGCACGCAGAACGTTCTATACGGTCCTGTCCTTAATGGAGCGGTATCCGAAATTCTACTTCAACCAGTCGAGCGCACAGCTTTATGCATGGGTCGAACAAGACGATCCGGCGCTCTTCGAAAGAATACGAGCGCGCGTCCAGGAAGGACGCTGGGAGATCATCGGCGGCATGTGGGTTGAGCCGGACGGCAATCTGCCCTGTGGCGAATCATGGGCGCGCCAGCTACTTTTGGGGCAACGATACTTTCTTTCCAAATTTGGTTCTCGCCCAAGAGTTGCGTGGATCCCGGACTCTTTCGGTTTTCCAGGAAACCTGCCGCAGCTTCTTCGTTTGAGCGGCATCGATTATTTCTTCACGCACAAACTGACTTGGAACGAGCAAAATCCGTTTCCGTTCGACCTATACTGGTGGGAAGGACTCGACGGGTCCCGGGTACTTGCACACAGCTTCTTCAATCCTGACCGCGGTTATAACGGCGATGTCTGCGCAAAGGATATTGGTGAAACCTGGCGCAATTTCAAAGCGAAGCCGCATCACGACGAAACGTTGCTTGCTGTTGGATATGGTGATGGCGGCGGCGGTCCAACCGCTGAAATGCTTGAGCGCGCTGAACGGCTTAGCTCTTTCCCGGGCTTGCCCAAGGTGCAGATGGGAAGAGTCGAAGCGTTCTACGATCGGGTTTCAGCAAGGACACTAGCAACCTGGGTTGGCGAAAAGTATCTCGAATATCATCGCGCCACTTACACAACCCAGGCGAGGATCAAGTTACTTCATCGAAAACTGGAGCGCGCCATCGCCGACGCGGAGATCGCGACATCGCTGCTGGGAAATCGTCCGGACGGCCAGCTGACGCAGCTCTGGCATACGTTGTTGCTTCATGAGTTTCATGACATCCTGCCGGGATCAAGCATTCGGTCGGTTTACGAGACCGGCGAAAAGACTCTTGTTTCGGCGCTCGAGACTGCGCGGCGCCTGTGCGACAGTTCTTTGCGCCAACTTTCCGATCCATCGGTCCTGACTATTTGGAATCTCCAACTCGAGGAGCGTCCGCTGCGATTGGAGGTCAGGCATCCAGCGCCAGAAAAGTTCGTCGGTGGCGATCAGGAAGTGTTATCGCAAGAAACAGCTGACAAGTCGCTGCTACTGGCGGCTCCTGAGATTTCAGTACCACCGCTTGGCCGCATCACACTTCGACCCGGAGACGCCAAGGCAAAGTACGCAAACCGCACCTTACGCGGTTCCGACACGGAATTAGAAAACGATGCCCTGAGGATTGTAGTTGCTGCCGATGGCACGATTGAATCACTCTACGACAAGGAACACGAGAGAGAAGCGGTAGTGGATCGCGCTAACCAACTCTGGCTCTTCACCGATATACCGCGCCAGTTCGAAGCCTGGGATATCGATGCGTCTTATCCGTCGGAAGGAATAGAGCTTCGAGCAACTGAGCCGCCGAAACAGATCGAGTCCGGACCGATACGCGCCGCGATTCGAGTCAGTCGCCAGACCGATGACATTCGCATTGTCCAGGACTACCGGTTGTATTGTGGCGAACGGCTTTTGCAGATCCGAACCCGCGCCCAATGGCACGGTCGCCGACGCTTTCTACGCGCGCTCTTTCCAGTCAATGTAAGGGCCCATGAAGGCTGGACTGAAACGGCCTTCGGAGCCGTGCCGCGAACGACCCATCAAAATACGTCTTGGGACCAAGCAAAATTTGAAGTACCGGGCCATCGATGGGCCGATCTCAGCGAACCAGGCTACGGAGTAAGCTTGCTCACCGACAGCAAGTACGGCTACAGCATCCGCGGCAATGTTATCGGGCTGAGTCTGCTTCGGTCACCTATCTACCCGGATCCGTTCGCGGACGAAGGAGAGCATGAATTTATCTATGCGCTCTATCCGCATACCGGCGATTGGAGAAACGGAACAGTTCGCGCAGCGAGAAACCTCAACTCGTCTCTTTACGCAATTTTGCCTGGCTCAGAAAAGGCCGCGCAACAGCCCTCTGTGCCCCATTCATTGGTCGCTTCAATTCGTTTAACCCGAGGGCGACTCGAGCTCTCAGCTCTCAAGAAAGCGGAAGATAGCGACAGTATGATTCTCCGGCTTTACGAGCCGCACGGGGATCGAGGTGTTGCTACGATTGAAACGAAAGATCCGATTCGCAAAGCGACGCTGGTGAATCTGCTCGAGGAGCCGATTGAGGACCTACCGATTCAGGGCGGAAATCGGGTAGAATTCTCGTACACACCGTTTCAGGTGGTGACTTTGCAGTTGGCGTGAGGGGTGGCGCACGCACGAGGCTGAGCTGAAGCTCAGCCCTACCGGCGACGCGACGTGCTCTGTCATCGGTGGGGCCGAGCTTTAGCTCGGCCTCGTGCGCCCGGCTGCGACCTGCCTCCCGTGGGCATCAGGAATGCGAAAAGTCCCACGGTTCGGCTCAGCGTTCAATACCCTTGATTACCGTTACCGGACGCGCGACGGTCTGACTGAATGATGTCAGCGGGTGAGACATTGCCGGTCGCAATTACTCGCACACTATGGGCTGCAGCAGGTGGCGGCCCAGACCTTCTTAATAAATTGGAGATCACCGGACGCGGCGATCTGCCTTCCGTGTTTCCTGTGTCAGATCTCGCCACGGCCGCAATCGGTGTCGCGGGATTGGCAATTGCCGAACTCATTGCCGTCCGGTTCGGGGAAACACCCAGGGTACGCGTCGATCGCCGGTTGTCGTCTGTCTGGTTCGGTCTGTCTGTACGTCCGCAAGGTTGGCCGTTGCCTTCACTCTGGGACCCCCTCTCTGCCGACTATGAGACCGAAAACGGGTGGATTCGGCTCCACATGAATGCTCCACATCATCGTGATGCTGCGCTATCGGTCTTAAAAGCTGAACCCGACAAGCAATCCGTCGCGGGGCAAGCTGCCCACTGGCAGGCTAACGATCTTGAAACAGCCGTTGTCACAGCCGGAGGTTGTGCCGCCACGATGCGATCCATCGCTGAATGGAAAACCCATCCGCAAGGCAGCGCGGTTGCGGGCGAGCCGCTGTTCTATATCCTAACACAGGACTCTGGCTCCACGCGCGATTGGGACGGCCCGCGTCACCGCCCACTCGCAGGACTGAGGATTCTTGACCTCACACGTGTTCTATCCGGGCCGATCGCAACCCGGTTCCTCGCAGGGTTCGGCGCCGAGGTGCTGCGGATTGACCCGCCCTGGTGGGATGAACCGATCGTTGCGCTGGAGGTTGCGTTGGGGAAACGATGCGCGCGGCTCGATCTTCGCGCGCCGTCGAATCGCGAGCTGTTCACACAACTTCTTTCTGAAGCAGACGTACTCATTCACGGTTACCGGCCGGACGCGTTAGCGAGACTCGGCTTCGATGCCGAGCAATGCCAAAAGATCCGCCCAGGGTTGATCAATGTTTCGCTCGATGCGTACGGATGGACCGGTCCTTGGAAAGGAAGAAGAGGGTTCGATAGCCTGGTTCAAATGAGCTCCGGTATCGCTGATGCCGGGATGAAACGACTGGGTAAAACCCGACCTACCCCGCTTCCGGTTCAAGCGCTCGATCACTCAGTAGGGTATTTCTTAGCGGCAGCGGCAATTCGGGGCTTAACAAATAGATTCAAGTCAGGTGCCGGTTTTGAAGCTCGGACGTCGCTCGCTCGAATGGCTGCATTGTTGATTGACCAACCTGGTGCTCAAGAAAACGCGCCAATCGCTCCAGAAGAACCGAGTGATCTGTCAGAAAACGTAGAGAAGACAAGCTGGGGACCGGCCCGGCGAATCAAGCCGCCTGTGGTTGTCGACGGCGCGCCGCTACGATGGGACCTGCCCGCAAGTGCGCTGGGGAGTTCCGAACCGAAGTGGCAGAGCCGCTAGCAAGGCGTAGCCGCAGGAGCCAGGCCTCGAAAAGCGGCGTCCGCATTTTGTCTCGAAGGCCCGGGGATCCTGAAAAAGATCAGGCTTGACCTTCTGATAACACGTGTTACTAATCGTTTTGTAACACGCGTTACTAAAGAGGTATCGGCGCGCTTCTAACCCCCCAATTTTTAGCTGCGAAATCCCACCGGAAATCCTTGCCTATCCTGTTATTTCTGTACGCGTATCGTCAGAACTGGCCTCTCCTCATACCTCTCCACGCGTCCCGTCGGGCCTGATCTATAACAAAGCGATGTTGGAAAAGGCCGGAATCGATCCCAAGTCGCTCTTGGACCTGGATTGGAACCCGAAAGATGGAGGATCGTTCGGTCAACTCATTGCAAAGCTGACTATTGATGCCAACGGCAAAAACGCCACCGAGGCCGGGTTCGATCCGAAGAATATCAAACAATACGGCCTGCTCATTAATGGTCAGGTCGATGGTTATGGACAGGTCGAGTGGAGCCATTTTGCGGTATCAAACGGCTTTAAATTCAATGACGGCCCTTGGGCTACGCATCTTAACTACGGTGATCCGAAGCTAGCGGAAACGATTCAGTGGATCGCCGATCAGATGAAAAAAGGAATCATCATTCCCGCGGCGAATGCTCGTCAGGCCGGCGAGAACGGAGTCTTCGCGGCGCAGAAAGGCGCATTAGCTCTGACCGGCGACTGGAACATCCTCTGGTACACTGAGAACTGTAAATTCGGCATCGGTTTCGCGCCGTTGCCCAAAGGTCCTTTGGGACGACGAACGATGTTTAATGGTTTGGCCGACTCTATCTGGGTCGGTAGCAAACATCAGGAAGAAGCCTGGAAATGGGTGAAATTTCTCGCCTCACCGGAAGCTCAGAAGATCGTGGGCGAGCATGGCGTAGTATTCCCAGCGGTGCCGGAAGCTACGGAAATCGCGAAGGCTCGAATGGCTCAGAAAGGCGTTGATGTTTCTGCTTTCGTCCAAGAAGCGACCGATCCAAATGCAACGTTCCTCTTCCCAATTACTGACCACGCCAGCGACATCGTACGCATTATGCGCGCCGCATTCGATGCAATCTATCTCAACGGAGCAGATGCGGCGAGCACACTCAAAGCTGCTAACCAGGAGGTGAACGCACTGTTTCAATGAAAAAGCGAAAGATTACGTTCATCGGGGCCGGAAGCACTGTCTTTGCTAAAAACCTGCTGGTCGACATTTTGTCGTTTCCTGAATTAGCAGACTCGCAACTTTGCCTTTTTGACGTTGATGCAGAGCGCCTGCAAACCTCGGAGGTAGTTGCGAACCGGATTGCGCAGACGCTTGGAATTCAACCCACGATTGAAACTACGACCGATCACGCCCGCGCTTTTGATGGCGCGACCTATGCGATTAATATGATCCAGGTCGGCGGCTACCGGCCGTGTACCGTCACCGATTTTGAGATCCCGAAGAAATATGAGCTGCGACAGACCATCGGCGACACACTCGGCATTGGCGGAATCATGCGGGCAGTACGCACCGTTCCGGTATTAATCGAAATGTGCCGGGAAATGGAGCAACGCTGTCCCGACGTTATTCACCTCAATTACGTCAATCCGATGGCTATCAACTGCTGGGCTCTAACCCGAGCCACCCGTATCCGTACAATCGGCCTCTGCCATAGCGTCCAACACACGGCCAGCGAGCTGGCCAGCGATATCGGCGTTCCATTGGAGGAGACTAACTATCTGGTAGCCGGAATCAATCACATGGCATTCTACCTGAAATTTGAACGAAATGGAGAAGACCTTTATCCACTGATCTACAAAGTGATTGAGGAAGATCGGGTGCCCGACGAAAACCGGGTACGCTACGATATGCTGCGCAGACTTGGCTATTTTGTCACTGAGTCCAGCGAGCACTTTGCTGAGTATGTGCCTTGGTACATCAAGCGCGATCGACCCGATCTGATAGAGCGCTATAACATTCCGTTGGATGAATATCCGCGACGTTGCCAAGCGCAGATCGCGCAGTGGAAATACCTGAAAAAGTCCTTGGAAGCGCCAGATGCGCCCTTGGAAATAGAACGCAGTGTGGAATATGGATCGGGGATTATTCATAGTATGGAAACCGGGGTGCCGCGGGTGGTTTACGCCAATTTAGAGAACACCAACCTGATTACTAACCTGCCGTCGGGTTGCTGCGTTGAAGTACCCTGTCTAGTCGAGAAAAATGGTATTCAACCGACATACATCGGGCCGCTTCCGCCGCATTTGGCAGCGCTAATTCAGACCAATATCAATGTTCAAGCGTTGACTGTGGAAGCGATTCTGACCGGAAATCGCGAACATATCTACCACGCGGCGATGTTAGATCCACATACCAGCAGCGAACTCGATCTCGACCAGATCTGGCAACTAGTGGATGATCTCATCATCCAGCATGGAGATTGGATTCCGGGCAAGTTTCGCGACGACCGGAAAACGAGCGCGCATCCACAAGAGTCGCTATAACAGTAAAATGACGAAAGGGTTATGGAACCGACGCGTCGGGTAACGAGCAACGACATTGCTCAGGCTGCCGGCGTGTCGCGTACTACCGTCTCTTTTGTCTTAAACGAGAAGATCGGAACGAATATCAGTGCCGAGACCAAGGCCCGAGTCCTCGAGGCGGCCCAGGCGCTAGGTTATGTACCTAACTCTGCCGCTCGTATGCTGGTCAGCGGACGAAGCCGAACCCTGGGCCTGGTTCTTGCCCATGGTGATTTAATGAGTGTCGACGCGTTCGCTCCGCCCTTGATGTTTGGGATCAGCCGTATCTGCAACGCCCACGGTTATAAACTGTTAGTCGAAGCCATCGAAGGCGGATCGCCACGCGACGCTTATCTTGATTTGGCCAAGAGCAAACGGATCGATGCGTTGATCGTTCTGAATCCAAATTCGGAAGACACAGGATTGGTGCGGATGATTGAGTCTCAATTCCCGGTTGTACTTTTCGGCTCGATCGGGCATCCCAATGAAAACTCGATTCGCCCAAATACCGGTAAGGCGGCCGTACGGGCAACTCGCCACCTGGCTGAGTTAGGCCATCGCCGCATCGCCCATATCACTTACGCTCCAGTCCGATATATCGGGGCCCGCGAAAGACTTCGAGCGTTTCGACGAGCGATCGAACGGGCCAGATTGGAATTCGACGAGCAACTGGTTGCCAGCGGCGATTTCAGCATGGAGAGCGGCTATCGTGCTATGAAGGAGCTCTTGCAAGTCCGGCATCGTCCAACTGCATTGTTCGCTGGAAACGACACGATCGCGGTCGGCGCAATCGCGGCACTACGCGAAGCCGGACTTTCCGTTCCGCGCGACGTTGCGGTGGTCGGTTTTGATGATCTGCCATTTGCGGCTTATTGTCACCCGTCATTAACAACGGTAAACACCGACCCAATTAAACAGGGACAACAAGCGGCAATAGCGGCGATCGAACTGCTCGAGGGACGTTCGGTCGGAATCCGAAACTGCACCATTTCCGAGAAAATAATTGTCAGAGAATCGTGTGGAGCTCGCGCCAAGGCACTAAAGGAAAAAGCTCCCGCCAAGACGCGCTAGAGGCCCATGAACTAGCATAGCGCAAATGGCAATCGACTGGGTTCTGCGCTTAGCCGGCACTGAGCCAACCCGCGCCTCACTATTCGGTGTCTTCTTCCCGCCCCAGTGTCCAATTCGGAGGGTCGCTGGCAGGGAATGATTCTTCTAACGCTTCTTCAACGTTAAATTCGTCCTCGTCTCGCTTGGGAGAGCCCTTGTCATTCTCGTCGGTTGACTCTGCGCCCATCGACCAACATCGGCCTCCCTCTGGGTCGATGCAAGTGTCGATCCAACCTAAATCCGCGTTGAGCGTGGCGGCCGTCGCCAGCCACGCACGGCTTACCGAGCTGGTAAATCGTTCGCCCGACGCCATCTTGGTAGACGGGAATCTTTCTCAGCCGCGCCATGCCCGACGAACAACTTGGCCTTGTTCTACATACATATAGGGGGTATATGTATATCTGATGAAAGAAGAATCGCGTGAACAAGTCCGGCGCCGAGCCAACCGGATTTCCGGGCAGATTGCCGGCATTCAGCGGATGATCGATGAAGATCGGTATTGCGTCGATATTCTGAATCACGCCTGACGTCACGAAACGGAAAAAATCGTACGCTTAGGCCCTTCCAAGGATCATTCGACTAAAAGAAAACGCTCCAGAACTCGATTACAGCTCGTTTCACGGCAAAACGGGTACTTGGAAGACCAACTGCTTTGTGATGGAGGTTGAGCGTTCCTTCTGAGTGCATTCGCACTCCAGTCCACGAGGAGAGCGCTCCTTACCGTACTTAAATTTCCGTTTCGTGTGCGCACCCCCTTTCTTGGAGCGAGGAGAATCCTGGATGAAAGCCGTTCATCTCACTGCCTACGGTAATCCAGCTCAGAACTTAAGGATGGTCGAAGTTTCGGAACCAAACGCGCCGTCTGCGAGCGAAGCTCTGGTGCGCATAGAGTATGCGCCGATTGATTACAGCGACCTCCTTTTGGCGAACGGAGTTTACTTTTTAAATCCGAAGCTTCCTTCTGTCATAGGAGGTGAAGGTGCGGGAATTGTGGAGGCGATCCAGCCGGGAGCCACCAGCGTCAAGGTAGGCGATCGTGTTACCGTCCCATTCGGAACATTCACGTGGTCTGAAAAAGTCCTTGCTCCAGCCGAAGGTCTTTTCGTCGTTCCTCCTTCAATCGATGCCAGAACGGCCTCGATGTTAAACATCAATCCTACGACCGCGGTTCTTCTCTTAGACGAATTTGTA
>Ga0207684_10003263_pt1 | contig 15919 bp, 14 predicted proteins | sample KBSK5501metaG_FD_184342 | JGI IMG/M metagenome (GOLD analysis project Ga0207684, IMG submission 184342) | Corn, switchgrass and miscanthus rhizosphere microbial communities from Kellogg Biological Station, Michigan, USA - KBS K5-50-1 metaG... | ecosystem: Host-associated > Plants > Roots >...
GGACGTGCCGCTGGTCCCCTATGGCACGCCGGGGACGCGGGAGTTAGGCGACCGGCTCGAGCCGTACCTGCCGGGGCACGAGGCGTGGCTGTTGGCGAACCACGGGGCGGTGACGGTCGGCGCCACGCTCGACGCGGCGTGGATCCGCATGGAGAGTCTCGAGCACGGCGCGCGCATCATCTGGATCGCGCGCACGCTCGGGCGCGTAAACGAACTTAGTCCTGAGGCGGTAGCGCGCCTCCGACAGGAGCGAGATGTCGAAGGGCATGTCTAAAAGCACAGCCATCATCCAGCGGCTGTTGGAAGAGCGGCGCCAGTACGAGGCCTGGATCGCGCGCCTGAACAGCTCGGCGGACGCGACGCCGGGGAACGTGCGGGCGCGCGTGCGTGAGGACTACGAGGCGCGGCTCGTCGCGGTGATGGAGGAGCTCAAGGCTCACGCCGAGAGCGCGCGCCTGGCGATCCAGGAAAAGCGCTATATGCGTGGGGAGTTACAGAAAAAGGAGGCGCTCGCCGCCGAGAAGCTGACCGAGACCGAGCTGCGCCATTCGGTCGGCGAGTACGACGAGTCGCAATGGGAACAGGTGCACCAGGACGTTCTTGCGGAGGTGGTGTCGGTGCGGGAGGACCTGCAGGCGGTCGAGGCGGATATCCAGAAGCTCGAGGAGCTGGACGCGCTGGTTCGCAATCGGCCGGCTCCGAGACCGGCCGCTGCACCCGCCCCGGCACCGCCAGCGCGCACGCCGGCTCCCACACCCCAAGATCTCCCTCTCATACCCCTAGAGCCGCTAGAGCCGCCGGCAAAGCCCTCCCAGGTGGACGAGCTCGAGTTCATCAAGTCGGTCACCGAGGACGACACCGGGGCAGCTCCATCGGCTCGGCGCGCCAGCGGCGCCCAGTTCCAGCCCGTCATCCCGTCCGATCCGCCCCGGGCCGCGGTGCCGCCGTCGCAGCGGGCCGCCAACCCTGTGCCTGCGCCGATCATCCCCGACCCGTCAGCGGCGGGCGACGAGGAAGCCGCGCGGACGCTCCGGTGCAAGCAGTGCGGTACGATGAACCTGCCGACGGAGTGGTATTGCGGGCAGTGTGGTCATCAACTCGACGCGGTCTAAAACCAAAACGACGTCACGAAAAGGCGTCGCGAGAGCATCGTCACGAAAAAACGTCACGGGGAACCGTAGAACACGGTCTCTCGTGACGTTGGTTCGCGACGGTTTTTCGTGACGTCTTTTCGTGACGTCGTCTATTTGGAGAGTTTCCGCACCACGGCAGCAAGCCGGCTCTTGTGTCGTGCCGCGTTGTTGTGATGGATCAGATTCTTTCGGGCGGCGCGATCGAGCAGTCGCGCGGCTACGCGATACGCCGCACCTGCCTGCTCGGCCGTGGTGGCGGCGCGCACGCGCTTGAGGGCGGTGCGGAGCGCGGAGCTCTGAGCACGGTTACGTATTTGGCGGGCGCGCCCCTGGCGCATCGCCTTCTTCGCGGACTTGATTCTCGGCACTCGAGGCCTCCTCGTGAGGCGCGGAAGATAGAGGGTAAGTGCAGGTCGGTCAAGGCGCTACGCCGTTGACCCGACCACCGCCGGATCGTTATCTTAGGCGGTCACCGACCCCCGAGCCCGAGCTATTTCGTTCGACATCCTCATCTGGGCCCCGGTCCTCTTGTTCTCGGTGGTGGCCCACGAATACGCTCACGCCGAAGCTGCCTATCGGCAGGGTGACGACACCGCCTACATGCTCGGGCGGCTGACGCTCAATCCCCTGAAGCACATCGATCCTATCATGACGGTGCTGGTGCCGGTCGTCCTCTGGCTGAGCAATGCCGGTTTTATTTTCGGGGCCGCGAAACCGGTGCCGGTCAACCCTAGGAAGTACCGCAAATTCGTCCGCGGCGATGTGATCGTGTCGCTCGCGGGCATCGTCGTCAACTTGGGCTTGTTCGTGGTCTTCACGGGCCTGTTCGGCGCAGTCGGATTGATCGGTCAGCGCGTGCCATCGCTCACCGGGAGTCTCGGGATCCTGCAAGAGATGACGTACCAGGGGATGCGTCTCAACCTGGTGCTCGCGTTCTTCAATCTGATTCCGATCCCGCCGCTCGACGGCAGCCACGTCTTCTATCATCTGTTGCCTCCCGGCTGGGGCCTCAAGTACCGCCAGTTCTCCACGCTTGGTATGCTGCCCCTGTTCTTGATTCTCTGGCTCGCGCCGGGTGTGATCAACGTCTTCCTGTGGCCCGCCTACCAGCTGATGAACCTTGGCCTCGCCGTCGTCGGCGGACTCCGGATCGGAGCGGCCTCATGACCGCGCTTCCGCCCATGGCGCAGGACCAGAACGGCTTCGTCGTCGAGCTGGAGCAGTTCTCCGGCCCGCTCGACCTGTTGCTCCATCTGATCCGCGAGGACGAGGTCGACATCACCGACCTGCCGATCGCGAAGATCGCCGACCAGTTCCTGGCCGTGATCAGCGAGTTGGGGCTCAACCAGGCGGCGGACTATCTCGAGATGGCCGCCCGGCTGCTGCGGATCAAGGCGCAGATGCTCTTGCCGCGGCGCCTGGGCGACGACGAGTGGGAAGATCCCCGCGCCGAGCTGGTGCGCCGGTTGCTCGAATACCAGCAAATCCGCGAGCTCGTGGAATGGCTGGGGGCGGCGGCCGCACGCCGGGCCGAGCAGTTGGGGCGGGGCTTCTCTCCCGAGCCGCCCGCCGCACCGCCCGCGCCGCTCGTGATCGACTTGAACGATCTGCTGGCCGCTGCGGAGCGGGTGATCGCCCTCATTCCCGAGCCGGTGCTGCACCGGGTGGTACCGCGGCCGCTCGACGTGGAGGGCGCGACCGAGCGCATTCAGGCGCTGCTCGCCGAGCGCGCGGCGTTCGGGTGGGGCGACGTTGTGGGGAAGCGTCCTACGATCGTGGACGCCCTGTCCGCGTTCATCGCCCTGCTGGAGCTCGCCAAGCGCGGCTCCCTGCACGTTCACCAGGAGGGGCCGTTCGCCCCGATTCAAATCCGCCGTGAATCCCCTCGCGAAGCTCATTGAAGCGGCGCTGTTCGCCTCGGCGCGACCGCTCACGGTCGAGGAGCTCGTGACCCTCGATCCGCAGGCGGGCGCGGCGGCGGTGCGCGGCGCCTTGGCCGAGCTTCGGGACGCGTTCGCGACGGGCGATCACGGGGTCGAGCTGGTCGAGATCGCGCAGGGGTGGCAGTTCCTGACGCGGCGGGAGTATGCGGAGGCGATCGATCGCGCGCAGTTCGCGCTGCGCCCGCGCCGGCTCAGCCCGGCAGCGCTCGAGACGCTGGCCATCATCGCCTACCGGCAACCCGTGGGACGGGTCGAGGTGGACGAGATCCGGGGCGTGGATTCTGGCGCCGTGATCGAGAAGCTGAGCGAGCGCGGGCTGGTGGAGATCGTGACCCGAGGGGAAGGGCTGGGCCGGCCACTGCTGTACGGCACCACGCCGCAGTTTTTGGAGATCCTCGGCCTCAAGGACCTAGATGAGCTGCCGCGGCTGGATGAGCTGTCGGTGGCGCTCCGGCCGCCCGCACCCGCAGAACCCGAATGACGCTGATGCGCCTGCAACGCGCCCTGGCGCGTGCAGGCGTGACGTCCCGCCGCAAGGCCGAGGACCTGATCCGCGCGGGTCGCGTGCGCGTCGACGGCGCGGTGGCCACGATCGGCATGAGCGTGGATCCGCTGCGCCAGCGCGTGACGGTAGACGGCCGCGTGGTGAAGGCCGCAGGGCCCGTCACCTGGCTCGCGCTCAACAAGCCGGTCGGCTATGTGGTGAGCCGCGGAGATCCAGAGGGGCGACAGACCGTCTACGGCCTCCTCCCCAACGTACCGGGCCTCACGTACGTTGGTCGCTTGGACGTCATGACGTCGGGGCTGCTGCTCCTCACCACGGACGGCGCGGCGGCACATCGGCTGATGCACCCGCGTTTCGCCGTACCCCGCACCTATTGGCTGCGGGTCCACGGGCACGGCGCGGCCGAGGTGCGCGCCGCGCTGGCGCGACCACCGGTCATCGACGGCCGCCCGGTGCGGGTCGTGGACTTTCGGGTGCGTCCCGTAGAGCGCAGTATCGAGGTCGAGATCACGCTCGCTGAAGGCCGCCAGCGCATCGTCCGGCGGCTCGCCGAGGCGCTGGGACTCAAGGTCGAGTGGCTGCACCGCGTCTCCTACGGGCCGGTGCGGCTCGGGAGGCTGGCCGAGGGCAAGTACCGGCGGCTTGCCGCGAACGAAATCGAGGCCATCGAGCGACTGCATGAACCTGCGTGAAAGGGTGTTCCGGTTCGAAAACCGGGGAGAGCGGATCAGGCGCTAGGCCATGTCGGCGGAGACCTCAGGAGTCGAGCGCGCCCTCGGCGCCATCGGGACGACATTCCGCCTGATGCGGCTCTACCCGCCGACGCACCCCGCGGTACTCGAGGCCTTGAAGCAGATCGGCGAGTCGCTCCCGGGCCTCGCCGCGCTGGGCACCGTGGAGTGGAAGGTGGGTGTCACCGGACTGCACTGGCATGGCCAGCACCTGCTGCCGCGCAACGCGCAGATTGCCGAGCTCGCCGGCCTGTTGTATGCACGCGGCGTGCGGGCGGTGACCCTCAATCCCGGCATGGTGCCGGAGCATGTGCTGGCGCTGTTCCAGGTGGCTACCGGTACCGTCCCGCCCGACGATGCGACGCTCGGTCGTATCACCCTGACCCTGGGACGCCGCACCTCCGCCCGGCTCGAGCGTCTGCGCTCGCCGACGCCGGCGTCGGGTGTGCCGGCGATCCCGGAGCCGTCGCCCGAATCGAGTCCCCCGACCGCCGTCACGACGGAGCAGTCGACCGCCGCGGCGGCCGACAGCCTGATGGCCGGGAAACGCGCCAGTGCCGCGTTCCGGCCCGACGTGTTGCCGGTCGATGTGGAGGTGAAGCGGGCCGTGACCGCGCTCGGGAACGCCACCACGCTCGAGGAGCAGACCGCGGCGGTCGACAAGCTCGCCGCGCTCGCCCCCCAGCTGTTGGGGTTGCACGACGTCGCCATCGTGGCGGATGCGATCGCGGCGCTCGACCGCCTGCTGCCGACGGCAAAGGATCCGAAGGTCGTGCAGGCGATCGACCAGGCGGCGGTCGCGCTCTCCGAGCGTGCCCTGGTCGAGCGCTTGGTGCACCGGCTCGGGGAGGCGCGCGTGCCCCCCGAGGAGCGCGAGGCGGTCGTGACGGCCGTGGCCGCGCTCGCGTCACTGTCCATGGGGCTCGTCGTGGACGCGTTCATCGCGGCGCCCGTGGACCAGCGGGCCCCGTACCGGGGAGCGGTGCGCAAGGCGGCGGACCGGGCGCTCGAGCCGCTGCAGGGCAAGCTGGCGGACCGGGATGCCCAGGTGGTGGCGGCGGCGGCGGAGTTCGTGGGCCTGACGGGGAGCCCGCAGGCGGTGGCGCTGTTGCTTCCGTTGTTGCGACATGCATCGGAATTCGTCCGGGAAGCGGCGCTGCTCGGGCTCGCCGAGGCGGGCGGGCGCGAGATCGCGCGGCCGGCCATGCCGGCGCTCAAGGATGAGAGCGTGGCCGTCCGTGCGGCGGCGGTGCGGGCGGTGGCTGCGGCGGGCGACTCGACCTCTTCCACCGTGCTGATCCGCCGGGTGGAGCAGGAGCCCGATGAAGGGGTACAGGCGGAGTTGCTGCGGGCGATCGGCCGGCTCGGGGCGCGGGACGCGCTGGATGTCCTCGCCCGGTACGCCGAGCCGGGTGGCATGATGCACCGGCGGAGCGCAACGGTGCGGGCGGCGGCGGTGGACGGGTTAAGGCATATCGCGCGCCCCGAAGCGCGGGGGCTGTTGGAACTCTATAGCAAGGACAAGGAGCCGGCGGTGCGCAAAGCGGCGGAGGCGGGGCTGAAATGACCACTCGGACGGCGAAGACCGGCGACGCGGTGCTCAGCCAGGCGATCGCGCGCGAGGTCGCAAAGCGGGTCGTGGCGCAGGACCTGATGGTCGAGCGTCTGCTCATCGGCTTACTGACGGGCGGGCACGTCCTGCTCGAAGGCGTGCCCGGGCTCGCGAAGACGCTGGCGGTGCGCACGGTGGCCGAATGCCTTCGCATCGCGTTCTCCCGGATCCAGTTCACGCCGGACCTGCTGCCCGCGGACGTGATCGGGACCATGGTGTTCGATCAGAAGACCCAGGAGTTCTATCCAAAGAAGGGGCCGCTGTTCGCGAACCTGGTGCTCGCGGACGAGATCAACCGCGCCCCCGCCAAGGTACAAGCGGCGCTGCTCGAGGCGATGCAGGAGAAGCAGGTGACGATCGGCGGAGAGACGTTCTTTCTGGGCGAGCCGTTTCTCGTGCTCGCGACCCAGAACCCCATCGAGCAGGAAGGAACCTACCCGCTCCCTGAAGCCCAGCTCGATCGGTTCATGTTGAAGGTGCGCGTAGGCTACCCGACGCGCGACGCCGAAAAGGAAATCGTCGCGCGCATGGCGTCGGGGCGGCCGATCGAGGTGCAGCGCGTGGCGGAGGCAGACGACATCCTCGCCGCGCGCAGCGCGATCGCGGAGCTCTTCATGGACCAGAAGGTCGTGGATTACATCGTGGATGTGGTCCGGGGGACTCGCGAGCCACAGGCGATCGGCCTACCGGAGCTGAAGCCGCTCATCGCCTTCGGGGCGAGTCCGCGCGCGTCGATTTACCTCGCGCAGGCGGCTCGGGCGCACGCGTTCCTGCGCGGCCGTGCCTACGTCGTCCCGGAAGACGTCAAGGCCATGGCCTTCGACGTGCTGCGGCACCGGGTGCTGCTCACGTTCGAGGCGGAGGCCGAGGACATGGACTCGGACCGCGTCATCGGAAAGATCCTGGAGGCGGTGGGCGTGCCGTGATGTACGAAGGCAAGGATCGTCGACGTGCCGAGACCTCCCCGCTCCGCGCCCGCCGGCGTCTGGTCACCCCAGAAGTGCTCCGGCAGGTCAAGGGCATCGAGCTGCGCACGCGATCCCTGGTCAGCTCCCTCTTCACGGGCGAATACCGGTCGATGTTCCGGGGGCAGGGCATCGAGTTCGCGGAGGTGCGCGAATACCAGCAGGGAGACGACTTCCGCGCGATCGACTGGAACGTGTCGGCACGGATGGGCCACCCGTTCGTGAAGACGTACCACGAGGAGCGTGAGAACACGCTGCTCCTCGTGGTGGATCAGTCGGGCTCGTGCCAGTTCGGACGTCCCTACACGAAGGCCGGCCTCGCCGTGGAGGTCGCCGCCGTGCTGGCGCTGGCGGCGGCGCGCCACAACGACCGCGTGGGCGCACTGATGTTCGCCGACAAGGTCGAATTGATCGTGCGGCCGGCGAAGGGTCGGCCGCACGCGCTGCGCGTGATCCGCGACCTGGTGGCGTTCACGCCGCGGGGGCGGGGCACGAACCTGGGGGAGGCGCTGAGCTACGCGGCGAAGCTGCCGAAGCACCACGCGATTGTGGCCGTGCTGTCGGACTTTCGGGCCGATGGCTGGGAGGTGCCGCTGGCGCAGCTGGCGGCGCGCCACGACGTCGTCGCCATCACCATCGACGACCCGCGGGAACGCCACCTCCCCGATGCCGGCTGGGTGGACATGGAGGACGCCGAGACCGGTCAGCGGGTCCTCGTCGATACGAGCCACGGGCCGACGCGCACGCGTGTGAGCGTCGCGGCCGAGCGCCAGCTCCAGGAGCGGACTCGGAAGCTCGCCCAAGCCGGCGTGGACCGCGTCGCGCTCCAGACCAGCGTGCCGTACGGCGTGGTGCTGCGCCGCGCGTTCGCCGAGCGCGCCCGCCGCCTGAAACGATGAAGCCCCGTTGTACGACGCTACGACGCTACGCCATACGACGTCTGGCGCGCTCGGCGCTCCTGGTTTGTCTTAGCGTCGTAGCGTCGTGGCGTCGTGGAACAGCTCAGACGGCGACTTGGATCGCTAGTCCCCCAGGACCCACCGTCGGCGACACCATCTGGCTCGAGCGTGCGATCGCCGTCCCCGCCGGCTGGCAGGTCAGGGCGGGGAAGCTCGACGCGACCGAAGCCGTCGAGCCGCTCGCCGATCCCGCGGTGCTCCGGAGCGCGGGTGGCTGGGTCGTCCGTTACGCCGTCGTGGCCTGGAAACCCGGCGTTCACAAGCTGGGGCTGCCTCCGCTCTGGCTGCTCGGTCCCGATGGGCGGGCGGACTCCACAGCCGGGGGCACGGCCAGTCTCAGCGTGACGAGTGTGATCCCGGACTCGCTGCGGAGCCCGAGTCCGCAAGGGTTGCTCGCGCCGCTGCGGGCCGGGCACCGGGATCCCTTGCCGCCGCTCGCGGCCCTGGCGCTGGCCGCTGGGCTCCTCGTCACGGGCGTAGTCGTGCGGCGACGGCGGCCCCGGACACTCGAGCCCGCGCCTCCAGTTCCACTGGAACGTGAGGTCCCCGACACCCGGTGGCTCGCCGCGGGGGAACCGAAAGCCGTCGCCGAGCGGGCGATCTGGCGGCTCCGCGCGGCCCTGGCGCGCGCCGTACCCGAGGCGCACCCGGCGCTCGACACGGCCGAGTGCCTGGCGGTCGTCGAGCGCGCGCGTCCCGACGCGCCCCTGCGCGAGCTGCGCGACCTGCTCGAGCAGCTCGACCGGGTGGCGTTCGCCTCCGCCCACGGGACCGATGTCGCCGCGCTCTCCGCCATGGCGCGTCGGCTCGCGCGAGATCTGACTCCGTGAGCTTTGCCCGGCCGCTGCTGCTCCTTGCGCTCGGCCTGTTGCCGTTGTGGTGGTGGCTGCGCGCCAAGCGCCTCGCTCGCCTCTCGGGCACGCAGATGAGCGACGTCCGACCCGCTGCGGGCGCGGCGGAACGCCTCTGGGTCGCGCGCCTCCCCGTCACGCTCCGCAGCGCCTGCCTCGGCGCCTGGATTATCGCCGCCGCGGGGCCCCGCATCGGCGCCGCGCGCAGCGAAACGCGCAGCGAGGGGATCTCCATCGTGCTGGCCGTGGACATCTCGGGCAGCATGCAGGCGGAAGACTTCGCGCCGGCCAACCGCATCGACGTCGCCAAGCAGACCGCGATCGAGTTCGTACGGGCCCGCACCTCGGACCGCATCGGGCTCGTCGCGTTCGCCGGGCAGGCGCTCACCCAGGTTCCCATCACGACCGACTACGCCGTGCTGGAGCAGGCGCTGCGCGAGCTGCATCCGGGCATGCTCGAGGACGGCACGGCGATCGGCACGGCGATCGGAACGGCGGCCAACCGGCTGCGGCGCGCCCCGGGCAAGAGCAAGGTGCTCGTGTTGCTCACCGACGGCGTCAACAACAAGGGCACCGTGGATCCCCGAACCGCCGGGGAGGCGGCGGCGACGTTCGGGATCAAGATCTACACCATCGGCATCGGCACACGCGGACAGGCGCCCATGCCGACGGAATACGGGGCGGACGGCCAGCTGCGCTACGAGATGCGGCCGGTCGAAATCGACGAGCAGCTCCTGACCGAGATCGCGTCCATGACCGGGGGGCGCTACTACCGCGCCACCGATACCCAGTCGCTGCGCCACATCTTCGAGGAAATCAATCGGCTCGAGAAGACCGAGGTGGAGCAAGTCGTCTACCGGCGCTTCGACGAAGCGTACCGCGTGCCCCTCGCCCTCGGGCTGGTGGCGCTCGCGCTCGAGATCGTCGTCGCGGGCACGTTCGCGGTGCGGGTTCCGTGATGACGTTCGACGCCCCCGTCGTGCTCGCGCTCGCGCCGCTCGTCGGCGGTGCCGTGTGGTTCGCCGCGGCCTGGGCGCGGCGCGTCCGCATCCGACGTGCGGCGCTGTGGTCGCAGGAGACGGTGCGGCAGGCGGTCACCGCGGGACGCCTCGGGCCCACGGCGCTCGCGGTCGCCGCGTTCCTCGGCGTCGTGGCCCTCGCCGGGCCCCGCTGGGGAGAGGAGCGGATCGTCGCTGAGACGCGTGGCCTCTCGGTCGTGCTCGCGGTGGACATCTCCCGCTCGATGCTCGCGGAGGACGCGACGCCCAGCCGCCTCCGGCGCGCGGTGCGCGAGGCGCGACGGCTGGTGCAGGACCTGGATGGGGATCGCATCGGGCTCATCGCCTTCGCCGGCTCGAGCTACATCATGTCGCCGCTCTCGATCGACGGCTCCGCGTTGACGCTCTACTTGGACGCGCTCGACCCCGACATGGCCTCCCAGGGAGGCACCGGGCTCGCGCCGGCGCTACGCCAGGGTGGGGAGCTGCTGCAGGCCAGCTCCGAGCTCGCCGACCGCGTGCTCGTGGTATTCACCGACGGCGAGGCGCACGATTCCCTGCCGCCCATCACCGCGCAGGCGGAGCGCCTCAAAGCCGACGGGATCCGCTTGATCCTGGTGGCCGAAGGCGGGCGTAACCCGACGCGCATTCCCGTGCGGGACGACCACGGCGTGCTGCTCGGCTACCAGAAGGACGAGGACGGGCGCGTCATCGAGACGACGCGGCGGGACGACATGCTCGGGGCCGCGGCCGACGCGGCGCAAGGAACGCTCGTCGCGGCGGACCTCCCCGACCAGGCCGGCGCCGTACGTGACCTCGTTGCCTCGTACCGGCGGGCCCGGGCGAGCGAGACGCACACCGAGCAGAGCCGGCCACGGGCCTGGCTGCCGCTGATGCTCGGCGTGGTGCTGTTGGTGGCGCAGGCCGCCTCGCGGCGAACCGCCGCGCTCGTCGGGCTGGCCTTTGCGTGTCTCACGGTGCCGCGCGCGACCGCCGCGCAGCAGCCCCAACTGCCGCGGAGCCCCGCGGAAAAGGCATGGGACCGTCACGACCTGCGGCGCGCGCGCGTCGCGTACCTGGCGGAGCTCGCCGCCCGTCGTAAAGAGGACGCTGCCTGGTATAACGCGGGTACCGCGGCACTGGCCGACTCGGACGCCGAGACGGCCCAGGCGAGTCTCGCACACGCGGCCGCATCGCTCGATCCCGACCTGCGGTTCCGTGCGCTGTACAATCTCGGGCTGCTCGCCCTGCGCCAGGCAGATGACGACAGTGCGGGCCGCGACTCGCACCTGGCCGACGCCGAGCGCGCGTACCGCGAAGCCCTGTTGTTGCGGCCGCACGACCGCGCGGCGAAATGGAACCTCGAGCTCGCCATCAAGCACCGCGGTGGCAGCCAGAACAAGGCGCCGCCCAGCGGGGGTGGGGGGAGCGGCCCGTCGGGTGGCGGGACTCGGAGCAGCGGAGGGGCTCAGGGCGGGTTGAGCCCGGCCCAAGCCGAGCAACTCCTGCGCTCGATCGGCCACGAAGAGCTGAGGACCCGCCGCGATCGGACCGGCCTGATGCGGCACGCGGCCGAGCCGGGCGTGAAGGACTGGTGACCCCCGCGCTCTGGCTGCTGGTCGCCTTGCAGAGCGCGTCGCCGCCCGATGTGACGGCGCAGGTCGACCGCGCGCGAGTGCCGGCGGGCGAGGAGCTGACGCTCACCATCCGCGCGCGCTCGCGTTCGGCCGAGCCGGTGGCGCTCACCCTCCCGGGGCTCACGGGCTTCACGATCGTCGCCTCCCGCGAGGTGACGGAGGTGACGCTCGAAGGCGTGGGCGGACCGGTCCGCACCATGACGCGCGAGGTACGGCTCAAGACCCAACGGCCCGGCACGCTCGTGGTCGGGCCGGTGCGCGTACGGCAGGGCCTCCGGGAGATCGCGACGCCGCCGCTCACTGTCACGGTGGACAGCGCGGCGGCCGGGCTCGCCACCGCCGTCTCCCCGATTGCCCGCCGGCTGATCGAGGCGGCCCCGCCTCCCGCGCACAACGACCGCGTCGCGCTCAGCCTGATCCTGCCGGGGGATTCGGTGCTCGTGGGCCAGCAGCTCGACGTGATCGCCGCCGCCTGGTTCCCGCGCGAGTTGCGGACCCGACTGAGCTACCCACCGATCCTCTCGCTCCAGACGGCCGAAGGCGCGTGGTCGTACCCGGGGGCGGTGCCGACGGAGGTGGCGGCGTCGCGCCAGGTACGGGGTGGATGGATGGACCTGTTCGTGGCCCACCAGGCGCTGTTCCCGCTCGCCCCCGGTCGGATCGTGATTCCGCCGGCCACGGTCGCGTACGCGGTGCCGGTCGGGTTCTCCGTTTTCAAGCGCGAGGAGCGCTACTCGCTGCGCAGCGACACGGTGCCCGTCACCGTGTTGCCGCTGCCTGCCCCACGCCGGTCGGCTGACGACCAGCCGGTCGTCGCTCAGGGGCTCGCGCTCGATCTGGGGCTCGACCCGCCGAACGGTCGCGTGGGAGAGCCGATCGCGATGACGGCGACGGTATCCGGGGCGGGCAACGTGGCCCTCTGGCCCGAGCCCGCGATTCGCTGGCCGCCTGGCTTCCGTCCCTATCCCGGAGAAACCGGGATGCGGATCGCGGCGCGCGACGGACGGATCGCCGGCACGAAGGTGTTTCATTACCTCGTGATGCCCGACTCGGCGGGATCATTCCTCCTGCCCGAGGTGCGCTACTCCTACTACGATCTCGCGGCGGGAGACTATCGGGCGGCGACGATCGCTCCGCGCGCGCTGGCCGTGGCGCCCGGGATCGAGCCGCACGCGGCGCGTGCGCTGCCGCCGCTCGCGCGCGGGCGCGACCCAACATGGCCGGACGAGGTGGCACGTGGCCTTGTACCCTGGGGTTGGCTCGTGCTGATCGTCGGTCCGCCCCTTCTCGTATGGCTGCGGCGGCGCCGCGCGCTCGCTCTGGACGGCCCCGCGACCGTGGCGCCTGCCGCGCCGGAGCGGCTCACCCAGCTCGGACGGTTGGAGCGCGAGTTTCACGCGGTGCTCGCGAGCCACGTCCCCGACCAGCGGGCCCGGGACGGCGACGGGCTCGCCCGCGCATTGCGCGCGGCCGGGGTCGACAGTGCGGTCGCCGACCACGTGAAGCGGCTGCGGGACCGCCTCCGAGCGTCGCGCTACGGTCCTCGCGGCCTGGGGGACGTGGCCGAGCTCGCCGCGGAGCTGGCGCAGGTGCTGCGGGTGCTGGGTGCGGAGCCGGGCGGGAAAGGGCGTCGCGTAGTGGCGGCGATCGCGCTCGTGGCGCTCGCTGGATTGGGGCGGCCCGCCGCGGCCCAGACGCTGAGTGCGGAGGCGCTGTACGACGCGGGCGCCCTCCGTGCCGCGGCCGACTCGTTCGCGGCGCGCGCGGCCGGCGAGCCGCGCGTGCCGGCGCATTGGTACAACCTCGGTGCCACGTTGTACCGCGCCGGGGCGGACGGCAAAGCGACTGCCGCCTGGGCGAGAGCCGCCCGGCTCGCGCCACGTGACCCCTTGGTGCGGCGAGCGCGTGAGCTCCTCCCGGCACCCGACGCCGCGAGCGAGGCGCTCCTGACCATGGGTCTTGCCACGCCCGGGGAGTGGGCGCTCGGCGCGGGGCTCTGCTGGGTCGCCATGTGGATTGCTGTGGCCGCGCGGCGCCGCCGCACGGTCGTCCTCGGCCTCTCGCTCGTCACGGTCGCGGCGGCGGGGCTCGCGGCCCGCGAGGCCCTGCGCCGCGCGCAGCCTCTGGCAATCGTCCTCAACGCCGCGACGCCGGTCCGGGTCGCACCGTACGGAGGCGCGAGCCCCGCGTCGATGGTCGAGGCCGGTGCCGCCCTCCTGGTCGAGCGGCGTTACGGCGCCTGGCTCGAGGTGCATCGCGCGGACGGCGTACGCGGCTGGGTGCTCGCCGCCGAAGTGTCGCGGCTGTGACGGCGACGATCGCGGTCCTCCCCCCCCAGGTCGCGGATCAGATCGCCGCCGGCGAGGTGGTCGAGCGGCCCGCGTCGGTTGTGAAGGAGCTGATCGAGAACGCACTCGATGCCGGCGCCAGCACGATCCGCATCGACATCGAGGATGGCGGGAAGAGCCTGATTCGAGTCAGCGACGACGGGGCGGGCATGAGCCGCCCCGATGTGGAGCTCGCGCTGTCGCGTCATGCCACGAGTAAGATTCGCGAGGCTGCGGACCTGATCGGCGTGGCGACGTTCGGGTTCCGCGGCGAGGCGCTCCCCGCCATCGCATCGGTTTCGCGGTTCGAGCTCGAGACCTCATCGGACGGCCATGTGGCTACCCGCTTACGCGTCACGGGCGGCAAGCGCGAGAGCCTGGACGACGCCGCGCGGCAGCGGGGGACGACGGTCACGGTGCGCGGGCTGTTCTTCAATACGCCCGCCCGGCGCAAGTTCCTGCGGGCGCAGGCTACGGAGACCCGTGCCACCGTCGAGGTGGTGACCCTGCTCGCGCTCACGCGTCCCGACGTGGCCTTCACCCTGACGAGTGACGACCGTTCCCTGATCGAGGTCCGTCCCACCACACGTCCCATCGACCGGGTCCACGCGTTGTGGGGCCCCCAGCTGGCCGGGACGCTGCTGCCGATCGCCTACCGCGAGGGCCCGCTCGAGGTGCGAGGCTTCGCACAGCGCCCGGCGCAGGCGAAGCCGGCGGGCCGGAAGGGCTACGTATTCGTGCGCGGGCGGCCGATCCGCGATCCGTTCATCTTGCGCGCCGCTGAGGCCGGTTACCGCTCCACGGTTGCGCCGGGCGACCGCCCGTCGCTCATCCTGTTTTTGGAGCTTCCGGGGGATGCGGTGGACGTGAACGTCCACCCGTCGAAGCTCGAGGTGCGCTTCCGCGACAAGTTCTTCGTCGAGAAGGTCGTGGAGGAGGCGGTGCGGGCCGCGCTGGGTCCCCTCGTGGCGGCCGCTCCACTGGGCGCCGGAGGCTCCTGGGCCGGCCTCGGCGCGGCGTTGCCCGCTGCTGCGCCGCAGGACCTGTTTTCGTCGGAACCGCCCGCCGCTGGCACTCAACCCCTCGCTCCTCTGCTTCAAGTCTTCGACACCTACATCGTGTTCCAGACCGACTCGGGCGTTGCGATCGTGGACCAGCACTCCGCGCACGAGCGGGTGCTGTACGAGGGGGTCATGCGGCAGCTCACGGGCGACGGGGCGTCCGCCCAACGGCTCCTGCTGCCACTGACGCTCGAGTTCACGGCGCCCGAGCTCGAGGCGATCGAGGCTCACCGCGAGCTACTCCGTCGCGTGGGTTACGAGGTGGAGCCGTTCTCGGGGCGCGCGGTGGTGGTGCACACGGCGCCGAATCCACATCCGCGCTTTGACGCGGCCCGCTGCTTCGGCGAACTCGTCGCCGATCTCGCGGGCGGGCGGTTCGGCGGGCTGGCCAATCGGTTGGAGCGGTTCGCGGCGACATACGCCTGCCGCGCCGCCATCAAAGGGGGCCAGCACCTCGAGCCGGACGAGATGCGCGAGCTCGTGGCCCGGCTCCTCACGGCGACGCTCCCGGCGCACGACGTCCATGGACGACCGACGGTCGTGCAACTCCCCAAGGACGAGCTCGAACGCAGATTCGGGAGAAGCTGAATGCGGAATTCGGAATGCGGAATGCGGAATCTCAAGGAAGGGTCGTTCGCCGCACGACGCCCGCACGTACACTCCGCATTCCGCATTCCCCATTCCGCATTTTATCGGTGACGTCCCTTCCCCTGGTTCCCGTACTCGTCGGTCCCACGGCGGTGGGCAAGACCGCCGTCGCGGCCGCGTGGGCCGAATGCGAGTCCATCACCGTCGTATCCGCCGATGCCCGTCAGGTATACCGGGGGCTCGATATCGGTACCGCGAAGCCATCAGGCGCGCTGCTGGCCCGTGTGCCGCACCTCGGACTCGACGTCGTAGAGCCGGGGGAGCGCTACAGCGCCGGCCGCTTCGCGCGCGACGCGGCGCAATGGGTCGGAGAAATCCGCGCCGCGGGCCGCCAGCCGGTGGTCGTCGGTGGAACCGGTTTGTACGTACGCGCGCTGGCGGAGGGCCTGTTCCATGAGCCCCCGCTCGACCCGGCGCGACGCGAGCGACTGCGTGTCTGGGCGGCGGCGCTGACGCCGGCGCGGCTCGCCCACTGGGCGGCGCGACTCGACCGCCGCTTCTCCGGGGGCGGGCGGCAGCGGGCCGGGCGGGCCGTCGCGGTCGCGCTGC
>Ga0207684_10003267_pt1 | contig 15907 bp, 15 predicted proteins | sample KBSK5501metaG_FD_184342 | JGI IMG/M metagenome (GOLD analysis project Ga0207684, IMG submission 184342) | Corn, switchgrass and miscanthus rhizosphere microbial communities from Kellogg Biological Station, Michigan, USA - KBS K5-50-1 metaG... | ecosystem: Host-associated > Plants > Roots >...
GACGGATCAGATGAGAAGAGCCGTATGACGGGAGACCGTCACGTACGGAGTCTGTGGGAGCCCGGGGGTGAGATCCCCCCGGGCCACCCGGCCGTCCTGACGACACCAAAGCCGCTCCGACGGCCGCGCGGACGCCTGAATCCGGGCTCGCGACCCCGCCCGGGCCATCTCACGTTTCCGCCGGCTCCGCCGTCTACTAGGCGACAGACCTGAACCAGGGAGGCCGTCATGACCGCCACCGATACCACCGTCAACACGACAGTCGATTCGCCGATCGGCGAGCTCACGCTCGTCGCCGACGACGGCAGGCTGACCGGGGTGTACTTCCCGCATCACTGGTACCGGCCGGATCCCGCCGCCTTCGGCCGCCGCAGCGCGACCGGGTTCGACGAGGCTGAACGCCAGCTCGGCGAGTACTTCGCCGGCCAGCGGCAGCGCTTCGACCTTCCCCTCGACGCCCGCGGCGATGAATTCGCCCGGTGCGTCTGGGACCTGGTCGGCCGCATCCCGTACGGGCACACCGTCACCTACGGCGACCTTGCCCGCGAGCTGGGCGGTCAGGTACTGGCCAAGGACGTCGGCGCGGCCGTCGGACGCAACCCGCTGTGCGTGGTCGTGCCCTGCCACCGCATCGTCGGCAAGGACGGCAAGCTCACCGGCTATGCGGGCGGCCTGGCCCGCAAGCGGTTCCTCCTCGACCTGGAGGGCGCTGGTCTCTCCTAGAACCTGTTGAGTGCCCGCAACCGGACCGGCTCGCCGGACGCGTGCGTGAGGCGTCCGCGGCAACGCCTCACGCCCGCCGGATGCAGCTCGGCAACGGTGCCCCTTCGGGCAGACATCAACGGCGATACCGGCATGTGCTAGGCAGAAGCACCAGATTCGGCTCTAATAGGGGGGCCAATATCCGGTGGGGCCCAGTATTCGCTGTTGCATACGGGACCGCGATTACTGTGTCGAAGTCAAGTGGGGAGGCCGACATGGGTCGGCGGTTCATCGCGGCGGGTGTCACCATATCCGTCGCGCTTCTTACATCCCTTACGTCAGTGGCCACAGCCGCGGCAGGGGCCACAGCCAGGGCAGGATCACCAGCAGACAACCCAACCCAGACGCTAGGCTCCGCGACGTTCGACGGCACCACGGCGCCGCTGGGCCTGACCGCGGCAGGCGGCATGGCGCCCGCCGCCCGCGCGAACACGAGCGACTCGCGCATCGCCCATGTGTTCGCACACAACGCGGCATCCAGATCGCGCGCCACGCTCCAGCCGCCGTCACCGGCGGGCACGCCCGTGGTCGCCTCACCCGGCCGGGCCACCGGCTTTAACGGCCTCTCCCACGCCGACCAGCGCCTCGCCGGAACGGGCATCTACACGAACACGCAGTTCAGCCTGGAGCCCCCGGACCAGGGCTTGTGCGTCGGCAACGGCTTCGTCATGGAGTCGATCAACCTCGCGCAGGTGGTCTATAACGAGAACGGCAAGGCGCTGACCGGCGTAACGGCGCTCAACCAATTTTACAAGCGTTCCCCCGCGATCAACCGCACCACGAGGGTCACGGGCGACTTCCTGTCCGACCCGAAGTGCTACTTCGACCCGATCGGCAGGCGCTTCATCGAGACCGTCCTGGAGATCGACGCGCCCGGCAACTTCAACGGCGCCGCGCCCTTCAACCGCACCCACGTCCTCGTCGCGGTCAGCCAGACCAGCGACCCCACCGGAACGTGGAACCTGTTCTCCTTCGACACCAGTGACGACGGCATGAACGGCACCCCGGCCCACACCGGCTGCCCGTGCCTGCCCGACCAGCCGCTGCTCGGCGCCAACCGGGACGGAGTGTTCATCGCGGTCAACGAGTTCCAGGACAACCCCAGCTTCTTCTTCAACGGCGCCCAGATCTTCGCCCTTGGCCGGGCCAGCCTGGAGACCAGCACCACCAGCGTGGGCTTCGTGCACCTTAATGTCGGCACTGTGCCGACCGGAGACGCGAGCCTGCCGTTCTGGGGATCTATCCAGCCTTCGACGTCCCTGGATCCCGGCCGCGGCACCGAGCTGCTGATGACCGGCGGGCCGGAGGACATCTTCCAGAACAACGCTCCGCTCGACAACCGCATCGCCGTCTGGTCCCTGACCGGCACCGGGTCGCTGAACGGAAGCAGCCCAAGCCTGGCGCTGCGGCACGTGGTGCTCACCAGCGAGACGTACGGCCTGCCCATCAACACGGGTGCCACCCAGAAGCCAGGGCCCACGCCGCTGCGTGATGCGCTCGGCGACGTTGACCCGCTGGAGACCATCAACGCCAACGACTCGCGGATGAACCAGGTAGTCGATGTCGGCGGTGTCCTATACGGAGGGGTGAACACCACGGTTACCTCCGCCACTGGGCCCGCCCGGGTCGGCATCGCCTACTTCGCGGTCGGTGCCATCGGTACGCCCGGGGGTGTCTTCGCCCGCATTCTCCACCAGGGCTACGTCGCGGTTAACGGCGAGAATGTGCTGTTCCCCTCGATCGCAGTGAACAGGTTCGGCATCGGCGCGATGAGCTTCACGCTCAGCGGGCCGGACTTCTTCCCCAGCGCCGCCTACGTCCGGTTCGCTTTCGGCCGGACCATCGGCCCGATCCAGATCGCGGGCGCGGGCGCCGGGCCCGAGGACGGCTTCACCGGGTATGCAGCCTTCCAAGGCAACGGTGTGGCCCGCTGGGGTGACTACTCAGCCGCGGTGGCCGCCGACGGCGCCATCTGGATGGGCAACGAGTTCATCCCCGGCACGCCCCGGACCGTCAACGCGAACTGGGGGACCTTCATCACCCAGCTCCCGAGCTAAAGGCATCACCCAGCTCCCGAGCTAGGTCCTTAAGGCAGCCCTGTCCCGGCCGCGCGGCCGGGACAGGGCTGCTTGACGTCGGGGTTCTGAGCCTGCCAGGCATCGAGGCGGGCATCTTCCTCGTGCTGGCCGCCGCCCTCGTCGCCGTGGCCTACCGGATGGTCGTGACCCGGGACGCGTGATCAGCTATCAGTCGCGGGCGGGAAGTGTGACGCGGACATCCAGCCCGCCCTCCGGCTGGCTCTGCGCCCCCACGGTGGCACCGTGCGCGGCCACGATGGACTGGACAATGGACAGTCCGAGGCCGACGCCGTCGCGGGCGGCGGTCCGGCCTTCGATGCGCCGGAACGGTTCGAAGAGCGTGGGCACGGCATCAGCGGGCACATGCGGGCCGCTGTTGGCGATCTGGAGGAACACGGACCCGTCTTGGGCGCCGGTGCGCAGCCGGATCCATCCGCCGGGCTCGTTGTGCCGCACCGCGTTGTCAACCAGGTTCCCGATCATCCGCTCAAGCAGATATGGATCTCCCGTCGTCTCCGCGGGATCCAGCCTGCTGTCGACGCGCAGGCTCAGCCGGCTGATGCCGGCCGCGGCCACGTCGAGGGCGTCCTCGGCCGCCGTCGCCAAGTCGAACAGCTCGTTGCTGGCCGGTCCCTGATCGCTGATGGCCAGCGTGAGCAGCGCGTCGATCATGCTCTCGGCCCGGTCGGTGGAGCGCCGGACCCGCACGGCCATGGCCTCGAGCTGATCGGGCGTGCGTGACGGTTTGGCCAGCGTGACGTCGATCGCGGTGCGCATGATGGTGAGCGGCGTGCGGAGCTCGTGCGAGGCGTTGGCCACGAACCGCCGCTGCGCGATGAAGGCCTGGTCGAGGCGCTCCAGCATGTCGTCGAAGGTGTCCGCGAGCTCCCTCAGCTCGTCTCTGGCGCCGGTCAGCGCGAGGCGCTCGCCCAGGTGCTGCTCCGATGCCCGGCGCGCGGCCTCGGTGATCGCGCGGATCGGGCGCAGCACGCGCCCGGACACCACCCAGCCGGCGCCGCCCGATGCCAGCGTCAGGACCCCCAGGCCGATGAGCGAGAACAGCAGCAGGCTGTGCAGGGCCAGGTCGCGCTGGCTGGACGAGCCGGCGCTGTACCCGGCCGCGGCCGCCTGCTGACATAGCTCTGTGACCTTGTTCGGGACCTCGGGGGTCGTCGGCGCCGGATCTGGGCTTGGCTGCGGGATCTTGCCCGTCTTGGACGGCGTCGGCTGCGCCTGCTTGCACAGCTGGATGAACTCCTGCCGCGACAGGACCGGCCTGGGTGTGCTGGCCGGGTGGGCAGGCAGGCTTTTGGCGACGAGCCCGTAGGTCAGGCCGAGCAGCGCGGATCCCCCAGCCAGGAACAGCGCGGCGTAAATCAGGGTGAGCCGGGTCCTGACCTTCTGCGGCCAGCACCGCCGTAGCCAGCGCGGCAACATAAGCCAGCCGGAGGGGCGCGTCACGGCAGCCGGTATCCGCTGCCGACCACCGTCTCGATCAGGTCAGGCTCGCCGAGCTTGCGCCGCAGCCGGGCCAGGGTGACGGTCACCGTGCGGGTGAAGGGGTCGGCGTTCTCGTCCCAGACCCGCTCAAGCAGGTCCTCGGCGCTGACCACCGCTCCGTCCGCGGCGAGCAGTTCCTCCAGGATGCCCAGTTCCTTGCGGGTCAGCGAGACCGGCCTGCCCGCCCGGCTGACACGGCGGCGCGCCCGGTCGAAGACCAGGTCGCCGCGCTTGGTCACCGGGGGCGCCGCGGGGCTGCGCCGGGCCAGCGAACGGACCCGGGCCACCAGTTCCTCGAACGCGAACGGCTTGGTCAGGTAGTCGTCGGCGCCGAGGTTGAGGCCGTCCACCCGGTCCCCCACGGTTCCGGCCGCGGTCAGCATGAGGATCCGCGCAGCGCACGAGCCGGTCAGGGTGGCACAGACCGCGTCGCCGTGCACCCTGGGCAGGTCCCGGTCCAGGACGACCACGTCATAGGTGTTCATCAGCGCCTTCTCGATCCCGGCCGTCCCGTCATAGGCCACGTCGGCGCCGATGCCCTGGTCGCGCAGGCCGTCGGCGATATCGTCGGCCAGCTCGGCCTGATCTTCCACAACGAGGACTCGCACGCCCACCATCGTGCACCAGCCGGGGTCACACCGACATCACAGACCGGGTCCGGGACCGCCGCGTCGCTGGCCCGCCGGCCTGGGCTTTTGACCCGGCTTCCGGCTGGAAAGACGCCCCGGGTGTGACTCCGGTGTGATGCCCGGCCCGGTATCACTACCAGTGGCCGGCACGAGGCCTGGCCACATGGAGGTAGATACATGAGCGAGCTGGAGGGGCGCGGTGCCGCCTGGACTGACACGCCGAAGGGGCGCGGCGCCGCCTGGACTAACGCGCCGAAGGGGCGCGGCGCTGCCTGGACTGAGGAGCGAGGAGCGAGGAACGAGCGACGAGGGACGAGGGAAGGCGGCGCGCTAAGCGCCCCGGAGGCGCATAGGAAGCAGAGCACGCGCCGGCGGCGGCCAGCCGCGGTACTGGCGCTCTGCGCGGCCGCCGTTCTCGTGGCGGCGTGCTCGTCCGGGCCCGGCAGCGGGCCAGGCGCGGCGCCGGTCGCCAGCCTGTCCGGGCGCACGGCTGGCTCGACAGCGAGCGGCCCGCCGACCTCGGCCCAAAGTGACCAGGACATGATCAGCTTCACCCGGTGCATGCGCGGCCACGGGGTCCAGATGTCCGACCCGTTCCACCGGCCGGGACATTCTGGGCTCTCCATCGACATGCCCACGCAGGACGCGGCGAACAGGAGCGCCTACAGCGCCTGCACCCACTTCATCCAGCCGGTCATCCAGGCCAAGCAGGCCGGGGCAGCCGCGCAGGCGGCCCCGCACCTGCAGGCGCTCACGCACTGGGCGCAGTGCATGCGCAGCCACGACATCAACATGCTCGACCCCACCCCGGACGGCGAGCTGAACCTGGGCCGGGTGCCGGGCATGAACAGTGACTTCGGCCGGTACTCGCCGCAGTTCCGGTCGGCCGATGGCGCGTGCCGGCACCTGCTCCCGGCCGGGGTCAGGGACGACGGGACGGGACCGTGAGGCGCGGTGTCGCCCTTCCCGCGTCGCTGGCCGCGGCGGCGATCGCCGGGGCGGTCGTGACCGTCGCGGTCGGCGGCGGCACGGCGGCCCCGGCCGCCCCGGCGCCCCCGCGGGTCGCCACCGCAACCGTGCTGCGGACCGACCTGGCTACGACGGTGCTGACCGGCGGCACGCTCGGCTATGCCCCGTCCCGGCCCGTGATCAATCAGCTGGCCGGCACCTACACCAGGCTCCCGGCCGTGGGGACGACGATCAGGGCCGGCCAGGCCCTGTACCGGGTGGACGACCAGCCCGCCATCCTGATGACCGGCAGCACGCCCGCCTGGCGCGCGTTCGAGCTGGGCATGACCGGCGGCCCGGACGTCACCGAACTCCAAGCCAACCTGATCGCCCTGGGCGACGCCACCGGGCTGCTGTCCGCGCCGACCGGCCAGTTCGACGTGCTCACCGACGACGCCGTGCAGCGCTGGCAGGCAGCGGCCGGCTACCCGGTCACCGGGCAGGTCGCCGTGGGCCAGGTCGTCTTCCTGCCGGCCGTGGTCCGGGTCGGCGCGCTGAACGTGGCGCCCGGCCAGAACGCGTCACCGGGCCAGGCGCCCTACCAGGTGACCACCGGGCGCCGGACCGTGACGGTGCCGGTCAACCCGGACCTGCCGCCCGTGGCGGTCGGCCAGGAGGTGTCGATCATCTTGCCGTCGAGCGCCACGACACCGGGCACAATCACCGCTGTCGGCCCGGCGCCGCCTGGCGCCGGCGCCCCCGGATCTGGTGCCTCGACGGTGCTCACCGTGGCGCCCGGCCGGCCACCCGAGACCGGGACCGGCACCGCGGTTCCCGTTCAGGTATCTCTGACGGTCCAGTCGGCCCGCGGCGTCCTGGCCGTGCCGGTATCGGCGCTGCTCGCCGTCGCGGGCGGCGGGTACGGGCTGGAGATAGTGACGGCGTCCGGGGCGCATCGTCTCGTCGCGGTGACTACCGGGATCTTCGCTGGCGGCCGGGTCCAGGTCAGCGGGGCGGGCATCGCGGCCGGCACCAAGGTGGTGGTGGCCCAGTGACCGCGCTAGGGCGCGCCCTGGAGCTCGCAGACGTCACCAAGGAGCACCCGGGCGCACCGCCGGTCGTCGCGCTGAGGTCGGTCAGCCTCACGGTCGGCGAGGGAGAGCTTGTCGCCGTCGTCGGGCCGTCCGGATCGGGAAAGTCGACGCTGCTGGCCATCGCCGGGACGCTGGAGCGCCCGACGTCGGGGACGGTCCGCGTCGCGGGCGCGGCGGTCGAGGACCTTCCCGACCGCGGCCTGTCCGGGATCCGGGGCGGCCGGATCGGTTTCGTGTTCCAGCAGTTCTTCCTGATTCCCAGCCTCTGCGCCCTCGACAACGTCGCCTGCGCGCTGCTCTACCGGGGGATCCCGGCCGCCGAGCGCCGCCGCGCGGCGGCGGAGGCGCTTGAGCGCGTCGGCCTGGCCGGCCGGGCCCGGCACCGGCCCGGCGAGCTGTCGGGCGGCGAGTGCCAGCGGGTCGCTATCGCGAGGGCGCTCGCCGGGAAGCCGGCGATCATCCTCGCCGACGAGCCGACCGGCAGCCTCGACACCGCCACCGGCCGCGACATCCTGGCGCTCCTGGCGGCGCTGAACGCCGACGGCGCGACCATCGTCGTCGTCACCCACAACCCCGAGATAGCGGAAGCGACCCCCAGGACGATCAGGCTCCGTGACGGGGAGATCATCAGTGACGGCAGGTCGGCATGAGACGCCGTCGCGCATCAGACACCGCTGTCGTCGAACCAAGCAGCGCCCTCGAACCAAGCAACGCCCCAGAGCCCGACAGCGCCCCAGAACCCCGCAGCGTCCCCGCACCCCGCAGCCGGCTGCTGGCGAGGGATATCGGGCCGCTCGCCGCCCTGGGCCTGCGGAGCAGGCCGCTGCGGGCGGTGCTGTCCGCCGCCGGCGTGGCGCTCGGCATTGCCACCATGGTGGCGGTCCTCGGAATCTCCAGTTCCAGCCGGGCCCAGCTGGTGGCCCAGATCGACGCGCTCGGGACGAACCTGCTCACGGTGACCCCCGGCCAGTCGTTCAGCGGCCAGACCGTGACGCTGCCCGCGGCCGCGCCCGCGATGGTGCGACGCATCGGGCCGGTCCTGGCCGCCTCGGCCATCGGCGACGTGAACGCGAACGTGTACCGCAGCGACCGCATCCCCGGCGCCAACACCGAGGCGATCACGGTGTACTCGGCGGATACCAGCCTGCTGTCCACCCTCCAGGGGCACCTGGCCCGTGGCCGCTTCCTCAGCGCCGCCACCGTGCGCTATCCGGCGGTGGTCCTTGGCGCGGACGCCGCCAGCGCGCTCGGCGTCGACCGGGCCGACGGCTCCGTCCTGGTCTGGCTCGGCCACCGCTGGTTCAGCGTCGTCGGCATCCTCGACCGCCTGCCGCTGGCTCCCGAACTCGACCGGACCGCGCTGATCGGGCTCCCAGCCGCCCGGCATCTCCTGCACGCCAGCGGGTCCCCGGTCCAGATCTACGTGCGGACCAACCCGGCCAGCGTCGCCGCCGTCCAGTCCGTGCTCGCGGCCACCGCCGACCCCGCCGCGCCGCAGGATGTCGCCATAGCCAACCCGGCCGACGCCCTCACCGCACGCGCCGATGCCTCGGCCGCGTTCCAGGGACTGCTCCTGGGCCTGGGCGCCGTAGCACTGTTCGTCGGCGGTATCGGTATAGCCAACGTTATGGTAATTGCGGTTTTGGAACGGCGTGCAGAGATCGGGCTCCGGCGTGCGCTCGGCGCGACCCGCGTACACATCGGCACCCAGTTCGTGGCGGAGGCCGCGCTGCTCGCGGTGGCCGGGGGTACCGCCGGGGCTGTCCTCGGCGGGTTCACCACCACGGTCTACGCCGCCGCGCGGCACTGGAACGCGGTCGTGCCGGCGCCCGTCCTCCTCGCCGCGGTCGCGATCGCGCTGGCCCTCGGGGCGGTGGCGGGACTGTACCCGGCCCTGCGGGCCGCGAGGCTCCCTCCGGCCGAGGCACTGCGCATCATCTAGCCACCGGCGCCGTACCCGGCAGGCCTTCGCTAGTCGGCGCGCACGAATTAAGGGGTTGGCTGACGACGAATGCCTGGGCTTGATTGGGGAGTCCCGGTACTCCCCTCCGGCGGCACAGTGGCCCACCGACGCGCACGGGACGGCCCTCGGCCACGCGTATCTGTCAACATTGAGCGCGGCGGTGCCGGGGAGTTTCTCGGCGCTGTCCCATGTCCGGTTCACCTCGCTGACAGCGAACGCCTGCCAGACGCCGGGTCAGCCCGGCGTGTGTCAGGGATGCTCACATCGGGCCTCGTCGAAGACGCGATGTATGCAGTGTCGCCCTCGCCGCGAAACTCGCGGATCACGCGGTTTCCGCCTCCAAGAGAGCGGTCCCTTATCGGCCGCTGAATCAAATCTAGTCTGCTCGCTGCCATGTCGACTCTGCAAAGTAAGGCAATTGTAGTCGCCGGAGGTCCCGCTCTTCGACCAAATAGCCAATCAACCGCTCTAGCCCTATACCGAACCCTGCTGAACTACCCGACGGGACCTGCTTATCGCCCCAAAAGTTGTCAAGCTCTGCATGGTCGCGCAAGCCACCGGACAGAAGCTCGCCGTAGCTCCGAGGAAGCAGCAAGTCGAACCCCGCAGACAAGCGTGACCCAGCGACCGACTGGTTCAGCCTTGGCCTCGACGTCTGGGGCATGCCAAGCACCCACGTGGGGCGGCGGATTCTCTCTGAGTTAGCGGCGGCCCACTCATCGTAACTGTTCAAATCGATTGACGGCGCAGTTTCGGCTAGGTCGACCTCATCGATCTTCTTAAAGGTATCGGGAGGTTGTCGGAGCAACCACGAAGGGAAATCTCGGCAAATCGCATTCAGCAGATCACCGGCCACCTCTCTCGCGTCGGCGGCGGATGCATTCGGAAACTCAAACTCAATCTGGAAGAAAACATTGAGATGGCGTCCTCGACTAGTATCAGAGGGCCATTCACGCCGGTAGCATGGAGCGATGCAATACACTGGGCCAAACAGTAGCGCCGCCAACTCTTTCTGATAGGTATTCGAAGCTGGGAGCACCAGACGGGGGCTCTCGGCTGATCCCAAGAAGACGCTTTTGCTCGCTGCGTACTCCATGCGTGGGGCCACCGGAGAGGGCAGTATCTCAGCGATCCCTCCGAGGTCCGCGAACCAACGAACCGTCCTGAGAACGGAACTGTAACAAGCATAGATGGTCTTGGGCGTCCAATCCTGTGGCAACTGAGCGCTTCCCCCAACCGGTTCCAACCTCAGGCCTCCAGTCGATTCGCGCAGCTCGTTGCTATCATTCGCCGCTATGCTAAGTATAGAGTTCATAAACTCTCAGAGTCCAGGCCGGCTCTGCAGATCATCTACGGGATACTTAGCTCTGAACATCCCGGATACGACGTGACAACACCCAGGCGCACATGGTACTGTATCGAGGTTCTAATGTGTGCCTCCCTGCGGTCGTGCCCAGAGGAGCGGAAGTGAAAATTCGCACAGCCATTGAAACTGATTACCCCGAAATTCTAGGTATTGCCGAGCAAGAGCGATACCTAGTCAGACACACAACATACACTTACTGGCTAATACAGAAGATGGATCCAGAAGCGGTTCTCGTTGCGGACTCAAACGGCGAAGTCACAGGCTTTGTCGCAGGCATTTTTGACTTCCAAGGTCCAGAGAGATCAATGCTAGTTCAGATAGCAATTTCTCCGACGGCTAGGCGTACTGGCCTAGGCCGCAAACTGGTCGAGCATTTCGCGGCCCGTTCACTTGCCAAAGGCAAGTCTAGCATCCTCCTTACAATTAGCCCGAAAAACTCGATATCCGAACAATTCTTCGAAGCTATCGCTCGCGACAATCACACAGTGCTGCGCTCTCTTGGAACAACCGGCACACTGGGCGGTACCTTGGATGAAGAGAATCTATGGGAGATTATTTTGGATGCCAGCATACATTCATAACAACTGCTCTTTAGGTTAGCGCACGACATGACTTAGAGTTAGGAAAAGCATGGCCAGGGAGGACACATGGGCTGGCTTCTGGCAATAGTAGGCGTTATACAAACCGTAGCCGTAGTAGGTGGCTTTTTGTATACCATTCGCGCCATACGTCAATCGAGTGATGCCAGGAATGTTGATTTCATAATTCAAGCCGAAGGACAAGTTGATCCACTATTTGTGTCGCTGATGCAGGAAGCGCCAGATACGATCCGAAGAGTGTTGCCTAACTTGATCCCGCCGACGGAAGATGATACCTCGGTTAAGGCATACGCGTATTCATACTTTGCCTATAGGCACCTGAGCCGAATCATATACATGCTCGGCAATCAAGCCATCTCCCTAGGGATGAGTAAAGAAGAGCGTCAAACCGTCCTTACCTCCTGGATCAATGAAATCGGAAAGTATGACCAAGAAGTTCTGCGGTCCATCCACGCATACTCCAGGCAAACAGGCGAATTTAACGAAAAGTTTACTGAGATGATGGACGAAATCTATGAGAAGCCGACCACAGAGGCAAAATCCCCGAGCGGTGACTCTCCGGTTCGGCGGTAATGCGGATGTCCGCGCCCTCACCGCCTTCTATACAAAGAATCAACATCCTTACGTAGCTTTTCGAGTCCATCGCTTGGCTCCCTTGCTTGAGCAGCAGAGCTTCATTCTGGCGGAGAGCGGAAGCGCGGTGGTCGCCGCTGGAGGTTTTGAGTGTCATGAAATGGACGGAAGCCGTCCATACGTCGAGCTCATTCAAGGTCGCGTTCTTCGGAGCGGCGCGGGACTCTACCGCCTGCTAATTGCCTGGCGGGTCTTGGCAATTGATGTAAGGTACAAAGGAGAAGCCACGATCTTTTGCGAAGTTGACGAGGTCAATACTCGGGCGCGTTCGGTGTATGAGCATCTGGGTTTCCAGCGGTTTGCACCCGGCGATGAGCTATATATCGCTGCTATTGAATCGCTACCGAACGATAAGCGTCCAGCGGCCCTAGGCTATAGCTTCGTTTGGTATTATCTACCGTCACCAGTCAAAGTCAGATTGCTCGCCACTCTACGCGCAGCCGTCGGCGGTAATGATTACTCCGCCTTTATTGATCTGAGTACATTGGTTTCTCCTTCTGCGGCCCTACGGCACCTGACAAGTCTTCAACAATAATATTCTATAAGGAGCATAAATGATCAGCGTCGGCATCCTCTTTGGCGGGCCATCGGGGGAGCACGAAGCATCGATTCACACGGCCGGAACAGTTTGGACAGGCTTGACTGAGCTCAACTTGACTGAGCTCAATATGGAGTTGGCCGGAATATATATGACGCCAGACCGGCGCCTGTACTACTTTGATGAATCGTTCGTCAGTCCGACTACTTTTGAGCATGCCATTCTTGACAGGGCAAATATGATCGAAGTTAGTATCAATCTGTCATTTAGGCAGATGAGTTTGGCGCCTATTGAACAGCCCGAATTCCTAACCCATACCATTGACGTTCTTTTTCCCTTGATACTAGGAACGGTGGGAGAGGACGGCAGCATACAAGGCCTTTGCAGAGTGTTTGAGATCCCATGTGCAGGTCCGACTGTCCTCGGAGGCGCCTTGGGCCTGGACAAGGCGCTCACTAAAGATGTGCTGCGTTCACACGGCATTCTTACCTGCAGCCACATAATAGTAGGCACCGAATATGATCTAGCGAACATTGTACGCAGGTTGGGTCATGGACCCTATGTTGTCAAGCCCCGAGCGGAAGGATCTTCATTGGGTGTCTCCTATGCTGAAAATTTGCAACAATTGCCACGCGGAATCGTTGCGGCACTGGAATACGGAGACCAGTGCATCGTGGAAGAGTATGTGGAGGGCATAGAGATTCATTGCTATGCTTTTAAAACTAAAACTGACACCCTAGTTTCTCGCGTGTCAGGGACGAAGTCACCGGAGAAGATATACTCGCATGAGCAGAAAATGCGATCTCCGCTCAGCGTAAAGCGTTTTGTAGCTAGCGACTTCTCCGAGCAAACCAACATGCGAGTACGCGAAATTACTGAAAAGTGTTATCACCTCCTAGCGGGCAAGGGTCTCGCGAGACTGGACTATTTTCTTACCAACGACGGCCGGCTGCTGTTCAACGAGCTCAATTCAATTCCTACTGGATTGGGTCCAGTCACGGGTGCTAATCCCTGGATCGACTACGGACTAACACGAGCCGACATCATTCGCAAACTGATAGAGGACGTTATATAATCAGAAGCTTATGACACTAGCTTTCAGAAGCCTGAAGTTCCAGCTTCAGTTTTGAGATTCCTTCAGTCCGCGAACTATGTACCATTCTCCATCCACGTATTTCTTACTGCCGGTGGCGTCGTAAGCTTCGATTTCTTGGAGACCGCTTTCCTCCATGGCTGCTATTACATCTGATACGGTTACATACATCATTGACATTGCATAACGCTCTACTGCTAGGCCATCTTCTTGAGGGCGAACGAAAGTATGCATGACCTGAACCCTATCGCGCCCATATAGGCGAAAATCCACTATCCATTCAGGAGAAGCGGAAGCTCCCGTTCCATCGGTTATCAAGCGAATGCCGCGTGCATACACACTCTCTTCTCTTCTTTTAGGCACGGTGTAGTCGCGACCACCTACCAGCACTATCCCATTTCTTCTGGTGTGGTTTGCCATGCTGCGAATCGCTCTAACCATCTCTGCGTAATCTGGGAGTACCGAGAGCGAATTGCCTCCGGACAGAACGCAGTCGAACTGATCATTGCCCCATTCCTGCAAGTCGCGAAAGTCGGATACCTTAACGAGAATGCTAATTTGACGATTTCGGCACTTATTCATCAATATATGCGTCATTCGTTCGGATAGATCCGATGCAAAGACGCGGAAGCCAAGTTCTGCAAGGCCAAGCGCTTGAATTCCTGTGCCGCAGGAACAGTCTAGGATAGTGTGCACATCGGACGAGCTGAGGACTCTTGCGAAGGAAGCGGCCTCTATGCCTTCCATCTTCCTTGCGTCGCCAAATAGATCATCAAATCTATCACCCATGTCGCCGTAATCTGTAGTGGTTATGAATTGCTCCAGCTGAGGAGTCGTCAGATCGGGGGAGACGGAAAAGAATGGGTTGATGGGATTTGACATTAATAGATATTCCTTTATTCTGGGTCATTTGGCGTGAGCTTGGAAGTGTAGATTGTTATTCAAATAGCGATATAATCTAGTATATCTTAATAAATCTTTGAATAGGCAGGCATGAGCGAACCGGAGACGACGGTCCACTCATGCTCGGCCAGCGTCGCGGCCATCTCGGTGCACACGTGCGAGCGGTAGGCAGTCACCGAGCGGATGCCCCACGACCGACACCGAGCGCAGGCACGCGTAGCGCAGGGGGCGTCCCGCAGCCCGGCGCGGCGCTGCCCACATCGCCGCTGGCCTACGACCCGTCCCTGGTGCAGAGCAAGGGCCTGTACCCGTACAACATGTGCATCCTGCAGGGTTTCCCGACCGCGCTGAAGTCGGCCACGTCCTTCCCGTTCGGGATCTGGTTCGCCAACGCCGACACCCTGTACGTCGCCGACGAGGGCAACGGCGCCAACACCTACTCGGCGGCGTCCGGCACCTATACGGCCGCCGCCGGGCAGACCACCGCAGGTCTGCAGAAGTGGATCCGCGAGGCCGGCACCTGGAAGCTTGCTTACATACTTAACGATGGGTTGAATCTCGGTGCCCCATACACCGTGCCGGGCTACCCGACCGGGAACAACCCCGCGACCGGGCTGCCCTGGGCGCCTGCCACCGACGGCCTGCGCAACATCACCGGCCGGGTCAACCGGGACGGCACGGTCACGATCTGGGCTGTCACCTCCACCGTCAGCGGCAACGGCGACCAGGGCGCGGACCCCAACAACCTCGTCGCCGTGACCGACGACCTGTCCACCGTCACGCCTCCCGCTGAGCACTTCACAATCGTCCGCTCCGCCGGGTTCGGCGAGGTCTTGCGCGGTGTGTCATTCACACCCGGAACGGAGATCAGCCGCTGACCGCGACGGAACGGCCGTGCGGGCGGGGATTATCGCCACTCGCCGCCGATGTCATCCTCGGCTTGGCCGCCGATGTCATCCCCGGCCTCGCTGTCGGCCGGGGAATGGCCAAGCAAGCTGCGGGTCAGCGCCTGCCGCTGCTCGGAAAGCTCCGCGGCCGCGGCGGCGAGGTCGGCATCGGTGAGGGAGCGCACGTCATCCGAGGCACGGAACGCGGCCAGCACCGCACGGCGCAGCAGTTCCTTGATAAATGAAGCGGTGACGCCCTCCGTGGCCGCGATCACCGGCGTGAGGTCCGCCTCCAGTTCCAGCGTGCCCGCATACAGCCGCAGCAGGCGTTCCCGCGCCTGCTCATCCGGTTTGGGGATCTCCACCGCCAGGTCCACCCGGCCGGGCCGGTCGACCAGCGCCCGCTCCAGCATCCCGGCCCGGTTGGTGGTCAGCACGAACGTGACATCGGCATCCGCGCCGATCCCGTCCATCGCCTCCAGCAGCGAGAACAGCAGCGGGCTACTGTCCTGGCCGAAGCTCCTGTCCTGGGCGACGAGGTCGACGTCCTCCAGGACCAGCATGGATGGCTGTAGCCGGCGGGCCAGCGCGGCGGCTGGCTCGATGAACCCCATCGCCTGCCCGGTCATCAAGATGACCGTGCAGCCGGTCATCCGGCCCATCAGGTAGCGGACGGTGTGCGTCTTGCCCGTGCCGGGGAATCCGTGCAGCAGCAGGCCGCGCTTCAGGTGCTGCCCGACGGCCCGCAACTGCTCTGCGTGGCTGGTGATGCTGATGACGTGGCGCTCGATCGAATCGAGCACCCCGGCCGGCAAGACGACCTGCTCGGCGCCGAGGTCTGGGCGCGGCAGGAAGCTGAGCAACTCGTTGCCCCGGTGCTCGGACACGCCGAAGCTCAGCACCTGTCCGCGGAA
>Ga0207684_10003269_pt1 | contig 15906 bp, 11 predicted proteins | sample KBSK5501metaG_FD_184342 | JGI IMG/M metagenome (GOLD analysis project Ga0207684, IMG submission 184342) | Corn, switchgrass and miscanthus rhizosphere microbial communities from Kellogg Biological Station, Michigan, USA - KBS K5-50-1 metaG... | ecosystem: Host-associated > Plants > Roots >...
GGAGGCACGATCAAGCGGATCACCGAGCGGGTAAGCCCGCGCGTGTTTCGCGTCGTGGCCCTGTCCGCCCCGACCGAGCGCGAGAAGTCGCAGATGTACGTCCAGCGGTACATCGCGCACTTCCCGGCGGCCGGCGAGGTCGTGATCTTCGACCGCAGCTGGTACAACCGGGCGGGCGTCGAGCCGGTGATGGGCTTCTGCACGCCGGAAGACACCGAGCGGTTCCTCGAGCTGGCGCCGCTGGTCGAGAAGGCCATGGCCGACGAAGGGATCTTGCTGCTGAAGTACTGGCTCGAGGTCGGCCCCGACGAACAGACCCGCCGGCTGGAGAGCCGCATCCATGACCCGCGGAAAATCTGGAAGCTGTCGGACCTGGACCTGAAGTCCTACAGCCGCTGGTACGACTACTCCCGGGCCAGGGACGCGATGTTCGCCGCGACCGACACCGCCTGGGCGCCGTGGTACATCGCGCGCACCGACGACAAAAAACGCGGCCGGCTCAACATCATCAGCCACCTGCTCAGCCAGGTCCCCTACAAGCCGCTCGCACCCCGGGACGTCACGCTGCCCAGGCGGCAGCGGGCCCGCGGCTACGTCCAGCCGGACCTGCCGTTGCGGAACATCCCGGCGCCGTTCTAGACAGCTAAGCGAGGCCGGGATAAGCGGCTTTTCACTCACCCCGGTGACCAGGCGGCAGCGCCACCCCAAAGACGCTTGCGGGCTGACCCGCCGGACGTCCGCGGCTTCCGTGGGCCATCTAGCGTAGGCACGGCTACGGCAACCTAGGGTTTCGTGTCCGCGCAGGCATTGGTTCAATCACTCAATTGGGCGCTGAAGGCGAGGCAGTGTTGAGCACATCAGCCCAGACTGGCCAAGCGGTGGTCCCGGCCAGGCCGTAGGCCCCGACATGAGAGAACTCGGAGCGGGCGCTGGCTGGTGGCCTTATGCCTGGTGGGGTGGGTCATCTCGCTGCCATTCAGGGATCGGGCCTGGCTCGCGGCCAGCCAGTCCTCATTCCTGTACCACCACGGGGCTCGCCGCGCGTGCGGCGCTCATCGGGACGGATTCACTGCCCTGCTGGTTTCTTGGCTGTGCCGCAGTGGCTTGCGGGGCTGTGAAGCGTGGAATGCGGGGGTCCAACGTCCGCAACAGGAACTTAGATTTTCTTTGAGCGGTAACCGCGACGGGGGGACGGGCCATGCGCAAGCTGGGATTCATAGGGGGTTGCCTGCTGCTCGCTGTCAGTCTGGTCGGGCCACTTCCAGGGGCCGCAGCGGCGCAAAGCGGCAAGCTCGTCGTGATCGTGATGGAGAACAACACGTATGGCAACATCGTCGGCGGCAGCCAGGCGCCGTATCTGAATCAACTCATCGCCCAGGGTCGGCTGTTCACCGACTACCAGGCCGTGGCCTCGGGCAGCAACCCAAACTACCTCGCCATGACCAGCGGCCTGATGTCTGCGCAGTCCCCACCATCCCAGAACATTTTCCAGGCCATCGACGGCTCCGGCACCAGTACCTGGAAAGAGTTCATGGAGTCCATGCCGGGGAATTGCGCTTCTGGTGGCAGACCCGTCGTGCCTGGCACCGCCGTCCCGCTGTACACATCGGACCATGATCCGGATTACCAATACCGGGCCAACACGACCTGCAGCGCCAATGACGTGCCTATGACCAGCGGCACCTTCAACCCGGCCAGCCTTCCCGACCTCAGCTACATCGTGCCTAACGAGTGCGATGACATGCACACGCTGCCCGCCAGTGGCCAGGCCTGCCCCGCCTACTTCGGCTCGAACCCCGGGACCAGCCTGATCAATATGGGCGACAACTGGCTGGCCACGGTCGTCCCGTCGCTGTTGGCCCAGCCCAACGTCACCGTGCTGATCACATGGGACGAGGGGACGACCAGCAGTACGCCGTGGGAGCACGTCGTGGCGCTCGAGGCCGGGGCCGGGGTCACCGCTGGGTCACACGACGGCACTGCGTACAACCACAACAACCTCGAGGCGGGGCTGTACAGCTACCTCGGTCTCGGAACCGCCCCCAACGCTGGCGCCGCGGCGACCCCGCTTCCCATTCCCAGCCCGGCCGGAGCGTCGGCCCCCACCATCTCCTCGTTCACACCCACCTCGGGCCCGGCCGGGAGCACGGTAACGATCAACGGCAGCGCTCTCACCGGGACCAGCGCCGTGAGGTTCAACGGCGTGGCGGCGAATTTCACAGTGACTTCCGGCACCCAGCTCACCGCCACCGTCCCCGCAGGGGCTTCCACCGGCCCCATCGCCGTGGACACGTCTGCTGGCACCGCGACGAGCCTGGACTCATTTACCGTGACGGATGGCGGGACGCCCCCGCCGGCCGCACCGACGAACCTGACCGCACGCCCGTCGGCCTCCACGGTGAACCTGTCCTGGACCGATAGCGATACGACCGTGAGCTATCAGCTGGACCGCAGCAGCGATCCGGGCTTCGGAACGTATATCAGCGTGGGCCTGCCGGCCGGCACTACCAGCTACATGGACTCGGGCCTGGCGTCCGCGGTCTACTACTACCGGCTCGCTGCCATGAACGCGGGCGGCCAGTCACCGTACGTTTCGGTCGGCGCTGCCACGGTGTCGTATGCCGCGCTGGTGGCCGGACGACCGGGGCAGATGGCCCACTGGCGCTTGGGGGAGACCTCGGGCACGGCCGCCAGTGACACGACTGGCAGCTATAACGGCTCGTATCTGAACGGGCCGGCGCTGGGGTCGCCGGGGGCCATCGCTGCCGACCCGAATACGTCGGTGACGTTCAGCGGGACGAGCCAGCGGGTGACCCTTCCGGCGCTGCCGCCCGCGGGGGACTTCTCGATCGAGGGCTGGACGGATCTGACGAATTCGTCGGTGAACAACAACACGCTCTATGGCGGCAATGGCACGGTGCGGTTGCTGGCGCGGCCCGGCACCGGGCCGACCGCGGCGTATGCCGGGGTGACCCTGAACGGGACAGAGTATGCTCTGCAGCCGCTCAACCCGGCCTCGAATCTCAATGCCTGGGTGTACTGGGTGCTGACCCGGCAAGGTGGCACCCTGACGCTGTACCGCGACGGGGTGCAGATCGGCCAGCGGGCCGACCTGCCCGCGGCTGCGACCGCGAACATCAGCGGGTACATCGCCAGCCAGAACAACAACCTCTACTACCTGAACGGGGGCATCGATGATGTCGCCATTTACGCCTCGGCATTGACTCCCGCTACCGTAGCCAGCCACTACCAGGCCGCACTGTACGGTCCTGCCCCAAGCTAAACCGCTGTCATATTGCCCGCCTTTCAGGACATCACAGCGGCCAGTTACGAGACTCCGCGACGGCTGCCGAGACCTAACAAAGCACTATTAGCAAAGCGTCTGCCGAGGTTTGCGGCACCCGGCCGAGGTCGTGTCGCGGCGCGGCGCTTGGCATGCTGGCGGCTGGCCGGCGGGATCTGGATGTGCAGGCCAGGCCCGCTGCCGCCCGATGGGCCGTGCAGCGCCAGCGCGTGGCCGGCTGCGGATCCAGCTGTCGTTATGCGAGGGTGAGGCATGGGTTCGATGATTGTCCCGCTGGCGGTCGATGACTTGGCGGTGCTGCGCCAGCGGCGGAGCGCGAAGTGGCGGACCTACCCGGAAGACGTTCTCCCGCTCACCATCGCGGAGATGGACTTCCCGATCGCGGAGCCGGTTGCCGAGGCATTGCGCGCGGCGGTGAGCCGGTCCGACACGGGGTATGCGATGCCCGGGCCCGAGCTTGGCGATGCGGTCGCCAGCTTCGCTGCTGCCCGCTGGGGCTGGCCAGTGGAGCCTGGTTCGGTCACCGCAGTTCCCGACGTGAGCGTGGGCAGCGTGGAGTTGCTGCGGGTGTGTTGCCGGCCCGGCGAGGCCGTCGTGATCAGCCCGCCGGTGTACCCCCCGTTCTTCGACTGGGCCGCCGAGGTCGGCGCCCGGCTTGTCGAGGCGCCGCTGCGCCAGGACGGTTCCGGGATGTGGCGGCTGGACCTGGAGGGCTTGCGGGACGCATTCCGGGCGCGGCCCGCCGCCTACATTCTGTGTAATCCGCACAACCCCGTTGGCCGGGTGCATGATCGCGGTGAGCTCGAAGCGGTCGTGCGGCTCGCGCACGAATACGGAGTGCGGGTCATCAGCAACGAGATTCATGCGCCGCTGGTCCTGCCCGGCACGACGTTCACGCCATTCCTGACCGTGCCGGGCGCCGCCGAGATCGCCGTGAGCCTGGTGTCAGCCAGCAAGGCGTGGAATCTGGCCGGCCTGAAGTGCGCGGCCATTGTGGCGGGATCACCGGCCATGCAGGCCGTCACCGGCCAGCTGCCACCGGAGAGGCGCTGGCGCATCGGCCACTTCGGCGTGCTCGCCACGATAGCGGCCTTCACCGCCGGGCAGCCCTGGCTGGACGCGCTGCTGGCCACTCTCGGGATGCGCCGGCGCCAACTCGGCGACCTGATCGCCGCGCAGCTACCCGATGTCCGCTGGCAGCCTCCGCAGGCGACCTACCTGGCGTGGCTGGACTGCCGCCGCATCGGAAATGGCGAGCAACCGCGCAATGTGTTCCTCGACCGCGGCCGCGTCGCGCTGGAGCCCGGGCCCAGATTCGGCGCACCAGGTGGCGGCTTTGTGCGGCTGAACTTCGCTACCAGCGAGGCCGTGCTCGCCGAGGCCATCGAGCGCATGGCATCCGCCCTCAGCTGACGGTGCCGCTGTCGCCGCGCGGCCCCGGGCCGAGGCCCCGGCGCCAACTCCCTCAATGGTGAGCTGATCGTCATGACCGGACGCTCATGCGGCCAGTGGCAGGGGCCTTTCCGCATGCCGCACGCTAACGGGATCATGATCAAGGCGGCGCCGCGCGCGGCACCGCTGGCCCGGCGTCACCGTCGGGCTCAGCCATTCGTCGCCTGCGGACAGTCGCGAGCAGCTGCGGGCCGATCCCAAGCAGTTCGGGAACTCGCTCAGCGCACGAAGGGCGCTGCAGGTCAGCTCGTGTCGCGCTGATGGATATGCTAACGAGACGCTTCGTTCCTGCCCCCGCTACCAGGAAGTTCTAGGTCCGGAGCTTGATCGCCAGGAGTGGCGGTCGGGCCTCCCGATCGCTAGTTCGTGGGATCCGGCCTGGGGGCGGCACCCGGCACCGGGTGCGGAGGATCGGGCAAGAACGGCACCCCGGGGGCATACCAGCATGTCGAGCACAGGCTAACTGCGGCAGTTGTGGAGGTGGCGGTGCCAGCTGATTACGAGAAGATCCGCGACGAGAACATCGCCCGTTACGGCTGGGACACGGCTGTGCTGGACCTGCTCGGGCAGCTCTACAGCGAGCGCACCCACTTCATCTTCGAGCTCATCCAGAACGCTGAGGATGCCGGGGCGACCGAGCTGACCTTCGAGCTTTTTGAAGATCGCCTGGAAGTGGACCACGATGGCCGGCCCTTCACTGAAGCCGACGTCCGTGGCGTCTGTGGCGTCGGCAAGAGCGGGAAGTCCGGAGATCTCACGAAGATCGGCAAGTTCGGCATCGGTTTCAAGTCGGTGTACGCGTACACCACGACCCCGCGCGTCTACAGTTCGAGCGAGCATTTCCGGATCGAGAAATACGTCCGGCCGTATTCTGCGGATCCGGTGGATGAGCCCGCGTCCGGGACCCTCTTCGTCTTCCCTTTCGACCATGACACTATCTCGGCGGCGATCGCCGCCGAGGAGATCTCCGCCGCCCTGAACAGGATCGAGCCCACGACCCTGCTGTTCCTCAGGAACATCGAATGCGTGCGTATCCGCGGCGTTCAGGTCACTGGCTCGGTCCTTGAGCGCGTCACGGCAAACCGCACTGATTCCAGTCGGCACGTCACACTGAAGAAAGGGCGTGGTCGCAGGGACGAGGAGTGGTTCGTCTGGCACCGTCAGCTCGAGGATCTTGGCCATCCGGCTCACCGGGTCGAAATTGCTTTCCGCGTCGGCACCGCAAGCGGCGAACGCCGACTCGTCAAGCGTGACGACTCCCCGCTGGTGGTGTTCTTTCCTACGGAGAAGGAGACCTTCCTGGGCTTCTTGATCCAGGGTCCCTACCGGACAACGCCAGCCCGCGACAACGTCCCGCAACACGATCCATCGAACCAGGCCCTGGTGCGCGAGACAGCCACGCTGCTCGCCGATGTGCTCCGGGAACTTCGCGATGACGGGCTCCTCACGGTCGATGTGCTCGAAGCGCTGCCGCTCGACAGCGCGCGTTTCCAGCCCGGTACGATGTTCCGCCCGTTGTTCGACTCGGTGCGCACGGCTCTTGGCCAAGAGGAGCTCCTACCGGCGGCCGGGGGCGGCTACGGCGCTCGTGGGGAGCTGAAACTGGCCGCCACAGCGGAGCTTCGCAGCCTTCTCCCCCCGGATCAGCTCGGCATGCTCTACGGAGCAGGCCAGCCTCTCGTCTTCGCGGATGGGTCCATCACGGAAAACCGGACGCCTCTTCTGTGGCGATACCTCCGAGAAGAGATAGGTATCGATGAAGTCACGCCGGAAGCCGTCGTCGCGAGAGTCACGCGGGAATTTCTCGTGGCGCAGTCAGATGAGTGGATCAGGCGCTTCTATGCGTTCCTCCATCAGAACTCCGCTCTATGGAGGGCGCCGAGGTTCCCGGGTGAACAGCCCGGCCTGGCCAGAACAAGACCTATCATCCGGCTCGAAGACGGCAGTCACGTAATGCCATTTGACTCCGGGGACCGCCCAGCCGCATACCTCCCAGGTCCGGCCGGGACAGGCTTTCCCACGGTACGGCGCGCCGTTGCCGACTTTCCCGCTGCCCGGCAGTTTCTGGAAGCACTCAAGTTCGCTGAACCGGACGTGGTGGCGGAGGTACTGGACAACATCCTTCCCCGGTACACCCACCTGGAGGCTGCGGACCTGGACGCGGCGCATCGCGACGCTGATCTTGAATGCGTCGCGCGTGCTCTGGCCGAGGCGGTTGGCGACAGACGGCAACGGCTTCTTGAGCAGCTGCAGCAAACTGCCTTCCTGATCGGGGAGAATGCCGCGACGGGTGAGAGGCGCCTTATGACGCCGATCACCTTGTACCAGCGGACCAAAGACCTGGAGATCTACTTCGACGGGAACCCTGACGCCTGGTTCGCCGACGATGCCTATGGGCCGTGGCTCGTCCAGCTGCGCGGCATGGGTGTCCGGGAGAACGTGGAGCTTCGCGCGCGTCACACGAATCAGCTCGGATATGTGGTCATCGCCGATGAATTCGCCCGGCACGAACGCGGCATCGAGGGGTTCGATCCCAGTGCCGAGATCGAAGGCCTGGATTTTGCGCTGAACCATCCGAGCCATGCTCGATCAGAATACGTCTGGAATAGCTTGCTCGTCCCGAACCGGCATCTGGTTGCTGGAGTCGTCGAGAAGTCAGTTCGCGAGGAGTTCATGGACTCCAGCAAAGAGAACATCCGATCGGCGATCGGCATGGCCGCAACGAGCGGGGCGTGGCTCCCCGGACCGGACGGGACATTCCGCCGGCCAGCCGAACTTTCCCTTGATGACCTGCCGCCGACGTACAAGCGGGACGAGGCGCTGGCGAAAGCTCTGCGAATGATCCAGCCAGTGGTGGCGGAAGCAAGCCGTCAACTCGGAATTCCGCCAGAAGTCCTGTGGGGCCTGAGCGCGTACCCGGACTTGGTCGCGACCATTGAGCGCGAACTTAAGGCCCGGGCCGCCGCCGGCCGAAGTACCGAGACGGACGAGGGCGGTCATGACGCCGGACCACCCGTCGGCGGCAGCGTCGGCTATGCCGTGTGAAGTCAGGTCACTGGAGAAAGCGCCTGACACCTGGAGCAGCGGTCCGGATGAGGATCTAGGCCCGGCTGGCGGCTGGCGGCTGGCCGCTCAGGCGCGGCAGGTCACCGCCCAGCGCACCGGGCCCGCACCCCACATCCAGCGCCTGCTGCCCGCGGCCGATCCTCGCCAGATCGGCGAACCGCACGGCCAGCGGTTCCGAATATCGCCCCATGAACTGCGCGTAGGCGTCCGCGCTGACATCGAAGCTCACCAGGTGAACCTACCCGCCACACACTCCGCGGGCCTGAGCGGATGCCTGACTCGCGGATCAGCTGGCGGGTTTTTCCCAGATCGAGACGTGCTGGCGGCTCTCGCTCGTGAAGGGCTCCCGGGTCCACCCGTCCCACCGCTCGCGCAGTCGCAGCCCGGCGAGCTGGGCCATCAGGTCGAGCTCGGCCGGCCACACGTACCGGAAGGGGATCGAGGTGTATTCGCCACGGCCGCCGGTGACCTCGACGTAGTTTGAGCTCATCGCCTGCGTGGCGACCTCGTAGACGTCGTACGCCCATCGCGTCGGGCTCACGTGGAACGGCACGACGTTCTGCCCCGGCGGGAGCCGTCGCAGATCGGGGATCCCGACCTCGATGACGAAGCAGCCGCCGGGTTCAAGGTGAGCGGCGACGTTGCCGAAGCAGGCCACCTGCGCGGCCTGCGTGGTCAGGTTCATGATCGTGTTGAAGACCAGGTACGCGACGGAGAACGTCCCGTCTACCCTGGTCGTCGCGAAGTCGCCGATCGTCACGCCGATCGCGTCGCCGCCTGGTTTGGCGCGCAGCCGGGCAACCATCGCCCGTGACAGGTCAATGCCGTGGACCGGGACGCCGCGGCGCGCCAGCGGCAGTGCGATGCGTCCCGTGCCGATGCCCAGCTCCAGGGCCCGGCCGCCGCCTGCGAGCCCCGCCAGCAGGTCGGCCGCCGCGTCTACGACGCCCGGCTCGAACATGTCGGCGGACGACTCGTCGTAGGTCGCCGCGACCCGTTCACCGAAGTAACCGTCCTCGCCGATCACGTCGATGGCGTTCCAGTCCGCAGGCCGTCCCATGACCAGTGAGGGATAGCCGCGTCCGCCGGAACTTCCGCATCCGGGGATGGGTAGGACAGCATGTCCGCGACCGCCCACTGCATGTAGGCGCGAAGCACGGCCCGGAACTCCAGGTCCTCGGGCAATCCGGCGTCGTCCGCGGCCCGGACGAAGCAGTCCACGAATCGCCGGCCCAGATCGCTCAGGTCGCCGTTACCTGAGTGCATGTGGAGCAGCCCGTATTGGCTGCCGCACGCCTGCGAGTACCGCGGCGGTCCGCCCATGACCTCGGCCCAGTAGGCGGCGAGTCGTTCGACGTGCTGCGGATGCTGCCCGGGATGGGAGAAAGGATGGTTCAGCTCAGGGTCCTGCAGGCACCGCGCGTTATGTGCGGTGGCCAGAGCCAGGAAAGCGGGCTCGCCCCCGGCGAACTCGAACAGCGTTGGACGCATGACGCGAGCGTGGCACAGCGGGCTCGCAGAGCGCTAGGCCGTCCCTGACGCCCGGCGATGTGGGTTCCGGGCACGCCATCTGCATACGGGAGTCTGATGCCAGGAGACGTTATGAAGCTAAGGTCTGCCGGGACCCAGATTGAAGACCTGGTGCGGAACGAAAGGCCAGCAGCTGATCAAGTCCTGGGCTGGCGAGGACAGGCTGGTGCTCACGCCGTGAGCTGAACATCCGGGCCAGTCTGCCCGGCGGGCGCATTCTTGGGCGGTGGGGTCAGATTTCGGCGGCGAGGTCGCCGGGTTCTATGCGCGGTACCGGCGTGGGTACCCGCCGGAGTTCGTCGACCTGCTGGTGGAGGCATCCGGGCTGGGGCCCGACGATGTGGTGCTTGACGTGGGGTGCGGGACTGGGCAGCTCACGTTTCCGCTGGCCAGCCGGGTACGCGGGGTGCTGGCATTGGAGCCCGAACCGGACATGCTCACCCTGGCCCGCCGCGCGGCGGCTGACCGCGGCGCAGGCAACATCGCCTGGATGCTGGGCACCGATGACGACGTGCCCTCGCTCGCCGGGGTGCTGGGCGGGCGGTCCCTGGGCGCAGTGACAGTGGGAAACGCGATCCATCTGATGCGTCGTCAGGGACTGTTCCGTTCGGCCGCGCCGCTGCTGCGCCGTGGCGGCGGGCTGGCCGTGATCGCCAACGGCACGCCATTGTGGCAGCAGCCCACGCCGTGGTCGCGTGCCCTCCGAAGCGGCCTGGAGCAGTGGCTGGATACCCGCCTGGTCTCCTGCTGCGGCACCGATGAGCCTGCGCGGCGGCACTACCGGGACGCCCTTCTCAGCGCAGGATTCACCGGGATACACGAGGAAGTCACCGACTATGACGCCGCTCTGACCTTCGATGAACTGGTCGGCGGCGTGTACTCCGCCATGCCCGCCAGCATGCTGCCCCCGCCGGGCCAGCGGCCATCCTTCGAAGAGCACCTACGCCATGCGATCGGTCCCGCCGAGCGGTTCACCGAGCACGTCCACGTCGCCGCGCTCATCGGCCACGCCGCATAGCTGGCGCAGGCCGGCCCGGGATTCTGGGCTCGCGGCTGGCTCACGGTTTCTCCTCAGTGCCGCGGGGACGGCAGGACGACGGTAGCGAGGAGGATCACGGGTGGCCGGCGGAGTGCTGGGCACGTAGCTTGGCCATGTGGACAAGCGCATCTTCGGGCTTGAGAGCGAGTACGGCATCACCTGCGTCCTCCGTGGGCAGCGGCGGCTGTCCCCGGAGGAGGTAGCGCGCGACCTCTTCCGCCGCGTGGTGTCCGGGGGCCGGACCAGCGACGTGCTGCTCAGGAACGGGGCGCGGCTGGGCCTGGAGGCGGCCAGCCGCCCGGCGTACGCGACGCCGGAGTGCGACAACGTGCTTGACCTCATCGCGCACGACAAGGCGGGCGAGCGGATCTTGGAGGAGCTTGGCGTGGACGCCCAGAGGCGGCTGCGCGAAGCGGGTATCGACGGCGATGTCTACTTGTTCAAGACCAGCGCCGATCCGGCGGGGAACTCGTCGGGCGGCCGCGAGAATTACCTGGTCGACCGACATGGCGAGTTCGGCCGGCTGGCCGACGTACTGATCCCGTTCCTGGTCACCCGGCAGGTCCTCTGCGGTGCCGGGAAGGTGCTGCAGACACAGCGAGGCGCCGTTTACTGCCTCAGCCAGGGGGCCGGGCACATCTGGAAGGGCGTGTCCCCGGCGGGCACCGGGTCGCGGCCGCTCATCAATACCCGCGACGAGCCGCGCGCCGCCAGGGGGTTCCGGCGCCTGCAGGTGGCCGTCAGCGACCAGAACATGAGCGAGACCACCGTCCTGCTGAAGGCGGGGGCGACCGACCTGGTGCTGCACATGATCGAGGCGGGTGCCGTGATGCCGGACCTGATCCTGCACAACCCGGCCCGGGCCATCGGTGAGGTCAGCCTGGACATGACCGGGCGGAGCCCGGTGCGGCTGGCCGACGGCCGCGAGATGAGCGCGCTCGACATCCAGCGCGAGTACCTGGCCAAGGCCAGCGATTTCGCGGACAGGAACGGCGCCGACGCGGTCAGCGAGCGCGTGCTCGGCATGTGGGAGCGTGTGCTCGACTCGGTGCAGACGGGGAACCTGGACGCCATCGCGCGGGAAATCGACTGGGTAACCAAGTACCAGCTCATCGAAGAGTACCGGGCCAGGAACGGCCTGCCGCTGTCCTCGCCGCGGGTCGCACGGCTCGACCTCGCCTACCACGACGTGAACCGTGGCCGGGGCGGCTACTACCTGCTGCAGCGCGACGGCGCGGTCGAGCGGGCCGTCCGTGACATCGACATCTTCGAAGCGAAAACCGTCCCCCCGGCGCTCGGCCGCTACCGGCAGGCGGGCTGATCCCGCTCTGTCCCGGATCTCCGCGACGGCCTGGCGCCAGTTACCGATCCCAGGGGCCAACTAACGATCACAGGCACTGCCAGGCGGCCACACCAGGCTGTCACCGGCCACATCCAGCCGGCAGCGGCCAGGCTCGGCTGTCAGTCACAGTTGTGACGGCCGCCCGCTCGGCCGGGGGTTTCCAGCAGGTTCGATTTTATGTTTGAATACCATCGTGGCACAGGAGAAACGCTCAGACTGGCCAGGCTTTCCCGGCGAGTGCCCCGCCACCATCCATCGGAGCCGGGCACGTGACGCTCAGCTGGGAGCCCTGCGACTGCCCGGGCCCCGTCTAGCCCTCGACAGTCACATCAACGTCGCGCGTGGCGTGCCGGGCGGCCCGCACCTGTGGTGGAAGCCCGAATACGAGCCCTTCGAGCAGCCGGAATCCTCAGTCGTCACTGGCCCGGCCACTGACGACTAGGAACTCTCGCCCGGCCGCGCCCCCCCCGATCAGGAGACGACATGCTCGCAGCCGTAATAGCTGGTGTTGGTCACCCCGCGGTCGCCGGCCTGCTTGGGCTCGGGTCAGCGGGGCTCGCGGGTGCTGTGGTGGCCATGGCCTGGAGCGTGCACGTGCGCCAAATCCGGCTGGCCGAGCAGCTGGCCCGCCGCCAGTTCATCGTGACCGCCGAAGCAGGCGCGCCGGGCCACGCGGCGAACGGGAACGGCCGCCCTGAGGCCGCCACTGAAGCAGCCAATGGGGCCGTCGGCGCCGGGCCAGCGTCGCCGGTGCTCATCGACGGGCCGGACACCGTGGTCACCGGCGAGCAGGCCCGCTATCGCGTTCGGCCGTCCGGCAGCCGGAAGGTGGTCTCGTGGGCGGCCGGCGGAGGCTCGGTGGCGCAGTCTCCTGACCCAGCCCATCCCGACGAGCTACTCCTGATCGCTGACCAGCCGGGCAACCTGACCGTCACGGTGCGGGTGCGCGAGGGCATGATGGAAAGCCGTGGAATAAAGCCCGTTACCGCCGTGCCGGACGTGACAGCCACGCCGCCCTTCACGCTGCGGCTGTTCCTGCACGGGTGGGGGCTGGTAGTCGTGGCTGTACTGATCGTCGGATTCGCCGGAGCGCTCGATGCCCTGGGTAATTTGACGTCCTCCGACTTCATCGCGTTGGTCGCTCCGCTGGCCGCGGTGCTCGGCGTGGTAGCCATCGCGCGGGGAACGGGTGACGCAAGTAGCCGCCCAGGCAACGGCAAGGGCCCACCCGGGCCTGGGCCCTGAACGCACGAACCGCCACGGGGGTTTCGCGCCGACGTGGTGAGTGACTGCGCGATGTGCGAACGACTGTGCGAGCGAATCCTCGGCCTGTGGTGGCCCATGTTCGCGTCCGGGAACGGGTCCGGCCCGCCAGACAATACATAGGCATGGAGCGTGAACCACCGGCGTCGGTAGATGGGTGCATCGTCGACCCGGAGGACTTCGAGGCTGCTTTCCGGCAGCACTTCCGGTCGGTTCACCGTTCATTTCCCGGCGGGGTCGCTACAGCCCTGGCGGAGGATCTGCCGGCGGAGACCTTCGCGACGGCTTACTGGCGGCGTGTCTCCCGCGCGATCCGGGCGAGACCCGACGCAACTGCCAGTACGCATCCCCGGTCGGCCCCGGGGTGCAGGGCGCCTGCCCGGCGCACGTCACCCGAACCGGCATCCGCCAGATGAGAGGGATGACGACGTGAACGATGACACCGCCAGTAGCGGCGGCCGCCGGCCGCGGGCAGGCGACCCGACCGGCATCGACCTTCTCCTCACGGCACCCGGTAGCGGTGGCTCGTCCAGCACAGCGGGGGCGACGAGCCACCAGAGGGCGCCGCGCCGGAGGAATCGTTTTTCCCGCTTTCGCAGTCTCATTTCCAGGCCCCGCATCGCGCTGCCCGTCGCGGTCATCGTCGTGGCGGGCGTGTCAGTCGGCGCCTGGGCTGTGACCCGGTCCACTGCCTCCGCCGCCCCGTCGTACCGCTTGGTCCCCGCCGCTACGACCACCATGCGCCAGGCGCTCTCCTCCACCGGCACCATCGAGCCAGCGACGACCGCGACGCTGAGCTTCGGCGCGCCCGGCGAGGTCACCGCGGTCGATGCGACGGTTGGGCAGCGGGTGACGAAGGGCCAGATCCTGGCCACCATGGACTCCGCATCGCTCCAGGCACAGGCCGCGCAGGCGCAGGCCAGTCTGGCTGGAGCCCAATCCCAGCTGTCCCGGGACCAGGCCAGCAGCGCATCCAGCGCCCAGCTGGCCGCCGACCAGGCGTCCGTCAACGCTGCCCAGTCCCAGGTGGGCACCGCCAACGCCGCCCTCCGCGGCACCACGCTCACCTCTCCGGTCGACGGCATCGTCGTCTCGGCCGGGCTCACCGTCGGCCAGCAGGTGAGCGGCGGGTCCGGCGGGGGCGGGGGCAGCGGCGGCGGGGGCGGGGGCGGTGACGGGTCCGGCGGGGGCGGGGGCAGCGGTGGTGGTGGCGGGTCCGGCGGGTCCGGCGGGTCCGGCGGCACAGGCTCCGGCAGTTCCAGCTCGTCGATCACGGTGATCAGTGCCAATGACGTTATCAACGCCAATGTCGACGCCACCGTGGTCGGCCGGATCAAGACCGGTGACCAGGCGGTGATCACCACACAGGGTGCGACCGGCCCGGTCCAAGGCACGGTCGCCTCGATCGGCCTCATCGCCAACACCAGTTCCGGCGTCGCCACCTTCCCTGTGGTTATCGACGTCACCGGCACCCCATCAGGCCTGTACGCGGGGGCCTCGGCGACCGTCTCGATCATTTATAACCAGCTCACGAACGTCCTCGCCGTGCCGGCCGCCGCAGTGGGCTTCTCCGGCGGGAAGACCGTCGTGTACACGATCGCGGGAGGCCACCAGGTCGCGAAGGATGTCACCACCGGGCTCACCTCCGAAGGGCTGACCCAGATCACCAGCGGGCTGACCGCAGGCGAGCAGGTGGTCGTGGAGATCCGAAGCAGCGTGAGCGGAGGCTCCGGGAGCACGAAGACTGTCTTCGGTCCCGGCGGCGGGGTCATCGTGCGGGTCCCCAATGGCGGTGGCCTCGTTCCGGTCGGTGGGGTCGGTGGGTGACCGATGAGCCTCATCGAGCTGACCGAAATCCACAAGAACTACCGCAGTGGATCCCTCGAAGTGGCGGCCCTGGGCGGGATCACCCTCACCGTCAACGACGGGGAGTACGTCGCGGTCATGGGGCCGTCCGGCTCTGGCAAATCGACGCTGATGCACATCATCGGCTGCCTCGATGTGCCAAGCGCCGGCCGCTACCATCTCGCCGGCGAGGACGTCAGCGCGCTGTCGGAAGACCAACTCGCCAACGTGCGCAACCGGCGTATCGGCTTCGTTTTCCAGCAGTTCAACCTGCTGGCGTCGATGCCCGCTTGGCGCAACGTCGAGCTGCCGCTCACCTACAGCGGCGTCGGCCGGGCGGAGCGGCGCGAGCGGGCCATCACGGCACTGGAGTGGGTCGGCCTCGGGGACCGGGTCCAGCACCGGCCGGGTGAGCTTTCCGGCGGGGAGCAGCAACGGGTCGCCATCGCCCGGGCGTTGGTCACCGAGCCGGATCTGCTGCTCGCCGACGAGCCGACCGGCAACCTCGACTCGGCCTCCACCGCCGAGATCCTCAACCTGCTCGACGAACTGCACGCCAGCGACCGCACCATCGTTGTGATCACCCACGAGGCCGACGTCGCCCGCCGATCCGAGCGCACGGTGCGCATGCTCGACGGCCTGGTGTCCGGAGACACCCCCACTGCGGCGGTGACCCGGTGAACTGGCGGGAGACCCTGCGGACCGGGCTGGACGCCGTCCGCGCGCACCGGCTCCGGTCCGCGCTGACCATGCTCGGCATCCTGATCGGGATCGCCGCGGTGATCCTCACCGTCGGGTTCGGCGAAGGCGCCTCCGCGCAGATCCGCGCCCAGATCAGCTCGCTGGGCACGAACCTCCTGATCATCACCCCGGGGAGCGCGACGAGCTCCGGCGGGGTCAACGGTCCTCTCGGCTCCGCCACCACGCTCACCGGGCAAGACGCCGACGCGCTGGCGTCCAAGACCGTCGCGCCGGACATCGCCGTGGTCGCCCCCACCTCGCAGACCCCGCAAACCCTGACCGCCGGCACCGCGAACTGGACCACCATGGTGGTGGGCACCACCC
>Ga0207684_10003270_pt1 | contig 15906 bp, 19 predicted proteins | sample KBSK5501metaG_FD_184342 | JGI IMG/M metagenome (GOLD analysis project Ga0207684, IMG submission 184342) | Corn, switchgrass and miscanthus rhizosphere microbial communities from Kellogg Biological Station, Michigan, USA - KBS K5-50-1 metaG... | ecosystem: Host-associated > Plants > Roots >...
CGCCCCATCGTGAGCCGCGTCTCCATGCAGGACATCCGTCGCGAGCTGAAGAGGACATGGTAGTGCGAGCCGCAGCCGCAGGCGAGGCGAGCCTGTAATGGAGCTGGTAGTGCGGCCATTTGGATTTCGCGGGGCTGGGGCCCTGCCGTCCGAGGCGAGCATATGAATAGTCGTGGGGCGTAGACTGCGACCGATGGCGGACAGTCCCTCGCTGCTGGTCATCGCGGGCCCCACCGGCGTCGGGAAGACTGCGGCCGCCGTCGCGCTCGGCGCTCGGCTGCCGATCGAGGTCATCTCCGCCGATTCGCGCCAGATCTATCGCGGCATGGACGTCGCGACCGGCAAGCCGACGGCCCACGAGCGGGCGGCAGTCATCCATCATCTGGTCGACGTCGTCGATCCCGACGACACCTACGACGCAGCACGCTTTGCGCGGGACGCCCACGCCGCCATCGCGGCCATTCGCTCCCGCGGCCGGTTGCCCGTCGTCGTGGGCGGCACCGGGTTTTACATCCGAGCGCTGCTGCGCGGGCTGGACCCTGCCGTGCCGGCCGATCCGGCGTTCCGCGCCGAGCTCACGGAAATCGCGGCCCGGGAAGGGCGGCCCGCGCTGCATGCCCGCCTGGCCGCGCGGGCACCAACAGTGGCGCGCCGGCTGCATCCCAACGATTACGTGAGGGTCATCCGGGCGCTCGAGCTGGTGCGAGCGGGCAGCCCCCTCGTGGACGCTCAGACGCGCTGGCGCGACGGCGCGGCGGAGCCGGGCACGGTGTACGTCGGTCTCACGCTCGAACGTCCGCGGCTGGACGAACGTCTGCGCGGGCGTGCAACAGAGATGGTCGCGGCCGGGCTCGAGGACGAGGTCCGCCGTCTTCTCGCGCGCGGGTATTCGCCGACGCTCCCCGCGATGCAGGGGATCGGCTATCGTGAGTTCGCGCGCGTGGTGGCCGGCGATCTGGCCACCGAAGAGGCGGTGCGGCTCATGCAGCGCGACACGCTGCGCTACGCGCGGCGACAATGGACGTGGTTCGCGCGCGAGCCCGCGCTGCAATGGATCGACGTCGAAGCGGTCGATGGCGGGCCTGCCGGCGTCGCGGCGATGATCGAGGCGAGACTCAAGCAGGAGGGCCGGATCGGGTGAGACAACGAGTCAACGGAGGCAACCGTCGGGGTTACGAGGTCGGCCCGGAGCGCGAGCGCGCGATGCTGGCCGCGCTGCAGCGGCCCAAGCAGCGCCGGGCGGAGGTCGAGGAGTCACTCGAGGAGCTGGCGGGACTCACGGGGGCGGCGGGCGCCTCGGTCGCCCAGCGGGTGATCCAGGAGCGGCAGGCGGCGACGCCCTCGCTCTATTTCGGCAGCGGCAAGGTCGAGGAGATGGCCGAGACCGCACGGACCACCGGCGCGAACCTGTTCATCTCCGATGATCCGCTCTCGCCGATCCAGGAGCGCAACCTCAGCGAGGCGCTCGGCGTGAAGGTGATCGATCGCACCGCGCTCATCCTCGACATCTTCGCCCAGCGCGCGCGAAGCGCCGAGGGCAAGCTGCAGGTCGAGCTCGCGCAGCTCACCTATCTGTTGCCGCGCCTCGTTGGCCAGTGGAAGCATCTCGAGCGGCTCGGCGGCGGCATCGGCACACGCGGACCGGGTGAGACGCAGCTCGAGTCCGACCGCCGCGTGATCCGCCAGCGCGTGCAAAAGCTCAAGCGCGAGCTCGAGGGCGTGCAAGCGCACCGACGGCTGCAGCGCGCGAGCCGTCGGCGATCCGGCGTCCCCGTCGTCGCGCTCGTCGGCTACACCAACGCGGGGAAGACCACGCTGCTGAACCGCCTGACCGGCTCGCAGCTCACGGCGGCCGACCGGCTGTTCGTCACGCTGGATCCGGCCGCGCGTCTCGTCGAGCGGTCCACGCGGCGAGCCTTCATCCTGACCGACACCGTCGGCTTCATTCGCAAGCTGCCTCACGAGCTGGTGGCGGCCTTCCGCGCGACGCTGGAGGAGCTGACCGAGGCCGACGTGCTCGTGCACGTGGTCGACGCCAGTCATCCCTCGCTCGAAGAGCACATGGCTGCGGTGGACGCGCTGCTGCGCGAGCTCGAGGTCGCCGATCGTCCCACCGTGCTGGCGCTGAACAAGATCGACCGCCTCGACGAGGGGCAGGCGGGCGCGGTACTGGCCGGCCGCCGCGCCGCAGTCGCGCTGTCGGCGGCGACCGGCGAAGGCGTGGAGACGCTGCTGGACGCGATCGACAAGGCGCTGCCGATCTCGGGGGCGGTGACGCTTCGGATCCCTCACGGCGAGGGCGGCGCGCTGGCGCTATGTTACGAGCGCGGCCGCGTGCTGGCCCGCGCGGACGAGCCGGGCTACGTCACGGTGGAGGTCGAGCTGCCCGGCCCGGCGCTCGCCACCGTCGCCGGCTACCGGATCGAGCGCGTGCTAGACTAAAACATTAAATGGGTCTCGCCAACTGGCTGACGATGCTGCGCATTCTCCTGATCCCGGTCTTTGTCTCGCTCCTCGTATATCGCAAGCCCGGGCTGGCGCTGCTCGTCTTCGGGGTGGCCGCGCTGACCGACCTGCTCGACGGGTACGTGGCGCGACGCCACGGCATGCAGAGTCGGCTCGGCGCCTTCCTCGATCCCATGGCCGACAAGCTGCTGCTCGTGTCGTCGTTCGTCACGCTCACCTGGCTCAAGACGCTGCCGTTCTGGATCGCCGCCGTCGTCATCAGCCGCGACGTCATCCTGATGTTCGGCGCGCTGATGATCCACATGGCCGGCGGTCATATCTATCCGCGGCCGACGCGCGTGGGCAAGGCGGCCACGTTCTTTCAGGTCCTCACCGTGCTGACGGGGCTCGCGAGCCGCTTCGTCCACGTCGGCGGGGCGCTGCGGATGGTGATGTGGGTGGCCGCCGCGTTTACCATCATCTCCGGGTTGCAATACATCGTGCAGGGCATGCGCTTCCTGAACGCCGCGCACGCTGCGGAGCGGGAGGCCGATGAAGAATCGCTCTTCCGCTGAGGGCGTCGTCGTCGCCGCCGTGCGCCCGCGCACGCCGGCCGCGGCGGCCGGATTGCGACCCGGCGACCGGGTCCTCGCCATCAACGGGCACGCATTGCGCGACGCCATCGACTTCCAGTTCCACGGTGGCGACGAGCGCCTGGCGCTCAGTGTCGAGCGCGAGGGTGTCCGCCACGCGCTCAGACTGGTGCGATGGGCGGGAGCCGAGCTCGGCGTCGAGCTGGAGGCGCCGCGCGCGGCGGAGATCGCCACGTGCGCCAACAAGTGCGTGTTCTGCTTCATCCATCAGCTGCCGAAGGGCATGCGGAAGAGCCTGTACGTCAAGGACGACGACTTCCGGCTCTCCTTCCTGCACGGCAACTACATCACGCTGACGGATCTCGACGAGACGGAGCTCGAGCGCATCGTCGAGCAGCGGCTGTCGCCGCTCTACGTATCCGTGCACGCGACGGATCCCGCCCTGCGCTGGGAGCTGCTCGGCCGCCCCCGTGTCACCGCCGAGATCCTGCCCCGGCTCGAGCGGCTCGCGAAAGCGGGCATCCGCATGCACGCGCAGATCGTGCTCTGCCCCGGGCTCAACGACGGCGCGCACCTGGAGCGGACCGTGCGCGAGCTGGCGCCGCTGCATCCGCACGTGGCCACCACGGCCATCGTGCCGGTCGGGCTCACCCGGCATCGCGAGCGGCTGCCCGCGCTGCGCACACTGACGGACGACGAGGCGCGTGCGCTCACCGAGCGCGTGGCGACGTGGCAGGGCCAGTTCCTCGAGCGTCTCGGCAGCCGCTTCGTCTTCCTCGGCGACGAGGTGTACCTGCAGGCCGCCATGCCGTTGCCCGCGGCCGACGCCTACGAGGGGTTCGCGATCGCCGAGGACGGTATCGGCCTCGTGCGGCGCTTCGAGGATGGCGTCGAGCGCGCGCTGCGCCGCCGTCGCGCGGCGAGCGCGCCGCGCGCGGTGACCGTGATCAGCGGGGCGCTCTACGCCCCGCGTCTCGAGCGTCTGGTGGCCGCGATTGCTGGTGCGACCGCGCGCGTCGCCGCCGTGCCGAACCACTTCTTCGGCGGCAGCGTGTCGGTGGCGGGTCTGCTGACCGGTCAGGACATCGCGCGTCATCTCGCGACGCTGCCCGAGCTCGGTGAGGCGATCGTCGTTCCTGCCGTCGCGCTGCGCGATCGCGATGGCGTCTTCCTCGACGACATGACTCCGAGTGATCTCGCCGCCGCCCTCGGCGTGCCGGTGCGCGTCGTGGCGCCGGAGCCGGCGGCTCTGCTCTCGGCGGTATGCTCCGCCCCGTAATCGCGATCGTCGGGCGGCCGAACGTCGGCAAGTCGGCGCTGTTCAATCGGCTCATCGGGCGTCGGCAATCGATCGTGCGCGACGTGCCCGGCGTGACTCGCGATCGCCTGTACGGCCAGATCCACTTCGAGCGCTGGCAGGCGACCGTCATCGACACGGGCGGGTTCGATCCCGGCTCGACCGAGCCGCTCGTCGAGGGCGTGCGCCGCCAGGTGCTGATCGCGGTGGAGGACGCCGACCTCATCGCCTTTGTCGTCGATGCGCGCGCCGGCGCCACCGCGCTCGATCAGGAGATCGCGCGGCTGCTCCGCAAGGCGAACAAGCCGGTCGTGCTCGTCGCGAACAAGGTGGACGACGCCGGCCAGGATCCCGCGGTCGCCGAGCTCTATCGGCTCGGCTTCGGCGAGCCGCTCGGCGTGTCGGCGGAGCACGGCCGCGGTGTCGCCGAGATGCTGGAGGCGCTGCGCGACCGCGCGCCCTCGCCGGCCGCGGCCTCCGGCGGCAAGCGCCCGGTCGCCATCTCGGTGATCGGCCGGCCGAACGTCGGCAAGTCGTCGCTCGTCAACGCGATGGTCGGCAGCGAGCGTGTGCTCGTGCACGATCAGCCCGGCACGACGCGCGACGCCGTCGACACGCCGTTCGTGTACGAGGGCAAACCCTACGTCCTGGTCGACACCGCCGGGATTCGACGCAAGGGCCGTGTCACCGAGGCGCTGGAAAAACTGTCCGTCGTGATGGCGCTGAAAAGTCTGGAGCGCTCGCAGGTCGCGCTGCTCGTGCTCGATGCCTCCGAGGGCCTGGCGGCCCAGGATGCGCACATCGCCGGTTACGCGGACGAGGCCGGGCGCGCGATCGTCGTCGTCGTCAACAAGTGGGACCTGGTGCCGGCGGGCATGGTGAGAAAAGCCGAGGTCGTCGAGCAGGTGCGCGACCGCTTGCCGTTTCTCGACTACGCGCCGGTGTGCTTCACATCCGCGACGCAGGGCGGGGGGCTGCGCGAGCTCTTCGAGATCATCGATCGCGTCGCCGCCGAGGCGCAGCGGCGAGTGCCGGCCGACGAAGTCAGTGCTGTCCTGCGTCAGGCGCTGGATCGGCGCCCGGTCTCGGTCGCCGGCGTCCCGCTGACCATCCAGTCGGCCAATCAGGTGAGCGTCGGGCCGCCGACGTTCGCGGTGCGCGTGAACCGACCCGACGGCATTCACTTCTCGTACGAGCGCTACCTCGCCAAGTCGCTGCGCCACGCGTTCGGATTCGAGGGCTCGCCGCTGAGGCTCTCGTTCCGCCGCGCCGGTCGCGCGCGCCCGAGCGCGCCGAAGGCACGGCGATGATCTCCACGCGCCACGGCGCCCGGGGACTCTGGGTGGTGGTCTTCGGCCTGTTGCTGCTGGCGGCAGGCACGGGCATCCTCCTGGCCAGCCCGCGAAACCGCACGGTTCCCTTCGGCGACCCGCCGGCGGCGGCGGCGCCGGTCACACCCCCGCAGTCGGTGGCCGTGGTCGGCGGAGGTAAGGTGCCGTACCTGGATTCGGGGGGCCGGCTCCGGGTGCGAATCGCCGATCGAGAGCCCACGCGGCTGCCGGTCGATGGCGCTCCGCCGGGCTGGGTGGTGAGGGAGTTCTCGGGGCACGGGGCGGTAGAGCTCATACGCGCCGATGGCCGGCTGGCCGCGCGGCTACGCACCGAGCGGTCCTCGGTCGCGATGCATCGCGACGTGGTGGTCGAGTTGCGCGAGTTCCCGTACCTCTCGTGGACGTGGAAGGTCACCAAGCTGCCGACCGGTGGCGACGTGCGCGAGGCCGCACGCGACGATCAGGCTGCTCAGGTCTACGTGATCTTTCCGCGCTGGCCCTCGCCGCGGACGACCAGCGACGTGCTGGGCTACGTCTGGGACTCGCGCGCACCGGTCGGCACGCGACTCAAGCACCCGCGCGCCGCCAACGTACGTATCGTCGTCGTCGAGTCGGGCTCGGGCCGGCTCAACCAGTGGCGCTCCTACGAGCGCGACGTCGCAGCCGACTACGCCGCCCTGTTCGGCCGCCAGCCCCCCAGGGTGGGGAAGGTGGCCGTCATGGTCGATTCCAACGACACCCGGGGGGACGCCGAGGCCCTGTTCGGCGACCTAATCTTCGCCAGAACGTCTCAGGGACGCACGGAAATCCCAACGACCGTGCTACGATGACGCGCATGTCAGCCGACGATCGCATCGACGATCCTGAGCACGATCTGTACGACGAGGCCCCGCCGCGTTCGATCTTCGCGACGATGTGGTTCCGCGCACTGCTCGTCCTCATCGTCCTCGCGGTGGTGGTCGCCGTGGCGGTCCCGTACATCCTGGACGCCACGAATCCGCCTATGAAACCGACCATCGCGTCGCGTCCGCAGCCAACACCCGCGCCGTCCCCGGCCGCCGTGACGCCTCCGCCGCCCTCGTCGGGCACCCTGTCGACGCAGGCCGACAAGCTGTCGGACTCGCCGGCCGACAAGCCGGCGACGGTGCCGCCGCCACCGCGCAAGCCGCTGAGCGGCGGCGACCCGACGGCGACGGCGGACAAGCCCGCGCCCAGCGCTCGGGCCACCGCCGGCGAAAAGGCGGCGCCCGCCCTGGCCGACAAGGCGACGGCGCCGTCCGAGAACACGAAGATGGTCGCGGCAGCTTCGGAGGCGAGGCCGACGACCAGGCGTGTCGCCGCGCGGAGCACGACCGCGACGAGCGCGCCACGGCCCACGGCGACCAGTGAGTGGTGGGTGCAGATCGGCGCCTACCGAGAGGAAAGCACGGCTCGAAAGGTCGCCGCGCGGCTGCGCGAGCAGAGCTACACGGTCGAAGAGTCGGTCCGCGGCGGCGAGAAGCCGATCACTACGTCCGCGGCCGATAAGCCGTCGCCAGCGGCATCGGCGCCCACTCCAGCGGGCGTCGACCAGTACGACGTGTTCGTTTCGGGCATGACGACCGATCAGCTGAGCTCGCGTTTGACCGGCAAAGGTCTCACGGCCGAGGCGTCGGGGTCCGGCGTTGTCGTCAAGCCGAGCCTGCCGCTCCACGATGCGGTCGCGTTGTCGAAAGATCTGGCCACCGACGGCCTCAAGGTCCAGGTGCGGCGCGCCGGCAGCTCGGCGGGTGAGACCACGATCCCGGCGGCCGACAAGCGGCGCGTCCCGGCAGCGAGCAGCAGCGATCCGCTCTATCGCGTGCGCGTCGGTTCCTTCCCCGATCGCGCGACGGCCGTGGCGACGCTGAAGGAGCTGGAGAGCAAAGGCTACAAGCCGTTCATCGCGCGGGGCGGGTCATAGCCGTCTCGACGAGGAGGTGACGCACCACCGTGACCAAGAACGACCTCGTCAACGCCGTAGCCGCGCATGGGCTGAGCAAGCGCCAGTCCGCGTCGGTCGTCGAGTCGGTCTTCGACATCATCTTCCGCTGCTTCGAGAAGGGCGAGGACGTGAAGATCGTCGGGTTCGGACATTTCCGGATCCGTCGCAAGGCGTCGCGGCGGGGACGCAATCCCCAGACGGGTGATTCCATCGAGATCACCGCGCGCAAGGTCCTCACGTTCAAGCCGAGCAAGGGCCTCAAGCAGCGCATCAACACCGCTACGCAGGGCGCCTAGCGGCCGTGCCGGAGATCGCCGAAAAGCTCTACTACCGGATCGGTGAGGTCGAGGAGATCGCGGGTGTGCCCGCGTACGTCCTCCGCTACTGGGAGTCCGAGTTCAAGCTGCTCCGTCCCAAGAAGAATCCCGCCGGCCAGCGTCTCTACCGCCAACGTGACCTCGAGCTGGTGCAGCGGATCAAGACGCTCCTCTACGACGAGCGTCTGACGCTCGAGGGCGCGCGCAAGCGGTTGGTGGCGGAATCGCGCCGGAGCCACGCGAGCCAGCTCGAGCTGGGGATGCGCGAGGTCGCGTACGCGGACGCGCTGCGGCGCGTGCGCGACCGGCTCACCGCGCTGCGCGCACGCCTGGCGCCTTGAAGGCGCCCCGTCATTCTGGGACAATCCGAGCCTGCGATGTCGGGGCGTAGCGCAGCCCGGTAGCGCACCGGACTGGGGGTCCGGTGGTCGCAGGTTCAAATCCTGTCGCCCCGACCATTCTTTGAGAGACCGCGCCGGAGGGGGATTGTGCCCACGGCGCGGTTTTCTGTGCCCCATCGCTGGGATTGGAAGACGGCCCGCGACCGCGATCGAACGCCCAGACGGTGACGCGATACTGATTCGCCGGCCGCATGTTCGGGATCTCGTAGTAGAGGCGGCCGAAGCTGGACACGGTACCTGGCAGCCACTCGATTTTCTGGTCGACGACGTTGCTGCTGGGATCGAGCGCCTGTGCGAGCAGTTGCACCCTCGCCGCCGTCTCGCCGTAGAGGTTCTCCACATAGCCGCGCAGGCGCACGTGCGCCCCGTCGTGCTCCGGGATCGGCTCCCAGCTGAGGCGGAACAACCGTTCGGCGTCCGGAGACAGCGTCGTGACCGTCGCGGATGGCGTAATGGCGGCGGTGCTGCAGCTTGCGAGTAGCATGCTGCTCGCGATCCCGAGCACGATCGATGTGCGCATCAGTATCAGCCCTCCCCGCCTGCTGGCTCCGGACTCAGGATTACTTCCAAACGCCACATGGTGCTGGCGTAGGGTATCGTTGCTCGCCGCGCCGCGGGCGCCGTCTTTTCCGAGCATGGTGGGCGGTGCGCAGGGTAGCATCCAGACATCGATGGCCGTCCTCCTTGTGACCAACGACGACGGCGTTCACGCCGCGGGTCTCGCCGCGCTGGCCGGCGCCCTCGAAGACCTCGGAGAGGTGCACGTGCTGGCGCCCGAGCGCGAGCAGAGCGCCTGCGGCCACGCGCTGACGCTGCACCGACCGCTGCGGGTGCATCGCTGGGGCGAGCGGCGCCATTCCGTGAACGGCACGCCCTCGGATTGCGTCAACCTCGGCGTGCTGGGATTCCTGCCCGAGCGGCCCGTCCTCGTCGTCTCCGGCGTCAACCACGGCTCGAATCTCGGCGACGACGTGACGTACTCGGGCACCGTGTCCGCGGCCATGGAGGGCACGCTGCTCGGCGTGCCGTCGATCGCCGTGTCGCTCGCGGAGGGCGACGAATTCGAGGGTGCGGCGCGCGTGGCGCGCCAGGTGGTCATGCGCACGCTCGTGAGCGGGCTGCCGCCGATGACGCTGCTGAACATCAACGTGCCGCCCGGGGTGCCGAAAGGCGTGCGTCTCACACGGCTCGGCCACCGCGTGTACTCCGGCAAGATCGTCGAGCAAGCCGATCCGCGTGGACGCGCGCATTACTGGATCGGCGCGGGGCCGCCCGCGTGGGAAGCGCTCGAGGGCACCGACATGGGCGCCGTGCACGAGGGCTTCGCGTCGGTCACGCCGCTGCACCTGGACCTCACGCATCACCGTGCGCTCGCGCAGATGACCGACTGGGAGCCGGCGCTCAACACCGCGCTGCGGGCGCGCCCGCGCGTCGAGCGTGCGCCGACGCCGAGTGTGCGGCGACCCGACGAGACACCGAAGCGCACCGACGCGAAAGCGACCCCGAAGCGCCGGAGACGGTGAGTGGAGGCCGGTTTCGAGGCACGCCTGGCGCGCGAGCGCGAGCGGATGGTGGACGAGCAGCTCGCGCGACGCGGGATCGTCGATGCGCGCGTGCTCGAGGCCATGCGGCGCATCCCGCGGCATCGTTTCGTGGAGGAAGGGCTCGCGCACAGCGCGTACGAAGACCATCCGCTGCCGATCGGCGAAGGGCAGACGATCTCGCAGCCGTACATCGTCGCGCTGATGACCTCGCTGCTGGAGCTCACGGGTCAGGAAAAAGTGCTGGAGGTCGGCACCGGCTCCGGCTACCAGACGGCCCTGCTCGGCGCGCTCGCGCGACGGGTGTGCTCCATCGAGCGTTTACCACGCCTGGCCGAGCGCGCCCGCAACACGCTCGAGAGCCTGGGGGTGAGCAACGTCTGGATTCGCGTCGGCAACGGCGCGCTCGGCTGGCCCGACGAGGCGCCGTTCGATCGAATCCTCGTCGCCGCCGGCGGGCCCACCGTGCCGCCGCCGCTCGTCGAGCAACTGGCCGAGGGCGGTCGTATGATTCTGCCCGTGGGCAGCACCGAGGATCAGGTCCTCACGGTCGTGGAGCACACGGGCGGCGGGATTCGCTCGCGCCAGATGGGCGAGTGCAAGTTCGTCAAGCTCGTGGGAAAGTACGCCTGGGACTCGTGAAGGCCTGTACAATGGTCGGGTCCGTTCGGGGCGTAGCGCAGCCTGGTAGCGCGCACGGTTCGGGACCGTGAAGTCGGAGGTTCAAATCCTCTCGCCCCGACCACTTCTTGTCCTACCCCTAGGTAGGGCTTACGCCGCCCGTCGGCCGGCGCCAGCTGACCGACGGCGCGGCGATGTTCGACCAGCCGACACAGTCGTGGCCGCTGCCGAGATCGTCGTCGAAGGACGCGTGCAGGGCGTGGGCTATCGGGATTTCGCCCAGCGCCAGGCCGAGCGTCTGGGTCTCGCCGGCTTCGTGATGAACCTCAGCGACGGACGCGTCCGTGCGCGCGCGGAGGGGCCCCGCGAGGTGATCCAGGAATTCGTGCGCGCGCTCGAGAAGGGACCGCTCCTGTCTCGCGTCAGTGCCGTCAACGTGCGCTGGGTGCCCGCGACCGGCCGCTTTGCCGGGTTCGACGTACGTTTCGCGGGCGAGCCGTGACCGCCACGCGCGCGCTGGTCGCCGGGGCGCTGGGCGCGGCGCTCGTCGTGTCGGCGGTGAGCGTGCCGGCCGATCCCGCCGGTGACCGCGTCCACACCGTCGTGAAAGGCGACACGCTCTACTCGATCGCCCGGCGCTACGGAGTTGCCGTCGGCGCCCTCGTCTCCGCCAATCGCCTCGCGAGCGATCGCGTCCCGCTGCGCGTCGCGCAGCGGCTGGTCGTCCCCTCGGCGGGTGTCGGTCCGCCGCGGGCGCTCGTCGCGCGCGCCACGCGCAGCGCCTCCGATCCCGGCCCTCGTGCGCGAAGTTTCCGCGCGCCGATCGATTTCGTGCTCGCGGTGCCTGACTTCGCGGATGCGCTCTCGACCTTCGAGTGGCCGACGGATGGCTCGGTCAGCTCGTCGTTCGGGCGCCGGCGCAGTGGGTGGCACCGCGGCATCGACATTCGCGCCCCGCACGGCGAGCCGATCATGGCGGCGGCGGCCGGCGTCGTGGTGGTGGCGGGGGTCGAGCCGCGCTATGGGCGCGTGCTGAAGATCGAGCACGAGTACGGCTTCACCACCGTGTACGCGCACAACGACGAGAACCTCGTCAAGATCGGCGACTGGGTGACGCCCGGCCAGCGCATCGCCCGCGTGGGCCGAACGGGACGGGCCACCAACTATCACGTGCACTTCGAGATCCGCCGCGACGGCCGCGTCTACAATCCGCTCTACATGCTGCCGATGCCGGGACGCGTGGCTCACGTCGAGGAGGCGGAAGACGAGCCGGATGAGTAGTCGCGAAGCCGAGGAAGCGGTCCCCGACGAGCCGCTCGAGCCGCTGGTCGACGTCGTCGACCCGGACGTGCGCGACGAGACCCGCGAGACGAGCCGCGCGAACCTGGGCGTCTACCTGTCCGAGATCGCGCGCATCCCGCTGCTGACGCGCGAGGAAGAGCAGGCGGTCGCGCGGCGCGTGCGGGCGGGCGACGAGGCGGCCAAGCAGCGGATGATCGAAGCCAATCTGCGACTCGTCGTGCAGATCGCGCGGCGGTATCTGAACCGTGGGCTTCCGCTGCCCGATCTCATCGAGGAGGGCAATCTCGGCCTGCTGCGAGCGGTGGAGAAGTTCGAGCCCGAGCGCGGCACGCGATTTTCGACGTACGCGACGTGGTGGATTCGCCAGGCGGTGACGCGCGCGCTCGCCAACCAGGCGCGCACGATCCGGCTGCCCGTGCACGTCGAGCTGTTGCTCGCCCGCTACGCGCGCGAGCAGCGGCGGCTCACCCAGGCGCTCGGGCGGCCCCCCACGACGGAGGAGATGGCGAAGGCGCTCGACACCAGCGAGCGTGAGATCGCCGAGCTGGAGGAGATACGCCAGCACCCGGTGTCGCTGGACGCGCCCGCGGGCAGCCAGTCGGCGGCCACGCTTGGGGATCTCATCGCCGATCGCGCGGCCGTCCCGGAGACGTTCGCCGAGCTGTTTCGCGACCGCGTCGATCTCGTGTCGGTTCTGGACGACCTCGCGCCCAACGAGCGCACGGTGCTGCGACGGCGCTTCGGGCTGGAGGGTGACGAGCCGGAGACCCTCGAGGCGATCGGGCAGCGGCTCGGCCTCAGCCGCGAGCGCATCCGCCAGCTCGAGGGTGGGGGGCTGCGGAAGCTGCGCGCCTTGCTGAAGGCGCGCGGCATCGATGCGAGCGGCTTGGCGTAGGATCGACGCATGCACGAGGACCGGGTGGCCGAGATCCACGAGTACCTGATCCGGCGCATCCCGGACGTCCGGGTGACGAGCTACTACGACTTCGACCGCGATGCCCAGCGCTTCCGCGTTCGCCACGGACGGATGGCCACGCACATCATGTTCATCGACGAGGCGGCGGTGAACCAGCATACCCGCGAGGAGCTCAATCATCTGCTCGACAAGGCCATCCACCATCTGCGGCTCACCGCGCCCGAGGTCCAGGTGCACGTCACCGAGCGCGGCGTCGACGTCAAGCAAGCCGAGCACTGAGCCTGCTATGATCGCGACGTCGTGAAGTCCGCCGAGGTTCTTTCCGAAGCGCAGAGTGTCGCGGCCGACGCCGTCGAGCTTCGTCGCCGCATTCACCGTCATCCCGAGATCGGCCTCACGCTGCCGCGTACGCAGGCCGCCGTGCTGGAGGCGCTGGACGGCCTGGGCCTCGAGACGCATACCGGACAGCGGACGACGTCCGTCGTCGCGCGGCTCACGGGCGGCAAGCCGGGGCCGACGATCCTGCTGCGCGCCGACATGGACGCGCTGCCGTTGCGTGAGAACACGGGCCTGCCGTTCGCATCCGAGGTGGACGGCGCCATGCACGCCTGTGGCCACGACGCGCACGTCGCCATGCTGGTGGGCGCCGCGCGCGTGCTGTCGCGCCGGCGCGGCGAGCTCGCGGGCGGCGTGCTCTTCATGTTCCAGCCGGGCGAGGAGGGTTACCACGGCGCGCGTGTGATGCTCGAGGAGGGACTGCTCGACGGCGCGGGGGCGCCGACCGGCGCGTTCGCGCTGCACGTCACGCATCGCCAGGAGGCCGGCGCCATCACCACCCGTCCCGGTCCGATGCTGGCCTCGGGCGACACGATCCAGATCACCGTGTGGGGCAAGGGCGGGCACGCCTCGGCGCCGCACGACTGCCTGGATCCGATCCCGATCGCGTGCGAGATCGTGCAGGCCTTCCAGACGCTGGTCACGCGCCGTGTGAACGTCTTCGACCCCGCGGTCATCACCATCGGGAAGATCGAAGCCGGCACCACGCGCAACGTGATTCCCGAGACTGCGCATCTGCTCGGCACGGTGCGGACGGTGTCCGAGGTGACGCGCGAGCGCGTCCTGGAAGGCGTGCGACGCGTGGCCGACGGCATTGCCACCGCTCACGGCGCCGAGGCGGCCGTCGAGCTGATCCGCGGCTATCCGGTGACCTCCAACGACGCGGGCTTCGCCGAGTTCGTGCTGGACACCGCGCGGGAGGTGTTGGGCGCCGGCCGCGTCACGCCGATGCGCCATCCTGTGATGGGCAGCGAGGACTTCTCCTATGTTCTGCAGCGCGTGCCCGGCGCGATGGCCAATCTCGGCACGCGTCCCGAGAGCGGCGACGTGTACCCGAACCACTCCAACCGCATGCTGCTCAACGAGGCCGCGCTGGCATCGGGCATCGCGCTGCACGTGGCGGTGGCGCTGCGTTTTCTCGAGCGCGGTGGAACGATCGGATCTCCGCAACGCTGAATCGGCGCCGAGAGCACTGATAGAATCGTCGTGACGCCGTCGCTTCTCTGGGGCCCCGTAGCTCAGGTGGATAGAGCAGCAGTTTCCTAAACTGCGTGCCGGGTGTTCGAGTCACCCCGGGGCCACCAAATTTCCAGTTACTTACAGCTTTGGCGCAGTGCTTCGTGCGGCTTTCGTGCGGTCAGGGCAAGTTTCGGGCAAGTGCGCCTTGGCACTGGCCTCTCCAGCTTCTTCCCCCGCTGTCTCTAGCTCAGTCGCCAAGCCTTCGACGTGATGCCGGTCAGCACCGGGCTGGAAATGACGTACAGGTCTACGGTCACCTGAATAGAGCTATGACCTAGCTGCTTGCTCACGTAAGCAATGGGCACGCCCCGGCGCAGCATCAAGCTGGCGTAAGTATGACGCGCATCGTGAACGCGGATATGGCGCACGCCAGCTGTCTCTAGCAGGGGTGCCCACACTCGATCACGTAGCCAAGCATCATTGAGGGGCTTTGTGGGATCAAGCGCGAGCGTGCGAGCAGGTAGTCCGGGAAATCGCAGCGGCGATCTCATGACGCGCGCGGTGTGGTCGCGGCCATTCCGTGGGAGACGAGCCGTACCGTATCGCCCTCTTTTAGGGCCAGCATTCTCGAGCCATCGTATTTCTCTTCGTAAATCCAGCCGTCGCGGTGGAAGGGTTCACCGACGAGCGTCGGATGCATCGGCGAGACAGCGGGCACGCGGCTGGTGGAAACCGCCGATCACTGTACCAGTCCGCCCGTCTCGTGCGCCGAACGGCCCGGGTAGAAGTACCAATGTGGTGCGGTGTTTGCTGTTACGTCAAGTAGCTATGCTCGACCCCGCACACTTCGCACCGAAAGGGTCACACCAATGAAGATCACGATCGCGATTCTCGCAATGTTGGTCATAGTCGCGGTAGCGGCGCCCGCCAGAGCGCAGGACTGGGTCTTCGACTGGACGTCCAATGGCCACGTCGCGGTGATCGGCGGGGACTGGCGCCTGAGCGGCTCAAGCCCGGCCACGTTCCACGATGGTCTTGCGCTGCTGCCGCCGAACTTCGCCACGCCGTCCTCCAACCTGAACTTCTCCGCAAACGGCCACGACTTCTACGGCGGCCTCGTAGCGCCCGGGAACTTCCAGACCACCGGTTGGGCGGTGCCGGCGCCGGACACCCCGTTCTTCGGGGGCCGCTTCTCGGCCGGCTTCGCGAGCGGCACGCTGACGTTCAGCGACCCCAACGACTTCACGCTCAACGTGCTGGTCGGAAGCGGTCACGCCTTCGCGGAGTTAAATGGGGTGGGCCATCGCGTCACCGCGGCCACACCGGAGCCTGCGACCCTGACGGTCGGCGCCATCGGTCTTCTCGGCGCCCTGCTTCACGTCGGCGTCGGGCGTCCTAGGGGTAGGAGCGAGCATCGGTAGACCGATCGGCTCACCACGACTAACGCGGCATGCGACGACGGCCGGGGACTATCTCCGGCCGTTGCGTGTCTGCGGGGCCATTGCACCTTGCCGCTCGCGGGGGCGGGCGCTAGCATCGCGCCAGCCGGAGGCCGGAGCGATGAACCGCCGCGCCTTCGTGACTGGCCTGGGAGGCGTGCTGGCCGCGCCGCTTGCCTCCGAGGCGCAGCAGGGCGGCAGTCTTCGCGTCATCGAGCGGCGGAC
>Ga0207684_10003272_pt1 | contig 15900 bp, 25 predicted proteins | sample KBSK5501metaG_FD_184342 | JGI IMG/M metagenome (GOLD analysis project Ga0207684, IMG submission 184342) | Corn, switchgrass and miscanthus rhizosphere microbial communities from Kellogg Biological Station, Michigan, USA - KBS K5-50-1 metaG... | ecosystem: Host-associated > Plants > Roots >...
GGCCGGGATGAACCCGGCCTATTTGCAACCCTGGAATTAGGATGAGATGGCGCCCGCTTAGCTCAATGGATAGAGCGCCTGACTTCGGATCAGGAGGTTGCGAGTTCGAGTCTTGCAGCGGGTACCAACTCTGACTTGAGCGGCCGTGCCGAGTTCTCCAGCAGCGCCTGACTCAAATTCGCCTCCTTGACAATGCCCTGCCAGGAGGGGTACAACTTGCACAGTCAGGCGCTCTGTTGCAGCGGGTCTGTGTGAAAGTCCCTGCAAGGCGCGAGTTTGGGAGTTGGTGCCAAATGGCCGAGCTGACCCTGGTGCAGCCGCAAGCCGCGACAGCCGTCGAGCGTCTCGTCGAGGAGTTCCTCGCGTCGGGTCGGGCACGCGGCCTGTCGCCCAAGACGGTCAGGGAGGGCTACGGCTACCCGCTGCGCGGAATCTTCCTGCCCTGGTGCGCGGCCGAGGGCATCGCCGAGCCGAGGCAACTCGCGGCGCCCCGGTTGCTCGACCGGCTCACCTCGCAACTGCTCGAGCAAGGGGGCAAGCGCGGCCAGCTGTCGAGGCACTCCGTCCACTCCTACGTGCGGGCGATCAACGTGTTCCTCGCATGGGCTCAGCAAGAGGGCGAGCTCGATGGGCGCGTGAGGGCGCAGGCGCCGAAGGTGCCCAGGCACCTCGTCGATGTCCTCACCCGCGAGGAGATCCGCGCGATGGAGGACGCGGCCGCGACCGAGCGCGACAAGCTGATCGTGCGCACCCTCGCCGACACCGGCGTGCGGGTGGGCGAGCTCATCGGGCTGCGCACGACCGACCTGGTGGCGCAGGGACGCGCCTACTACATAAAGGTGGAGGGCAAGGGTTCGCGCCAGCGCCTCGTGCCGGTGCCGCGCTTGTTCCAACGCCTCCAGCGTTTCGCGCAACGGGGCCGGCCACGCGACATCCGCACGGATCGCCTGTTCGTGTCGCTGCGGCGGAGCGCACGCGGCGGCGACTACGAGCCGTTGACATCGTCGGGTGTCGCGCAGATGGTTCGCAACCTGGCGGAGACCGCCGGCGTCAAGAAGCGCGTGTACCCGCATGTGTTCCGGCACTCCTTTGTCACCTACGAGCTCACGAAGGGCATGAACCCGGTGCAGCTCGCGCAGATAGTCGGCCACACGTCGCTCGCGATGATCCAGCAGGTGTATGCGCACCTGAGCCCGCAGGACTCCTACGAAGCGATGCTCAAGACGCTGACCGAGGATTAACCGGTGAGTGAGAACATGGCCGCGCCGCCCGGCCCGGAACCGCAGGAGGTCGCCGTGACCGATCCGTCCCAGGCAAGGGTGCTCGACAGGAACTATGTGACTTTTCCATCCTTTGTGAGCTGGTCGCTACTGACGGTCGACCAGACCCTATGGCGCGCGAAGGTCACGGACTTTGAGGCGCGACGCGCCGACTCGACGTCGGAGTCGCTGTCCCTCGCCATCGACACGGCCCTGATCGCGGCCGCGATCGACACTGGCGCGATCGAGGGGCTGTATGCGCCTCCCGACGGTTTCACCGTCTCAGTCGCCACCCGAGAGACCGGTTGGGAGGCAAAGGTCGCACTGATGGGACCTGACTTCCAGTCGCACTTCGAGGCCCAACTGCGCGCGTATGCCTTGGCGCAGCACCTAGCGTCGACCGCCACGGGCGTCACGGAAGCGTGGACACGCGAGCTTCATCGCGAACTCGCCAAGAGCCAAGCCACGTATCGCGTGCTCACCGAGGTCGGGTGGCAGGAGCACGCACTTCCGCTTGGCGAGTACAAGCGGTTCCCGAACCACGTGCGCATGAGCGATGGCTCCTTTCACCCGTACGCTCCCGTCGACGCCACCCCGCATGAGATGTCTCGCCTTGTGCAGGAGCTTCAAGGCGCCGCGTTCGCGACGGGGCATCCGGTGCACCAGGCTTCGTACGCGCACTTTGCGCTGGTCAACATCCACCCCTTCGCGGACGGCAACGGGCGGGTCGCACGGGCCCTAGCTTCGACGTTCCTCAGCAAGACCGCAGGCGTGCCGTTGGTCATCTTCGCCGACCAAGGCCGGGCCTATCGCGCCAGCCTGGAGCTCGCTGATCGCGGGCACCATCAGGCCTTCCTCGACTTCATCTTCGACCGGTGCGTTGACAGCCTCGACTTCGTCGCCTATCGCCTCGGTCCCTCCCCTCAGTCCGAAATCGCAAGGCTCAGCGAGATCCTGCGCGGCGGCGGACCGCTGTCGCCAGCCGAGGTCGACTTGCAGGCGGGCGTGCTGAGCCAGCTTCTCTGGGCCGAGGTAACGCAACAGGTGGGGCGCCTGACGATGCCCGTCGGCATCCAACTCAACCCGCAGCAGCTCTACGACCAGGTCAAGTCCCCTGACCCACGATACCGGCCGTTCATGGTCGGGTCCCAGCAGCTTGGGCGATTGTTTGCAGTGACTCTTTCCACGCCGCAGGTGCAGTTGATGGTGGATCTGCCCGTACTCGCTGCGACGGACAGCAGCCAGCGCCACATCTGCGCGATCCTCAACTCGCACACGGGGGCGCTCCTTGAAGTTCGACTCGACGAGCTGGTCCCCCAAATTTCCTCCGCCCTTCGACTCAAGGTCAGCGCCTGGGTGGGGAGTGTGGTCGCCGATACGCTCACGGAGTTTGGGGCGATGTACAGGAAGGCGGCGAAGGGGCAAGGTGACGATGATGCGTCGGCGTAGCTGCCCGAGTTGCGGCGCAAGGCGGGTCGTGCCAATTGTCTACGGCGAGCCGAAGCCGGCGACGATGCTCGCGGCCGAGCTCGGGCTGCTGCTTACGTGGGGCTGCCTCGTCTACGACGACATGCCACGGTGGGCATGCCTCGCATGCGAGCATCGTTGGGGCCGCCTCGACGACGCCGACGCGGCCGCGTGGAACGGCACGATCGGGTCGGCGTTACGGCGCGCCCGAGCTCAGTAGTACGTCGCCGGCGTCGACGTTAACGTCGGGGATGGCCCCCGGTCGGCCTCGACCCACTTGCAAATCTGGCCGCCGATGATCTGGCCGCCGGTGTCGCGGACAATCAGCGCGCTCGTGCCCCAGTCGCCGACGATGCAGACGACACCCTCGCGCGTGTCAGGTGCCACCGACACATAGCCGACCTTCACGGCCGCGGAACACGCCTGGCTCGGGTCCTCGCCTGCGAACGTGCCCCAAATGGTCACCGTCGCATCGTGGTTCGGGTAGCCGACCGTGCACGAGCCGGGCGCGCTTCCTGCCAACGCCGAACGCTCCTGCACAACGCTCGAGTCGAACGCATCAAGCGATGAGGCGTTCAAGGTGGCGATGGCCGGAAGTCCGGTCGAGTCGACGTAGCGGAGGCGCAACGTGGTGCCGTCGATGGTCGCGGTCCACTTTCCGCCCGTCGCCTGCGGCACGTCGAGCTCGACGACCTGACCGTTGTGCGTACCCGTGAACCCGAACGTCTCGGTCGCGACGCCCGACGAGTTGCGGGTGGTCACCGATGCCTGGGTGAGTGTGCCTGAGACTGTCGTCCCGGTCGAGTCAAACTGCAGGAACATCACGAACGTGGTCCCACCGCCCATGTAGCCCTGCTCGAGCACGTCGGTCGTCGTCGGCGACACGCTTGCCACCGGCGTGATGGAGCCCGAGCACGCGGCTGCCGCGAGCAGCGCAATGGCTGCGAGCCCGACCGCCGACCTCCAAGCGGCCAGCATAGTTACGGCGCGGCCGGCAGACCAGTCCCACATGGTTGTTCGGCGCGACCGAGGTCTCACGGAGTGGGTTCCGAGTACTGAACCTCGCTTTTGACGACTGTGCCGTTGGCGTACGTCGTTACGTACCACTGATGTCCAAGGTGGTCTTTGCAGAATTGGACTTCCCTACAGTCTGGGTCGACCGGCTGCTGTGACAGGCAGCCCTGGTAGATGATGCCGCTGTCGTCCTGGCACGTCGGCGAAGCCGCCCAAATCCACGCGATGACTGCACCGACCCCGACCAGCGCCCACGTCACCTTGGTTTGGTTGCTCATTCCGAAGGTGTCCGGATTATGCGGCGTCCGAGACTGCCGGGCTAGTCCTCGCTGGCCCGAGGACGGGGTGCCAAGAAAGCGCCGGCGGCGGCCGGTCATACCAATCGGCACAGACGTAGCTGCCAGCCCAGCTCGGCCGTTCCTGCTAACGTCGCGGGCGGCACCTGCGGCCGCAGTGTTCGAGGCGGGCACGCGGCGGGAAGCACCACAGGTACCTTTATCCTGACTTGCGATGCAGGCGGTGTCGGCGGGACCGACCAAAGCGCAAGTCAACAAGGCCGGCCAAACCATTCGACGCTGGATACGCGCAGGGGCGGACGTAGACGACTCGCGGGTCGACCTCGCGCTACAGGTCATCTGGGACCACCGCGCGGCCTACCAATACCCTCTCGCGAAGGCGACCATGGGTCTGCGCTCGATGGTTAAGTCCGAGGGCTGCCGGATCGAGGTATCCCAGCGGCTCAAGCGCCTGACGACCATCCTCGACAAGCTGATGCGCGAGCCGACGATGGCGCTCGGCAACATGCAGGACATCGGCGGCTGCCGCGCGGTGCTCGACTCGATCGACGAGCTCAGGCGGGTCGAACAGCGGTTGCGGAAGAACCGGCCCCCGCTGCGCGTTTCCGATTACATCAGCCAGCCGCGAAGCTCGGGCTACCGTGGCGTGCATGTCGTCGTCGCATACCCTGACAAGGCCGACGACGACCGCGGCATCGAGGTGCAGTTGCGCACCAGGACCATGCACGAATGGGCCATCACCGTCGAGCGCATGTCGGGCCGGCTACAGCAGGACCTCAAGAGCGGCTACGGCCCGGCCGAGGTGCTCACGCTGCTGGGCGCGGTCTCGGAGGCCATGGCGATCGAGGAGCATGGCGGCGTGGTCGGTAAAGACCTCATCGAACGGATGCGGCTTCTGCGCGAAGCTGCGGTACCCTACCTTTCAGGCGGAGGCGTAGATACATGACAAAGGGCATCCAGCACTTCCTGATCGTGTTCGACCACAAGGACGGCGAGTTGCGCGAGCTCGTCGAGTTCGGCGAGGACAGCGAACGGGCTGTGGCTGCGTACTCGGCGAAGGAGCGCGAGCTGAAGGGCCGCGACCTGATTGAGATCGTGCTCATCGGCTCGGACTCGCTGGACACTGTCAAGCTCACCCACGCGAACTACTTCGACGGCAGCGTCGCCGTGTCCAAGTACCTGGCGGGGTTGCGCTGACCTAGAAGCACGTCCGCTGGCGCTCCCGGGCGGCTTCCCTACGCCCGAAACAGCCTGACTAGCACCCTCGCGAGGCCCCGACCCGCAGGACCTTGTTCCGGGCGCGCCTGGCGACGCGCCTTGGGTCACCCGACGCGGTAGGCGACTTTCGACCGCCTGCCGCTCCTAGCAAACTCCCGCCTTGCTCCAGCGCCCGAGGAGCCCCAATGTGTCGGCCGCGAGCCGTGTCGAAACCGGCGACGAGCGGAACTGCCGCCGCGACCACCGCGTCGGAATCGGGCCCTCGTCACCCCGGCGCGGCTCGCCGCTCACGGCGGCGGCTTGCTCCCGCGCGCGCATCCCGCTACCGTCACGACCTGGCGCGGGCTCGAGGCGGGCGCCCGCGCCGTTTCACCTCAGCTAAAGTCATCGCGTGAAGCGGCGGCCCCGCATCGGCAAGCGCGTAACGAGCGTCAGCGGGGGCGCGCTTGGCTTCTCCGCTGGCGTCTCCTGGGAAACGGTTCCCGACATCGAGCGCGAGGTGTTGATGCGACTGGTGCCTTTCCTCGAGGACCGGCGAGTGCTCTACAACCCCTCGGAGGTGGAGGTTCCAAGCCATTGCGTCGACTCGGTCGTTCGCATGCGCCGATTTCTGGTCGAACAGGCCGGGCTGCTGCCCCAGAACAGCGACCTTGGCCAGACTTTGCGCAGTATGGCCGGTGCCTGTCGCCGGTTTCTCGACCGGGCCCATGGACCACACAGCGACGAACCGCTCGGACGCCCAATGGATTGGGGCTTCAACTCGTGGGTGTTCAACCAGGCACTCGGTGAGCTGCGCGGCCAGGTCGGCATCTACCTGCAAGACTTGCTGCAACACTACGAACTCGACCTGGGGGGCCCACTGCGAGACATCCTGCCGCCGCCGGCCGAGAGGTAGGGCGCGCGCCCATCGTCGGACCGCCCTGCGTGATTGTCCACGGCGGGCGGGGCGGCCATGCGGACGCCATCGGCGACCCATTTCGCATCCATTCCTGTTAGCGTCGGCGGCGACGATGAGGCTCAGCCGCCTGTTCTACCGAGCGGCGAGGGTCAGCCGTGACATGGAGGCGGTCGGGTCGGGCAAGCCTCGTCGGGTCGCGCGGCGGGCGAAGAACGTCGCCATCGGCCGGTTGCTCTCGCGCGCCGGGTTCTGGCGCCGGCTCTGGAAGTAACCGCCTAAGCACCGACCGGCAAGCTGTTCATTTCGCCCGGTTCCTGTCATCATGCCCGCGCCTATGAGGCGGTTTGTGGCGGGCACGGTCGTGGCGTTGGCAGTCGGCGGGTTGGGCGCGCTTGCCGTAACGCACGGCGCGACGCTGGGCCGCGTGCCGGTGCAACTCGCGGACACTGCCGGCAGCCCCCCGCCTGGCACGCCCTCGACCGCCTTGCCGTCGATCCAGCCCTCACCCGTGGCCGACACCTCGCCGAGCCCGGGAGTGCCATCCACCGCGGCCCCCGTGGCACCTGCCCCGGTCCAACCCGCCCCGGCGACATCGGCACCCGCGCCCCTGCCGAGGCCGGAATACTGCGGCACCCTCGAGGTGATGTCCGCGTCGACGGTCACGCTGTCGGCGAGCACCACGACGTACGAGTGCGCATATGCGGCGCTGCGACCGGCGGGCACAATCGGGCCCGGCTCATACGCGGCATCCGGCTATGTCGACCTCGCCTCGGGCCGGTACTACGTCCTCGCGGGTGGGGTGCTCGTCCGGGCCTAGTTTCGCTTCGACTCAGGCACCGAGGGTGTGGTCGTGCCGATCAACCGGAATGTGAGGCGCCCGTCCGCCGACAGCGGCCATGAGCCGTCGACTATCGCCTCTACGATGCTCGGCAGCAGGTCCTCGAACATTTGCGCTTGCCGCTCGGCCGAGACTGGGAACGGGGCCCGCAACGTCTGCGCGGCGATGAAGTCGGGCAGGTCGCGGCGTGCGATGCGCTCGGCCTCCTCGCGGTCGACTACAGGCTTCTTATCCTCAGCCATTTGTTGTGGTCTCCTCGATCATCGGCTAACCACCCGGCGCGAGAACCTGGACGTTGCCTTGGTAATACTGGATCTGCGTCCCCGCGTCGCCGGTGAGCCGCTGCCGAACCTCGTAGGTGCCGGCGGGCAGGGGGCCAAGGTTGGTCAGGATGCCGAGCGGCGCCGCGCCGGGCCCGATGCTCCCCTCCGTGGGTTGCGGCGCGATGACGTAGTGGTGCCCGCTCTGGATGTAACCACCGATGCCCTTGTCGAACAGTTGCGATCCTGACTCGAATATGACCATTGCCGGGTTCCACGGGCTCACGCTGACGGCGGTGGTCAGGTAGGCGAAGAAGCCGCCGCCGGGCGCGTTGAGTTTTAGCGTCACGTAGCTGAACCAGATGATCACACCTGGCGCCGTGAGCGTGAACCGACACTCAAAGCCGGAATCCATTGCCACGTCGTACTTGGTGGACCCGTCGAAGTTGCCAGACGGCGGCACGTTCTGATTCTGCGTCGCCCTGTTGACGCTCGAGATGAGGGGGAAGTTGTTCAGCATCGGCGACCTCTCGAGTTTCTGCAGGCGCCGGTCGATGTCGCCGAGGGTGCGGCCGAGCTCGTCGGGCCGGAGGATTCGTCCCACCGCTCAGTCCTCCACGTACACGGCGTTGGCGGGGCCCCGCAGCTTGCGGTCGATGGGCGTCTGAAGCGCGGGGTTTGGGCGCGAGTCCATGACGCGCGCGTGGATCAGCCCGCCGGTCACCATCATCGTCGTCGGCATCGTCGAGGGGCGGAAACCTGTGAGCTCCTCGGCCAGCGCGATCAGCTCGTTGTCATCGACGCGGGGGGCGTTCGCGCCGAACCGACGGGACAGGGCGCGAAGCTCGGCCGCCTCATCCGCGAGGGCTCGGCCCTCGGTCCTGAAACGCTGTTGCGCGGCCATGAGCCACGCGGACCGCTCCAGGTCGAAGCCCGGCCAGCGCCGCAGCGCCGCCAGGTCCTCACGGTAACGCCGGCGGGCCTCCGTCATGCGTCGTCCGTGATCGTCGACGCGGTCGTGTAGCTGCTCGAGCGCAGTCATGCCGCCCCTCCCGGGTCGCCGGCGACTGGTGCCTTGAACAGGGCCGCCGTGCGCGTCGCTCGGTTCGGGTGGTCGATTACGTTGTCCGGCATGCCGGGCGTGCCAAACCCGTCGGCCTTGAACGCTTCAAGGCCGGGTCGATAGTCCTCCGGGGTCGTGCTCTTCTTGGCGTCGGGCTCGCCGTGGCCGGTGCCCGAGCCCAAGCCGACGATGGAGTCGATCGCCCGCAGCGCCTCGCGATGCGCCTCGGTGTGCACATCGGCCGCCCGGGCCATCTCGCCGAAGGTGCCGACCGCATCGTCGTGCGTCCGAATCACGTCGGCGATGAGCCGCCTTAACTCTGGCGACAGGTCGGGGTCGCCGGCCCGGCCGCTGCCGAGCCCCGCCCCCAGGCGCAGCCGTTGCGTCGCCTGGGCTGACTTCGCCAGCGCTCGTTCGTGGCCGTCCTGCGCGCGGTTGCGATCACCGAGCGTCTCGTCGAGTCCGTCGCGGGCGTTGGCGAGGGCGTCGAGCTGCATCTGAACGATGGAGGGTGCGTCACCACCTCGATTCCCTCGACTGGCCTCCTGCAGCCCCAGCCGGCGGCCGGCCTGGAAAGCGTCTCCTATCTGACTCATGTGTTTCTCCTCTGGATGTGGCGTTGGGTTGACTTCTCTGCGCGACTGGCTTCCGTGCTGACCTCGCCGAGTTCCCTCGCGAGCTCGAGAAGGTGGGCATGGTCGACCGGGCGTTCGCGCATCGCCCGGTTGAGCGCCTCCTCGAGGAGGTCACGGCGTCGCAGCAGCGCGACCTCGTCGCCAACCGACTCGGCCCAGGCGATGATGTCGAGGCGCTCAGTCATGCGACCCCTGCGGTGCGGACGACCGGGCCGCCAGGTCGGTGGGTCGGGCATGGACACACCCGCCCCCCGCCGGGGCACTACTCCCGACGAAGGCTCCACCGGCCTGGGCAGTCCCGGGCGACCGGACCTCCCCCTTGGCTTCGTTGTCCACGGCGGCCGCGCGTGCGTCGGCGGCCCCACGCCCGCCGGACGCGTCCGCTGACGGGCGCGAGCCATCAGGGAGCGCCACGGACGATGTTTCTGGCGTGAGCACCGTGATAACCCCGCAGTGGTCGACCACCAGGACGACGTTGCGGTCGCGCGGGTCGGCCACGTAGATGACGCCCCGGGAGTGGCTGCGCTTGGACCACGGCGGCGGCACCTCGCTCCGCTCGCCGTGCTCGAGGATGCCCCATACGCGCGTCTCGATCTCACCCTCGCTCGCGCCAGGCGAGACGCGCTCGCGCCAGCGTTGGAAGCCGTGCGCGCTGATCGATGCGCCGTCGGGCTGCAAGCGCGGCACCGGCGGCCCCGGTCGCCAGTCCTCGTCATCGTGGATAGGCCTCACGGCAGCACCCTCGCGATGTGGCCCGGCAACCCACGCCGGCGAGGCTCGAGCCCGTCTCCGAGCAGGTCGCCCGCCTGCGACGCGAGGCCGTCGAGATCGCCGCCACGGCGGCGTCCAGGCTGTCGTCTGCGCTGCTCGACCCGATCGTTGGATGCGGCCGCCTCGGCGTCGTCGCCATCGCCGACGGGCTTGAGCGTCACAGGGTCGAGCAGCGCGCCGGTCTGCGGGTCGCGGGCGATGAGCTGGCCGGTCGCGCGATTGAAACTGACGAGCGGCTGCAGCGGCGCCCCGGTCTCAGGGTGGATCCGCTGACCGCCCTTGCCCGAGCCCATCGCCACGGGCGGCCCGATGGGTGCCGCCACAGCGCGGCGGCCTGGCCCGTGGTGCGTGAAGCGGTGCTCAATCATCCGGCCCGCGCGCGGCAGGAGCACGTCCTCCTTGCCGAGCGGAATGCCGGCCCGCCTGGGCGCGGCGAGCTCCTCGACCAGGGCCGCGACGACCACCGCGCGGTCGTCATGGCCACCGCCGGTAGCCGCGATACGCGTCAGCCCGCTCGGCGTCGGCCTGGCCTCGAGCCCGAGCAGTTCCTCGAGCAACTGGTCGTCGTCAGGCAGCTCCACCCCGCCGGTGTTGGTCGCCGCCTTCAGCCGTGCGAACGCCGAGGCCTTCGAGGCATTGTCCCATGCGACGTACGCCGCCACGATGTGGCGTTCCGCCAGCGCCTCGCGCACCGGCGTCTCGGCGAACTGGTCGATGCGCACCTTGCGCACCTCGTAGCGCTCGAGCACCGCGGCGACCTCGTCGAGCATGCGCGAGTGGCCGGCGCGGAACCACGTGAACACGCCGTCGACGACGACAGTCCCCGTCAGGTCGCGATGCGCGACGCCGAGCGCGGTCCGGTCGCGCGAGTAGGCCACATCGAGGGCGGCGCGGTAGCGGATGCGCGGCTCGGGCGGCAGCGTGCCAACCCCCTGACGCACGCAACCGACCACGTCGTCGGACGCGAGGTAACTGCTGACCCCGTCGACGAACTGCGCGAGGAACTCCCGAGCGAACAGCTGCGGGTCCTCGCGGCGGCGGTCATCGAGCCAGCGCTTGCTGATGCGCGGGTTCATCTCCGCGGTCGTCAGGTGCGCATAGTGCATGGCTCGGTGGCGGCCCGACCGGGCGCGCTCGGCCAGCTTGTGGAACGCACCCTGCCGCCATCGAGGCGTGCTGATCGCGATGAGCCAGCCCTCGTCACCGAATTGCGCAAGCGAAGGCAGCGCCGCCTCGAGGACCATGTCGCCAGCCGCGTTGCCCGACTCGGTGTCGACGAAGTGGGCGAGCTCGTCGAGGATGGCGCTGCTCCACGCCCCACCTCGTATCGACCTGGCGCTGCACGGGTAGGCCACGATGCGCGACCCGTTCGAGAACGCGAGCTCGTCGCTGGTCTCGCTGACGATGAGCCGGCGCAGGCGAGGGCTCTGTGACGCGAGGGCGCGGCAGTTTGCGATGTGCGCGGCGCTCTGCCCGAGCCGGGGCGAGACGACGGCTGCGATGCGGGGCTCGCCTGGCCGCAGGTGCCGGCGCAGGTGGTCGCGGCCGACGGCGTCGTACAACGCGCACACGTCGGCGAGCAAACTCTTGCCGCCCCGCCGACCGCATTGCCACACGGCCTGCGAGTGCCGACCGTGCTCGAACCCCGCCAGGATGGAGCGCTGTCCAGGCGTGAGCGTCAGCTTCAGCTCATGCGCGGCGAAGTCGGCGATGCGGCTGCGTGTCCTCATCGCCTCCTCCCCGCAGGCAGCGCCTTCGGCCTTGGACCGTAGAGGCGCTGTATCTCGGCCTGGGCGACCTGGGCCGCCTCCGCCTCGGCTGTCGGGTCGGCCTGCCGGAACGCCAGCATCGACGCCGGCGTCTCGCCGAGCTCGCGTGCGACGAGCACCTGCACACGCACGATGGCGAGGTAGATGTCGTGCGCCTTCTCGGTCGGCTCAGCGAGCAGCACGCGATACCGGTCGGTGACCAGGTGCTCGAGCTCGCAGTAGCGCCGGCCGATGGGAAGCTGCGTCGGCGTGAGGGCGCGGCCCTCGTCGGCGCGCCATCGCAGGTACCGGGCAAGTAGCCGGCTCGTACGCCGATCGCGCCTGCTCAGCTCGCGGCGGCCGGCAGCTTGCAGCCCGTGCCGTCGCGCAGCCGCGTTGCCGCGCTTGAAACGGCCATCAGGACCGCGATCGCTGCCGTTCGACGCGGCGATTGTGGTCATCGTCTTAGGCACCTGCCACCTCCTGCGTCAGGGGCAGGGCCTCTATCCGCGACTCGATCCAGGTCGCGTTTCGAGTCCGGCTTGAGCTCCTGACTACCTGCTCTCGCTGTGTTGCAAGTCTTGATCCCGCACCCAGGCGAGGCATTCCCCCGAGCTGACGCGAACTGCGCCGAGTGCGCAGCCGTTCGGCGAGAGTGAACATCCAGAGCGCAGGCAGGCGGCGTGGCCGGTGCATCAGGTGAGCGCCTCGGGTATGAATTCCAGATGTCGCCGCGCGTCGCCGATGAGAAGGGTGGCCGAGTCGAGGTGATCTATCGCCTCGGTGAGCGACTCGCATGGAAGCTCGGTGCGAAGGCGCACGAGTCGGTCCCTGAGTAGCCTGGCCTCGGCCTGCCTGTCATCGCAGCGGGTGTGCAACTCGGACTGCCGCTCGAGCTCGAGGGCGGCCGCCTTTCGCCAGGGCAACGGGCTCAGGGTGCCGGGGGTGCTGCTCACCATTCCCCCTCGTCCTCGCCCGCCCGTTCGTCCTCGGGCTCGCCAATGCCACGGACCACGGAAGCCCTCACGGGACGGGGGTTGCGAAACACGTCGCGCAAGGGTTCCCCTGGACCCCTCCCAAGCCCCTCCCTTGGAGACTGAGGTGTGATGTGCTGAGATGAGATGTGATGAGATGAGATGAGGGCGTGTGACGGCGCGCCCCCGTTATGTGTGACGTGACCGTCGCCGTTACGTGTGACATCAGCGTCACGAGGGGTGTCGCCCTCTCTCGAGGCGACCCGGTCGCGGTATTCCTTCTGCCGGCGTGCGGCGCCGTCGCGCTTCGCCTGCAGTTCGGCCCTCGAGTTGCACCAGCAAAGGAAATTCAGGTCGCGCACCCCGCCCTCGATGCGTTCCACGAGGCCGGCCGCGACCAGTTCCAACAGAAGCGCGGCCAGCCTGGGGCGGGTGATCCCGTGCATCGCAGCCACCGCCGCGACCTCGCGGTCGTCGAGTATGCCGTCCGTCTGCCTTCGGTCCGACTCCACCCGGAACCGGACCGCCAGGCCGAGCGCCTCGTTGCTCGCGCGGGAGTCAGCGGCCTCGAGCTCGACCGCTACGAAGCCGACCGACCGGCGGCCGTTGGCAAGCTGGCCGCCGCTCATTCGACCCCGCCGTCGCTGTCGGTTCCGTTGGCAAGGCGCTTACCCATTCACGAGCCCTCGGAGACCTTCGATCTCCGGCGTTCTCGCCAGGGCGGCCGCGAGTTTGCGCAGCGTGCCGGGCTTCAGCGGCTTGCCGTTCGCTGCCGCCGACACGGTGGTCGGGCTCACCTTGGCGATGTGCGCAAGCTGCCGCTGGTCAAGGCCACGTACCGCGAGTTCCTCCCGAAGCCGATCTGGATTGAGGGAAGCGCTCACGGTTCCCGCCCTTCGTGGTCGCCCACCACGCGCAGGGCGGGCCGACCTGCGGGCGGCGACACGACGCGGCCATCGGGGTGTGGCCGTGCCACGCTCCACCTCAGTAGCTCGGCCGTGACCTGGGAGACGAGGCCGGGGTCGGCAGTCACAGCGAGCAGGCGGGGGTCGTCGATCGTGCCGTCCGCGAGGATGATGAAGGGCTTGCCCACATCACATATCCGGTCGCGGCCGGCCGTTTCTGTTTAGGTCTTCTTCAACCTCTCGCGCGCGGACTTGAGCTGCACCCGCACGGTTGATGGCGCGCGCCCCAGGTCGTCGGCGATCTCCGAGTCGCTCATCCCCTCGTACTTGCGAATGAACACCTCGCGCTCCCTGGCGGTCAGCCCGCCGAGCGCGCGGCGCAGGGCGGCCTCATGAACCAAGCGCGCCTCGGGGGTCGGGTCCGGGTCCTGCACCCGTCGCAGCCGCGCCCGAAGCGCTGACTGCTCAGGGTCGTCGATGGAAACCTCATCGTTGCCTTGCCGATCCGGGAGTATCTCGTCGAGAAACTCGGCCTCCACCCGTGTGCTCAGCCATTGCCGAAACTCTGGGGCCGGCAGGGTGGCCGGCACCACCTCAGCCCCGCGTCGGTGAAGGCGCACAGGTTGGCGAGCTCGCGCGCTCCTCGCCGCCTTCAAGATGGCGACGGTGACCAGGTCCTCGATCAGGTCGTCGTCCTCAAGCGAAGTGCCGGTCATCGAGGCGATGCCTGCCTTCAAGTCACGCATCGCCGGGCTTAGCGACCGCCGAAGCGCACTCCAGCGACGCGGGTAGACGGGGAACCGAAGCTCGCCTCGAGCGAGGCGTCGTGCTGCGGCGCGGCGTTCCTCATCGGCGCCGAACGCGATGTCCTGCGTGTCTCCGTCGGCTGTGCATGTCATCCGCTGGGGCACCGGCCCGACGGCGCGCTGCATGCCTTCAAGATCGAGCAGCTTGAGCATGCCCACCGGGTCGACGGGCAGCTCTACGTCGAAGATGCGCTCGAGCGGGTCATGACCGGATGCGCGGTGGTTCGCATCACGCCGGGTGAAGTCCTCGAGCTCGGTGATGTCGCACTGACTCAGCGCCTTGACCACGGCGGCCTGGATGGTGCCGATGGTGTCATCGAGTGCCTTGCGGCCTCGTGCTGCCACGAATTCTGCGACGGTGCTGGAACGTTGCAAGGACGACGACCTCCTGGGACGAGGGGTCGGTTAGAGGGCCGCGGTCCCAGCACGGCCCCCTGCCCGCCACCGGCGAGGCTAACAGGAAGTCGTGGAAATGAAAACGTTCGCGCGCGCAAGCGTTTCTCCATTGCGAGACGGCGGAGAATCAACGAATGGACGAGCGGGATGAGGCGCTGGAGCTGGCTCGCGATGTCGTGCGCAGGCTCGAGGCCGGCGAGCAGTTGGCTCCGGTGGTCCTGATGGCCCGCCGCCTAGCTGACCTCGAAGGCGACAAGATCCGGTCGTGGTGGCTCGCGATGGAGCTTGCTGGCCTGGACGCTCCGCGCCCCACGGGCGACAAGGGCGACCCCGACCACCGCGCGGGGGTCGAGCTCTTCCTCAAGCTGCGAGGAACCGCTGACCTCGAGAACGTCAATCTGAACGCGCGTCCTCTGCTGCGCGACTTGCGTGACCGCTCGCAGTCGATGACTGCGCCGGTAGCTGCCCTCGAGGCTATCAACCCTCCGACGCAACCCCAACCGCCGGTTTCCGCGGATGGCATACGCCATTGGACGCGCGCAGTCCTGGGCTACAGCGAGACGCGCCGTGTGCTCCTCCTGATAAGGGACGAGCTCCATCGGTGGGCATCATCGTTGTATGGTCGGCTGAGGACCGAGCGCCTGCGATCTGAACTCTTCGGTCGTGACGCGGTAGCGGTCTTCATGGTCGGCGGCAAACTCCTCGCGCAGCTCGATGCGGCTGTCGATGCACTTAGGAGGCCAGGGCAGCACGCAGTCGCCGCGACCGAGGCAAGGACCGCCATCCTTCGCATGGGTCGTGAGCTATACAGAGGCGGGAAGACGCACACGTCGCCGATCACCGGCAAGACGTTCGAGGTCCGCATGGAGGTGAACGCCCTTCACGCGTACGTGGATGAGCTCTGGGAGCGATCAGACGCGAGTCGGAAGAAACTTCTCGAGGCCGCCCACGCCGCGATCGACGACGCGTATGAGCTCGGGTCGAAGGCGAAGAATCCGGTGGCGCTCACCTACGACGAGGCCGAGAAAGCGGTGAAGGCGTGTTACCAAGTCGCCCACGCGGTCGCGTTCAGCGGCGGGTTTCCGGCGGGGCTGGTGTCGGCGGACGCGGCCGAATCAAGTCGCATGCCAGAACCGCAGTCAGGCGGTGCCTCATAGCCGTTTCGAAACGTCAGGAGGTGCCGGCGAGTTCGAAAACACCCGCTATTAGGGGCCCGAGTCGGCGGTCCTGACTTCGGATCAGGAGGTTGCGAGTTCGAGTCTTGCAGCGGGTACCAGCAACCTTCGCTCAGGTCTAGGACGGATGGCGAAGCCTGGCGTGCAATGACGCGGTCCCCAGCCGGTCGACTTCGA
>Ga0207684_10003275_pt1 | contig 15880 bp, 12 predicted proteins | sample KBSK5501metaG_FD_184342 | JGI IMG/M metagenome (GOLD analysis project Ga0207684, IMG submission 184342) | Corn, switchgrass and miscanthus rhizosphere microbial communities from Kellogg Biological Station, Michigan, USA - KBS K5-50-1 metaG... | ecosystem: Host-associated > Plants > Roots >...
GCCAAGGCGGCGGTGGTGGCTGAGATGTTTGAGCGGTATCAACGGGGCCACCAAAGTTTGGTTGGACTGACCAAGCACTTGATGCGTCAACAAATCCCTACCCCGAGAGGGAAGGTGCGCTGGAATCAAGCGACCTTGCGTGGCATCCTGAGCAATCCGGTCTACACGGGAACGGTCTTTCTTGGTCGCTACCGCGTCGCCAGAGCATGCCATCGGCAGTCGGCTCTGCGACCCGTGGGTCACGATCATGGAGGCCATCCGGCCACCGGGCCGCACGAGTGGGAAGCCGTGGCTCAGGTTCCAGCCATCATCACGCAAGAACAATTTGACCTGGTGCAGAGCAAGTTTGCACACAACCAGCAATTTGCCGCCGCAACAATACGACTCACCCCTATCTGCTCCGTGCCCTGGTCAGTTGTGGGGCCTGTCATCTGTCGTGTACCGGTCGGAATCGGAAGACGAAGGCAGGAGGATATGCCTACGATACCTGCCGAGGCAAGGGCCATCCAGTTGTCTCTTGTCGCGATGAGAAATGTCACTCACGCTTCATTCCTGCCGGACAACTCGACGAACTCATCTGGAAGGATCTCTGTGAGGTGCTCATGCATCCCCAAACAATTGCTCGGGCATTGCAACGCGCTCAAGGTGGGCAGTGGCTTCCTCAGGAACTCCAGGCGCGTCGGGAGAATTTGCGCAAGGCTCGTGTGAGCCTGAGTCAGCAAACGGAACGACTGACCGATGCCTATCTGGCTGCGGTGCTTCCCTTGGAAGAGTACCAGCGGCGCAGGCTCGAACTGGAACAACGACAACAAGGCATTGCTGAACAGGCACGCCAGCTGGAAGTCAGTGTCGTCCGACACGATGAATTGGCAGGTATGGTACAATCGATTGAAGCCTTTTGCCAACAGGTACAGCAAGGGCTCGCTGAGGCCACCTTTGAGCAGAAACGGCACTTGGTCGAGTTGTTGATTGATCGTGTCATCGTGACCGACGAGGAGGTGGAGATCCGCTATGTGATCCCCACCTCAACCAGGAGCGAGCATGTCCGTTTTTGTCATTTGCGATTGGACTATTTCAACCAGCCACCGATGCCTATACCAGTCGACCCACTCCCAGGCTTGTTCAAGCGTCGTGGTGGGAACCGAGGTCAACAGGATCCATTCCAGCGGCTCCTCTCCTTCGGGAGCCTGCTCTTCCCACACGCGAATGACCCAAACCATCACGGGGTCCTTGCCTGCACGCGGCTCATTGCGGGGTGGCAAGAGCGTCATCTGCCCAAAGGCCAGCTGCACCTGGGTCGAACGTGCCTGGTGCCCATGTCGGGCGGGAACCTCGAACGGACGGCTGGCCTGGCTCGGCCAGGACCGTGCGCGAGTCAAAGCATAGCTGATCTCTTCCTCGCTCTCCTGCACACGCCGATTCTGGGCGTCACGCACCAGAAAGTGCGTCTGGGTGGCATGGCACGCCTGGAAGAACGGGAACATATCCGCGCCCCGATCTCCCACATGGACCCACAGGCTTGCCAGATCAGGAGAACCAATGTGTTGCACCTGACGCATCCAGACATCGGTTTCGCGCTCGTCGCGCTTACGCCGTTGAAAGCGTTGTTCTCCCTCAGGAGCGGGAATGCGCACAAAGGGTTCCTGGGCCATGCACCCCAGCACCTCGCGGGTCTCGCGTCCGCACGGCCAGCACCGTTTGCACGAAAAATCCTCGTCCGCGTTCGTTGCCGATTTGTCCCACGCCGCTGATCTTGTGCTGATGGGAGAGATCGATGTCGGTCGTATCTTGCACCAACAGCACGACGGGCGAGGACATGGCTTGTTCTCTGGTCTGTTGCAGGTGCGGCTGCATCAAGGCAGCAAAGGTGACCTCGGGCTCATGCAGCAACCGATACAAGGCTTTACTCTCTTTTCACGTCTGCATCTGAGCTGGCAAAGAGCCCAGGGGATTCTCCGCCAGCTTGCTGGCCGCTTGGGCCGCTCGTCTCGTGCGACGCAGATCATGCAGTTGCACACCCCCAAAGGTTCGCTCGGCCCAGCTCTTGGGGTCCAATCCTTCTTGTGTCTTCATCCTTCTATTCTATCATTTTGTAAAATGTGGGTAAGAATCAGGCTTGGAGCCATGGGGAGTCGTCACCTGAGCAATCTGGCATATCGATGCTTACATCCTTTACCCCGTCGTCTCCTGAGAGATCACCACAAAATTAGATCGGATAATGATTGTCTGCGTCTGCATAATAGTAAAGGTGTCAGGCTCTAGCACACGTACCGTATACTGACCCTGTGAATCAGGCCGATAATCGTACCTCTCCCCATCAAACGTTTGAAGAACATAGACTCCAAATTTTTTGAGCTTCTGATCCAGCACCTTCATTTGCTCTAAGACATGATCGGGACTGGCCGGATATATCTTGATATCAGTGTATTTCTCACTCGTTGCCAGTTCTCCTTCGACCTCCACAAGAAACGCCGGGGCTTTTTCTTTCTTGGCTTCCTTATCAGCACCGCCTTGCTTGCTGCCCTGATCATCCTGCTGGCTAAACCAGTCATTCAATTTATCCATCGCCTCTTGCTGCATCGATGGAAGCACATGACCATACACGTTGAGCGTCATGCTGATATGACTATGCCCCAACAGTTCTTGTACCACTTTTGCAGGCACTCCCATACTGAGCAGGATGGTGGCCGCGCTATGCCGCAAGTCGTGAAACCGCATATGCGGCAATCCTGCCTTCTGCAAGAGGGACGAAAAAAGCACAAAGAGGCTTTGGGTATTCAGAAACCGACCAGAGATGTTGCAGAACACCAGGTCGTGTTCTTCCCATGCCGGACCAGCTTTCAGCTTTGCCTCTACCTGGCGAATACCGTGCCGCTGAAGCGCTTCAATCACGAACTGTGGTAAGGTGATCCTGCGTTTCCCGCTGGCCGTTTTCGGGTCCGTCTCGCGATATTCACCCGGCAGGCGACTGACTGAACGCCGGACGTATAAGCACTTCTGTTGAAAATCGATATCCTGCCAGCGCAAGGCCAGCAGTTCACCGCGCCGCATACCTGTAGCCAGGGCCAGCGTAATCATCGCCTCTAGTCTGTGCCCTCTTGCAGCCTCTAGAAGCTGCTGAGCCTGCTGTGGCGTCAACGCTTGCCTCCGATTTGGTCGAGTTTCGCGGGGAGGTGTCACATCGTCACTTACGTTTCGGGCAACCAATTGCCAGCGTACAGCCTGCTTGAGCGCCATATGAATGATCATATGGATATCCCCAATGCTGCTAGGAGAAAGCCCTTCCTCCAATTTTCTCGCATAGAGTGTATCGATATCTCGCGCTGCAAGTCGCTGTAAGGAGAGATGACCAAGCATCGGCAGAATATGCTTCTTCACATGTCTGCAGTATTGAAGATAGGTACTCAAGCGAACTTTCGACTTGTGAACCTCTAACCAATGTTCAAAGTGCTGTTTCACGGTCTGATCTTTTTCGGTGACCAGCGTCCCACGCCGATACTCATAGAGCATTTGGTTGAGAATTTCAGCCGCATCCTCCTGCTTTTTGCGGTAAACCTGCTTGATTTTCCCATTCCCCAGGGCAATTTGCGCAACCCATTCTTTCCTGTCCTCGCGATAGAACAAACCACCCGTACCATGGGCACGTGGTTTGCCTTTGCGCTTTTTGCGCTCTTTGGGCTGTTTCTCTTTGTTGGATTGCTTTTCTTCGTCGGTCATGCTGTCACCTCTAGATGTGTGCTCTGACCCTCAGTAAAGGCCCATGTTGGGGAGTAGGTAGGAAGATACCACTCGTGCGAAATACCCCCCCAAAAAGGGAGTGTCCTGAGGGTCTGGGACTGTGTTCTATGGGGAGTGTCTCCCACGTCGATACAGACATGAAAAATGCCTTGCACCTGGCCGGAGCCAGCGAACAAGGCAAAATGTAGTTCACAATGATGGATGGAAGTTGGTACACAGCTCCTGGGCGAGCCGAGAGGTAAGAGCGCCGGAGTCGTTGAGCGTGACCTCTCGATTTGCACCAGGGGCCGCGTGAAACGAGAGTGAGGCAAAATAGCCTCTCATGGAGTAGGGAAAATGGGCATTGATCCTAAACCTCTTGCGAATCCTGGCTTTTAGCGGCTGCTCTACAGTAGAAGAGTAGCGGTTGAACCGCTTGTAAGCTCGATTGAAGGCTTGAAGAAGGCACCCACATTGCTCAGGTAGCAGGCGAGTGTGCTTTCCGTGATAGCCCTTTATTCCTATCAGTTCACTTACTTTTGACTCTTCTCGCAAATATTCCATACAATGGAACGAGATATATCGTGTAGCCAGTATATAGTATGCTGGCGTTTATAGGAGTTAAGATAAAGCTTCCATTAGATACCGCTGGCGCGCGGATTGTTCAGATGATGCCCGCAACAGATAAATTGACTGTCGTCTTCGATACTCCATCCTTTGGAGCAGAAGACTATCCATTTGTTGAGCGCATGCACCTGGTATGTTGGGTATTAATTGATGATGGACATGAGCAGACTATCGAGGGGATAGTAGTGGATGGCACAGGGCAACTAAATTTTGCCAAAAACTGTAAAGGTTTCCTAGGATATGGATATCCTGGCGACGATAATAGGTGGAGTCACAAAATAGACTGGATAAACATAGGGAACGAATATCGGCACCAAAAACAAAACGAGCCAGCATTATCTTAACCGCACACTTCTCAAGAGATTGGCCTCTACTGCGTGTCATACCTGGCAGTAGAGGCCTTGTTTTAAGGAGTTTCTTCAATGGAGTTACCTCAAATCATGACCCTACTTACCCAACTCGAAGCTGATAACCCCCCCCGCACGCAGGCAGCACTACTACAGTATCGCGGCGGTGGTGGATGTGGAGCATGGGATTGTAAAGCGGTAAATGGACTTTGGTATGTGATCAAATGTCAAAACAACCGGCAGGATCGCACATACGGGCTACCTTGGAAGGTGCTTACTACAGAGCTTATCTGTGGTAGGCTTGGGCAGCTTTTTGTCCCTCCAGTATGTCCGCCAGTTTGCATTGTTGATATACCGGATGAACTAGCATCTGCCGTCATTGATCCTAATGGTGAACACCCCTCAGCTGGGCCAAGCTTTGGAAGTCAGCGTGTCGATGGAGCAATTGAGACAAAAGCAGGCGGTAATATTAATCTTGTACCTCCCAAACAGGCAGCCAGGGTTGTTGTATTTCAGACATGGCTTCAAGGTCAAGATATTGCTGCTTTGGTCTCACATGATGGAAGTGGTACAATGTTTTTGTCTATTGATCACGGCTATTACTTAACTGGCCCTCAATGGATTGAGAGTCTTCTTACTGCTGAGCCTTCCGTTTCTCTTGTGCTACTTCCTCAATTTCAGGGGCAGGTCAAGCTTGAAGACTCGCAGTTATTTCAAGGTATTCTGGATGAGCTTACGAGTTTATCCGAAATTGACATTATTAAAGCGTTCGCTGGCATACCCCAGGAATGGGGAGCATCAGTTGACTTTAGAGCAAAACTCGCAAATTTCGTTTTGAAACGCCGCAATTTGGTCGAGCAAGCTGTGTCAACTCTCTGGAGAGGAGTCGCATAATGTCAAATCAACCGCTCTGTTTCTTCTCAATAGTTCGCTATGTTGCCGATCCCATTCGAGATGAGCCTAAGAATATTGGCGCATTGGTGGTATGCCCTGAAAGGCGCTTTGGCGGCGCACGATTTCTGTTATCTCGTTCAGGCATTGCGCCTAGCTCTTCTCGATACGACATGCTACAGGATCTCATTCGAAGCTATCAGATTGATTTACCTGGTTATAATCAGCTGTCGTTGTTTGCACCTGTACCTTTCAAATGGACGCGAGTGGAGCTTGAGGAACTTCATAGAGAATGTACGAATCTCATCCAATTTACTGAACCAGCAGCTGCGTTAGCAGAACCTTCCAGACTATTAGATGAGCTTTATCACGAGCGGATTCAAACGCGGGAAAGCAGCACAAGAACGAATTTCTCGCGTAGGGTTGCTGCTCGTGTGTTTAGGAGGGCGTTTCATCGTTATGATAGGATAGATTGGGTGCAAGAGGATACGCGGGTTCAAGTTAAGAGTGATACCTATCATTTTGATTTAGGCATTGGGAACGGGCAACTTTACTATGTAATTGAAACCTTATCATTCCGAAACGTAGATTTGCAACGAGTCGAGCAAGCAGGTGGCTGGTATGCATATGTTTGGCCAAAAGTAGCACAAGAGACTGGTGCTGAGGGCCTGTTACTTGTGGAACCCCCTAAAGATATCGGTGGAGCACAAGATCGATTTCGTCGCGTAACTGACTGGGCATCCGAGGTAGGCATTACGGTCCATGATGCAAATGAAACTAACCAGGTCGCAGAGAAGATTGCAGATGAACTTCTACAGAAGATTTCATATCTCCATCAGTAAGTTTCAACCTGAGTTCCACAGTGGTCTCTTTTTTTGTTTTCCGAACGCAGCCAGAGGCATATGGTAGAATGCCAGTAGCCAGCGCGACGCACCCGTCGTTGCGTCGGTGAGGAACGAGTATCGGTGCAATTTCGTAACGCTACGTTTTTCGCGGCTGAGCAAGGCATCATTTTGTTGTCGACGCCGCCAAAATGATTGAACCGGGTCAGGGGAGACCATTTGGCGGAATCTCCCAATATGTACCATAAGGTTTCCCCAGGATTGGCATGACGCCGATCTCTCAGGCCTTGAGGATCCTTGTGATTGTACCAATGTGCAATCGCGCAGATCCATGTGGCACAGTAGCCGGTGACAGCAGCTATCTCGCTGGTGGTTTTCCCTTGAGCCAGGAGCTAGATGATTTACCATTGGTTTCTCCACCGGATATTTGGCTTTCCGGTAGCTGGCCTCGAGTTGATCCAAACTTAGATGCGGTAACGCTGTAATGCGCTTGTTCATATTGCATGTATACCACAGGAATTGATATCAGCTCCGGCCGGGTCTTACTATTGTTATGGTGACCGTGATAAAATGGTATTAGATCGGGCAGCACTCGTCTGCACACCGATACATACAAGCGTTCCCAGATTGCTCCAGATGCCTTTGTTGCCCCGCTATATACACCGAGAGGAGTAGTGGATAGGATAGCATGCCTGACTGGTTAACACAAGCAGATCGTGAAGAGGCTTTCTATATACTGAATCAGTGCCTGACACCAAAACAGATGCGTGAAGTATTGGATCGAGACATAGAGCGGCTCGTAGTCAGAACCGAGAATCCGAAGGGACTTTACAATTCACGAATCCCAGATACTCATCTGGCCGCTTTTCTTCTTGACCTGACGGGTACAGATCTGTTGCAAAATCGTGAACTCAGGCTCAGACTGGTCAAAAGTCTCTCGGAAGATCTCATTGTATCTCTCGCAACCTGGAATGGCGATACGCTCCCCCGCAACCTGCGCGACCGAACTGAGCAGATTGTCAACAGAAAATGGGTTGCAGGTAAACAATGGCCCAGATATTTCGCCGGTTCCCTTGGTTTTCCGAAAATATTTGCTGGCATAGCAGGTAGCCCGACGGGACCTGCAATAGAAGAAATCGAGCCTCATGTTCCTTTACCTGAGCTACATGATTATCAACAGGATCTCCTCGCCCAGGTGCAAACTGTCCTGGATGCTCCACCGGGGAAGAACCGCGCTATTCTCAGTCTACCGACAGGCGCTGGTAAAACCAGAACGGTAGTAGAGTCTATACTCACCTGGTGGAACAGGGACGAAACGACTAAACCGTATATCATCTGGATTGCTCAGAGTGATGAGTTGTGTGAACAAGCTGTAGAAGCTTTTCGTGAAGTATGGATAGATAAAGGAGGTAAAGGGGCACGAAAGACATTGCGAATCTTCCGTTGCTGGGGAAATCATAAAGCTTTACCAGAAGCTTATGCAGATGGTGTGGTAGTAGCAAGCATCCAAAAACTATACGAGACTATTCAGAACGATATTGGCAAAGAGGAACTTGAGAGAGTCGCTGAAGATACAGCCGTGGTTTTAATAGATGAAGCGCATCATGCATTGGCTCCATCTTACACTGATGTGCTGAAAACATTTGGTATTATATTTGAGCGTAATGCTCTCTCTGCAATTCCTCTTCTCGGTCTGACAGCAACACCTTATCGAGGTATTGCAGCAGAAGAGAATCGGGATCTTGCTCGCAGGTTTCACAGCAAGCTCCTTATTCCTAATGATTTAGGGAATGATCCAATCCGTGTCTTACGAGAAAGGGGAATACTATCTTATGTCGATCATCAGATCCTCGATACTCGTTGTAACTTTACATTAACTGATATCGAAGAACAACGTTTTAAAGAGCTGCATCGACTTCCTGACAGCTTTCTACGTAGAGTTGGCCAGGATCCGCAGCGTAATGCTCTCTTACTGAAGACATTGCTTGATTTGCCTGCCGACTGGCCGGTGTTGTGTTTCGGATGTTCTGTAGAGCATGCCAGTGCGCTGGCGGTCCTCTTACGCCGCAGAGGCCGTAGCGCAGCACTTATTACCGGGGAGACACGCCGCGCTACTCGACGTTACCTGATAGAAGAATTTCGTAACGGGCATTTACAGATACTTTGCAACTATGGCGTGCTTACAACTGGTTTCGATGCACCCAAGATCCGTGCTGTTATTATTGCTCGCCCTACTACCAGCGTAGTCATCTACGAACAGATGATCGGGCGTGGCATGCGTGGACCGGTTAACGGCGGTACGGAAGAGTGCATGGTTGTCGATCTTGCAGATAATATTGCTCGCTTTCAGGAACAAATGGCCTACAAGCGAATGGAAGAATTATGGCAGTAGCGATTAATTCTCGATCGTGTATCTTACACAGCACAGCGCTGCTATGTCCCCGCGAGCTGGTTAACGGTCGGTGAGAATTCTGGTACAAATGCCTTCAGCGATTAATCCGTTAAGCAGCGCAACAGCATCTGCTGCGACCTGTCCTTCTACCTCTATGCCCATCTCAATGTTCCCTGCAAGTCCATGATATGTTAGATTGGCGGAGGTAACCAGCATATGATATTGATCGGCAATTGCAAGTTTAGCGTGCAGGGCGGATCTGGGATCATCAGGCGTCTCCGCACGAGTGTATATCACAGGCAATCGTTGATCTTCAGGCCAGCACACCTGAAGTACTGATAACTTCTCTTCCATACGATCACCGATCAACACGACCTGTACACCTCGCTTCTGCGCAGCGGCGAGATGTTCAAGCACTATAGAGGCTGCCTCAGTCAGGATATATCCAACAACGATCATTTCCTTCCGTGCCCGGTCTATCAAATCCAGCAACACGCTCACTGTGCTACGGGCGGGAACTGATGTACTGATTGGGCCTGTCCATACCAGTCTCACAGATGGAGCCTCTTCAAGTGCTTGAGCGTAAGCTGCCCGAGCCGCGAGGAGAGCCGCTACCAAAGTCTCTGAAGTTCCTCCAGCGTTGTGCCAGTGTCGAAGCAAAGTCACAACATTTCTTGCCTCTGCCATGGAGAGGCGTATGATATGCTGTACTGGAAGCACTCCTGCAGATAATGAGAGATTTCCACCGGACAATGCAGCTACGAGTTGCCTGATTTGAGCATCCGTAAACGAATGTGCTATAGTAACCACGGCAGTAATACCGGGATCATCAGGTTCTGGTACAGGCATGCTGGCTCCTCAAGCAAAGTATCCAGTTCCACTCATTCCCGGAAGATCAAAGACCAGAGCACGGTCGAGAAAGCGGTTTGCAAGTACACAGGAAGTTTCTGCAACAAGGCTACAGGCATGGCACGCTGCTCCGTTAAGCTTTCCTGTCAGATGGGGATCGTGCTCCATACAGAGCGGATCTGATGAGCACCATTGTGCGCTTTCAAGCAATGCTTGCATCGTAGCGTTGAATCGATCTCTACGTCCTTGCTGCACCAGACCGCCCAAGCTTCCATCAGAGTCGGCACTGGCCGTGTAAATCAACAGACCACACATATCATTCCCGGCATAGATGCGTTCCCGCAAGGATGAAGATGAATAGCCACATTCCAGCGACAGCTGACGAATCAGTAGATGGGCCAGAGTATGTGCCATTACAACACGGGGGAGAAGCGCTTGAGCCGGGGAAAGTCCTCGTTGTTCTCGCCAGGCAGCGTAAGCAAGATTCAGCCTGTGGATACGTTCCTGTACTGCCGGGGTTCGTTCCCAGGCACGCACTTCATTCAGCGTCAGTTCTATGAAAATACCCTCTCCACGATTTTCTATGGCGGGAAGCCAGTTTTGTGGGGTAAGTGCAATTGGAACAAGCGCTTGATTACTGGTATTCGCATCATTGTTCTCCGTATCGGGTGGATCGATACGGGTAAACCCTTGCAAGGCACAGACTTCACGTAAGCGAGATGCGAGCACAACCTGCGCTATGCGCGATTGAAAAGGAGCAGGCACAGACTCAGATTTGATCTGGAAATCCTGAGTGGCTATGCCAGAACCAGGATTACGAAAGGCGAGAAATTCATCTTTTTGCAAACTGTCCATGGTCACTGTGCCCGTCAGACGCTCACGAATAGCACGCATTACATTTTCAACCCGGAATCCTGCGAAATCTGGAGAATCTTCGATCACAGCACGTTGCACCGCTTCTGATAATGACCGTAGTGTGTGCCAGTGATCATTAAGTGCTGACTGAATCGGATCGCTCCAGGGGGGAATGGAGAGTGCACTGAGTGTACTGGAAAAATATACGTTCGATGCTCCGCGCAACACACTGCGTACCTTCTCAGAGCAGTTCTCACCGGTTGTTCCGATGAGCCAGGGGCGCTTCCCGCTGCAAGTGAAATCCTCTAATGCCTTTGGTCCGAGTGCCCCGGAGAGCGTTCTGCTTTGTTTGCACGTCTCACACTTTACGACCAGATCCGCCAGGGCTGCGGTACGCTTCTGATTAATCAATCTCAATTTCTGGCTACCAGTACATCGTCCTTTACGATGCACCCACCAGCTCCACGGGAAATCGTCGGCGTGACCGGCAGGACAGATTACAATGAGGCGAGCAGGATATGTATCATTCTCACATTCTGGACATTTTTTTCGCCTGGAGAATAAATTACAACCTGCATTTGAACATATTCTATATTCAGGGAAACGAACGCAGGGAAGATCTCCCCCAGATTTTTTTATTGATGGAGCATAAAATTCCTCGACACCAAGCGCTTTCTCAAGCCGCGGCTCTTGAATTCTCTGCCCGCGTGGCCATGTATCAATGCCAGCGACCATAATCGACTCATCAGGTAAGTCTACCACTGCTCCGGGTCCAAATGTGGTAATAACCTGACTGGGACGAAGCTTTCCACCTCTCGGCTTATAGGGGCCAGAGGGAAGTCCTGACACGGTGTTCGGTAATGATATCGTCATATATACCCCCTGGTTCTACCATTCAATAAAAAGCTGAGACTCGCCTTCGACTTCGCGCAGTGAATTCAAAGTGGGACGCGAACCATCACTGCCCTGCCCCTCTGCTGAATGCATAAGTGTGTGCAGGAGGGGATCGTGTTTATATGGTTGTTGATTATAACGTAAGCTGCTTTTGTAGTGTGTACTCAGACTTTGCCACCAGTCTATCAATGCTGTGAGCTGTTCATCCACGTCATGAATAGCTCCCTGATCAATCCGGGAGACACGATCCTCGATAAAGGACCGGATCTGGCGTACTATCGGATGATTCGGATCGAAACGGCTTGCCGCATCATTCGCAGACCAGGTATCTCGCAGCATTCTGGCAAGTGTTATCAGAACTGCATGTAATGCCCGATCACGTGCTCTCGGAGCAAAAGGTGTTACACTGGTAGCCTCAACATGGCGGTAAATTGCCTCATGATAAGGACGGAAGCGCTCATAATGGGAAATGTCACGCGGGCGAGACCAGTTGTAGACCGTCACAATCAGCCCCGGTGCATTCGGCTGACGTCCTACCCGGCTTGTAGCCTGGATATATTCAGCGCTGGTTTTCGGTTGACCATTTACCACCATCAACCCCAGGCGGTCTATATCCACACCGACAGAGATCATATTGGTCGCAAGCAGCACATCTATAGTTCCTGGCGTCTCCGCCCGAGCTTCCAATAGCTTGAGAATCTCGGGGATTTTATATGAGGGAATACGACTCGTGAGCTCACGATCTTCATTGTATATTTTTCGTTCTGGCTGTCCACGGCGTTTGGCGAGGTACTCCACGCGCTGAACAATGTCGTCCTCGACCAGTCGTAGCGCACCACCCAGTTCGCGCAGGCTGTTGAAATATCCTATCAATGTGGTATAAGCATCGGCATTTTCAGGACCATACGTGGAAAGTTGTTCACCTGTTACCTGTAGCAGTAAAGCATACACACGAACCAGTGCCGTTTTGACACTGCGTCCCGGAGCGCTTACACCAACGTAACAGCGGCCGGGTCTCTGATCAAGGGGCTGAGCCCTGGCGAAGAATGAATCGCCTGCGTTTAAACCGGATGGCGGGAACAGACGAACTTCCCGCGCAAACACTCCTCGTACCTGATCATCGGCCCGGCGGATGGTTGCCGTAGAGGCAACCACTTTCGGAAAGATTTTAGTGCCGTCGTTACCGGTGCGAGTGCAGAGCCGATCCACAGCCGTTTCATACAGGCCTGATAGTGTACCAAGTGGTCCGGATATCAGATGCAGTTCATCTTGAATGATGAGTTCTGGCGGTAAGAAAGGTCGGCTGGGTTCCACCCTGACCGCAGGTAGCGTACCCATTGCTCTATGGGTCGCAGGATGGTCGCTGGTATGAACAAAATATCCGTGCTTTGGGCAATAACGGTCTACCCTGCCGAATAGAGCCATTGTTTGAGTCAGCCAGGGAAGGCGGGCAAATTTATCGACCGTCGCCAGAAGCAGCGAAGGGCACTGGTGATAGATATCCTCATCAATTAACAATGCTGGAATACCTTTGTTCAGTTGCTGTGCAGTCCCGTGGAACTCGCACTCCTTTCGTGGACATGCCAGAACCATCTGATCGCGATTTTTATCAATGTAGTAGTGATGAGCTGTTAATCGCTCACCACACCACGGGCAGGACGGTAACTGGACAGGATTGCCCTCTCTCACCTCGATGCCTTTACGGAGTTTTTCCAAGGCTTCCTCCGCATCTCTCAGATTGTTGGGCGTTGCTCCGGCACCAACCCACAGACCGATCTGGAACGGACGCCTGCCCCACTTTTGAGGATTCTGACGTCGCAGATACTCACAGGCACATATCAGAGTGGTAGCACGTTGAAATTGCTGGGTTGTCAACAAACGCAGTGTATAACGCATAATGACGGTTACACCGCCGTCTCCATTCAAGTCGTCAATGGCTCCGTGTAATCGACGTAAGGAAAGTGTGAAGGCCGTTAATCCCAGGTAAGCCTCGGTTTTACCACCACCAGTCGGAAACCAGAGCAGGTCAACCAGATCACGCTCGTGGCTGGTCGTGCCTGCAATACCCGTAAGATTAAGCAGGATAAAGGCAATCTGGAACGGACGCCAGGAGCCGACCAGACGAGGCGTGGCTGTCGTTCGTTTCCCGCTGCGACGATATTCCCGTGCCCATTCGCTATAGGATCGCTGGAGGTACATAGCAGTATTTGCGAAACGGAATGCTTCAAAAACCTGCTGATCCTTGTGTAAAAGCTCCAGTCCTGCCCGCATTCTCTCCAGAGCCTCAATGCAGAGATCAAGATGAATATTAGCCGTATGCTGGTACTCCATCTTTAGCCTGGGAACCTCAGAACGACGTTCACGAATCCATTGCTCATAGGCATTGAGCACAGGGCTCAAAAGGCTGGAGACCTCATCAGGGTTTGTGACTCTGGCCAGTGATCTCATTTCCAGGCCAGCTATATCATTAGGTACAGTAGCAGGTAGTTCGTAGGAGGGAATCTGTGTCGTATAGAGAATGCCGGCATGATCTTCCTGTACTTCACTCCAATCTACCGAGCATCCATGACCGACAGCAAACTCGTAGCAATCACGATAAAGAAGCTGGTAGGACTCAAGGTCTGCATCGGGGGGAAGCGCACCTCCAGGATCACGGTGCCTAAAAGGGTATGTGCCTTTCGGCCCTCGGATCTCAAGACGCGGCTGGAATATGCAGAGCTCATCAAGTTCTGGCGTAGCACTTGTATCACTCTGTTCTGGCAGGCTGTTGCGATTAACCAGAAAAATAGAAATACTGTACATATTTGTTTGCGATCTCACCACCCATTGCAGGCTCCCACCATTTTCCAGCTTCTTGTTACCTTTACCCGTCGATAAAGGCAACGGCACTTTTACATCTACCTGACGCCGTTGCCATTTACCCGCTCCCGGTTCGTTACCTGATTGCTCTTTACGCCTTGTATAAAGGCCGTAAGCCACCTCTACCTCGATTTGCCCGACGCTATTTTCAATGGCAAACGATAGTCCAAGGGAGGCCGGATTCATAGTGCGTGAAAGTATGATCGTCTCTGCATCGGTATCATCTTCATCCTCAGTAGTGCCTATTTCAAGCTTCTCGTCTTCTTCCGGTGGAACTTCCACCCCGGAAGGATAGAGGATCCCTGTAAGGTACTCGACTGTCGGTCGATCACTCAGCAATTCATCTCCTGTATGAGGACCGATCAGATCGCGACGCAGTTCATCGAGCAGCTGTGTGCGCAACCTGGTATTTGCAGGTGCTACTACCATTGACTTTCCTTATCTATTCACCTTGATCAGTTCCGGAATCGTTCAGAGCAGGAAATTGCAGAACAAATCGGGCGCCATGGGCATCCTGGTGCGGGTCCAACAAGATATTCCCATGCATTGCTCGTAGCAACTCCTGCGTAATATACAGGCCCAGGCCGCGTCCACCATTACGGAGGGTAAAAAAAGGCTTGAAGATAGTCTCCGCCAGATGCGGTGGAACACCAGGACCGGTATCTGAGATGGTGAGAGTGCGTACAACGCTGTCAAGGGTCACATTGATACGACGCGGTCCGGACCAGCCTTCCAACCAGACACAGGCATTGTGCACAAGATTATCCAGCACCTGGACAATGGATGCAGGACGCGCCAGAACATCGAAATCATTTCCCTGGATTTCGGTAGCGATGCCAGCAGAGTTAATCAGACGTTCATTTAGCTTAAACGCCAGCAGAGCAGATTCGTGCACGCTTACCATAACGATACGCTGCAGCCGCCAGCCAGCTTCATAAGGGGCAAGGACGCGAAATTCATTTCGAAGAGTTCCCATGCAGGCATTAAGAGTTCGAATGGCCTGTGCTGTTACACTATCACCTTTCTCTAGGTCTCGCAAAACTCGCAGTGCTGTCAGTGCAGAATTAACCTGCCGCCCGAATTCATGTGCGACACGCTCTGCAGCCATTCCAGTTGCAGCCAGATGTAAAAGCATCTGCGCCTGTTGCTCCGCCTCGGCTTCACTCTTTTCCTGGAATACAGCCGCTTCCTGCAGATGATCCAGAAGTTGATGCATTGCCTGGCGTTGGGTTAATGTTAGATGAACCGGGTCGGGCTCAGCTGGTATTACTTCCTGTGCTGCCGATACCCGGTGCTCTGCTGGTGCCTGAGTACGTAACGGGGAAGAACGTGCTTCCACAACAATATCATCCCGAGCTGTTTCTGTCACCTTTTCAGCAAGTGTTTTTGCCTTCTGAAGCGCATCCCTGGAGGCCACCTGTATCGCGGGTTTTGATCGCCTGTCTGTTTTCGGTCGATCTTGAATCCATAGTGAGGTAAAGACATTTATGGTAGCTCTCACCAGTGCTCGCAGATCACGGAAAGCAGCATTATCAATTAAACCTTCCCGGTTGGTTTTATCACGTAATCCCTGGGTATCCTCCTGGAAAACCTCGACAAAACCAATG